>OLGB01002994.1_pt1 | contig 16741 bp, 9 predicted proteins | sample 1605691 | NCBI WGS metagenome assembly OLGB01 (sample SAMEA3888925, study PRJEB22519) | human gut metagenome | biome: human gut; feature: human-associated habitat; material: faeces | place: Denmark | collected 2010 | reverse complement strand
TCTTCCGTCAGCCCGGAGGCGTCGTTGGCAAAGACAGAGAGCAGCTCGCTCCCCTCCCGGCGGAGGCGGATATCCATGCGCGTTTGGCCATGCTCCAGGGCGTTGCGGATCATTTCGTCGCAGTGCTCCTTGCGCTGCATGCCCTTCTCCCGGCCCAGCGCCAGCAGCTTGGCGCAGTCCAGCGCCCCGTTCTCCGCCCGGAAGGCGTCCTTGAATTGCTTGGCCCGCTCCTCCCCGGCGCCGGTCATGCCCAGCACCATCAGCGCCCCGGTCACCGCGCCGCAGACCGAACCCATCTTCATACCGCCGCCGAACTGGCTGCCCAGCCGGTAGGCCGTCTCCTCGCTGATGCCGCACTCCCGGCAGAACGGGATCAGCACCGACTGGCAGCAGTTGTAGTGTACGCTGGTGTCGGCGCGCAGGGCCTCCAGCTTTTCCTGTTTGGTCATGACGGTTCCACTTCCTTCTCAAAAATCAAGTCGCCTTGCACGCTCTCTCCGCCGCAGGGCGGCATTCCGGTCGGACCATACGCCCGCTCCGGTCCCCCGTCTCAGTTGAACATGTCCGGGTTTTCCGCAAACAGGCGCCTCACCCGTGCCAGCAGCGCTCCGTGCTCCGGCCGCTGCAGCCCGGGATCGGAGCGCAGCAGCTCCTCGGCCGCCTGCTGCGCCTGCTTGAGCAGGCGCACGTCCCCCGCAAGGTCCGCGATGCCCAGCTGGGGCAGGCCGTGCTGCCGCTGGCCGAAGAAATCGCCGGGTCCCCGCAGCTTCAGGTCCTCTTCCGCTATTTTAAACCCGTCCGCGGTCTTTGACAAGACCCGCAGCCGTTCCCGGCTCTCCGGGTGCTGCGTGCCGGTGACCAGCACGCAGTAGGACTGGTGCTTGCCCCGGCCCACCCGGCCCCGGAGCTGATGGAGCTGGGACAGGCCGAAGCGCTCGGCGTTCTCCACCACCATCAGGGCGGCGTTGGGCACGTCCACCCCCACCTCGATCACGGTGGTGGACACGAGCACGTCGATCTCCCCCGCGGCAAAGGCGCGCATGACGCCCTCCTTGTCCCGGCTCTTCATCCTCCCATGGACCAGGCCAACCCGCAAATCGGGAAAGACCTCGTTTTGCAGGTACTGCGCGTAAGGCACGGCGGCGGTCAGCGCGGCAGAGGGCGCCGCCTCCGGCGGCCCGTCCGGTCCCGCCGCGGGGGGGCGTGTATCCTCCGCGCGCTCCTGCGTCTCCTCCACGGCGGGACAGACAAGGTAGGCCTGACGCCCCTCTCCCACCAGCCGGCGGACAAACCCGTACATCCGCTGCCGCTTGTCCTCGCCCACGACATAGGTCTCCACCGGCGTGCGGCCGGGGGGCAGCTGGTCGATCACGCTCACATCCAGGTCCCCATAAATGATGAGGGCCAGGGTACGTGGGATGGGGGTGGCGGACATGACCAGCACGTGGGGCGTCCGGCCCGCCTTTGCCGCCAGCGCGGCCCTTTGGGCCACGCCGAAGCGGTGCTGCTCGTCGGCCACCGCCAGGCCCAGGTTTGCAAAGGCCACCGCCTCGCTCAACAGGGCGTGGGTACCCACGACCAGGTCGATCTCCCCACGCTCCAGCGCGGCATAGACTCCTTTCCGGGCCGTCCCCTTCACCGAACCGGTCAGCAGCCCCAGGCGCACCCCCGCGGGGGCAAGCAGAGGCTCCAGAGAGCGGAAATGCTGCTCGGCCAGCAGCTCCGTGGGGGCCATCAGGGCGCACTGGAAGCCGCTCCGCGCGGCCAGCCAGGCTCCAAAGGCCGCCACCATGGTCTTGCCGGAGCCCACGTCCCCCTGCACCAGCCGGTTCATCGGCGCGCCGGAGGCGGTATCCGCCGCCACCTCCTCCATCACCCGCCGCTGGGCGCCGGTGAGGGGGAAGGGCAGCAGCGCCTCAAACTCTGCCAGGGGCGCGCGCCGGAACGCCGCTCCCGCCGCCTGTTCCCGCCGGGTACGCAGCAGCGCCAGGCCGCAGGTAAGGGTAAACAGCTCTTCGAAGATCAGCCGCCGCCGGGCCTGCTCCAGCGCGGTCTCGCTCTCCGGAAAGTGGACGCTGCGGCAGGCGCAGGCCGCGCCGCACAGGCCGTTATCCCGCAGCACCTCCGGCGGCAGGCTCTCCGGCGTCTCGTCCGCGCACGCCTCCACGCAGCGCAGGGTCAATCCTGCCAGCAGGTTGTTGGAGACCCCTTTGGTCAAGGGGTAGACCGGCAGGATGCGCCCGGTGAAGCGGCTGCACTCTGCCCGCTCGAAGGCCGGGTTGGTCATGCTCCGGGATCCGGCGCTCCCCTCCACGGCCCCGTAGAAAACATAATCCTCCCCGGTGCGCAGGGCGTCTCTGATATAATCCTGATTAAAAAAGGTGACCGTGGCCGCGCCGGTGTCGTCTGCGATACGCACCTTGGTCAGGGTCAGGCCCTTGCGGATGCGGGAAAGGCGGGGCGGCTGGGCCACTATGGCCCGGATGCACACCGGTATCCCCTCCGGGGCCTGGCAGAGCTTCACGGTCCTCCGCCGGTCCTCATAGGAGCGGGGATAGTAGCTCAGCAGATCCCCTACGGTCCGCAGCCCCAGTTTCTCCAGGCTCCGCTTCCGGGCCGGGCCTACCCCAGGCAGTTCCCCCACGCCGGTGGATAAGCGCAGCGTCATCGTCTCCCCCCTCTGCAAATGCTCCATCGCTGTGCGCAGTATAGCATATTTGGGTCGGCCGGGCAAGGGATGTAGTTTTTGCCGCGAAAACCGTAGTATATGGGTGAAGCCGGAAAGGAGTCGGTACGATTGCTGGAAGAGAAAAAAATCATTGCTTTGTTTTTCGAGCGCTCAGAACAGGCCATACGGGAGCTGGATAATCGATACGGAAAAATCCTCTGCAATTTTTTGTATCATTTCCCGGCTACCGGAATATCCCATTGTCATGAAAATGTTCGGCGTTGACCCGGCCCTTGGTCCGCAACTCATGGGGTAGATTGGAAATGTGCGCCGTTTCCAATCTAAGAAAGCCCTGGCAGCATACGCCGGGATTGACTCCCCGCCAAATGGCTCCGGTGATGTTAATACGATTTTTGCGATTAAACGCCCATCCCCAAATTAGGAAAAGGGCGGTAAAATAACCTCGGGTAACAGGAAATGGGAAACTCATACACGTCATGGACGATATCAGATGAGTTGTGGGAAGCAGTGAGGGATGAGATTCCCCCAAGGGAACGCGATCCGAAAAAGGCCTATAAGAACAAGCCCGGCCAGGGACGGCCACCTCTGCCTGCCCGAAAAGCCCTGGAAGGGATATTCTATGTCTTGCGGACAGGCTTCCAGTGGAAAGCTGTTGCGAAAGAATACGGAAGTGGAAGCGCAGTTCATCTTCCATCACGAAAGGGGTTGTTTTGTGCGAAAGCATCTCACGGTTGTCCACTTCAGCCCCACCGGCGGCACCCGCAGGGCAGCTCTGCTGCTGGCGGAGGGGCCGGCCAAGCGCATCGACGAGCTGGACCTCACTCTCCCCGCACCGACGGGCCGGACCTTCGGCCCGCAGGACGCGGTCCTCTTTGCCGGGCCGGTCTTCGGCGGCCGGTTGCCCGCCCTCATGACGCAGCGGCTCAAAACCGTACCGGTGAAGGTACGCCGGCCGTCACCGCCGCCGTCTATGTCAACCGTGCCTTTGAGGACGCCCTGCTGGAGCTGAACGATTGCGTGGCGGCCCAGGGATTCCGGGTGGCCGCCTCCGCCGCGCTGGTAGCGGAGCGCTCCATCTCCCGGGCCGTCCCCGCCGTGTCGGAGACCTGCACCGCCTGCGGCCTGCGCACCGCCCAGTGTCCGGCCCGGTCCATCTCCCCGGACGACCAGAAGCACACTGACCCGGAGCGCTGCTTTTTGTGCATGCGCCGCATCGCCCGGTGCTCCCAGCACGCCAGGGCTTATCCGGCAAAGTCCAAGGCCATGGTGGACCAGCGCCTCGCCCCTCTCCGGACGGTCCGGCGGAAAAACGCGCTGCCCGTGTGACCGGCCCCGTCAAAAAGATGCCTCTTGGCCTGCGTGAACCGCCCCAGTAAAAACGGACAATAGACAAAACGCCCCCTAATGAAGGAAAATGAAAGTACTACATTAGGGGGTATTATTATGGCAAGGAAGTATCAGCACACCCAGGAATTACTGCCTAAAATCAAAGAAATGCTTGAAGGCGGAATGACACAGCGAGAGGTTGCGGAGAGACTTGGGGTGACAGGAGAGAGAGCAATCCATCATCTTCTTACACGCGAAAGGAAAAAGGAGCTACATGGCATACCGAAGCAGCGTGGTCGGAAACCCGCGAAGGCCCTGGCAGAGTACAAATACGAAAACAAGCGCTTGAAAATGGAAGTAGAGCTGTTGCGGGATTTTCTCTTGCTCACTGGGAAGGAGTGAAGATCAGCGTAAAATACAAGGTGATATATCGACACAGAAAAGAGTATCCCATCAGCGAAATATGTCGTTTTTTTGAAGTATCCCGTAGCGGTTACTACGGATATGTCAGCAGGATGGATGCCCTGGCCAAAGATTTGCCCCTTGCTGAAAAAATACGAGAGTGTCAGGCAGAGAGCCGGAACACATATGGATACCGCAGAGTGTGTATCTGGCTTGAACGCAAAGGCATCCACCACAACCCTAAAACCATTCTCAGAGTAATGAACAAGTACAATTTGCTGTCGGTTATAAGAAGAAAACGATATGTAAGATATGGGGAAGGTCTGCACAAATACCCCAATCTGTTGAACAGAGATTTCACCGCTGAATGTCCGAATCAAAAATGGGTAACGGACATTTCGTACATCAGCACTGGACAAGGAACCTTGTACTTATCCATCATCCGAGATCTCTATGACAACAGCATCGTTATCTACAAGACCGCCACGAACCAGAATGTCAACCTGGTACTGAATACGATCAAGGCGGCCAAGAAGAAAGAAAAGGTCACTGCAGAGCTGCAACTCCACAGTGACCAGGGTGCTCAGTACGCCTCAGAAGCATATTTTGAGCTAACTCAAAGATACGGGATTACGCCCTCAATGTCAAGACGCGGAAATCCGTATGACAACGCTCTGGCTGAAAATTTCTTTTCTATTCTCAAAACAGAGTGCATCTACAGAACCAAAATCAATTCTTTTGCCGAGGCCAGAGCGCTCATTGACGATTATATTTTCTTTTACAATCACCAGCGCATTCAATCAAAAACAAAACTGACGCCTCTGGAATTGCGCCGCCAGTTTGCTGCTTGAAAATCTCATAGTCCTATATTAGGGGCGTTTTTGTGCTGTCCGCACAATCGGGGGCGGTTCATGCGGGCCAAGAGGCGTCTTTTTATCTTCAAACCTTCACGCAGGGTAGGCTGGCTCGGATGAGCAGCCCGCCGGCGGGGACATTTTCGGCGCTGATGCTGCCGCCGTGGGCCCGGATGATGCTCTTGCAAATGGACAATCCCAGGCCGGAGACCTTCCGCCCCGGGTCGGAGGTATACAACGGCTCGAAGATCTGCTGGAGCAGCGCGGGCGCCACGCCCCTGCCGTTGTCCTGGAACCGCAGCACCAGCTCCTCTTCCTCCTTCCGGCACTGGAGCCGCAGCTCCAGATGGCCGGTTTCCGCGTGCTGAAAGCTGTTCCCGATTAAATTTCCCAAAAACCGGCGCATGTGCTCCCAGTTGCAGATGACCTGTTCCTGGGGACACTGGCAGTCCACTTGAAACGTCACCCCGGCGTCGGAGAGCTCGTCCTCGTACTCCTCCCGCAGCCGCCGGCACAGCTCCTCCGCCGTCATCAGCCGCATAGGGGCCGTGTCCCGCAAACCCACATCCAGGTAGTCATCGAACTCATCCACCACAGACTTGATGCGCAGGGCCTTCTCATAAACCCGGTCCAGGTACTGCCGCTGCTTTTCCGGGGGCAGGTCCGCCGAGTGCAGGCGCTCGGAATAGCCCAGCACCGAGGTCAGCGGGGTCTTGATGTCGTGGGAGATGGAGGCAATGAGCTGGTGCTCGGCCTTTTCCTTGCACTCCAGCACCCCCGCCAGATCGGCAAAGGCGTTTTGCAGCTTGCCCACCTCGTCCTGCCGCTCGCTGCGCTCGGGCCGCTCCCCCTTTTCCGAGTAGCAGCGCATGGTCTTGCGCAGCCGGACGATGGGGTCCACCAGCACCAGGTACATGATGACCGCCACCACCAGGAACACGCAGACGTTGAAGGCGGCCAGACCGATCAGGGCCTCCCGCTGGAGGGAGCGGCTCAGCTCATTGCGCTGCATGGCCCGTACCCACAGCAGCAACTCCACCCGCCGCCCGCCAGTCAGCTCCACCTGCACGGCGGAGGCGGCCACCAAGCCCGCCTGGCTCTCCTCCGGCATCCGGGCGTAGAGGAGTTCCTCCCCGCTGCCCCGGACCATGCCGTAGAGGTCCCGCTCGGACAAATAGCGCTCCAGCGCCCGGAAATCTCCGTCGCAGCCCTCCAGGAAGGTGGCGGCCTGCCGGGCATCCTCCTGCGCGCCGGAGAGCACCTGGTAGTAGGTATTCCCGGCATACCGTCCCAGGTAGGCCAGAAAGCACCCGCACATCACCGCCCAGCTCAGCACCGCCAGCGCCACCAGAGCCAGGAGCATCTTCCGGGACAGATGGGCGCTCAGCCAGCCTACGCCGGGAAAGCGCCCGCGTTTGGTTTTCTGCTCCATGTTATCCCTTCTCTGCCTCTTCCTCCGCAAACCCGCTCTGGGTCACAAAGCGATAGCCGGATCCCCACACCGTCTTGATGTAGCGCCACTCCGGGTCCAGCTTGCTGCGCAGGTTCTTGATGTTGATGGCCACGGTGCCCACGTCGCCGTAGTCGGTCCGCCACACGTCGTGGAAGATACGGTCCCGGGACAGGGTCTCCCCGGCGTGGCGCATCAGGTAGGTCAAAAGCTCCAGTTCCCGGGTGGACAGGTCCACCGGCGCTCCCGCCTTGGTCACCGTCAGCTTTTCCGGGTCCAGGAGAATGGCGCCGATCTGGATGGGGCCGCCGACGGGGCGGCCCGGGGCGGAGCGCTCCTGCCGCCGCAGATGGGCCTGCACCCGGGCGGCCAGCTCCTCCAGGGCAAAGGGCTTGGTCAGATAGTCGTCCGCCCCCAGGTCCAGCCCCTTCACGATGTCCTTCACCGAATCCTTGGCGCTGAGGAACAGGATGGGGCAGTCCACCCGCCCCCGGATCTGCCGGCACACCTCCAACCCGCTGAGGCCCTTCATCATAATGTCCAGTAAGATCAGGTCGAAGCGCCCCTCCTCCACGCGCCGGAGCGCTTCCTCCCCGGAGCGGACGGCCGTCACCTCCAGGCCCTTCTCCTCCAGCACGTCGGAGACCAGCAAAAGAATGGATACGTCGTCGTCTACCAAAAGGATCTTCTCTTGCATCCCGCCGCGCCTCCTTTCCCTTTGATGATACCACAGCCGGGCCGGGCCAAACCATGAAGAATCATTAAGATTAGAGTAGCCGCTTGCCTCTGCGCTGTCAAGCCTGTCCGTTTATTAAGAATTATAAGGATCGGCCCGGTTCTGTTGACTCTTGGACGGCACGACATTAAGATGGAAAAATCCTTAAGGCGGCCGGGCCCGGCCGCCGGTATCCGATTTGGGAAGGTGACTGCTTTGCTTGAGAAAATTGCCCATGCGCTGACACGAAAGCCAAAACTGGTGGTTTTGATCGCGGTCCTGCTTCTGATCCCCAGCATCCTGGGGGCCGTTGCCACCCGTATCAACTACGACATCCTCACCTATCTGCCCCCCGACCTGGACTCCTCCAAGGGCGAGGCTCTGCTGGAAGAGCCCTTCCACATGGCGGCCACCACCATGCTCATCGTGGAGGATATGCCCCCCGAGTACACCAATCAGCTCCGCCGGGACGTTGAGCAGGTCCCCGGCGTCAGCAGTGCCGTGTGGGTATCCTCCCTGGTGGGCATCCAGATCCCCCAGGAGATGATCCCCGAGGATCTGCGGGAGACCTTCTTCTCCGGCAGCTCCACCATGATGATCGTCCAGTACGACATGCCCGGCGCTTCGGAGCAGACCATGCAGGCCATCTCCCAAGTACGCAGTCTCTGCAACCAGCGCTGCTTCCTGGCCGGGTTCTCTGTCCTCATCAAGGACACCAAGGACCTGGTGGATCAGGAGCTGCCCGTCTACATCCTGCTGGCCGTGGCGCTCTCCTTCATCGCCATGTCCCTTACCATGGACTCCTGGCTCCTCCCTCTGGCCTTCCTTATGAGCATTGGCCTGGCCATTCTCTACAACTTCGGCACCAATATTTTTCTGGGGCAGATTTCCTACATCACAAAGGCCATCGCCGCCGTGCTCCAGCTGGGTGTGACCATGGACTACTCCATCTTCCTCTACCACCGCTATGAGGAAGAGCGGGCCAACCACGACGACAACCGGGACGCTATGGCCAAGGCCATCGTGGCCGCCTTCACCTCCCTGTCGGGCAGCTCCCTGACCACCATCGCCGGCTTCCTGGCCCTGTGCGCCATGCGGCTGCTGCTGGGCAAGGACATCGGCATCGTCATGGCCAAGGGCGTGGTACTGGGGGTGGCCACCGTGGTGCTGGTCCTCCCCGCCATCCTTCTGGTGCTGGACAGAGGCATCCGCAAATACCACCACAGAACTCTCAACCTGAACTTCGACCGGGTCAACCGCTTTATGGTCCGCCACCGCAAGGCCTTCGTAGCCCTCTTCCTTGTGCTCTTCCTCCCGGCGGTGTACGCCCAGAGCCATGCCGCCGTCTACTATAAGCTGGATGAGGCTCTGCCGCAGGATCTGCCCTCCATTGTGGCCACCAACAAGCTGAAAAACGACTACGACATGGCCACCTCCCACTTCATCGTCTTTCGGGACGATTTGAGCCACAACGCCCTGAAAAAAATGGAGGAAGCGGTGGACGCCGTACCCGGCGTCACCTCAGTGCTGGCCTACGACAAGCTCATGAGCGCCGCCGTACCAGATTTCTTTGTCCCCCAAGAGCTCAAGGATTTGTGCAAAAAGGACGGCCTCCAGCTCATGATGGTCAACTCGGCCTATCCCGCCGCCTCCGATGAGGTGGCCCAGCAGCTGGATGCCATCGACGGCATTGTCAAGTCGCTGGATCCGAATGCCTACATCACCGGCGAGGCGGCTCTCACCAAGGATCTCATCTCCACCGCCGCCGTGGACTTCAAGATAACCAACTATATCTCGGTGGCCGCCATCTTCCTCATCGTGGCCATTCTCTTCCAGTCCATCTCGGTGCCGCTGCTGCTGGTGGCCGCCATCGAGCTGGCCATCTTCATCAACCAGGGCGTGTCCTACTTCACCGGCGCGGTCGTCCCCTTCGTGGCGCCCACCATCATCGGCTGCGTCCAGCTGGGCGCCACGGTGGACTACGCCATCCTCATGACCACCCGCTTCCGGGAGGAGATTCAGAAGGGGCGGGAGCGGAAAGAGGCCATCTATGTGGCGGCCGCCGCCTCCGACAACTCCATCCTCACCAGCGCTCTGGTGCTCTTCTGCGCCACGCTGGGCGTGGGCACCGTCTCCAAAATCGAGATCATCAGCAGCCTTTGCCTGATGTTGGCCCGGGGCGCCATTATCTCCGCCGTGATGAGCGTGTTCATCCTCCCCTCCCTGCTGGCCGTCTGCGAGCCCGTCATTGCCCGCACCAGCCGCTGGTGGCGGACACCCAAGCCCCTGAAGGTCCCTCAGGTCCGGAAGGCTCTGGCGGCCAAGGCCGCCGGGACCGAGACGCTGCCGGGGGCCCCCGCCGGTCAGCCTGCGCCGGAGGCCCCCGAAAAAGACCCCGCCGCCGCTGAAAAACACTGAAAGGAGATCGTTCCCTATGAAAACTGCCTATCGGCGCCCCATGGCGTTGCTCCTCGCCGCCGTTCTGGCCGCCGCCCCGCTGTGCACCTCTGCCCTGGCCGCGGGAGCGTTGGAGCCCGTCTGCGACGAGTCCTATTACGCCACCCTGGACTACTACGGCGGCCTGATGGATGCCAGCGTGGTCAAGAGCTACCAGACCAACGGCCACACCAGCCTCACCGATCACGGCGCCTACGACGCCATCATCAACCTCACCGACGACCGGGTCCCCACCGTGTCCAACGGCACGGTCACCTTTGATCTGGGGGAAGACGCCCCGTCCCGGTTCTACTTCGAGGGCAAGACCCAGCAGCCCTTCCACAGCCTGCCCTGGACCTTCTCGGTGTCCTATAAGCTCAACGGCGCCCCGGCCCTGGCCGAGGACCTTGCAGGCAAGACCGGCCTGGTGGAGATCGACCTGGACGTGCTGCCCAACCCCAGCGCCTCGGAGTACAGCCGCAACAACCTGGTCCTCACCGCCGCCACTGCCTTCAACGCCGACGACATTCTCTCTCTGGAGGCCCCGGGGGCTGAGGTCCAGCTCGTGGGCAACCTGCGCACCGTTCTGTTCATGGTCATGCCCGGCGAGGAGCAGCACTTCGCCATCCGGGTGGGCAGCGACGACTTTTCCTTCTCCGGCCTGGTGCTGCTGGCCGTCCCCGCCACCCTCCAGCAGCTCGACCAGATCGCGGACCTGCGGCAGGCCAAGGAAAAGGCGGAGGACTCCTATGACGCCATCAATGACAGCATGGACATAATACTCAACACCCTGGACGGCATGAGCGGCAGCCTCAGCGCCACCGCCAGCGGTCTGGACCGGCTCAACGCCGCCCGGGGCACCATCTCCAGCGGCAAGGGGCAGGTCTATGACAGCGCCGACGCCGCTCTGGCCGAGCTGGATGCCCTGAACGGCGCCCTGGCCCCCCTGACCGGCCACTTGGACACCGCCTCTCAGGCCCTGACCGACACCACCGGCACCCTCACCGCCCTGACGGAAAACGCCGTGGCCCTCAAGCCCGAGCTCTCCGCCGCCCGGACGTCCATCCAGAACCTCCAATCCGACGCCAAAAAGCTCAAAGAGCTGGCGGACAGCATCGAATCCTACAACAAGGAGGCCACCCAGATCGCCGGGAACCTGGAGAGCGACTTTGACGACATGAGCGACGCTCTGGCCAAGCTGGAGAGCAGTCTGGCCAAGCTGGAGAGCGCTTTGAAGGGCGCCAAGGGGGTCTCTGAGGTGGGGACCATCCACATCGGCGGCTTTACCTCCTCGGAGCAGATCCTGAAAAAGCTGGAGGAGGTTCAGTCCGGAAAGGCCGCCTACGACCAGATGCTGGCCGCCGGACTGCTGCCGGCGGGCACCACCTTTGAGCAGTTTTTGATGCTCCCCACGGAGATGGGCGGCCCCGGCAAGACCGCCGAGGAGGCCCAGATGGCCGTAAGGCTGCTGGAGATGTCCCAGGAAGCCGACTTTGAAGAGCAGCTCAAGCTGCTGGACACTGCCAACAGCGCCATCCCCGGGGTCAACGACAAGATCGGCGAGGTCAACTCCCTGGTCTCCGGCCTGGCCAAGCCCACCGCCAACGTGGTGGACGACCTCCAGGGCCTCACCATCGCCCTGGGCGAGGATGGCCTCAGCGACGATCTGACCCGCCTGTCCAAGCTGGCTTCCGATCTTTTAAAGGACCAGAAGGACCACGGGGGAGACGCTGCCGGACTGCTGGACCACCTGGACGAGCTGGGCGGCCTGGCCGACCGGGTGGCCCAAAACGCCGATGCCGCCCTGGACCTGGTGCAGAAGCTGGACGACACCCTGAACACCTACGAGCCCCAGGCCCAGCAGGCCCTGACCGACGCCAGGGCCCTCTCCGACACCGCTCAGGCGGCCCTGAAGAACACCCACGCCTTTCTCTCCTCGGCGGAGTCCCTGTTGAAGCGGGGCGGCCCCAGTCTGGACGACGGCACCCGCCAGACCCTCAGCGGACTCAGCGACGCTCTGCGCCGCTCCACCGCCGGGCTGGACCAGACCGGCACCATCCGCAGCGCCAAGGACACCATCACCGACCTCATTGACGACGAGTGGGACAGCCACACCGGCGGGGACAACAACCTGCTGCTGATGGATGCCGGGGCGATCCCGGCCTCCCTCACCTCGGAGCAGAACGGCAATTCCCAGAGCATTCAGTACATCATGCGCACCCAGGAGATCAAGGTGGAGGAGGAGTCCCAGCAGGCCCCCTCCCAGCAGAGCGCCGATCAGGGCACCTTCTGGAGCCGCGTCGCCGCCATGTTCCGGGACTTCTGGAACGCCATCACCGGCCTGTTCCGCAAATAAGGGTCTTTCATCCCCTCCCGTCCTGCCGGCGGGAGGGGATGACTCTACAGAGTGCCACCGAGATGAAATGGACCGGGCTGCGCCTGCTGTTCCTGCCGTCAAAACAGGCGCTCCATTGCCGGCCAAATGGATTCCGTTTGATGAGTGGCCGCCCTTGGGCTGTTTCTTTTTCGTTATCCCTTTGTCAAGTCCAGAACGACCTCGGCGCAGCGCTCCAGCCCCAGCGCCCCGCTGTCCAGCGCCAGGTGATGTTCTGGCCATGCCCCACTCCCGGTCGGTAAAATGCTTGTAGTTTCCCCGCCGCCTCTTGTCCTTGTCCTGAAGCCGCTTTTTCGGGCTCTTATGGCTCTCACCGTAAACGGCAAGAGATTCGCGGGCGGCTCCAGTTCCCCACAATACCTGGCCCGGGCTTTCTCTGGAAGTGATTCTAAGGTGATTCGTAATTGCTTACCACGCCCTTTTCCATTGATATAGGGACATACGCCTTCTTTTCAGTTCGCTGATAGTAAGCAGAGCAAGAGGAAGCGCGGGCATATCTGAAAAAATGAGCCGCGGATGAGAACGTGAAGTGATCCCCCTGGAACAAAGAGCGCGAAGCACTGCCTAAGGATGCGGCGCTGTGTTTTTCCCCAAGGGGCGGCTGCTTGGAGCGGCGGCTTCCTGTACTTCCCGCCAAGATTTGCAATTTTACAGGAAAGTGATTGCAGAAACCGGCAGGCTCAGCTATAATGAAACTGAAAAGAGAAAACGGGAACGCACTTCCGACAACGGCTGCCGGAAGTGAAGCAGGCAAGCGTATACCTGCTTCTTCTATATCCGCCGCTCCGGCGGGATACACGAAACTCTGACAAGGAAAGGAAGGATACGACAGCATGGCGGAATGCAAGTTTAACAAAGTCCTGGTTGCGAATCGCGGCGAAATCGCCATCCGCGTGTTCCGGGCCTGCTACGACCTGGGTCTGCACACGGTGGCCATGTATTCCAACGAGGACACCTACAGCCTGTTCCGCACCAAGGCGGACGAGGCCTACCTCATCGGCGAGAACAAATCGCCCCTGGGCGCTTATCTGGATATCCCAGGCATCATCGATCTGGCGAAGCGCCGCAATGTGGACGCCATCCACCCCGGCTACGGCTTTTTGTCCGAAAACGCGGACTTTGCCAAGGCCTGCGAGGACGCGGGCATCACCTTTATCGGCCCCTCTTCCCAAATTCTGGCCCAGATGGGTGACAAGCTCACGGCCAAATCCATTGCCAGGGCCTGCCGGGTACCGACCATCCCCGGTTCCGACCAGCCGCTGAACGACGCCGAGGAAGCCCTGGCAAAAGCCAAGGAATACGGCTTTCCCATCATCCTTAAGGCCGCCGGCGGCGGCGGCGGCCGCGGCATGCGGCGCTGCGACAAGCCGGAAGAGGTCATCCCCGCCTTTCATCTGGTAAAGGGCGAGGCCAAAAAGGCCTTCGGCAACGAGGATATCTTTATCGAAAAATACCTGGTGGAACCCAAACATATCGAGATCCAGATCCTGGGCGACAAGCATGGCAACGTAGTGCACCTGTACGAGCGGGACTGCTCGCTCCAGCGCCGCTATCAGAAAGTGGTGGAGTTCGCCCCCGCCTGGAGCGTGCCGGAGGCTACCCGCGCCAAGCTCTATGCGGACGCCGTCAAGGTGGCCAGGCACGTGGGCTACGTCTCCGCGGGCACGGTGGAATTCCTGGTGGACAAGAACGGCAATCACTACTTCATTGAGATGAATCCCCGCATCCAGGTGGAGCACACCGTCACCGAGATGGTCACCGGCGTGGATCTGGTGCGGGCCCAGATCCTCATTGCCGAGGGTCTCCCCCTCTCCACCCCCGAGATCGGCATTCCCAGCCAGGATGCGGTGCACCTCAACGGCTACGCCCTCCAGTGCCGGGTCACCACCGAGGACCCGGCCAACAACTTCGCCCCCGACACCGGCAAGATCACCGCCTACCGCTCCGGCGGCGGCTTCGGCGTGCGTCTCGACGGCGGCAACGCCTATGCCGGCGCGGTCGTCTCCCCCTACTATGACAGTCTGCTGGTCAAGGTCACCTCCTGGGACAATACCTTCCAGGGCGTGTGCCGCAAGGCCATGCGCGCCATCAGCGAGGAGCACGTCCGGGGCGTGAAGACCAATATTCCCTTCGTCACCAATATCCTGGCCCACCCCACCTTTCAGTCCGGGGCATGCCACACCAAGTTCATCGACGAGACGCCCGAGCTCTTCGATATCGACACCGGCAAGGACCGCGCCACCAAGATTCTCAAATACATCGCCCAGATTCAGGTGGATAACCCCTCCGCCGAGCGGGCCCAATTGGACATCCCGCGCTTTCCGCCCTACGAGAATACCCCGCCCAGGTGCACCGGCCTCAAACAGCTGCTGGATGAAAAGGGGCCCGAGGCGGTGCGCGACTGGGTGCTGGGGCAGAAAAAGCTGCTGATTACCGACACCACCATGCGCGACGCGCATCAGTCCCTGCTGTCCACCCGGGTGCGTACCCGCGACATGCTCAAGGGAGCGGAAGGCACGGCGGAGATTCTGAACGACTGCTTCTCGCTGGAGATGTGGGGCGGCGCCACCTTCGACGTGGCCTACCGCTTCCTCCACGAGTCCCCCTGGGAGCGGCTGCGGCTGCTGCGGGAGAAAATCCCGAATATCCCCTTCCAGATGCTGCTGCGGGGCGCCAACGCCGTGGGCTACACCAACTATCCTGATAACCTGATCCGCGCCTTCATTAAGGAGGCCGCCGCCGGCGGCATCGACGTATTCCGGGTCTTCGACTCTCTGAACTGGCTGCCCGGCATGGAGGTGGCCATGGACGAGGTGCTCAGGCAGGGCAAGCTCTGCGAGGCCGCCGTCTGCTACACCGGCGATATTCTGGACCCCAAGCGGGATAAATACACCCTGCAGTACTACGTGGATATGGCCAAGCAGCTGGAACAGCGGGGCGCGCATCTGCTGTGCATCAAGGATATGTCCGGCCTGCTCAAGCCCTACGCGGCCAGGAAGCTGGTCGCCGCCCTCAAGCAGGAGGTGGGCATCCCCATCCACCTGCACACTCACGACACCTCCGGCAACCAGGTGGCCACCTATCTGATGGCGGCCGAGGCCGGCGTGGACATCGTGGACTGCGCCATCGACTCCATGTCCTCCACCACCAGCCAGCCCTCCATGAATGCGGTGGTGGCCTCGCTGAACGGGCAGGAGCGGGATACCGGGCTGGACAGCGGGAAGCTGCAGAAGCTCTCCGACTACTGGGCCGACGTGCGCCTGCGCTACGCCGCCTTTGAGGCGGGCATCAAGAACCCCTCCACCGATATCTACCGCTACGAGATGCCTGGCGGCCAGTACACCAACCTCAAGAGCCAGGTGGAGAGCCTAGGCCTCGGCCACCAGTTCGAAGACGTCAAGGAGATGTACGTCCAGGTCAACCACATGCTGGGCGACATCGTGAAGGTCACCCCCTCCTCCAAGATGGTGGGCGATCTGGCCATCTTCATGGTACAGAACGGCCTGACCCCCGAGAATATCGTGGCGCGGGGGGAGGCCCTCACCTTCCCCGATTCCGTGGTCAGTTACTTCAAGGGCATGATGGGCCAGCCCGCCTGGGGCTTCCCGGAAGATCTGCAAAAAGTGGTCCTCAAGGGGGAGGCGCCCATTACCTGCCGTCCCGGCGAGCTGCTGGAGCCCATCGACTTTGAAAAGGCGCGGGAAGAGGTACGCAAATTCTACCCCAATGCCGACGACCACAACGTCATCTCCTGGTGCCTGTACCCGAAGGTGGTGGAGGACTTCTACCGCCACCGTCAGGCCTACGGCTATATCATGCGCATGGGCAGCCATGTCTTCTTCAACGGCATGGCTCTGGGCGAGACCAACAAGATCAACATCGAGGACGGCAAGACCCTGGTCATCAAATACGTGGGCCTGGGCGACCTGAACGAGGACGGCACCCGCAACGTCCACTTCGAGCTCAACGGCATGCGCCGGGAGGTGGCAGTGCCCGACCAGAACGCCGAAGCCCAGGTGAAGCACGTCACCCTGGCCGACCCCTCCGACAAAAGCCAGGTGGGCGCCTCCATCCCCGGCATGGTATCCAAGATCAGTGTCAAGCCCGGCGATCCGGTGGAGGAGAATCAGGTCCTGGCCGTCATCGAGGCCATGAAGATGGAGACCTCCGTGGTGGCCCGCATGAAGGGCACCGTGGATCAGGTGCTCATCAAAGAGGGCGGCAGCGTCAAGGCCGGCGAACTGCTCATCACCATCATGTCGAGCCTTGCACAGGAGGAGAGCCGGAGTATTTCGGAGAACACCACCTGGGGACAGCGGAAGCGGTTCGCAGATGGCAAGGCAAGTGTGGCCTACAAGCGATTCCTGGGCTATGACCGGGGGCCGAATGGCGGCTTTGTGGTCAATCCGGAGCAGGCAAAGACCGTCAAGCTGATCTATAAGCTGTTTCTGGACGGGCTGACCTCCGGCGGGGA
>OLGB01002985.1_pt1 | contig 16786 bp, 15 predicted proteins | sample 1605691 | NCBI WGS metagenome assembly OLGB01 (sample SAMEA3888925, study PRJEB22519) | human gut metagenome | biome: human gut; feature: human-associated habitat; material: faeces | place: Denmark | collected 2010 | reverse complement strand
CGAGGCGGCCCTGGCGGCTCTGGGCCCCGGGGAGCGGGTGTCCTACGGTCAGACCCTGCTGGCATTGATCCCGGTGCGCCGGGGGCCCGGCGCACCGCTGCTCTCCGCCACCACCATGACCGCGGGAAAGCGGCAGCTGCGGGACCGGGTGGCCCGGATCGCGGAGGACCGCCAGACCCGCTCGGCGGCCGTGCTGGCTGTGCTGGCCCTGGCGGCGGGCATCTGCGCCGTGACCTTCACCGGCGCCGACAGCAGCGCGGGGTTCCGGTCCCTGACCAGCCAGGAGCTGGACTGGTTTAACCAGGAGTGGTTCAATCAGGACGAGGCCCTTTGCCTTCCCAATCAATTCCTCACTTCCCTGTACGACGCCCCGGAGGAGATCGACCTCTACCAGCTGTTCTACAACGGCACCGGCGAGACCGAGGGTGTGGACGAGGCGGAGCGGCAGATGGCGGCGGAGGCCGCCGGCGGTGATCCCGGCACGGACCTCATCAAGGTCTCCGCAGACGGGGCCGACGCGGTGCTGGAGCAGTACGCCGGGCTGACCCTCTCCCGGACCCGGGAGGTGGGGCTGGACCAGTTTGCCTATCTGGAGAGCACCGACGCCTACTACGATTTTCACGGCGACACCAACGCCCTGACGGTGACCTTCTCCGCCGGAGAGCGGCGGGGCGACACCGTCCGCCTCTACTACGACGCCTACGGGTCCTTCCTGGGCGATCAGCTGGTGGACAGCTGGGCCTGCGTCACCCTGGAGGAGCAGGCCGACGGCAGCTATCACTTCGTCTCCCACCGGCTGTGCGATATGCCCGCCATCCCCACGGCCTACCCGGCCTGGGACCCGGCGCTGACACTGCCGGTGTCGGACCTCACGGCCTATGAGCCCCAGGCGGCCGCGGTGAGCGTACGCACCGGGGACCTGGACGAGGGACTGGACTTCTACCTGTGGGACCAGGTGACGGTGGAGATCTACCGCGCCACCGACGGCAGCGTCCTCGCTTCCTATGCCCCCGTCTCCTCCCTGCTGGACGCGGTGTACGACGGGGAAAAGCGCTGCTTCTTCACCTTCCCGGGTGAGGAGGGCATCACCCTGGGCGGTTTCCGGGACGTGCTGGGCTACGACGGCGTGGTGATCTCCTACCCCGACCAGCTGCCGGGGAGCAGTGAGACCGTCACCGTCAGCGATTACTATATCTTTGACGACGGCCTCTTCTCCGGCGGTGGGCCCGCTCTGCTGGCGCGGGTCTACGGCACCGCCTCCTACATCGATCTGGACGGCGACGGCCAGATGGAGCTGTGCGCCTCCTCCGGCTCCACGGCCCAGGTGTTCTTCCGCCGCGGCGGCAGGCTGTATCAGGCGGATCTGACGGCCCTGCTGGGCGAGGCCTGGCCCGAGGCGGAGCAGCTGGCCTTTGACAGCTGGGATGCCGCCGGGCGGTTCCTGCCCCTTTGGGCCGACGTACCCATTCCCGGCGCGGACAGCCGCAGCGGCACTGCCTTCCGCTGGCTGTTCTTTGACGGGGACCGCTTCCTGGTCTACCGGGACGAGCGGACCTATACGGACCATGTGGCCGAGGACGTGGACATTCCGGCGGAGGTGCTGGAGCGGTGCAAAATCTATGTCAGGGGCCTCTATGAGACGCCGGAGGAGGGCTTTTTGCTGGTGGACGGCGAGTTCGAACCCGCGCCGGTGGTGTACGACGACTGGCGCATCCTGTCCGTGGACGGCCCTTACTATGAGGAGACGGCGGGGCTGCTGGTGGAGATCTGGCGGCTGAACTGCCAGCTCCACACCACCACGCCGGACGCGGTGGTGCTGGCGGGCAGCCGCTACATGACCGAGGACGGCTGGGTCAGCGCCGGGTATCCCGACAGCGACTACTTCTACTTCCGGGTGGAGGAGCACGGCGGATTGACCTATCTGTTCCACGAGTCCCGGCCGGTGGGGATCCCCGGCACGGAGCTGTTCCGCTCCGACCTCATCAACACCCTCTCGGATCTGGGCATTTTGTCCCTGGCGTATCTGCCGGGTCAGACCCTGCTGGAGATGCTGGAGGTCCAGCGCGCCGCCTTCCTGGAGCGGCTGGGCCAGCATGCCGTGTGGGAACAGGCTCAGGCCATCGCCGCCCTGGCACAGGCCGCCGCGTCGGCCCGGGAACAGTTTGAGACCTGCGCCTCGGAGATGGAGGCGGAGACGCTGTCGGCACAGGCGCAAAGAGCGTGGACGGCTCTCTGCACTGCTGTGGACAGCTGGATGGCGTCCGGCGGCAGTATCCTGACCAACTCCCGGCTGGGCCTCTCCCTTCAGGCGCCCGCCGGCTGGGAGGAGCTGGCGGAGGTCTACTCCGGCGGTTCCTCCGATACGCCGGTCCAGGTGTTCTCCCTCTATGAGCGGACGGCCCACGGGCAGAGCCCGGGCATGGGGCTGGTGTGGAACCTGTCGGCCTTTACCCGGGAGTCCTTTGAACACAACTGGCCCGGTGCCGACGGCTCCGGGGTCCTGGGGGCCTCCAGCTATCTCATCGGCTCCGACGAGGCGTATCTGTACCTGCTCTCCACCCCCACGGACGTGCAGTTCCTGGAGGAGGATCTGAACAGCTGCGTGGCCTACGCCACGCTGAAAGCCCAGTCCCAGCAGGTGCTGGAGGACTTCCTGGTCCGCAATGACATCGCCCCCAACCCCCTCTGCCCTGACGCCGACGGCTGCTACCGCTACACCGGCGCCCTGATCGTCACCCCGGAGAAGCCCGTGGAGGAGGCGGATCCCGCCGCTCCCGCGGAGGAGCTGACGGACGGCGCCATCCGCGCGGCGCTGCTGGCGGACTACGCCCGGGTCAATCCGGCCCAGGAGACGGAGGACTCCCTGGTCTACCAGACCGAGGCCCACCGGGTCCTGGCCCGGGAGGAGAGCAGCGAGACCTGCACCGTGTATCTCACGGCCTGGCGCGCCACCTTTGCCTTGACCGACGGCCGGTATGACATGTCCGGCGGCGACCGCATCCCCACCGCCCTGACCTTCACCTGGGACGGCGGGGCCTGGCGGCTGACGGAGTACTGGACCCCCGGCGACGGGGCGTCCTATGGCCGGGACCTGCGGGAGAAGTTCCCCCCGGAGGCTGCCGCGCAGGAGCTGGATGCCGACGCCGTGGCGGCCATCGCGGACGAGCTGATGGAGCAGTGCCGGCAAGACGCCGTGAAGCATTTCACCGCCCTCACCGGCTCCGTGCCCGCCGCGGCCTTCCAGCCCTCGGACGTGGAGTTTTCCGGGCAGACCCTGGAGACCTATGCCGACGAGATGTCCTACGACGAGCGGCTGGAGTGGGCGGCGGACACCGGGATCCCCCAGGGCACGGCCTTCGTCTCCACCGGGCGGTATCTGGAGGGCCAGAACTGCCTGGCCGCCCTGGGCCAGTGGGTGGGCACGCCCCACGCGGACCAGTACAGCCTGTGCCTGCGCTTTTCCGACGGGACCATGGCGGATCTGCCCCTGCCCCGGTCCAACGAGGTGAACATTGCCAGGCCGGACACCATGGAGTTCACCGGCGGGACCTTCGTCTACACCGTCACCTTCTCCGACCTGGCGGTGACCAACGAGGGGCAGACCCTGCTCCACCTGGCGGGCACCTACTGCTATGAGGTGGATCTGGCCGCCCGGACCGTCTCCCTGACGGTGCTGGAGAGCTGAACCTTTGAAAGGGACTTCCCTTTTCCTCCTGTTTCGGGTATACTGTCAGACATACCCGAAACAGGAGGTTTTTTTATGGAACAGCTGTTGCTGCTGGCCGCCGTGATCTGCTTCGGCGCGGCCGTTTTGAAATTTGCCGGAAACCGCTTCCGCGCCGCCGAGCGCCGGGACGCCGCCCCGGCGAAAAACCGGGAGCCCTGGCGCACCGTCCCCATTCAGGAGGCCGCTCCCCTGCTGGCGGCGGAAAACGCCGTGATCCTGGACGTGCGGACCCAGGAGGAGTTCGACCAGGGCCATCTGGCCGGGGCCGTGTGCCTGCCGGTGGAGACCCTGACGGACGGGGACCTGACCGTCCTGCTGCCGGACAAGCACGCGCCGCTGGTGGTCTACTGCCGCACAGGCCACCGCAGCGCCGAGGCAGCCCAGATCCTCTCGGAGCTGGGCTACGAGGACATCACGGACCTTGCCGGCGGCATCCTGGCCTGGGACGGGGAGACCGTCACCGACTGAGGACGCCCCAACGAACAGGCTTTGTCTGCGCTGCACACACAGTAAACGCCGCCCGCGCCAAAAGCGCGAGCGGCGTTGTCATTGCGGTCACTGGCCCAGCAGGACCAGATTCCGGTCGGTGATGAAGTTGGGGACGCTGTACACCACCGCTACGGCGTCGATGGCGTTGTCGGCGGCGTACGCCGAGGCCGGGGCCCGGTAGTACCGGGCGTCCAGCAGGTGGACCTCCTCGAACCGCTGGACCAGGAAGGGCGCCAGGGCGTCGGAGTAGGAGTCCCGGATCAGCAGGAGCTTCCCCTGCCCTGCCGCCGCCTCGTTGCGGATGACGCACAGGGGCTGGTTGCCCCCCAGAAAGGCGGAGTACTTGTCCTTCTGCTCCAGGTAGCTGCGGTCGTAGAGGACGCCGGGCTCCGGCGCGCCGGTGCGCCAGGAGGTGATCTCCAGACCCGCGTCCTCCACCCAGAACTCCATGGTGTCCGGCGTCAGCCAGTGGACGCCGGAGGTGGAGTAAAGGGTGCCGTTGAAGTCCTCCGTCACGGTCTCCGGGGTGAAGTCCCCTTGGGAGAGGGGCTCCTTCCCCATCGCCTCCAGCACCGCGTTGGCGCCGTAGAAGGCCCCCAGGGTGGTCCAGTGGTGGTCGGTGCGGTAGAAAACGGGCTCACCGGCGTGGGTCTCCAGAGCGCCCAGGAAGTCCACCATGGGAAGGCCCAGCTCCGCCGCCCGGTCCAGGTACGCCGCCTGGTCGAAGTTCTCAGCGCCCTGGGGCAGTAGATCGGACCAGACTTCCGCCGCCGAGGGGATGAGGCCCAGGTACACCGGGGCCTCGGTCTTGTCCGCCAGCTGGGCCACGTACCCCAGGTTCTTCTCCTCCAGGCCGTCGGAGGGGGCCTCCACCTTGGAGATCAGGGTGTCGCCGCAGAGGTAGACGCCGTTGAACAGGTGCTTGCCGATCAGCTGCTCCGCCCGGGCCTTCAGGCCTGTCCACTCGTCCCGGAGGGGGAACTGGTCGGCGAAGTACTCCTCCACGGCGGCGGTGTAGCTGCCGTCCTTCAGCGCCGCCCAGGAAAACTCCGGCTTTTGGGCCAGGGTCCGGTTCTCCACCTCGGAGCGGTCCCGGTCCGGCAGCAGCACGTGCCACACCAGAAGCCCCCCCAGAAAGAGGCAGAACAGCGCCGTGACGGCGCGGCTGTATGCTTTTGTCATGGTCTCTGCCTCCTCTTTAGAACCGGAAATACAGGAAGGGATTGTAGCTGCCGTCCACCAGATACGCGGTGGAGAGCACCAGGGCCGCCAGCATCAATACCGGCGTCAGCACCCGGTCGGCCTTTTCCGGCAGCCTGGCCCACAGGCGCCCGCCCAGGGGCGTGGACGCCAGGGCCAGGACGAACAAGGTCAGGCCGTAGCTCCGCAGGCGGAAGCCGTCGGCGGCGCTCCAGAGGTCCCCGGCGCCGAAGCAGGCGGCAAGGTATCCGCCGCAGACGCTCAGGTCCTCCATGGCGAAGAGGCCCCAGCCCACCAGCACCACCAGCAGCGTGTAGAGATGCCGCACCGCCGCCGGGGTCCGCTCCAGCAGGGAGCGGAACACGTATTTCTCCAAAATCAGCCAGGCGGCAAAGTACAGGCCCCACAGCACGAAGTTCCAGCTGGCCCCGTGCCAGAAGCCGGTGCAAAGCCACACGATCAGGATGTTCCGCATCGTCCTGGCCGTGTCGCACCGGTTGCCCCCCAGGGGGATATACAGGTACTCCCGGAACCAGGTGGTGAGCGACATGTGCCACCGCCGCCAGAACTCCGTCACGGAGGCGGCGCAGTAGGGGTGGTCGAAGTTCTCGCAGAAGGTGAAGCCGAACATCCGCCCCAGGCCGATGGCCATGTCGGAGTAGCCGGAGAAGTCGAAGTAGATCTGAAAGCCGAAGGCCACGAGGCCCAGCCAGCCCGCCGCCGCGGTCAGCGTCCCGGCCCCCTGGGCCGCCAGGCACTCGTCCCAGAGCTTGCCCACGGCGTTGGCCAGCAGCACCTTCTTGGCAAGGCCCACGCAAAAGCGCCTGGCCCCCAGGGCGAACTGCTCCGAGGCGTGGGTCCTGCGGTTGAGCTCCGCCGCCACGGTCTTGTAGCGGACGATGGGGCCTGCGATCAGCTGGGGGAACATGGTGACGAAGGCGCCGAAATCCACCATGTTCCGCTGCACCGGGGCGTCGCGGCGGTAGACGTCGATGGTGTAGCTCATGGTCTGGAAGGTGTAAAAAGAGATGCCGATGGGCAGCGGGATGCCGAGAAGCGGGACCGTCAGCCCCGCCACGGTGACGCTCTGGGGGATCTGGATGCCGGTGAGCAGGTACAGGTTCTCCGCCAGGAAGGTCCCGTACTTGAAAAAGCCCAGCAGCAAGAGGTTGAAGATCACCGACTGGGCCACGAACCACCGGGCTTTGCGGTCGTTGGAGCGGTACTTCTCCACCAGCAGGCCGTGGGAGTAGTCGATGAGGATGGAGAGGACCATGATGGTGATGTACACCGGCTCTCCCCAGCCGTAGAAGATCAGGCTGACCACCAGCAGCACCAGGTTGCGCCACCGCAGCGGCGCCGCGAAGTACACCAGCAGCGTCAGCGGCAGGTAGGCGAATAAAAAGGTCAGACTGCTGAAAACCATTCCGGTCCTCCTTCCGCTCCGTCACAGGGGCCGCGGCGCAGGCCGCGGCCCCCGGCGGAGTCGTGTCGTTGTGATGGGATCAGGCGAACTGCTCGTTGAAGGAGGTCTCCAGGTCCTCCTGGTGCTCGGAGGAGGCGATCAGGGCCACATAGGTGCCCTGCTGGAGCACGGTGGCCCGGCCCCAGGCCTCCAGGGACTCGGGGTAGAAGGCGCCGCCCTCGGCCTGGGCGTCGGAGCGCTCCTGGAGGATGGCGGCGGCCTTGGCGGCGTCGGCCTCGGTCTCGCACTGGACCAGCACGATCTCATTGACCGCGGCGCTGATCATGGGCGCCTTGGCCACCAGTTGCTTCGTAGCCAGCTCGGACAGGCCGGGATAGAAGCCCTCCAGGGAATCCCCCTCCACGTTCATCAGCAGCAGAGTGTTCTCCCCGCCGCTCTGGGCGTCCTCAGTCCAATTGTACGTCTCGGCCCAGCCATTGTAAAGGGCCTCCAGGTCCACGTCGGTGCCGGCGGCGCCGGACTCGTCGGTCTTGCTGCCGCAGGCGGCCAGCAGGCCCACCGTCATGGACAGGGCCAGCAGGAGCAGGGTCATTCTTTTCATCATCTTGATCTCCTTCCGCGCCGTCAGGCGCTCTTGTTGTTTTCCGGATATGCAGACGCAGGGGCGCCCTAAAAGGTTCCCCTCTTCCCAACAGTATTTCCAAAATTTTTTCTTTTAACGGTTTTTCAGCCGCCTCCGCTCTTGCTTTTGCCTCCGCCCGGCGGTACGATAGACGAGGCGGCCCGCCGGGCCGCCCACACACGCGGGGCCTCCGCCCCGGAGAGCGAGGAACGAAACATGCACAGCTTTCGCAACGATTACAGCGAGGGGGCCCATCCCGCCATCCTGGAAGCCCTGACCGAAACCAACCTGACCCAGACCGTGGGCTACGGTCTGGACCCCCACTGCGCCGCTGCGGCGGACAACATCCGCCGCCTCACCGCCGCGCCGGAGGCCGACGTCCACTTCCTGGTGGGCGGCACCCAGGTGAACCTCATCACCATCGCCGCGCATCTTGCGCCCTACGAGGCGGTGATCGCCGCCCACACCGGCCACGTCAACGTCCACGAGACCGGCGCCATCGAGGCCACCGGCCACAAGGTCTGCACCGCCTACGCCCCCGACGGCAAGCTGACGCCGGCGCTGGTGGAGTCCGTTCTGGCGCAGCACAACGGCACGGAGCACATGGTCGCGCCCAAGCTGGTCTACATCTCCGACACCACGGAGATCGGCACCATCTACACCAGGGCGGAGCTGGCGGCCCTGCGCCGCTGCTGCGACAGCCACGGCCTCTTCCTCTATCTGGACGGCGCCCGGCTGGGCTCGGCGCTCACGGCGGAGGGCAATGACCTGACGCTGCCGGACCTGGCGGCCCTGACCGACGCCTTCACCATCGGCGGCACCAAGAACGGCGCCCTCTTCGGCGAGGCCCTGATCCTCGCCCGGCCCCACGACCACTTCCGCTGGCACATGAAGCAGCGGGGCGCGGTCCTGGCCAAGGGGCGGCTGCTGGGCATCCAGTTCGAGACGCTGCTCAAAGACGGCCTCTACTTCGACCTGGCCCGCCACGCCAACGCCCTGGCCGTCCGCCTGCGGGACGGCATGGCGGCCCTGGGCGTGGTCTTCCCGGTGCCCTCCCCCTCCAACCAGCAGTTCCCGGTGCTGCCCAACGGCGCCGTGGCGGCCCTGGAGGCCAAAGGCTACGGCTTCGAGGCGGACCACGCCGTGGATGAGGAGCACACCTGCGTCCGCTTCGTCACCAGCTGGGCCACGCCCCCGGAGGCGGTGGAGCAGCTGCTGGCGGACCTGGGCGAGATCCTGAGCGAGAACTGACCGGTCCCCTGCCGGACCGGCTTCCCGGAGGAGCGGCTTTTTTCCGCTCCTCCGGGATTTTTTCGTGGGTTTTCCCCCTGTCCCGTTGTATGGTATCATAGAAGCGATTTTACGGAGAGGAGGGCTGCCCATGGACGACCGCGCGCTGCTGGACCTGCTGGACCGGAACCCGAATGCCGCCATGGAGGCCCTGCTTGTCCGCTACGGTCCCCTGCTGCGGTACGTGGTGGGCGGCGTCCTCCGGGATCCCCAGGACGCAGAGGACTGCTGTTCCGCCGTGACGGAGCTCCTCTGGCGGCGTCTGGGAGACTACGACCCGGCCCGGGGCAGCCTCACCGCCTGGCTCACCGCCCTGGCCCGGAACACCGCGCTGAACCACCTGAAGGCCAAGCTCCGCCGCCAGCGGCATCTGGCGGAGCCGGAGGCGGAGACGGTCCACGGCGACACCCCCGAGGACGCATTGCTCCGCCAAGAGCAGGCGGAGCGGCTGCAGGGGGCCATCGCCCGCCTCAGCGAGACAGACCGGAAACTCTTCTACCGCCTCTACTACTATTTGCAGCCCGTAGCCCAGATCGCTGCGGAGATGGGTATGACGGAGCGCGCCGCAGAGGGCAGGCTCTACCGCCTGCGCCAGCGTCTGCGCCGGGAGTTGGGAGGTGACGCGCCGTGACCGACCGCTGGGACGACTTCGACTGTGCCCTGGCTACCTCCCTGTCGGCGCTGCCGCCGCCGGAGGAGACCGTCCGGGCCGTGACCCCCTTCCGCGCCGCCATGGGCAGGGTGGTGTGGGGCCTGTGCCTGACTTCCGTTACGCTGAATTTCTGGTATCTTTCCTACCTGCTGCCGGCTCTGGGCACCATGTTGCTGGTCCTGGGCTTGCGCAGCCTGCGCCGCAACAACATCTGGTTCCGATTCTGCTGGTTTATCAGCATCTATCAAGTGATTTACCTTTACGGCAATACTGCCCTGGCAGCTACGCCCTTCAGCCTGGATCCGGACTGGCTCCCCCTGTGGCTCCGAGGTCTGGCGTTCCTGGCTAAGGCGGCGGTGCTGTTCCTGTGTCTCTGGCGTGGTCTGGTCCGGGCCGCCGACGAGGTGGGGCAGCCCCGGCGGGCGGCCGCTCCGGCCCTGTGGGCCCTTGGATGGTATGCGGTGGTGGCTCTGCTGGGCGTCCTATGGCCCCAGCCCGGCTGGGCAGTGGGTCTGGCCATGCTTGCCGCCTTTGTCTGCATCGTCCATTCCCTGCTGCGGCTCTCCGCCGCCCTGGACGGCTGGGGCTACGCCGTCCGGGCCGCGCCGGTGAAGATCGGCGGCGGAAAGCTGGCGGCGGCGTACCTGCTGTCCCTGGCGGTCCTGACGGCGGTCCTCAGCCTGGCCTCCAATCACCTGCCGGTGGAGGCACGCCCGGTCGAACAAACTTTCGAATCCGCTGAGACCGCCGCCATCCGGGCCGATCTCACTGCCCTGGGCTTCCCGGAGGAGTGGCTGGATCTGCTGCCGGAGAATGAGATCGCCAAGCTCTCCGCCGCGTCAGGCTGCTATGTGAGCCCGGACGCCTGGGGGGATTCCACCGACAACGGCGTCCGCTATACGGACATTCAGGTGCAGACGGGCTGGCGCACCTTCCGCTGCTACCACTTTTTCACGGTGGATACCCCGCGGTCTGTGCTTCAGAACCAAATCTCCCTGTCTCACAGCAGCTACGCCCACGTTTCAGATGCGGCGGGACAGATCCTCTGGGAGAAAGACGGAACTGCCTTTGCGGCGGAACTTCCTCTGGAAAAGAGTGTCCGCACGTCTTTCTTCGGGGATGAAGAGATCGATACGGCGCTGTTCAGCTACCCTCTTTTCACCACGGAACGCCAGGGCTGGTGCGTCTATTCCGCTGTCTTTCCCGGCGATTGGATCTATGGCGTCACCATCCTCTTCTACCAGACCCAGGCGCTGCGGAACCTGTACCCCTACGCGCCGCTGCCGGAGCAGCCCATCGTGGGTATCCTGAACGATCTGGAGAGCCAGAGCTACAGCACCTATCCCCTGGAGCCACAGTACGCGGAAGATCTGGAAACGTAACCGAAGGCCGCCGCCCACACAGGGCGGCGGCTGTTTTTTCTACAATCGAATTTTTGTTCGATTTCTCCTTGACAAGAACGTCTGTTCGAGTTATACTGATACTCGAACAAGAGTTCTACTAAAAGGAGGAGTCATCCATGACCGGTTGGACGTTGTTTTTCATTCTGGTGGGCGTGACCTATCTGACTGCCCAGCTCTTCCGCGTCATCGACGCCATCGAGCGCCCTGCCCGGCACTCTCACCGCCGGGCCGCCGTCCGGTGACATGGATGTCCTGGACAAGCTGGAGATCCTGACGGACGCCGCCAAGTACGACGCCGCCTGCACCTCCAGCGGCGGGGACCGGGGCTCCCGGAAGGGCTATATCGGCAATACCTCCGCCTCCGTGGCGGGCTGCTGCCACTCCTTCTCCGCCGACGGGCGGTGCGTGAGCCTTTTGAAGGTCCTGATGACCAACTGCTGTGTGTATGACTGCAAGTACTGCGTCAACCGCCGCAGCAACGATACCCGCCGGGCCGCCTTCACCCCGGAGGAGCTGGCAGACCTGACCATCCAGTTCTACCGCCGGAACTACATCGAAGGGCTCTTCCTCTCCTCCGGTGTGCTGCGCAGCCCCGACTACACCACGGAGCTGATGATCCGCTGCCTGCATCTGCTGCGGGAAACGTACCGCTTCAACGGCTACATCCACGCCAAGGCCATCCCCGGCACATCGCCGGAGCTGGTGGAGCAGCTGGGGTTCCTGGCGGACCGGCTCAGCGTGAACATCGAACTGCCCTCGGAGGCGGGCCTCCGGGCCCTGGCTCCGGACAAGACCAAGCAGGCCATCCTGGCCCCCATGGGCCAGATCCGGACCCGGGGCCAGCAGAGCCGGGAGGAGCTGGTGAAATACCGCCACGCCCCCCGCTTCGCCCCGGCGGGCCAGAGCACCCAGCTGATCGTGGGCGCCACGGCGGACTCCGACCTCCACATCCTGCGGCTGACCCAGGGGCTGTACGACCGGTACCGGCTCAAACGGGTGTTCTACTCCGCCTACGTGCCGGTGGTGGAGCACACCCTCCTCCCCTCCAGGGACACCAAGCCGCCCCTGCTGCGGGAGCACCGGCTCTACCAGGCCGACTGGCTGCTGCGGTTTTACGGCTTCCGGGCGGAGGAGCTGCTGGACGACGCCCACCCGGATTTCAACCCCCTGGTGGACCCCAAGTGCTCCTGGGCCCTGAGCCATCTGGACTTCTTCCCGGTGGAGGTCAACACCGCCGACTATGAGACGCTGCTGCGGATCCCCGGCGTTGGCGTAGTCTCCGCCAAGCGGATCCTGGCCTCCCGGCGGGTCCGGCGGCTGCGGGTGGAGGATCTGAAACGGCTGGGCGTGGTGATGAAGCGGGCTCAGTACTTCCTCACCGCCTCCGGCAAAATGGCCGAGGGCCTGCGCTTCACGCCGGACAGTCTGCTGCGGGGACTCATCGCCGCGGAGCGGTCCTCCCTGCCCCAGCCGGAGATGGAACAGCTGTCCCTGTTCGCCTGAGAGAGGTTCCCCATGACCGAGATGATCTATGAATACGACGGCAGCTTCGAGGGCTTCCTCTGCTGCGTCTTTGAGAGCTATGCGCAAAAGGAGGTCCTCACCGCCATCGTCGGCGGTGAGGACCCTGCCATCACGCTCTTTCCCGTGCGGACCGTGGAGACGGATCCGGCCCACGCCGCCCGGGTGCTGCGGCGGATCGCCAAGTGCTCCCCTGAGGCCCTGGACCTGCTGCGGCGGGGCTTTCTCACCTGCCTTCCGGACCGGGAGATGCACCTCTACCGCATGGTTCGGCGGCTGCTGGAGGAGGGCCCCGGCTTTCTGCGGGACCTGGCAGACCCGGAGCTGCTGCCTCTGCGGCAGGCGGTGCGGCATCTTGCCAGCGAGGCCCACCTTTTAAAGGGCTTCGTCCGCTTCTCCGAGCTGGGCGGCGTTCTGGGCGGGGAGATCGCGCCGAAAAACAGGGTGCTGCCCCTGCTGCGCGGCCACTTCTGCGCCCGCTACCGGGAGGAGAAGTTCTTCCTCTACGACCGCACCCACCGAGAGGTGCTGCTCTACGCCGCCGGACGGGCGGAGATCCGGCCCCTGGCCCACTTCCGGATGGCGCCGCCGGAGGAGGCGGAGGCCCGGTACCGGCTCCTCTGGAAGCGGTTTTACGACACCGTGGCCATCCGGGAGCGGTACAATCCCCGCTGCCGCCGGACCCAGATGCCCCAGCGCTACTGGGGCACCATGACGGAGTTCCAGGGCCCGGAGCACTTTACGGCCCGAAGCTCTCCCGCAGCCGTTTCAGCCCCCGGCGCTCCAGCCGGGATACCTGCACCTGGGACACCCCCAGGATCCGGGCCGTCTGGTCCTGGGTCAGCCCCTTGAAATACCGCAGCAGAATGGTCATCCGCTCCCGCTCCGGCAGGTGGTCGATGGCCTCCCGCAATGCGATCCGCTCCACCAGGCTCTCCTCCGGGGCCTCGGTACCCAGGGTCCCCTCCAGGGTCAGCCCGTCGGCGGTCTCCCGCTGGAGGGAGTCCGGCGCGTCCGTGGCCAGATCCACCTGGGCGATCTCCTCCGCCGTCCAGCCTGTGGCCTCCGACAGCTCGCTGAGAACCGGTTCCCGGCCCAGCTGCTGCCGCAGCCGCTGGCGGACAGTGTAAAGCGTTTGCGCTTGCTCCCGCAGGCTCCGCCCCACTTTGATGGCGCCGTCATCCCGGAGAAAGCGCCGGATCTCCCCGGCGATCTTGGGCACGGCGTAGGTGGAGAAGCAGGTGCCATAGTCGAAGTCGAAGCCCTGGACCGCCTTTAAAAATCCCAGGCACCCCAGCTGGTACAGGTCCTCCGGGTCCACGCCCCGGCCGTAGTACCGGCGCACCACGCTCCATATCAGGCCGTTGTTCTCGATGACCGCCTGCTCGCAGGCGTCCCGGTCTCCCTCCTGGGCCGCCCGCAGCAGCTCCAGTGCGGCGCTCATCGCACCGCTTTCATCCGGGGCGCCAGATGCTTGCGCATGACCACCGTGGTGCCCCGGCCCGGCACGGACCGGACCGTCAGGCGGTCCATGAAGCTCTCCATGATGGTGAAGCCCATACCGCTGCGCTCCTCGCCGCCGGTGGTGAACATGGGCTGGCGGGCCTTCTCCACGTCGGGGATGCCCCGGCCGTGGTCCCGGACCGTGATCTCCAGCACGTTGTCCGGGCAGATCCGCAGCTTCACCTGCACCTGGCCGATGGCCTCCGGATAGGCGTGGACGATGGCGTTGGTCACCGCCTCGCTGACGGCGGTCTTGATGTCCTCCAGCTCGTTGAGGGTGGGGTCCATCTGGGCGGCGAAGCAGGCGGCCGCCGCCCGGGCGAAGCCCTCGTTGGCGCTGCGGCTGGGAAATTGCAGCGTCACTTCGTTGTTGGCTTTGATCTTCATGGTATGTATCCCTCCTGTTTCATCGAATGGTCACCAGCCGGCCGATGCCGGCGGCGTCCAGGACCCGGCGGGCCTGGGACGGCACGTTGCACACCAGCAGGCTGCCGTCCAGCAGCTGCATCCGCTGCTGGGCCCGCAGGATCAGCGCGATGCCGGAGCTGTCCATAAAGGTGACGCCGGCCATGTCCAGCACCAGCTGCCGCGGCAGGGCCGCGTCCACCGCCAGCTCCAGCTGCCGGATGGCGTCCCTGGCGCCGTGGTGGTCCACCTCGCCGCTCAGCTCCAGCAAGAGCTTGCGGTCCACGCTTTTGGCGTTCAGTTCCATGAGTTCCTCCAATCCGCCGCCAGACGCGGCAAAGGCTGAAATTGCCCCTCGGGGCGCGGTTTTCCCCTCCATTATAGGGACTTGTCCCCCGCTTTTTTGTCGGATTTCTTCCGCTGTCCGCCATTTTTTGAAAATCTTCACTGCCGCCTTGCCTCCCCCGCCCGGACGGTGTTATGATGGAGCCATCCCAGATGAAATGACAGCGGTAAAGGAGCGGTATTTTTATGAAGGTCCTTTTGATCAACGGCAGTCCCCACCCCCGGGGCTGCACGGATGCGGCGCTGCGGACGGTGGCCGGCGCTCTGGAGGAGCGGGGGCTGGAGGCGGAGATCCTCCACCTTGGCGCGGGGCCGGTGCGGGACTGCGCCGCCTGCGGCGCCTGCAAGAAGGCGCCGGGCCGGTGCGCCTTTGACGGGGACATCGTCAACATCCTGATCGAAAAAGCCCGGGAGGCGGACGGCTTCGTGTTCGGCTCCCCGGTCTACTACGCCCACCCCACGGGGCTGATCCTCTCCGTACTGGACCGGGCCTTCTACGCCGGCAAGGACGCCTTCGCTCACAAGCCCGCGGCGGCAGTGGCCTCCGCCCGGCGGGCCGGCACCTGCGCCACTCTGGACGTGCTGCAAAAATATTTCACCATCTCCCAGATGCCGGTGGTGGCCTCCACCTACTGGACCATGGTCCACGGCATGCAGGCGGAGGAGGTGGCCCGGGATGAGGAGGGCCTCCAGACCCTGCGGAACCTGGCGGCCAACATGGCCTGGCTGCTGCGCTGCATCGAGGCGGGGCGGGCCGCCGGTGTCTGCCCGCCCCGGCCGGAGTTGGGCGCCCGGACCAACTTCATCCGCTGAGCTGCCGGGAAACGGCAGAGTCCCCGCGGAAACGGGGAAAACCGAACGAACGAAAAAACACCCCCTGTACAGGAAAACAGACCTGTACAGGGGGTGTTCGCATATCAAAGAGAACATATACACATATCGAAGAAGCAGAGGGTGCAGCCCTGGGCTGCCTGGGCGGATATTCAGCGGCCGTGCGGATCGGGCAATCCCCGGGCGGCGCCGGTTCCTGGGATGTGCCCGGCGCATTCCCGCGCAGCTTCGGCCACTGGGACCCGAGGCGGAGCCGCCCTGTGCGCTGCGGATGCCGTGATGCCGCGCCCCGGACGCTGCGCAGCGGAAGCCGCCGCTGCCCCAGTCCCCGCTTGTTGGGGAATGGATGTTTGGAGCGCAGTGCCGCGCCTTATGATTTCCCCCAGGGCAGGCCGTAGTGGAGCCGTAAAGTCTTGATGCTTTGCACCAGAAGGAGAATGGCGGCCAGCTGCCCCAGGAGGATCCCCCACCGGCCCGGCACCCACTCCAGGCCATAGGGCAATCCGAAGGCGCAGGCGAACGCCAGCAGGTCCGGCACCACCAGGTCCCGGAAGCGGCCGCCCTCTTTCGCGCCGTAGCGCCAGTTCAGCCGCCCCAGCCACACCGCCGCCGCCAGCTCCGCCGCCAGCAGCCACCACATGGGCACCGGCGGTTCCCCGCCCCTGGCCGCGTCCAGCCGGTACTGGTGGAACAGAGAGATCAGCGCCAGCCACAGCACCCGGGCGCAGAAGCCCTGTCCCACCGCCGCCTGCCGCTCCCTGAGGCTGCGCTCGGCGCTTTTTGCCGCCGGGGTCTGGCCCTCGCGGTCGCACTCGTCCAGCAGCAGGTAGTCCGTGGACACGCCGAAGATCCGGCTCACCGCCAGCACGTTGGCAGTGTCCGGCACCACCTCCCCCAGCTCCCAGCGGGAGACGGCCTGCCGGCTCACCCCCAGCTCCGCCGCCAGGGCCTCCCGGCTGAGGCCGCGTTCCCTGCGCAGGCGGTGCAGCTTTTCTCCGAATGTCATGGTTGCGTCCTCCCTGTGTTTGATGGGCCTATCCTACCAGATTCCTCCGGAAAACGCCACCGCATTAGGGTGGAACCGCCGCAACTGAACGTGGAATTTAGCAAAATGGGCGGTTTTCGCCGGACAAAAAACGAGAGGGCGCTTTCGCACCCTCTCGCTGCTTAAATCGCTTTGTTCAGGAGATTCAGGCCTTGCCGTCGCAGCCCAGGACGTTGATGAGCTTGTGCTTCACCAGCTCCTTGATGGCGGCGCGGGCGGGCTTGAGGTACTCGCGGGGATCGAACTTGTCGGGATGCTCGTTGAAGAACTCCCGGATGGTGCCGGTCATGGCCAGACGCAGGTCGGAGTCGATGTTGATCTTGCAGA
>OLGB01002981.1_pt1 | contig 16795 bp, 10 predicted proteins | sample 1605691 | NCBI WGS metagenome assembly OLGB01 (sample SAMEA3888925, study PRJEB22519) | human gut metagenome | biome: human gut; feature: human-associated habitat; material: faeces | place: Denmark | collected 2010 | reverse complement strand
GGAGGCGCTGTGCCATATGGCGATGTTTTCAAGTCTCAGCGAGAAGCTGGAGAATGCGTTCAAAAAATTCCGCAGCCGCGGTAAATTGACAGAGGCAGACGTCAAGGCGGGGATGCGCGAGATAAAGCTCGCCCTGCTGGAGGCAGACGTCAACTTCAAGGTCGTCAAGGACTTTGTCCGCATCGTGTCCGAACGCGCGGTGGGGACGGAGGTCATGGAATCCCTTATGCCCGGACAGCAGATTGTCAAGATCGTGGACGAAGAGCTGACCCGCCTTATGGGCGGCTCGCAGTCCAAGCTCGAAATTGCGCCCAAGCCGCCGACGATTGTCATGATGGTCGGTCTGCAGGGTGCCGGTAAAACCACCCACGCCGGCAAGCTTGCGGGTATGTATAAGAAGCAGGGCAAGCGCCCGCTGCTGGTCGCCTGCGATGTGTACCGTCCTGCCGCAATCAGGCAGTTGGAGGTGCTGGGCGAGAAGCTGGACATCCCGGTGTTCCAGATGGGCGACAGGGAAGACCCTGTCCGCATTGCCGCCGAGGGCGTGAAGCTCGCCGAACAGAAGGGCTACGACATGGTGTTCATAGACACCGCCGGACGGTTGCAGATTGATGAGGCGCTGATGAATGAGCTGATCCGCATCAAGCAGACCGTCAAGCCGACCGAGATCCTGCTGACGGTGGATTCCATGATCGGGCAGGAATCGGTCAATGTTGCGGAGACGTTCAATAATCTGCTGGATATCACGGGCGTGATTCTGACCAAGCTGGACGGCGATACGCGAGGCGGTGCGGCTTTGTCTATCCGCTATGTTACCGGTAAGCCCATCAAGTTCGTCGGTATCGGCGAGAAGCTGGACGCCATTGAGCCGTTCTATCCGGACCGGATGGCGAACCGCATTCTCGGCATGGGCGATGTGTTGACGCTTATCGACAAGGCACAGCAGCAGTTTGACGAGAAGAAAGCCGCCGAACTGGAGCAGAAAATACGCCAGTCCACCTTCACGCTGGACGACTACCTGGATCAGTTCGAGCAACTCAAAAACATGGGTTCGCTGGAGCAGCTCGCCGGCATGATCCCCGGCGTCAAGCCCGGCGCACTCAAGGACGCGCAGATTGACGAGAAGGCGCTGGCACACCAGCAGGCTATCATCCGCGCCATGACCGCCGACGAGCGCCGACGCCCGGATATCGTGCTCAACGCCAGCCGCAAGAAGCGCATCGCCGTCGGAAGCGGTACCACGGTGGAGGAGATCAACAAGCTGCTCAAGCAGTTCGAGCAGATCCGCAAGCTGATGAAGCAGTTTACCGACATGGGCGGCAAGCCCGGCAGAAAGGGGCGCCCCGGCAGGGGGATGCGGTTCCCGTTCTGAGGTATTCCATTCTGAAACTTTCATGCCGCCCCAGGGCGGAGGAAGCTGAAATCAATAAAACACTTTCTGGAGGAACAAAACAATGGTTAAGATCAGACTGACAAGAACCGGAGCCAAGAAGGCTCCCAGCTACCGTGTGGTTGTGGCGGACAGCCGTTACCCCCGCGACGGTCGCTTCATCGACATCATCGGTACCTACAACCCCATGGTAACGCCCGCCGAGGTCAAGCTGGACGCCGATAAGGCAAAGGATTGGCTCTCCAAGGGAGCTCAGCCCACCGAAACGGTCAAGTCTCTGTTCAAGAAGAACGGCATCCTCGCCTGATCCTCTCCGGGTACACCCTATGGCAGAGCTTCAGACGACACTCCGCGACATAGCTGCCGCTATCGTGGACCATCCGGATGAGGTTGCCGTCACGTGCGAGGAAACCGAGGACTCTGTGACCTTGACCCTGAGCGTCGCTCCTGACGATATGGGCATGGTCATCGGACGCCACGGGCGCATTGCCAAGGCAATCCGTACCGTAATCAAGGCAGCCTCCGCCAACTGCGGGAAGCGCGTCAACGTCGATATCCGCTGATCCGCTCGCAAGGCGGCGCCGCACGGGCTTCGTGCCGGCACGGTCGCTTCACAACAAAAAACACCCGTCTGATTCCGGGAATCAAGGATTCATCGAATCGAAGATTCGTGGAATCGAAGATTCGTGGAATCGAAGATTCATGGAATCAAGGACGGGTGTTTTTTTGCATTCTGCCTTGTACGGCGCTCAGCGCCGGGTCAGCTCCGTGTAGGGACGTTCCCGCTCGATGCACTTGTAGCCGGGGCGCATGATCTTGCCGGAGGACAGAATTTCCTCCATGCGGTGCGCACACCAGCCTGCCGTGCGGGCAATGGTGAAGAGCGGCGTGTACATCTCGGTCGGGATGCCCAGCATCCGGTATACCAGACCGGAGTAGAGATCGACATTGGCGCAGATATCGTGATGCTTGCCCTTGTACGTGTTGAAAACCTCCGGCGTCAGACGCTCTATGGATTCCAACAGCTCGAAATCCTCGCCGTAACCTTTGTCCTGTGCCAGCTGGCGCGCGTAACGCTTGAGCATGACGGCGCGGGGATCGGACTTGGTATAGACCGCGTGCCCCATGCCGTAGATCAGCCCGGATCCGTCGTTTGCCTTGCCCTTCAGGATGCGAAGCAGGAAGTCGGACAGCTCGTCGTCGTTGTGCGGGTCGCGGACGTTTGCTTTCACGCAGTCGAACATCTCCTGCACCTTGATGTTCGCGCCGCCGTGCAGGGGACCCTTCAGCGCGCCGATCCCTGCCGCAATAGCGGAATAGGTGTCGGTTCCGGTGGAGGACAGCACACGCGTGGCAAAGGTGGAGGCGTTTCCACCGCCGTGCTCGGCGTGGATGATGAGGCACAGATCCAGCAGATGCGCCTCCTCCGGCGTGTAGCTCTTGTCGGGGCGCAGGATGCGCAGGAAATTCTCCGCCGTGGACAGCCCGTCGCGCGGATTATGCAGGTTCAGCGATTTGTTGAAGAAGGTGTTGCGGTAGACAGCGTATGCCTGCCCCGCAATGACGGGCAGGCGCGCCACCAGCTCCATGGATTGCCGCATCATATTTTCCAGTGAGGTATCGTCCGGATTGTCGTCGTAGGCATACAGCGACAGGACTGCAACCTCCAGCTTATTCATGATGGAACGCGACGGCGCTTTCATGATGATATCCTCGGTGAAGCGGGGCGGCAGATGACGCAGCATTGCCAGCACATCGGCAAATTCCTGCAACTCCCAGCGCGTGGGCAGGTGCCCCATGAACAGCAGGAAGGCGCACTCCTCAAACCCAAAGCGTCCCTCCGCGATGCAGCCTTCCAGCAGGTCGCATATATTGTACCCGCGGTATTCCAGCACGCCGTCAACCGGGCACTTTTCACCCTCGTTGACCACATAGCCGTGCGCATTGCCGATGCGGGTCACGCCGGCGGTCACGCCGGTTCCGTCCGGCTCGCGCAGTCCGCGCTTGACCTTGTAGCTGTCAAATGCGGCGGCGGGGATTGTGTAGGCGGTGCGGCACGAGTCCAGCAGATCGCGGAACTCGCTCTCGGTTTTTTCCTCTGCGTCCGGCGGCAGCTGGCAGTATTTCAAGGTGGATTCCAATGACATGAGCGTGACCTCCTCTCGCCGCGCGTTTACGGAATATGGCGGCGTGTAGTAAGTGTATAGACATACAGTATACCACACATCGAGCTGATTTGCAAGATTCGCTTGCGATAATTTCAAAATTTTTCACATTTTACGGCAGTTCCTGAAAATAACGATGCCATTTGCATTTTCGGAATCGGAATCCGGCATGGCAGGGTGAAGAATTGGTGGCACACTTGCAAATCCATGCATAAAAACACGAATCGAAGCCAACAAGCAAGGGGCGCACCCGGATTCCGGATGCGCCCCTTGCTTGTATAGCCGTGAATTTAGAGCGGTAAGCGATAGGACGGAAAGATTACTTGTTGCCGCCTGCCAGCTTTTCAATCTCGGCAGCGAAGTCCTCTTCCTTCTTCTGGATGCCCTCGCCCTTCTCAAAGCGGTACATCTCAGCGACAACGATCTTGCCACCCAGCTCCTTGGCGGTCTTTTCGATGTACTGACCGACCTTCATGCTGTCCTCCAGGAAGTACTCCATGTCGAGGAGGCAGTTGTTCTCATAGAACTTGTTCAGGCGACCGACAGCCATCTTTTCCTTGATGGCGTCCGGCTTCTGGGACAGGGCGGGATCGTTCTCGATCTGTGCACGGACGATGGCAGTCTCTGCCTCCAGAACGCTGGCGGGAACCTGATCCCGGTTAATATAGGGGGTGGTGTACGCGCCGACCTGCAGGGCGATGTTCTTGGCGAACTGGGCAAAGCCCTCCTTGTCCGCTACATCCGTGTCGAACCGGACGATAACGCCGATGGAGCCGATGCCGTGAATATACGTGCTGGTGATGCCCTCGGTTACGGCAAAGCGGCGGATGCTCAGCTTCTCGCCAATCTTGAAAATCATCTCCTTCAGCTTCTCGTCAACGGTGCAGTCCTCGCCGGCATACTTGCAGCTCATCAGAGCCTCCACGTCAGCGGGCTTGTTTGCGATGATGGTCTTGAGCAGGTTCTTGACGAACTCGCGGAAGAGCTCGTTCTTGGCGACAAAGTCGGTCTCGGAGTTGACCTCGATGATGGCGGTGGTGTCACCCTCCTTCATCACATCGACCAGACCGTCTGCCGCGATGCGGGTCGCGATCTTGGACTGAGCCTTCAGCTCGCCCTTCTCGCGCAGGATCTTGACAGCGGCTTCCATATCGCCGTCCGCCTCAACCAGTGCCTTCTTGCACTCCATCATGCCGATGCCGGTCTTTGCGCGCAGCGCAGCGACATCCTTAGCGGTAATAACAGCCATGTTTCTCTATTCCTTTCTGCTTATATCGGTATCGGGGCGACCGGATCACTCTTCGTCAGCGGGCTTCTCGGCGGGAGCCTCGGCTTCAGCCTCTGCCTTGGCGGTCTCCTCGCCCTGGCGACCCTCGATCACGGCGTCAGCCATGACGGAGGAAATCAGCTTGATGGCGCGGATTGCGTCGTCGTTACCGGGGATCACGTAGTCGGCGTCATCGGGGTCGCAGTTGGTATCGACGATAGCGATGACGGGAATGCCCAGCTTCTTCGCCTCCAGAACGGCGATGTGCTCCTTGTGGGGGTCAACGATGAAGATGGCATCCGGCAGGCGCTCCATGGTCTTGATACCGCCCAGGTTCTTCTCCAGATCGAAAATTTCCTTCTGCTTGGCGGCGACTTCCTTCTTGGGAAGCAGATCGAAGGTGCCGTCCTCCTGCATCTTGTTCAGGGTGTTCAGCCGGTTGATAGAGCGCTTGATGGTTTTGAAGTTGGTCATCATGCCGCCCGGCCACCGGACGTTGACGTAGTACATACCGCAACGCTCCGCCTCCTCGCGGATCGCCTCGGCGGCCTGCTTCTTGGTGCCGACGAACAGCAGGGTGCCGCCGTTTGCGGACAGGTCACGCACGAAGTTGTACGCTTCCTCAAACTTCTTGACGGTCTTCTGCAGGTCGATGATGTAGATGCCGTTTCTCTCCGTGAAGATGTACTCCTGCATCTTGGGGTTCCAGCGTCTGGTGTGGTGTCCGAAATGGACGCCGGCTTCCAGCAACTGCTTGATGGTTACGATAGACATTTCATGTCCTCCTTCGGTTTTTCCACCACAGGGGCACAGGCGTACCGATCCCGGCAACATCTGCCGGAACACCGGGCGAGCCGACTGCCGCTGTGTGCGTAATATTTTGCTGTCACAGACAGGACGCCTGCGCAACAGGAGAATTATACCACACTGTACCCTGCTCTGCAAGAGCAGACTTGAAAAATTTACACTTTATTTACGCTTTCGCCGGCTGCCTGCGCTGCCGAGATCCCAGCCAGATGCCCGGTCGAGAAAGCAATCTGCAGATTGTAGCCACCCGTGGTGGCATCGACATCCAGCATCTCACCTGCGAAGTACAGCCCCGGGCAGAGCTTCGACTGCATCGTGCGGGGATCAACCTCGCGGACGTCCACACCGCCGCGCGTCACGATCGCCTCTGCCAGCGGGCGGAATCCGATCGGTCGCAGCTCCAGTCCTTTCAGGACGCCGATCAGTGCGCGGCGCTCCTCGCGCGTCACATCGTGAACCTTCTTGCGGAAGGGAATGCCGGACAGCTCCGCCACCGGCTGGATTGCCTTCTGCGGCAGGAGATCGGACAGCGCGTTGATGAAGTCACGGTTGGAGAATTTTGCAAAATCTGCCTGGATGCGCGCATCCAGTGCAGCCTCATCCAGCGCGGGCTTGAGGTCGATGCGCAGGCGGTAGCGTCCCGCGCGGACGCCCGCCGCATCGGTCATATGCGCCGATGCCGTCAGCACAAGGGGACCGGTAACGCCGAAATGCGTGAACAGCATTTCGCCCATGTCCTCGTACAGAACCCGGTTGCCATGCGCCGTATCCAGCACGCGCAGGCGCACGTTGCGGAGTGACAGACCCATCATGCGCCGGCAGATATCCCCGTCGCACACAATCGGGATCAGTGACGGTGCGGGCGGCAGAACCGTATGCCCCACGGACGCTGCCAGCCGATACCCGCCTCCGTCCGACCCCGTTATGGGGTAGGAGCAGCCGCCGGTGCAAAGGATGACAGTATCTGCCGGGATCAGGCGCTCTCCGATCCGCACGCCGGCGATGCGCGGCGCTGATTCCTCCCCTTCTACCAGCGCGAGCCCGGTCACGAGCCCGGTTTGGTTGCGGACGCCTGCCGCCCGGCAGGTGCGGACGAGCGCGTCCACAATGTCGCCCGCACGGTCGGACACGGGGAAGACACGCCTGCCGCGCTCGACCTTCAACGCAATGCCGCATCCCTCAAAGAAAGTCCGGGTGTCCTGTGTGTCGAAGCCGGACAGGGCACTGTACAGGAAACGGGGGTTTGTCAGTACGTGCCGCAGAAACTCTTCGCGGTCACAGTCGTTGGTGACGTTGCACCGTCCCTTTCCGGTGATGCGGAGCTTGCGGCAGGGGCGGTCTCCGCGCTCCAGAAGGAGCACGCCGCCGTCCGGCTCACCCGCGACCTGCAAGGTCTGCGCGGCGGCGATTGCCGCCATCATGCCGGCGGCACCGGCGCCGACAACCAGCACGCGCGGTCGGTCGGTCATACCTTGATATCCCCCTCGGCAGTTGACTCCGGACTCTTGTCGTACACGTCATAGTGATCCCATATCTCTTCCAGCCGATGCAGGCGGTCGTTCACGTCCGCCTCCTTGGCACGCGAAATGGCGACCAGCAGGGCATTGATAATGCTCATCGGCGCGACCATGGAATCGGCGAAGGAAGCCATATCGCTCTGCGCGACCAGTACGTGATCCGCGTCGGCGGCAATGGGCGCCTCTGCGGTGTCGGTCAGCGCGACCACCCGCGCTCCGGCACCCTTGGCGAAGGTCACGGCGTTGATAACGCGCTTGGAATAGCGCGGGAAGCTGATGGCAATCATGACGTCCCCGGCTCCGATATCCATGATCTGCTCGAACAGCTCACTGCCGGAGGTGGTTTCAATGAGGCGGACGTTGTTGAAAACCATGCGCAGGTTGTAGTTTAAGAAGCCTGCCAGTGTTGCGGAGGAACGCACGCCGATGATATAGATGCGCTTGGCGTTCACCAACGCGTCCACCGCACTGCTGAAGGCGCTCTGGTCGATGCCCTCCAGCGTTCTGCGTATCTTGTCCATGTCTCCCAGCAGAACCTTTTCCAGCACGTTGCCGTTTCCGATGAGATGGTTGGTCACTTCCATGCGCTGGAACGAGGTCAGCCGTGTGCGGATCAGCTCCTGGAGCGCCTTCTGAAATTCCGGGTACCCGGCATAGCCCAACTCGATGACGAACCGCACCACGGTGGATTCGGAGACGCTGACCTCGTGTCCCAGTCTGGCAGCGGTCATATACGCCGCCTTGTCGTAATGCTCCAGCAGGTAGCGTGCGATCTGGCGCTGACCCTTGGAGAAGCCGTCCATGTTTTCCCCTATGGTGCGAAGAATGTCCTTTTTCATGTCCTTGCGACTGCTGTTACGCGACGCCTCTCCCCTTTGCGCTTACTGCCCGGAGGGAAGCCGGCTGCCCGCGTCCTTTCCACAGATTTGACAGCCCGCCGCATATCCCGGAAGGGGAGCGCCGGTCGGACTGCATACAGAATGCATTATAGCATACAAAAACGGAAAAGTCAATGGTAATATTTAACTTTTGGGCGTGTGGGCGGTGGGCAGAGCCGGCGAAGCAATGAAATAAAGTCAAAAACGTCCCCTTCCCCGGTGGGGGGAAGGGGACGGATGGGTGGGGCGGAATAGCCCTTGATGCGGCAGGATAGTCCGGCAACGCAGCCGGCGTGCTGCCCCACCCGCTTACCGTGCTCCGTTTCCGTCTGCCGCATCCGTAAGGGATGTGTTGACAAAACAGTAGCGGTCGGTGTAATAGCCACCGGAGTAGCCGTTCCAGATGCACGGCTCGTTGTAGAAGGTCGGCGGTGCAACGGCGTACAACTCGCCGCCTACATGGTGGTGCGGTCCGAGCAGATTGCGCAGATTGTTGACCAGTGTCAGCTCCAGCGTGTTGGCACCCGCGTGCAGGTACGGCGTCAGATCGACCTCGTAGGGCGCCCACAGAACCCGGGTGACCTCCTGCCCGTTGACACGGACGCGGATGGCGTTGATGCCCTGCTTGCGGAAGACCAGCCGCCGGGCGGTGTCGCCTTCCTTCAGTGTCAGCTCGCGCCGGACAGTCAGCTCGCCCGCAAAGAACAGGTAGCCCTGCCGCTCGATATGCTTCAGCGTGATCTCGCGGCGCGGCGCAACCAGACGGAAGGTGCCGTCAAAGAAGCTGGCGTCGTGCGGGATGTCCTCAAAACTGCCGATGCCGTCAATGCCGAAGTCCCCGACAAGGTACATTGCCTCAATCTCCATGTCATAGGTCAGCTTGTTCTTTTCACTCTCAAATATACGGCTCTTTTCAATGTTCTCGTACACCTCGTCCGACTGCCGGAACAGTACGTGCGTCTCAATGACATTCTCGCCGGGCTTCATGAGTCCCGAAATGTCCAGCTTGCGGAAGGAATGATCGCGGAAGAATCCGCAGTCGGTCCGGTCAACCGGCTTGCCGTTGACCGTGATGTCGAAAATTTCCGGTGTCTCGCAGGCAAGGAACAGCTTCTCCGGCACGTAATCTGCCAGCACCGTGAAGGCACAGCGGATATCCACCGGTTCCTTACGGTCGAGCGCACGGGAACCGACGTTCAGGATGTAGCCGTTCTCCTCCTGCAGCACACCGTCAAACCAGTAGGAGCACTTGTCAAGCGTCAGCGCATTTTCGGTCGCGGACGCAACCGCCCACTTGCCGGCAAGCGTCAGCGCGGCAGGCAGAGCCGGCGCGGAATCGGGGGCGACCGCATGCGGTGTTCCGTCGTCGATGACTACAAGGCTGCCCCACGCCGGGAAGGTGTACTGCCCGAAGAAGGGCTCCAGCTCACCGGTCACGATGTTGAGCACCTTGCCGCCGCACCGGATGTCGGCATGCTGTGCCTCGGCGGTGGAGTTGACGAAGTAGTGCATGGTAAAGCCCTCGCCCGGGAAGCGACGCAGGGTATAGGTAACGGCGGGGTTGTTGATGATGGGGTTGTCCGGCAGGGCATCCGCCGTGACGACCTGCCCGCCGTTTTCACGGAATTCCTTGAGCAGGCGCTCGGTGTTTTCCAGGAACGCGATGTGCGGCGGCAGGATAACCTTCCGGTAGCGCATTTCACCGATGACCAGCGTGTCGCCCTCCACGCGCCCATGGCGCTCCATCAGAAGCTCGTCGCCCAGATGGAAGGGAATGTGCTTGCGATCCAGCTCGTCCATGATATTCAGCAGGGCAAGGTTGTAGCTGCCAAGACCTTCGTTTTTGGCGTTGTCGTAGCATATCCACGCGGACGTCTGCGTGTGCATGACCAGCGTGTCCACCGCGACTTCGCCGCGTGCCAGCAGCATCCCGACGCGGGACATGGCGTCATTGAACACCTTGTAATCTGCCCACCAAGGCTGCTGGCAGTACATGGCAGGCGGGTAATCGCGCTTGCGGATGCCGCGCAGGGAGTATCCCTCCAGATGCTGGCACATCAGGTTGATACCGCGAACCATCATCCATTCGTAGTTCCGCTTCAGCTCGTCATGCCCGACATTATGCCCGCACAGGGCGAAGGTCTCGGACAGGATCTGCCGCTTTCCAGTCTGGGCGGCAGCAGAGGCAAGCTGTGCCTGCGTCAGGCAGCGCCCGATGTCGCGTCCCAGCCAGTCCATGCCGGGAATATCGAAGTATTCGTAGTGCGGCATGCACGCACCGTTGGATACCAGCTGTGACTCAAAGGACTCCTCCAGCACAAGGTGCCCGGTAAATTTCAGCCCATGCGCGGCGCACCAGTCGTGTATCTGCTTCATGAAGTTGCGGGAGAACAGCTCGGTGATCAGCTTCCAGAACCGCATCCGGGTGGTCTTATAGTCTCCCTGAGGCAGGAACAGCTCGATCAGGCGGTCGTAGATCGGCTCTCCGTATGCCTTCTCATACTCGGCAGGCAGGGTCAGGCTCCACGGGATGCCGTTGCGGGAAATCTGCGGCTCGTCCGTGAAGAATGCGTCCACGTTCCGGAACGCATCGCCCATCCTGTCGCGGTAACGTTCGTGCGTCAGCGTAATGAAGCGGGCGACAGCCTCCGGATTGAGGAGATCGACGTGTCGAAGGGTTGTGAAGTCCCCCGGATTTTCCGTGCCGGAATACGTCTTTCGCAGAACGTATACATCCAGCCGCCATGCGCCGGAGGCGTCTGCCGTGACAGCGGTGCCGCCCGCCTCCAGCGAACGCGTGCCGGCGGCATCGGTCAGATCGGCACACAGGATGCGGATATCCTGCCCCGCGCAAACATAGCCGGCTGTGCCGCCGTTTCCGGTCAGGCGGTGATGCTCCACGCCGGTCGCCTCATACTCCCCGTGCCCCTCCAGCACCTGCCCGAATGCCTTGCCGCTCGGCCATTGGTACTCGTCGTAAATCCACGTTGTCATACCCAGACCGTTGGCGTAATCGTATACCTTGGCAAGAAGCTCAAATTCGCGGTCATCCCGCAGATAGGTAGGCGTGAAATTGACATTGGACCCCCCCCCGCCGTAGCCGGCGCTCAAAAAGCTGTCGATAGGCGCCGTGTTGGTGAATCCGTAGGTCAGCCAACGCATCCGCAGGCGCAGGGCGGGGGATGCGTAGGCTTCGCCGCGCCATATTGCGCTGTAATCCGGCGTCGGCTCCGGCTCCGTTTCGGTTTCTGTTCCGACTGCGTCCGGGAAATGCACGAAGGTCGCGGCATCCGCCGCGTTGTCATACAGGCCGTACGCGCGGATCTCGTAAAGCGTGTCCGACGGGCAGTCATTATTGAACATATCCAGCCGGATATTGGTAAGCGCTCCGGTTGCCGCCATCCCGGCGGAAGCATAGATCATGGTCGCCCGGTCGGTCAGATCCACCACGACCAGCTGCCAATCATCGGTTGCCTGATAGCGGAACGGCTGGCATGGGTAGTCGTTACCGGTGGTAGCGGTGCGGAAACGAAGCTCACCGCGCAGGTCATGCTTGTCCGTCCGCACCAACATAGCCATGTAGTGAAAAACAGTGCAGTCCACCCCCGCCGGCAGAGCCAGTGAAAGGTAGGGGTCATCGCATTTTCCGCCGCCGTTATCGTCAAACAGCAGGCGCATCGCGCCGTCCTGGGGAACAGCGGTCAGGTGATACGCATCATAGCATTGACCAACGGCATCGGGGGAAGCAAAGTCAACCACATAGCCAGGTGCGACATAGTCTGCTTCCCCCTCTGCGGCGAATACACCGATTGCAAACGGAACCATGCAGGCAAGGGCAAGCATCGCAAGCGCCAGTGAAAATGCCGTCCGGCGGCGGGACAGATCACGGTTCATGTGACAACCTCCTCAATACGCAATAGCATTCGCGAAAAGCATCCTTCAGTCGGCATCGCCTGCCCGGTCGGCATACAGTCTGACCAGCTTCAGCAGAATGGCGGTCTCGGTGTCCATTCCCTCGACCGTGATATGCTCATAGGGACCGTGGAACGCATATCCGCCGGTTCCCAGGTTGGGGCACGGCAAGCCCATGAAGGAAAGCCGTGCGCCGTCCGTTCCGCCCCGGATGGGGTGCACGGCAGGCTCGGCACCGACCGAGCGCGCCGCCCGTTCGGCATTGCGGATCAGGTGCATATGCGGCTGAATCTTTTCCGCCATGTTCCGGTACTGCTCCCGGATCGTCAGTGTGACGGTACCGTCCCCCAGTGAGGCGTTGATATCGTCCGCAATGCGGCGGAGCAACGCCAACCGCGCATCAAAGCCTGCGGCGTCATGGTCGCGGATGATGTACTTCAGCTCGGCAGACTCCACATTTCCTTCCATGTCGGTCAGGTGGAAGAAGCCCTCGTAGCCGTCGGTACGGGCGGGAATGTCGGCAGCAGGCAGGCGGCTGTTGATGTCCATAGCAACCAATGCAGCGTTGATCATGACATCCTTGGCAGAGCCGGGATGGACGTTGACGCCGCGAATGCGGAATACGGCGGCTGCGGCGTTAAAATTCTGATACTCAATGCTGCCCTCCACATCACCGTCCACCGTATAGGCGAAGTTCGCACCGAAGCCGGGAACGTCAAAATCATCCGGTCCCCGTCCGATCTCCTCGTCCGGCGTGAATGCAATACAGACCTTTCCGTGCGGGATATCCTGCCGCAGCAGGCACTCCGCCATGGTCATGATTTCGGCGATGCCCGCCTTATCGTCCGCTCCCAGCAGAGTCGTTCCGTCCGTAACGATAAGCGTGCGCCCGGCAAGTCCCGGCAGATGCGGGAACACGGTCGGCGACAGGACGCGCCCGCTGTCGCCCAGTACTATTTCCCGACCGTCATACTGCGGGATCAGGCGGGGACGAACCCCTTCCCCGTTGAAGTCAGGGGCAGTGTCCATATGTGCAATAAAGCCCAGCGCCGGGCGATCCTCATACCCCGGTGTGGCAGGAATGATGCCGTACACGTAGCCGGTGTCGGAAAGGCGCACTGCCGAGATGCCGAGTTCTGTCATCTCATCGCGGAGAGCCTGTGCCAGTACCAGCTGGCGGGCGGTAGAGGGAACCGTTGCGGATTCCTCGTCGCTGGTCGTCCAAAATGTCACGTATTGCAGAAGGCGTTCATATGCTTTCACTTTCGTCTCGTCCTTTCCTTGCGGGTGCATCGTTCCCCGCTCTCGCCTCTATTATACCCCATGTTCACAAAAAAAGCAAGGCTTTTTTACAGATTGCGGCGGCGTAGCCAAACCAGATTTCCGAACAGGAAGCCCCCGGCAAGAGCAATGGCAACATTGTTTCAGCAAGGAGTTTTTTCGAATCCCTTGCATTTTCCTTGCCGGTATGGTAGAATGGGAAGGAAGAACGGTTGCAACCGGGAGGAGGCACGATTATGTCAGGTTTCGGGAAAATAAGAAGGAATGCCTTGCTTGGCGTATTGCTGTGCGCGACACTGTGTGCGGGATTCCCGTCCTGCTCAGGGCGCAGCGAGCAAGGCGGAGAAACTGCAACAACCACTGCGGCGACTACCCGGGAAACCGCCGGGGAGACAGCGGAAGAAACCACCGACAGCGCAGGCGGCACCGGGACGCTGTACGCGCACGTGCAGTCGGTCTACCCCGTACCGCTCAGTCTTACCATGCCGCAAGCGGATGCCGCAGGACGGGTTCCCGCCATTCCAGCCACACTTTCCGTAGGTGCCGGTGCCGCCGCATACGAGGAGCTTTTGCGCGAACGGGGGCTGTTGTCCGCGCAGACGGACGCACTTCCGCTGACTATTGTGCAGGGTGATCTTTCGGATCGCTTTCCGGGCGGAGCAGACGAGGGGTATTTGCTGAAGGTATCGCAAACGGGTGTGGAGATTACGGCAGGCAGTGATCGAGGCGTTTACTACGCGCTGGTAACGCTGTCTGCACTGCGGGACGGAGATTTTCTCCCGTGCCTGGAAATTGCGGACGCCCCTGCCGTGGCAGAGCGCGGCGTGATTGAAGGATTCTACGGCACCGCATGGAGCGACAACTTCCGCAAGGAGCTGCTTTCCTTCATGGGACAGCAAAAAATGAACACGTATATCTATGCGCCCAAGGACGACGAGAAGCACCGGAGCCGCTGGCGCGAGCTGTACACTTCAGCCGAGCTTGCGGCGCTCAAGGGGCTGGTCGATTGTGCACGCGAAAACCGTGTCTCCTTTGTCTATGCCATTTCGCCGGGTATTGATATCAATTTAGGCAGCGGCTACGGAAAGGATTTTTCCAAGCTGACCGCCAAGTGCGAGCAGCTCTGGTCGATCGGCGTGCGGGATTTTGCTGTTCTCCTGGACGATATCCCAACGCTGAACGCCGAGGGGCACGCAAAGCTTTTGAACGATTTTCAGACGCAGTTTATCCGCACGCACGAGGGTGCTTCGGATCTTATCTGCATCACTACCGAATACACGGACCCCATGCTGACCGCCTACACGGATCGCATCGCCCCGCTGCTTGATCCCGCTCTGCGCCTGATGTGGACGGGTCCCGGCGTTGCGCCTGCGTCAATCAATGCATCCGATCTTACAGCCATCAACAAGAAATACGGGCGCAAGGTATACCTTTGGTGGAACTACCCGGTCAACGATGTGCTGGCGGATCACCTCAATATGGCACCGTGCCAGGGACTGGACAAAAAGCTGGCGGAGGCTGTTTCCGGCTTTGTCGCCAACCCCATGAATCAGGGGCACGCTTCCCTGTACCCGCTCTTTACGGTGGCGGACTACCTCTGGAACCCTACGGCATACGACGCAGACCGCTCCGCGCGTGCGGCTGCCACGTACCTCGCCGGGGATGCCGCCGATGCGGCGATGACCTTTATCGACCTTGTCGGCGCCTGCCCGCAGAACGGGAACGTCTCGACCGTACCGCTCGGAAAGCTGATCGCCGCATGGCGCGACGGATCCGGACAGATCGCACCGATCCTGACGCTTTTGCGCAAAACGACAGATGATCTGCGCCTTCTGCGCCAAGCCGACCCCGCGCTTGCCGCCGAAGCCGGGGATTGGTTCGACAAATCTGTGGCAATGTGCAATATGGCGATCGCATATTTCGAGGCTGAGGAAGCGCACGCGGCAGGCAACAGCGCGGTCGTCTATGCGAAAGCGGATGCTTTCCGCTTAGCGATGGAGTCTGTAGCCGGAAACAGCCGGGTAGTATCTCCCAACGTGCTGGCACCGTTGCTTTCCGGTGTGACGCATCGCTTCAACGTGCTGGCAGGCTTTGCCGAACCGGCTACGTCGCAGAAAGCAACGGGCATTACAAATGCCAGCCATTATGAAAATTACACGGTTGACCGCATCTGTGACGGGGATGATTCCACCTACTTCTGGTCACACGGTGCCATGTGGCAGGCGGCAAGCGGGACGACCGGCTACGTCGGTCTGGACTTCGGAGAGATCGTCCGTGTCCGCAACCTCTATATTGCTACGGGCGAGGAGGGCACGGACGTCTTTGCCAACGCCGCCATTGAGTATTCCGCTGACCGGCAAAGCTGGACGGAAATATGCGCCGGGCAGTTCGGCGAGGAGATCTTCCTGGAAGGATTGGATTTTGATGCACGGTATGTGCGTATGCGCAATACCGATACGCAAAGCAATGCATGGGTAAAGGTGCGTGTTTTCGAGGCAAACACCAATCGCCACGCTACCCCAATCTCCGGCAAACCGGGCTTGTCCACCTCGTTCAACACGTATGAGGATTACGCACCCGACCGCATCACAGACGGCAAAGCGGACACCTTTTTCTGGGCGGGACGCGCCGTGGAGGCGGGGGACTATGTCATGATTGATCTCGGCGCGCCCTGCCATGTGACCGAAATCGGGCTTGAGACCGGAGTCGGCGGACACACGGCGGACTATATGCACAGCGCACAGGTGCAGTATTCAGCCGACGGATATGTCTGGCACGTACTTGGTAACCCGGGTCAGGGAAAGGTAACCTATGACGGGCTTGACCTGACCGCGCGCTATGTGCGTCTGATCGCCACAGCGGGACAGACCAATTGGTTTACCATGTCCATGTTTACGGTCGTGCACGATGACTACCGGCATCCCACGCTGTCGAGCGACCTGACGGATCTTGCACCGACGCAGTTTGGCATGCTGACCGACCGCAATGTACTGACCGCGCTCAGTATCCCTTCCGGCAATGCGGGCAAGACTCTGACGATTTTGCTTGGAGAGAGCAGGCGTGTTACGGCGTTCTTTACGGCGGAGGACGCCACGGGATACAGTGATTATTATTTTGCCCGCCGCACAAGGCCGGAATATGTGCTGGCGGCGTTTTACGAAGGCAAAATGATAGCCGCGCTGCACGCAATACCTTACCCCATAATGCTGGGCGGGGGAACGAAAAACTGCGTAATGATAGCGGGCGTTGCAACGCTGCCCGAATACAGGCACCATATGGCAGCGGCGCGGCTTATAACGGCCTGCCATGCGGAGCAGAAGCAGAAGGGTACCGCGGCGGCGATATTAAAGCCGGACGTGAATTTCTATGCGCAGTTTGGGTATATGCCCTTTGCGTGGCATGATGAATACCGCCTGCCGTGGATAGATGCGGGCATACCAAGCCCCATACACGAGGCGGACGCGCGGGAGATGCTGAGCATATATTCTTCCTTCAGCGCGGATTATATCGGCATGATGGCGCGGACTGAGCAGGACATGGAGAATTACATTGAGGAAGCGCGCATCTCGGGCGGCTTT
>OLGB01002980.1_pt1 | contig 16797 bp, 9 predicted proteins | sample 1605691 | NCBI WGS metagenome assembly OLGB01 (sample SAMEA3888925, study PRJEB22519) | human gut metagenome | biome: human gut; feature: human-associated habitat; material: faeces | place: Denmark | collected 2010 | reverse complement strand
ATAGTGACATTTTCTCAGATCTGTTATGGAGTGACTTTATCTCTGAGCAATAACAGGGCGGAAAATTTCATCTTGACAGGAACAATTCGCATGTTATACTCACTGCGAAGTCTGCAGTTGTTTTCTATGAAAAATTGAATATCTGTTTCTGCGGAGTATGGGAATCCGGTAAAAAGCCGGAACGGCCCCTGCCACCGTGATCGGGACGAAGCCGCATCAAGCCACTGTCGAAAGATGGGAAGGCGCGGCCAAGGAAGACCGAGAGTCGGGAAACCTGCCGCGGAAACATATTGAGCTATGAATGCGCAGCGGGCGCATGACAGCGGCTGTTTGTGTGTATGTTCGTATACGCGAAGGACGATGTCATTGTCTTTCGCGTATATTTTTTGGCACGGAGGCGGACGAAGTGAAGAACATATATACAAGATCATGCGGCTCGTCCGCGGTAATGCTGCATATAGTCAGCCCCCCCCCATTTTATAATCTATTTGTATTATTAATACGCGCTTTTTGCGCCATCCTCGTCTTTTTAAGACGTCCCTTTTATTTTCAGAATAATGAGCGATCCCTCGCCGCGCCGGTCTTTTTTGCCGGCGGGCTCTTTTGTGATGCCTTCATTTTTGCGGAAGGCATCACATGCTCCGCCGCCGGCGGACATAGTTCCCATGAAGCAGCCGCCCCCCTCCGCCGCAAGGCGGAAAGGGGCGGTATTCGTTATATGAATTTCAATATATGGAGGTTCCTGTTTTGAGAAAAAGGTATTCTTTTGTTCTATCCGTTATCTTCACTCTTGCGCTGCTGCTTCAGCCGCCGCTCTTCTCCGCGCCGGCGTCGGCGGATGTTTTCTACGCCGTGTCGAATTACAGCACCGGTTCCGCCGGTAACATCACAAAAAACGCCGGCGGTTTCAGTGTAAAGGCAAATCTTGTAAACAATCTCGGACGCGACGCTTGGGGATTCTCATTTCGTGACGCGGGCGGCAATGAGCGCGCAATGGTGCGCGAGTACCGTTATGGTCCCAACGATACGGTTTACATATGGGACCCTGCGAACTGGAAAACCCCTATTGTCAATGAATCTAACTTCGGCTCGAACATTCATGCGGTGACCTCTCATGGACAATATCTTTTCGCGGTAACTTATGAGGGATACTTTAATGGTATGTCGTATCAGGACTCGGGTGAAATTCTAAGGATAGATACGGCAAACGGATATAAGGCAGACAAAAGATGGCAGTATGAGATGTTCACAAACTCTCTCGGCGCTACCTGTTCTCCGCATGGAGAAGCTGTGGTTGTCTATAACGGAAAGGTCTATGCACTCTTTGCGATCTCATATTACGGCGTTTCGCAGTATGAAGAGAGCGAACTGATCGAGTTCGAGATGGACTTGACCCCCACCGGGCGCAAGGCAAAGGTCGGGAAGAACGCCCTGCGTATGGCCGAATATGGCGGAAAGGTCTATGTCGCAGCGATCGGCGGTTATCAAGGTCCGATGACCAGCGGAAATATCTGTGAGGTGGACCTTGCTACCATGACATCGAAAGAAATCATCAACTGCGCCGACTCAATGCAGAACCCAAGCAAACCGGGCGCTGTCAGCGGATATGGAATCTCTTTCGCGAAGGACGGCACGGCGTATATCATGGTGGGCTCGTATTCCGGCAGCGCAGACGGCAATATGGGGGGAAATGACAAATACACCGGCTTCAACGGCCGGATATTTGTAACAACAGCCGAGGCGCTGAGCAAGATAGGCGACCCCGGAGAGGTTGCCGCGTCCTATTACGATTCCGGTTTCTCATGGGACATCGTCTTTGACGAAAAGGATTCCACGCTTTGGTGCATGGTAGGCAAAGCGTTGGAGGCAAGGGATAAAAACGGCGCGCTCTTGCGCCGCTTCGAGCCGGCCGAACTTGGGGACAATATTTATTCTGTCGCAGTTATGGATGATCTGGAGAATTCCGGCGGCGGCGATGACGACGGCGGAGACGATGGCAATGGCGATTCAAGCAGCGGCGGCGGATGTGATTCGGACGCCGGTTACGGGTTTGTCTGTGTATTACTGTTTTCTTTCTGTCTTACACGCGTAATGCGCGCTCAAGGGCGAAAATGCGCGAAATAACGTCTGCCCGCTTCCGAAGCGTCCTGTTGGCGGCCTTGGTGTTGCTGTTAACAGCGCCGGTAATATCGGCGGCGGATGTGGATCTGCCGACCGAGATAGTAAGCTCTGACGGAGACATACTGCCTGTGCTTTCTCCCGGCAGCGTAACTGTGATTATGCCGGGGGAAAGGAGCGGTGAGCAGAAAAACCTGCCGGATATCCTTGAGGAAGTCCCTGGACTCCAGATCATAAGACTGCAGGGACGCCACGGCTATGCCGTCGCATCGGTCCGCGGCAGTACTTCCGCGCAGGTCGCTGTTTATGTCGACGGCATTCTCGCAAACCTGCAGAGCGAGGCGGCCGTCGATCTATCGGCAATTCCCGTCGACACCATAGAACGTATCGAGGTTTACCGAGGCTATATTCCCGCGCGCTTTGGAGCACAGGCTATGGGCGGCGTTATAAACATCATTACCAGAATGCCCTCAAAACCGGAGACAAGGCTCTCCCTCGGCGCTGGCTCTTTCGGAAGATACAAAGGGATCTTTTCGCACGCGGCACAGCTTGGCGGCGGAAAATTTTTCAGTTCGTTTACAAGAGAAAGCTACCGCGGCGATTTTAAATACTGGAATGACGGCGGGACTCCCTATAACGATACCGACGATTATGAGGCGGAGCGCCGCGACAATGGCTTTGAAAAAACGGACCTGCTTCTTAAATGGGGCAATGAGAATTGGAATGCGCGCGCCTCCTGGGTAAAAAATGACCGGGACCTGGCACTCGAGGCGCCGGGTATAGACAAGCAGAGCGGCCCGCAGCGCCCCGGGGCAATACTCAACACGGAAAAGTGGGATTTTTCGCTGGGACGCCGGCAAAAGAGCGGTGATGTCGATTGGGGCTGGAAGGCGATCTACACGCAACAGACAAAAGATTATGACAGCAGACGCGGCTCGGCGCCAAGCATAATCGGCGGCGCTTATGTAACGGAGAGCAAGTATACGACGAAACGTGTGGGCGCGGCCGCGGATGCGGCCCTGCGTATAGGTGAAAGGCACTATCTCGAGGCATTGGCCGAATTTTACGAAGAACGGCTTGATGTGCGCGGCGATGTGCTGTACGCATATCTTAACGGAAGAGACCGCTACATTTCACGAAACTGGAGCGGCAGTCTGCAGGATACCATCTCGCTTGACGACGACGGCACGTTTCTTCTCACGCCGTCCCTCCGTTGGTTCAGCCAGGACGACGTGGATCATACGACATGGCAGGTCGCGCTTTCAAAAGAATTTTCTCCCGCATGGATGCTGAAAAGCACATTCGGCACATACGCGCGCTCGCCAAATATGTATGAACGTTACGGCGACGGCGCCTTTATCCTTCCGGCAAAGAGCGACCTTGAATGGGAAACGGGAAAGCAGTTCGATATCGGCGCTGTCTGGAAGGGACTCTCCGGGACTACAAGTATAAGAGCTTCACTGACCGGCTTCTGGCGCGAAAGCGACAACCTGATCGAGTTCGATATGGAGAGCCCGGCTTACGGCCGCTATAAGAATATAGCCAAGGCAAAAGTGAAAGGCGTCGAGATGGAAACCGAACTCGAATCGGAACAGTGGAAGCTGACCCTCTCCGGTACTTGGATGAGAGGGACTAATGAGACTCCAAACGACAGCGGCAGCGTCCGCTATTACGGCAAAACGCTTCCCAACAGGCCGGAATGGAGCGGCAAGGCCAGGCTTACGAGAAAGTTCAAGAGAGGACAGGTCTTTGCGGAGGTCCAGTATCTGGGAGAAAACTACGCAGACTCGTCGGAGAAGGTTCTGTTTGACGCGCGCACGATATGCGGCGTCGGCGTCAAATACAAACTGAGCGCAGTTTCAACGATCATCGCCGGAGTGGACGACATATTTGATCAGGCGGACGAATGGCGTATGAGGCCGGACGGCTTGAACGGCCCCGTGCGTATGCTCTGGTATCCGGTGGAGGGACGGACTTTTTACGTGACCTTCGAAACGGTCCTTTAGGTTTTCTGCCTGTCCGCCATACAGGCTGGCAGACATAGAAATACACAAAATAAAATGGAGGAATGCAGGGTATGAAACGCTTTCTTGAAAGCTTCAACATCAGAAACAAACGCTTCACGCTTATCATCGCAGCGGCGCTGATATGCGCCGTGGGCATCGCACTCGCCGATCCGAGCCTGATACCGAGCCCGTCGATGTTCAAGGACAAGACGGAGGCGACGGTCGACGTATCTGGGAAACAGAATGTCTGGCATGTCACCGTCTTTGATAAAGACGACGGCAGCGAGGGCACGATGCGCTGGGCCGTGGAACAGGCAGTGGCAAAGGGCGGGAAGCAGACGATCCTTTTTGTGGGGCCTGGAAGTTATGGTTCGGATGTCGTTATTAATCAAACTATCGTAATTAGTGATGTCCCAATCATAATAAGCGGAGATGTTGACATCGAAATTTCTGGCTTGTATGCAGGTTATAAAAATTACGCAGACGTAGTTGGTATTAATACAATTACTAGGAAAAAAGGGACAACCGGCGGCATTTTCAAAATAATCGGCGATAATACGCACGGTCCCAAGGTTCGCTTCCAGGGGCTGGCATTTGAAGGCGCGGCTACGGATGGCGGCCGCTATGATTCCGACCGCTCCAACGACGGCGCGATCCAGATAGAGGGCGAATATACGCGTGTGGAGGTCATAGGCTGCACGTTCAGGAATAACCGCGCCGTCGGCGGCGGTGCGATCTACGGCCGCAGAGGCACGCTATATGTGCGCAATACGCTTTTCCAGTCGAACCGTTCTCTCTATGGCGGCGCGGTCGACGTCTCCGACATGGACGTGACCTTCAAGGCATGTTCATTCAAAGACAACACAGCCTCTACGGGCGACACCATGGGACGCGGCGGCGCGCTCTTCGTAGGCGGATTTGTCGACGGCACGCATGACAAACTGGCGATCGAAGGCTGTTCCTTCACCAACAACGGCGCTAACCTCCACGGCGGCGCGATCTGCGTAAACTCCGTCGTCCGTGACGCCACGATCACCAACACCACCTTCGCGGGCAACTGGGTGCTCCAGAAGGGCGCGAACTGGGCCTGCGGCGGCGCGATCTATTTTGAAAACAGCGCCAACGGCAGAGGCACGAAAAAGATCGAAAGCTGCACGATCGTCGGCAACAGCGCGGTATATGACGGTTATCACGTGATGTCCGCCGCGATCGGCGGCGGCATATACGCCAATACGGGCAAGTATCAGGCCGTGGAAATTCGCAACTCGATAATCGTCGGCAACAGCACCTCAGTGACAGACGCGGCGAAACGCGGCGAGGATAACGCCGCTTTCCATGCCGAGCACGACGGAAAGCACGCCGATATTTACGGCAGCGCCAGCCTGATGGGATATAACCTTGTGGCCGTTGTCTCGGAGAACACCACAAAAACCGCAACGGATACTGTCAATCCTGATTTCAGCGACCGTACTAAAGACCTCTGCTTTGTGAACTGGCTAAGTAACGGGACATTGGTACCCTCCGACTGGACAACCATGGGGACAAGTTTTGACATAACAGAGGAAGATACCGGGCCAATGGCTGGAGGCTATAATGATGCAGATACCGTCGCTGTAGCTACAATTCTGTTAAAAGGCAGCAATAAAACAGATATCGCCGACAACGTCGCGTATAATCGCATCCCGCGCACAGAATTGACGGTATCCGGCGATGCCAGAGGATTAATTAGAGCATCCGAAGGTAACGGGGAAATTGGTGCGGTCGAAGTATATTTTAATGGAGAAAATATTGCGTTCCCCAAAATGGGAAACCTCGGCTACACTCAGGAACCAGCTTATCGATATGTTCCTATAGATTACTCTAAAGTACTTATTAAAAACGCAAAAACACTATTTTCAAGCAGTGAGATTGTCCACGGCGGCATGGATTATGCCGTATGGAAAATTGAAGGTACCGTATGGGGACAAGTCCCCACTGTATCTACCATTAGAATAAGTCCATCTGGAGTTATCACGCCTCTAGTCCTCAAGGAAAATCATCAATTTAAGTATGTCGTTCAATATTTACGTGATGGGCAATCGAAACAATATATCACACCTTCCGTAAACATTAGTGAATCCGATATTCCTGAATCAGAAACACTCTCGTTTTCAAAACAGACATACACCGTCCGTGAGGGCGAAGCCATTCCCGTACAACTTCTCATCGCCTCCGCCGACGTCACCGACCCGCGCATGATCTGGAGCGTCAGCAGCGCCGACAACATCCTGCGCGCCACTGCGGCCGACGCCGACGACCCCGAATACAGCGGCTGGGCCTGGGTGAAGGGGCTACACAAAGGGACCGCGACGCTCAAAGCGACCTCTATCCGCAGCATGGAAGTTGACGCCGATGACGAAGACTTCTGGGCGGCGGCGACCTGCAAAATCAACGTAGCCTATCCCGCGAGCGCCGTCTATATCAAGAGCGTCTCGATCGAGTCCGCCGCAGCAGAACTCTATCTCGACTCCGGCGCCAAAGGTACGCTGCGCGTAGCCTTTGACAAGAGCGACCCCAACCAGGCGGTAAACGTGCCCTACTCGGTCGAGTGGTCCGTCTCTGACGAGACGATGGCTGCCGTCACGCAGCGAGCCTCAAACCCGGTGTGGGCAAGCATCACGCCGCTCAAGGCCGGGACCGTCGTCGTGACCGCAAAAGTGACACAGGGCGGTGAGCTTCAGGAGAAGGATGTCTACACGGCGAATTACACGGTCGTCATCAAGGCGACTGGCGGCGGCAGCATCGTTGACGAAACGCCGGACGGTACGGCGGTTTCTCCGGTGGAGCCTTCCATATCCGTTCCCGGCGTCGTTACAGCCTCGCCTGGGTTCGCGGCTGACGCCGACGTCACGGCCGCTTTGATCGGCACAAGCGCGGCGAACATCACCGCAGACAGCAAGGGCAATCTGACCCTGAAAAACAGCCTCGTTTCCACGGCGGCGGGGCAGGCAATCGCCGCTGCGGCGAAAGAGGGAAAGCTTGAAGCGGGAACGACCGTCGAAGGCATGCATACGCTTCCCATCTTCACCGCCGCGGGCAACGAACCGCGCGAAATTATCGCGGCCGGCTTCGCCGTCTCGGGTGACGCCCTTTTTGCTGAAACACCGAAAGATGTCCGTCTGCTCAAAGTGTTCCCCGACGACCGAGAGGGCCGGCTGTTCGACTTCGCCGCTGCCTCGGGCGACTACAAAGACAAGACTTTTACCGTCCTTGACGGTACAAATTCCGTACCGGAAAAGATCGTCGCGGAAGAAAGCTATACTCTCGTGCTCTTCATCAGGGATTATGGAGATTTCGACCTCGATAAGATAGACAACGGTTCCGTGACCGACCCCGTCGCGCTGCTTCAGACAAAGGCCCCCGGCGGCGAAAGCAACCCCGGCGAATCGTCGTCATCTTCCGGCGGCGGATGCAGCGCCGGATACGGACTGCTCGCGCTTCTCGCCATTGTGCCGGCGGCGCTGAGAAGAAAGAAAAACTAGACAACCTTCCGCTTCAGGCGGTGCCGGCATGACGCCGCCTGTTTATAACTCTCCCCCGTAAATTCCAAGAGGCCCATTTCGGCCTCTTGGACCTTTTTGTCTCAAAAAACGCCCAGCCGCACCGGTAGTTCCTCGGCGAGGGAGGCTTTAAAAGCATAAACCCCAATTTATCCGCTGTCGGCCTATCGGTGCGTTTGTCACGGACATGCCGCCCCGCCGGTTGACAAAATGAAGCGAGGGGATATTCTCATAAATATGCTGCCGGCCGCCGCCGGAGGGGAGGCTTGGTCTTTGATGAATTATTCCGTTATAGCTTACAGCACGGTCTGCGACGTGGAAGATTTTGTCGCCTCGTGCGTGGATGTTCCGAAGTTCCTCGGCTTTTGCCGCGAATGTCATAATTACGGAAATAACTGGATGTGCCCGCCTTTTGATTTTGACCCGCTCGACATCTGGCGCTCCTACGAAAAGATAAAGCTCTTCGGCCTGCGGATGACTCCCGCGCGCGAAGGCGGGGAGGGAAAGAGCGCGGCGGAGCGCGCTAAAGAGATAATTTCAAAGGAGAAGCGCCGGCTGATCGGCGAGCTTCTGGAAGAGGAGAAGAAAATCCCCGGCAGCCTCAGCTTTTTCGCCGGCTCCTGCGAGCTCTGCCCCGTGTGCGCGAAGGTGACGAACGAACCCTGCCGCCGCCCCGCGATGGCGCGCCATTCGATAGAGTCGCTCGGCGCGGACGTGAGCCTCGCGATGAAAAGGTATCTCGGCCTCGACATCCTCTGGATAAAGGACGACAGGCTGCCCGAGTATCTCACGCTGGTGGCCGCGCTGCTGCTGCCGCGCTGAGGCGCGGCCCCGGGGTGAGGGCGGGGCCGCGCGCGTTGCTGTCGCTCGTCTCCTAAGGAACCGCTGATTATATGCACCATCCGCGTCACAGGCAGCCCCCGACCGTGGCTCCAACGTATTAATATACGCCTCCGCCCCGCTCGGGGGCTGCCTGTTTAGCGGCTGGCACATCTAATCAGTGGACGATGCGTCAGGTTTTATATGACAAAGTGAATTATTCAGTGTTTCCTAATTCGCCGTCTCCACGGGGTCGGAGTCTTTGAGGTTCCGCCCTCCCGAGAGGACGACGAGGGTTCCCTCCGCAAGCCCAGATTTCACCGAGGTCTTGCCGTTCTGCGAGGCGCCCTTTTCGATTTTGACCGTCTTAATCTTTCCATCCTCCACCGTCATGACGGTGCCGTCGTCGGCGATCGCCTCCGTGGGGATGAGCAGCGGGCGTTCTTCGGTTTTTTGTACGAAACGGACGTTCGCGAACATGCCCGGTTTAAGGATATAACCAGCGGCGGCGTTGTCCACCAATATCTCCGCGGTCACGGTACGCGTCGATTCGTCGACGTAGGGATTTATCACGGAGACGCGTCCGGTGAAGCTTTTGCCGCCGGCGCTCTCGCAGCTTACGGAGGCCGTCATCCCTTTGCCGATGCCGTTTATATCCTTTTCCGGTATCTCGACGACGGCGCGCAGCGTGTCGACGCGCGCGACGCGCACCGCGTTCGTGCCGGAGGTGACGAGCGTGCCCGGCGTGAGGTCGTAGTCCTCCATCACGACACCCGTTATCGGCGCGCAGAGCCGGTATTCGGCGAGGTTGACGCCCTTTGCCGCCAATTGGGCGCGGGCCTGCGAGACGGAGGCCCGCGCGCGTTCGTAATCCGCCTTCGCCGTGGCGAGGGTCGTGGCGCGGCTGTCATATTCCTGCTGCGTTGCGTAACCCTGTTTGCGCAGGCGGCCGTAGCGCTCGTACTCGCGGGCGGCGTCTTCGAGCTCCGCCTTCGACTGTTCGGCCTCGGCCTTTGAAACGGCGAGCTGCGCCTTCTGCGAATCGTATTCTGCCGCGGGTTCGCCGCTGTCCAGTTCGATCAGGAGCTGACCGGCCTTCACACTGTCGCCGCGCTTTACGCGGATGGATTTTACGCGCGCCGTCACCTTGGCGTTTATCTCCACCTCTTCAAGCGCCTTCAACGTCGAAGTGGTGGTGAATCCCTCTTCTATGCGCGCGCCGTATTCGGCTTTGGCTGCCTCGACGCGCGCGGGGCCGCTTTCCGCCCCGGCTTCGTCCCCATTCTCCCCGCCCGCGGTCAGGTGCAGCGCGCCGATGGCCGCCGCGAGCAGCAGCAGGGCCGCGATAATTATTGTCTTTTTTCTGTTCATCATGCGTTACCTCCGTCAGTTGACGCCGATCGTCTTTTCTATGAGCTCCCCGCCGGCGCGCCATAATGAGGCCAGAGCCGAGCGGTATTCTTTGAGATATCCCGCGAGTTTTTTGTCGGCGTTGGTGAGGTCGCTCCGCGCCTGGATCACGTCGAGCTGTGAATTGACGCCCTCTTTATAGCCGACCTCCGCGTAGCCGAGGCTCTCTTTGGCAAACGAGACCTCCGTTACGGCGGCCGCCGCGCTTTCGGCGGCGCTTGCCAGCGACAGGCGGCAGTCGGTGATTTCCGCCAGGATCGCCTCCTCCTTATCGCACAGCGAGTTTACCGACTGCGTCAGCTTCGACCTGGCGGCCGTAACGTCGCCCGCGCCCTTGCCGCCGTCGAAGAGCGGTACGGAGAGCGACAGCTTCGCCGACCATTCGTCTTTGCTTTCAAGGATCTTGTCGCTCGTATCTTTATAATCGTAGCCGTAGCCGCCGGAGAACGAAACGGAGGGCTTGAGGGCGCTCGCCGCGACGACGATCTCTTTTTCGTCGATCTTGCGCTGCGCCGCGAGTTTTTTGTAATCGCCGCGCCTTTCGAGCGCCCGCGCGTGGTATTCACGAACGGATATGCTCTCCGGCAGAGGCGTTCCCGCCAAAGACAGATCGTCATGCAGGCCGTCCGTGAGCTCCAATCTCGTCTCCGGAGCCAGTTGGAGCAGACGGCAGAGCGCGATGCGCGCGGAGTCGAGGTCGTTTTTCGCGGAGATGTATTCCGCCTGCGAGCCGGCGCGCTGCTGTCTCATGCGCGACAGGTCTAGGTTCGTCGCGACGCCGACCTCCACGCGCTTCGTCTCTTCTTCGACGGCGCGCTCATAGTAATCGAGCGCGCTCTTGACCGCCGTGACGACGGAAGCGCGATAGAGCGTTTCGCAGTAGGCCTTCCAGACGTCGAGCACGATCGACTCCCGCGTATCGTAGAGATAGTCTCCCGCCTGTGCGACGCCGAGCTTTCCCTGCTCCGAGAGCGCCCTGTTTTTGCCGCCGTTATAGAGCGTGTAGGAGAGCTGAGCGCCCAGCGTCCGCTCGTCGGTGTTTTGTGTGCCGGCGGAATTGTCGCTCGTGCCGGCGGCGGAGCCGGCGAGGTCGACCTTCGGAAGCAGAGCCGAGGACTGAGACAGGCTCTCGCCGGCGGCGCGCCGCACGTCTTCGCTCGCGTTGACGACGCTGACGTTCTGCGCCAGAGCCAGCGAAAGCGCCTCTTTCATCGAGAGCTTCAGCGCCGCCCCGCCCGTTTCCGTCTTAACGGAGGCGGCGGAGGCCGCCCCCGCGGCGATCACGAACAGCGCGAGTGACGCGGCCAGCGCGATAAATAAGAAAAACCTTTTCATGATCTTGCCTCCTCCGTTCTTCCGACATTGCTTTTCAGTCTCCTCCGCGCCCAGGCGCAGGCCCTCTCCTTTACGTCGTCAAGTATCAGATAGACGACGGGGACGACGAAAAGGGTCAGCAGCGTCGAAGTGAAGAGGCCCCCGAAGATGGCGACCGACATCGGCTGCCGCGATTCCGAGCCCTCGCTGAGCTTCAGCGCCGCCGGTATCGCCCCGATCAGCGTCGAGAGAGCCGTTATAAGGATCGCGCGCAACCGCATCGGCGCGGCCCTGACCACCGCCTGGACCTTGTCGCAGCAGCGTTCACGCTCCTGCTTGATGAAATCTATGAGGATGATCCCGTTGTTGACGACGATGCCGACCAGCAGGATGAGCCCCATATAGCTCATCATGTTGAGCTTGCAGCCGGAGAGCCAGAGCAGTCCGAAGGCCCCCGGCGTCAAAAGCGGCAGCGTGAACATGATGGCGAAGGGGTGGATGAACGACTCGAACTGGATCGCCATGATCACGTAGACGAGGATGATCGCGACGACGAGCGCGGTAAAGAGGCGCGCGAACTCCTCCTGCTGTGTCTTGGTCTGGCCGGAGGCGACCAGGCTGACGCCGGAATCCCGGGGGATATATTTGCCGGCCAGCTTCGTGAGCAGCGCCGCCGCCTCTCCGGTCGAAAAATTCCGCGTGACGTTCGCCGATATCGAGAGGGAGCGCTGACGGCTGTAGCGCTTGACGACGTTCGGCGCCAAAGTTTTCCTGACGCTGAGGACGCCGGGGGCCTGAATGATGTCGCCCGCCCCCGTCTTGAAATATATTTTGCCGATATCCGCCGCATCCGAGCGCTTCGCGCGTTCGGCCATGACGCGGATGTCATAGCGGTAGCCGTCCTCCTTGTAGACGCCGGCCTTCGTACCGCCGAGGTAGGCCTGCAGCTCGTTCGACATGGAGCGCACGTCAATATCCATCGTGTCGGCGAGGCCGCGGTCGATCTCCACCTCCAGCTGCGGCTTGTCGATGCGCACGTCGGTCTCGACGTCGCGGACGTTGCCGCCCGCTTCGGCTTCGGCGATTATCTTCTTCGATATATCAAGCAGCGTCGCGGTGTTCCCGCCGACGAGCACCATTTCGACATCCTTGCCGGCAAAGGTGGTGAAGGTCGCGGTGACGTCGCGGAACGGCGCGGTCAGCGCGCGGACCTCGTCCATCACCTTATTTATGTCGCCGCGCTGCTTCTTCGGGTATAGCTGTACATAGAGTGTTCCGTTGTTGCTCTGGTTTCCCGAGTCTGTGCCGATATTCGCGTAGGTATACTCGACGGCCTTGTGCCGCCGCACGGCGCGCCCAAGTTCGCGGAATACCCGCCCTGATTCCTCGATCTCCGTCCCCGACGGCAGCTCGCACTTGATCATGAAGGAGCTCTCATCGTCGTCGGCCATGAACTGCGTCCCTGTGTTCATGACCAATACCATCCCGATGACGAACATCCCCGCGGCGACGGCCATCGTCGCCGCCCGGTGCGCCACGGCACGTTTGAGCAGCAGCCGGTAGCCGCGCTCGAGCTTTGAGAGCAGCATGCCGCAGATGCGCGCCGCGCGTCCCGGCTTGCCCTTATCCAGGATGCGCGAGCAGAGGAAGGGCGTGAGCGTCATCGAAAGCACGAGCGAGAGCGAAATCGTCAATATCACCGTGACGCCGAAGGCAAAGAAGAGCTTGCCGATCACCCCGCTCATGAAGGCGACGGGAGAAAAGACCGCTATCGTGGTCAGCGCGCCGCCGATGACGGAGAAGGAGACCTCGTTGGCCCCCTCGCGCGCCGCTTCGTAGCGCAGCAGCCCGCCCTTCATGCGGCGATCGACATTTTCCATGACGACGGTCGTCGCGTCCACCACCATGCCGACGGCGAGCGATATCCCCATCATCGATAAGTTGTTGAGCGTAATGCCCATGTATCTCATGAGTATAAAACTGCCGATGAGGCAGACGGGGATCGTTATCACCGTGACGAAGGTGGCGCGCAGCGTCTGCATGAAAAAGAGCATCAGCAGCGCGCAGAGCAGCACGGCGCTGAAAACGTCGGAGGTGACGCCGGAAAGCGACCGCCGGATAAAGTCCGACTGATTATAGATGATCTTGAGGCCGATGCCGGAGGGCAGGCTTTTTTCCGCGTCATGCAGGTAGGAGACGACGTCGTCGCAGAGCTGCACCTCGTTGACGCCGCGCTGCTTCTTCACGCCGACGAGGATCGTGTCGTCGTCGTTGAACTGCGCGACGTTCTCCCGGTTTTCAAAACCGTCCGCCACATCCGCGACGTCTGCGAGGCGGATCACCGTGCCGCCGCGCACGGCGACGGCGAGGTTTTTCAGCTCCTCGACCGAGGCGTATTCGCCCATCACGCGCACATCGACGTCGGAGCGGCCGAGGATCACGCTGCCGGCCGGCAGCTCGACATGCTTTTTATTGACCGCGTCGGTGATATCCGAGGTGACGAGGCCGCGCGACCGCAGCCGCTCCGGGTCGACCCAGATCCTGATCTCGCGCTCGCGCATACCGGGTGTCACGACCTCGCCGACGCCGTTTATCGCCTGGAGCTTGGTCTTCAATATCTTGTCGACGTAGTGGACCTTCTCCTTATAGGAAGCGTCGCCGGTGACCGCGATCTGAACGAGCGAAGAGTCGCCGACGTCAAGCTTGGAGACGGTCGGCGTCTCAGCCTCATCGGGAAGGTCCGCCAGAGCGAGATTGACCTTGTCGCGCACGTCGGCCGCCGCGTCGTCGATGTCGCGGTCGATGTCGAACTCGATCGTCGTCACCGCCTGCCCCTGATAGCTGGCGGAGCTCAGCGAGCTGATGCCGGAAATGCTGTTGAGCTGCTCCTCAAGGACGTCAGTAACGTCGTTGTCCATGACCGCCGCCGTCGCTCCCGTCATCGTCGTCGAAACGGAGACGACGGGAAGGTCGATATCGGGCGTATCCTGCATCCCCATGCCGCCGTAGGACATGAGGCCGAAGACGACGACGGCGATCGTGCTGATGATCACCGTCACGGGGCGGCGCAGCGATATATCTATAACGTTCATCTATTTTTCGTCCCGCTTTTCGTGAATCGAGACGCCGTCGATGATCATATCCATCAGATCATCGAACATACCGCCCACGGCGGGGCTAAAATTCTGGTCGAAATTCGAGCGTACATCAAGCCCGTCGAACGCCGCGGTGAAAAAGATCTCCAGCGTCTCCGGCGGCAGCGGCTTGAAAACGCCCTCGTCGACGCCGCGTTTGAAGAACCTCACCATCGCGCTGCGGACACGGTCGGCAGGGTCCCTGACAAACATCTTTTTTTCCTCTTTAGAGACCGATTTCATGTGCATCTCTATCATCACCATACGCAGGAAACGAAAATCAGTCATCTTTTCCAGCCCCCGGCTCATGCTCGCGCGCAAAATATCACGACAGTCGCCCTCCGCCGTGAACAGCGCCTCAACATCGTGCGCCACCTCATCAAAAAGCTGCTCGTTGACGAAGACGATGACGTCGAGCTTGTCCTTAAAATAGTTGTAGAGCGTCCCCTTGGCGACGCCTACCGCCGCGGCGAGCTTCTCCATCGTGAAGCCGCCCCAGCCGTCGTCCTTCAAAATGCGGCAGCTCTCGCTGAAGACCCGCTCCCTTATCGCCTTATCCATTATTTCGCGCCTCACGTCGTTTACCTTTGGCATAAAAATTCCTCCCCGCCATTTATGCGGCCGTCGCCGTTATCAGAGTGTCAAAATAAAAATGACCCTCGGTCATTAAAATGACTAACGATCAGTATAATACTAAAACATCGATCTTGCAACAGGCGGGCGGGAATTTTATTGCCCGGCAGACAGATACAGAGGACCGGAATGTGCAGTCCCGGTCCTCTGTATCTGTTTGCGTGTATTGGGTCTTTCTATAAAATTCCTGTTGGGGGAGGAATTTTTTCCTTAAGGAACTTCGTCATATAAAACTTGACGTATCGTCCGCTGATTAGATGTGCCAGCCGCTAAACAGGCAGTCCCTGAGCGGGGCGGAGGCGTATTCGTATACGTTGGAGCCACGGTCGGGGGCTGCCTGTGACGCGGATGGTGCATATAATCAGTGGCTACTTAACTATGCGGCCTGCGTCGACTTCGCGGCCTTTACGGCTTCCTTGTCGAAATAGCAGCTCTTGAGCAGCTCTTCCATCTGCTTGGGCGTGATCGCCCTCGGGTTCGAGCCGGTGCAGGCGTCGCCCACCGCAAGCTCCGCTACCTTCGGCAGCTTCTCCATGAACTCCTTCTCGTCGATGATCCCGCCCTCGTAGTCTTTGATGCGCGTGGGGATGTCGAGCTGTGCGTTGAGGCCGTTGATATGGTCCACGAGCGCCTCTACGAGCTCCGCGGTCGTCTTGCCCTCAAGGTGCAGGTACTTCGCGATCTTCGCGTAACGCTCGGCCGCCGCGGGCTCCGCCGCGTTGAAGCGGATCACCTTCGGCAGGTACATGGCGTTCGCGCAGCCGTGGACGATGTGGCCGCCGCTGTAGGCCGCGCCGGTTTTATGCGCCATCGAGTGGACGATGCCGAGCAGCGCGTTCGAGAAGGCCATGCCCGCGAGGCACTGCGCGTCGTGCATCCTGTCGCGCGCCGCCATATCGCCGTTGTAAGACTTGACAAGGTTCTCGCTGACCATCTCGATCGCGTGCAGCGCGAGAGGGTCGGTGTAGTCGCAGTTCAGCGTCGAGACATAAGCCTCGATCGCGTGGGTCATCGCGTCCATGCCGGTGTGCGCCGTCAGCTTCTTCGGCATCGTCTCGGCAAGTTCGGGGTCTACTATCGCCACGTCGGGCGTGATGTTGAAATCCGCCAGCGGGTACTTGATGCCCTTCGCGTAGTCGGTGATGACGGAGAAGGCCGTAACCTCCGTCGCCGTTCCAGACGTCGAGGGGATGGCGCAGAACTTCGCCTTCTGGCGCAGCGTCGGGAAATTGAAGGGGATGCAGAGGGCCTCAAAGGTCGTGTCGGGGTATTCATAGAAGGCCCACATCGCCTTCGCCGCGTCGATCGGCGAACCGCCGCCGATGGAGACGATCCAGTCGGGCTGGAACTCGCGCATCACAGCCGCGCCCCTCATGACCGTCTCGACTGAGGGATCCGGTTCGACGCCTTCAAAAAGGCGCACCTCCATGCCGGCCTCTTTAAGATACTGTTCGACTCTGTCGAGGAATCCAAAGCGTTTCATGCTGCCGCCGCCGACAACGACGATGGCCTTTGTGCCCTTGAGTGTTTTAAGCGCTTCCAGCGAACCCTTTCCGTGATAGAGATCGCGCGGTAATGTAAATCTTGCCATGATATATTCCTCCGATACGTTTAAGTTTTTATTTTTTGTACTGCTTTGTTAATCGCTTTACATTTGGTATTGTACCTGACGCCGCCAATATTTGAAGATACGGAAAAGGAATATCGCTATACTTTTATCGATATATCATTATCTAAAAAATCAAGGCAGACGCATCAACAAACCGCCAGAGAATGGTAAATCGGCGTTTATACGCGCCGTCTGCGTCATAACTTGCCCTCTGA
>OLGB01002975.1_pt1 | contig 16827 bp, 16 predicted proteins | sample 1605691 | NCBI WGS metagenome assembly OLGB01 (sample SAMEA3888925, study PRJEB22519) | human gut metagenome | biome: human gut; feature: human-associated habitat; material: faeces | place: Denmark | collected 2010 | reverse complement strand
CTCGCTCTGGCGGCCGTCCGCCCGCTCGGCGGCGGACCGGGCCTTCTCCAGCAGGGCCTCCAGGGCGGTATTTTCCTCCGCGATACGGCCCTCCAGCTCCGCCGCGTGCTCCTTCTGCTCCGCGGCCTGGGCGGCGAGACTGCCCGCCCGGGTGTCGCTCTCGGTCATCTCGCTGCTCACTCGCTGGATGGTCTCCCGGTTGTGGGCGATGGTGCCCTCCAGCACGGCGGCGGCGCTCTCCTGTTCCTTGGCCTGGGTCTCCAGCTGGGAGACCTGGGCCCGGAGCCGCTCGGCCTCCATGTCCTTCTCCTGCATCCGCGCGCCGTACTGCTCCCCCTCGGCGTAGAGGGCGTCCAAGGCCGCGCGGGCCTGATCCCGCTCCGCCTCGGCGGCGTGGAAATCGGCCTCCAGCTTCCGCCGGCCGGCCTTCAGGGCATCCAGGTTCTCCAGCCACAGAGAGATCTCCAGCAGGCGCAGCTCGTCCCGCAGGATCAGGTACTTCTTGGCCTTCTCCGCCTGGTCCCGCAGGGGGTCCACCTGGAGCTCCAGCTCGGAGATCTTGTCGTTGATGCGGACCAGGTTCTCCTCCGTCCGCTCCAGCTTCCGCTCGGCGTCCTCCTTGCGGTGGCGGAACTTGGCGATGCCGGCGGCCTCCTCGAAGATCTCCCGGCGCTCGCCGCTCTTGGCGGAGAGGATCTCGTCGATCTTGCCCTGGCCGATGATGGAGTAGCCCTCCTTGCCCATGCCGGTGTCCATGAACAGCTCCGTCACATCCTTGAGCCGGACGGACTGGCGGTTGATATAGTATTCGCTCTCACCGCTGCGGTAATAGCGGCGGGTGACGGCCACCTCCGACTCCTCCATGGTGGGGAAGATGTGTTCAGTGTTGTCGATGACCAGAGTCACCTGGGCGAAACCCACCTGTGCGCGCTTCTCGGTGCCGCCGAAGATGACATCCTCCATCTTGGCGCCCCGGAGGCCCTTGGCGCTCTGCTCGCCCATGACCCAGCGGATGGCGTCGGAGATGTTGGATTTGCCGGAGCCGTTGGGGCCCACGATGGCGGTGATGTCCTCGCCGAAGTTCAGCACGGTCTTGTCGGGAAAGGACTTGAACCCCTGGATCTCCAATGCTTTTAAGTACACGGTCTCACCTCTTACGAATCTACATACGATAACTAAGATACTATATCAGACAACCCCACCCTTTTCAAGGATTTTTCCATGAAGAAACGGGATTTTTCTCGCGAAACAAACACATCCTCCCGAAAAAAAGGAGCGCCCCCGTGCCTTGCGGCACGGGGGCTATGAGGGGAAAAAGGAGATCTGGTATCGGAGGAAAACAGAGAGGGGAGGCAGCACTCACCAGGCGGCAAGACGCCGGCCAAGGGCGCGGCAGGCCTCCTGGCCGTCGGCGTCCGGGGCCTCATAGCAGATCAGCCCCTTCTCGTCCAGAAGGATGGCGCCTGCGTCGTCGCTGCGGGCACACCAGTCCCGCATCCACTGGCCGTCGGCCCAGGAGTAGGAGCCGAAAAGGGCGATCCGCTTGCCGCCCAGGGCACTCTCCAGCCCCGCGAACATGGGCTCAAATTCCATCTCCTCCAGCTGCTCACTGCCCATGGCGGGGCAGCCGAAGGCCACAGCGGAGAACTCAGCAAAGCGGGCGGCAGAGAACTCCCCGGGGCCCATCAGCTCCGCCTCAGCGCCGGATTCCCGGATGCCCTCGGCGATGCAGGCGGCCATGGCCTCCGTGTTGCCGGTGCCGCTCCAATATACAATGGCGATCTTTTTCATCAGGTCCATTCCTTTCCGCGTTGTGATATGTGCATCCGCCTTTATGGCGGAAGGTGCCCTTTGGCGGGTCGGACGGCCCCCGAGGATCGAAGGGGGCCGTCCTGCCCGGAAACAGGTGGTCGCCTGTCCTGGTCCCGCCGTCCGGTCTGCCGGTCTCCATGGGAGGTGCTGACTCCATGGCCGTAAAGCGGCCACCGGCGCGTCCTCCCCGCGAGCTGCCCCGCCTTCCCGGCGGCACGGAGAGCGCCTGCACCGGCTCGGATTCCGGTCCGTCGGCAGGTTCCATACACATTAGTTAGTCTTTTCTAACCACCGCTTTTGAAGTTGGCGGGCCGTTGCCCGCCGCGATAGTTAGTTTTAACTAACCATGTGCACAATATATCACAGCCACTGCCGCTTGTCAATCCCCTTTCTGCGTTTTTTTGCTGCCCGCTTTCCTGCCGCCGCAAAGTTCGGATTCATAGCGCCGCTGCGTGATACTCAAAATAGATCTCGCCTTTTGCTCCCCCCTGTGTTATACTTTCAAAAAAATAACGATAGAGGGAGGGAATACCGGTGCGACCAAAACAGCCGCGGCTGATCGTCTCCTTCCACACCACGGCGGAGGCCATTGCCACCGAGACAGTCTGCCGCCGCCGGGGACTGGATGGAAAGCTGATCTCCGTGCCCCGCAGCGTCACGTCCGACTGCGGCCTGGCCTGGTCGGCGCCGCCGGAGCTGGAGGAAGCGCTACGGCAGCTGCTGGCGGAGAGCGGCGTGGAGCCCGCCGGATTTCACCATCTGACGGTGTGAGGATGGTTTTTTACGCCCGTCGTTATTCTTTTGAAAAAACAGTGAGTATAAGGAGTGTGTTGTGGAATGAGAGAGAATTCCTGGCTGCGGGACTATGGTCCGCTGCTGCTGACCGGCGTGGTGGTGGGCGTGGCGGCCCTGGTGCTGACCGCCTGCGGCAACCCCGCCAACATGGGCTTCTGCATCGCCTGCTTCGAGCGGGACATCGCCGGTGCCCTGGGCCTGCACAGCGCCGCCAAGGTCCAGTATTTCCGCCCGGAGATCGTGGGCATCGTCCTGGGCACCCTGTTGGCGGCCGTGGCCGCCAAGGAGTTCCGGGCCAAGGCCGGGTCCTCCCCCGCCTGCCGCTTCCTGCTGGGATTGTTCGTGATGATCGGCGCCCTGGTGTTCCTGGGCTGCCCCCTGCGCATGGTGATCCGCCTGGGCGGCGGCGACCTGACCGCCGTGGCGGGCCTGCTGGGCTTCATCGCCGGCATCGGCGTGGGCGTGGTGTGCCTGCGCAAGGGCTTCTCCCTGGGCCGGGCCTATCCCGTCCGCTCCGGCGAGGGCATGGCCCTGCCCCTGATCCTGGTGATCGGCCTGGTTCTGCTGCTGGCCTTCCCCTCCCTGCTGCACTTCTCTGAGGAGGGCCCCGGCTCCCAGCACGCCTTCTGGCTGATCTCCCTGGTCGCCGGCGGCGTGGTGGGCGTGCTGGCCCAGCGGAGCCGCCTGTGCATGGCCGGCGGCATCCGGGACGCCGTCATGGTCCATGATTTCCGGCTGCTGGCGGGCTTCGTGGCCATCTGGGCCACGGTGACCATCGGCAACCTGATCCTGCACAAGTACAACTTGGGCGCCGTGTCCCAGCCCATCGCCCACAGCCAGTACCTGTGGTCCTTCCTGGGCATGGCCTTGGCGGGCTGGGGCTCCGTGCTGCTGGGCGGCTGCCCCCTGCGGCAGCTGATCCTGGCCGGCGAGGGCAACGGCGACTCCGCCGTCACCGTGCTGGGCATGGTGGTGGGCGCCGCCCTGGCCCACAACTTCGGTCTGGCCGGCAACGCCGACTCCGTGGCCGAGGACGGTACTTACGTGGTGGGCGGCATCGGCACCGCCGGCATGGTGGCCGTGGTGCTGGGCTTCATCGTGCTGCTGGCCGTGACCCTTACCCATCTTCCCGGAAAGGAGGACGCATGACATGATCGATACCCGCGGTTACATCTGCCCCACCCCGGTGCTGATGGTCCAGAAGGCCCTGAAAGACGGCCCCGCCAGCGTGGAGGTGCTCTGCGACGCCCGGGCGGCGGTGGAGAACGTCACCCGCTTCGCCAAATCCCAGGGCTATCAGGTGACGGAGGCCCCGGAGGGCCCCGACTTCAAGCTGACGCTGACGAAATGAGAAACACGGGAGACGGACCGGTCCGTCTCCCGTGTTTTTTTACGCTTCCTCCCAGAAGAGCTCGTCCAGGGTCTTGCCCAGCACGCGGCAGATGGCCAGGCACAGCTTGATGGTGGGGTTGTAGTCCCCCTTCTCAATGGCATTGATGGTCTGGCGGGAGACCCCCACCGCCTCCGCCAGCTGCTGCTGGCTCAGGTCCCTGGCGGCCCGGGCGGATTTCAGGCGGAGGTTCTTCATTCCCCGTCCTCCTCGTCGCGTCCGGTCCCGTGGATCAGGTACACCGCCAGGATCACCAGACACAGCGCCCCCAGCAGGAGATTCGTCGCGCGGAAGGTGAGGACGCCCTCCTCCACCAGTCCGCCACGAACCAGGTTCCCCATGCCGCAGATGAGGTTCGTTGCCGCGGCGGCGATCATCGTGATCAAGATCTGCCGGGGCTTTTCCCGCAGACTGACATAGGCCCCTTTGACGATACAGGTGGAGGCAAAGACGCCGCCGCCCACGCAGAAGCACAGCACCGCCCCGGTCATGGCGTCGCACCAGCGGCCCAGCAGCAGCTCCGAAGCCCCGTACAGCGCCGCGGTCACCAGGGTGGCGATGAAAGCGTATTTATAGGCCGTGCCCCGGGCCCGCTCCTGCCGCTCGTCAAAGGTCATGTCCAGCACCTTGGCCCGGATGAGAACGCCGATCAGGACAGCGGCCACCGCCAGCCCCACCAGTGCGCCCATCATCGTCTCCGCCGTCATTCCGTTCATGGCGATCCCTCCTGTTCCTGGATGGGACCATGTTACCATTCTCTTTACTTTTTGTCAAGTATATTTTACTTTTTGTCGCAAAGAACTGCCGCAGCCCTTGCTGCGGCAGTTGATCAGTCCCCGGTCCCCCGGTACTGCTCGATCTGGCGGTAGAGGCACTGGAGGCCGTCGGAGAGCCCTCCCACCTCATCGATAAGGCCCACCCGCACCGCCTCCTCCCCGTAGAGGACACTGCCCACGTCGGCGGCCATGTCGTCCTTGCGGAGCATGAGGGTCTGGAAGTCCTCGGCGGAGATGCGGCTGTGGCCGGAGACGAAGGCCACGATCCGCTCCTGGAGCCGCTGGAAGTAGCTGTAGGTCTGGGGCGCGGCGATGACGGTGCCGCTCATACGGACCGGGTGGATGGTCATGGCGGCGGAGGGCACGGCAAAGCTGCGCCGGGCCGCCACTGCCAGGGGCACGCCGATGGAGTGGCTGCCGCCCAGGACGATGGAGACGGTGGGTTTCGTCATGCCGGCGATCAGCTCGGCGATGGCAAGGCCGGCCTCCACGTCGCCGCCCACAGTGTTGAGGAGGAACAGCACGCCGTCCACCTCCTCCGATTCCTCCAGCTTGGCAAGGAGGGGCAGGACGTGCTCATACTTGGTGGTCTTGGTCTGGTCCGGGGCGTTGCTGTGGCCCTCGATCTGGCCGATGATGGTGAGGCAGTAGACGCTGCCGTGGGGCGTCCGGGTCAGGGCGGAACCGAAGTCCACGATCTGCTGGGCCAGGCCGCCGGTGTTTTCGTTGTTTTCTCCGGCAGCGCTGCACGCTTTGGTCTGTTCGCTCATAGGATCCCTCGCTTTCTCCCGTAGCATCTGCGTTTTTGGCGAAAACTACCCGCCCGCCGGGCTTTCTTTTTTCCCGTTCCTGTGATATGATAAAACAATCCAATTTTAAAATGCCCAGACCGCAAAACGGGAGGTGCATCTTGTGGAGAAGATCCGTCAAACACTTTCCGCCCTCCGGGTCCATTGGCCCCGGCTCCTGATCGTCTGTCTGGTCCTGGCGCTGTCCTTTGGGGCGGGCATGGGCGTGCAGGCAGCGCTGGAGCGCACGGAGAAGGAAGAGGAAATCCAGGCCGCTCTCTCCAATTTCAGCCGCCAGATGAAGATATTCTCCAACGATGTGAAGCGGATCACACGAGAAGCCGAGCAGGCCGAGGCGGCCGGGAAGCCTGCGGAGGACCCGTCGGAAAATCATGTCATCTCATCGGACCTTGCCTTTCTGCGGGCAAAAGCCGTCGCCATCGCGGACATGGCGGAGCTGCCCGGGTCCCGCCAATATCCCAATGCCAAGGTCTATTTGGCGTCCTGGGAACCGGCGCTGCTGGGCGCCGGCTGCGCCGACGCGGAGGCCCTGACTGAGATCGAGACCATCTGCCGCCCCCTTTGGGATGCAGTGACTGGTCTTTCCTGTAAGGACACCATGGCCCGGCTGGAGGAAAACGTCACCTCCGGAGACTATCAGGATGCCCTGGACCTGCTGGGCATCGGCGACTTGATACCGACAACCACCCAAGGAGGAACCTGACATTGGAACAGACGAAACAGCGCATCGTGGTGAAGGTGGGCACCTCCACCCTCACCCATGAGTCCGGGGCACTGGACCTTCGGAGCATGGAGCACCTGGTCCGGACCCTGGCGGACCTGCACGGCGCCGGGAACGACGTGATCCTGGTGACCTCCGGCGCCATCGCCGTGGGCACCGCCAAGCTGGGGCTGGCCGAGCGGCCCAAGGAACTGCGGATGAAGCAGGCGGCCGCCGCCGTGGGCCAGTGCCGGATGATGCACATTTACGACAAGCTCTTCTCCGAGTACAATCGCTCCGTGGCCCAGATCCTGCTGACCGGCGACGACGTGGAGGACCCGGACCGGGCGGAGCACCTGCGCAGCACCTTCTCCGCCCTGCTGGAGATGGGGGTCATCCCGGTGGTCAACGAGAACGACTCCGTCTCCTCTGCCGAGATCGAGACCGGCCGCCACAAGGTCCTGGGCGACAACGACACCCTCTCCGCCATCGTGGCGGCCCTGTGCCGGGCGGACCTGCTGGTGCTGCTCAGCGACATCGACGGCCTCTACGACGCCGACCCCAAAACCCATCCCGGCGCGAAGCTGCTCCACCGGGTGGAGGCCCTGACGCCGGAGATCCTGGATATGGCCGGCGGCGCCGGCAGCTGGCGGGGCACCGGCGGCATGGCCACCAAGCTCTCCGCCGCCCGTCGGGCCATGGAGGCCGGGTGCGACATGGTCATCACCAACGGCAAGCGGATGGAGGACCTCTACGGCATCGTGGAGGGACAGGACATCGGGACCCGGTTCATCGCCAAACGCGAAGCATAAAGAGAGCTCCTCCCAACTTTTCACTCTCAAACTCAAAAGGGGTGCATTGATATGACGGATCTGCAAAAGCAGGGTGCGGCGGCAAAGGCCGCGTCCTATACCCTCTCTACCGCCGGGACGGCGAAGAAGAACGCCGCCCTGGAGGCCATCGCCAATATTCTGACGGAACGGCAGAACGAGTGGCTCTCCGCCAACGCCGCCGACGTGGCCGCCGCGAAGGAGGCCGGGATGCGCCCGGCCATGCTGGACCGGCTGACGCTGAACGCCGAACGGATCGCCGGCATCGTGGACGGCGTGCGGCAGGTAGCGGCTCTGCCGGACCCCATCGGCAAGGTGGACAAGATGGAGAGGCGGCCCAACGGCCTCATCATCGGCCGGCGGCGGGTGCCCCTGGGCGTCATCGCCATCATCTTCGAGGCCCGGCCCAATGTCACCGTGGACGCGGCGGCGCTGTGCCTCAAATCCGGGAACGTGTGCATCCTCCGGGGCGGCAGGGAGGCCATCCGGTCCAACCGCTGCGTCACGGAGCTGATGCGCCAGGCCCTGGAGCAGGCGGGCCTCCCCGCCGACTGCATCTCCCTGGTGCAGGACACCTCCCACGACACCGCCAATGAGCTGATGCACCTGGACGGATACGTGGACGTGCTGATCCCCCGGGGCGGCGCGGGCCTCATCCGGGCGGTGGCAAAGGAGGCCAGCGTGCCGGTGATCCGCACGGGAGAGGGCGTGTGCCACGTGTATGTGGACGACGAGGCGGACCTGGACATGGCGGCGAAAATCCTCTATAACGCCAAGTGCTCCCGGCCCTCGGTGTGCAACGCGGCGGAGTGCGTCCTGGTCCACCGGGACGTGGCGGCGGACTTCTGGAAGCGGGCCCTCCCCCTGCTGGACGAGAAGGGCGTGGAGCTGCGAGCGGACCAAGAGGCCCTGGCGCTGCTGGACACCCGGGCGCTGCCTGCCCAGGAGAGCGACTGGGACGCGGAGTACGACGACTACATCCTGGCCGTCAGGACCGTGGGCGGCATGGAGGAGGCCATCGATTTCATCAACGCCCACGGCACCCAGCACTCCGAGGCCATCATCACGAAGAACTACTTCAAGGCCCAGCGGTTCCTGGACGCGGTGGACGCGGCGGCGGTGTATGTCAACGCCTCCACCCGCTTTACCGACGGCGGCGAGTTCGGCCTGGGCGCGGAGATCGGCATCTCCACCCAGAAGATGCACGCCCGGGGCCCCATGGGTCTGGAGGAGCTGACCAGCTGCAAATACGTGATCTACGGCGAGGGCCAGGTGCGCTGACGCCGGAAAAGGGGGAGAGGATATGGTATTTCAAACGGCCGCGCTCAGCGTCATCGCGCTGCTGCTGTTGCTGCTGATGCTGACCCGAAAGGCGGGGCATCTGAAGCTGCTGCTGGGAGTTCTCACAGCGGCGGCCGCCGTGGCGTCCATGGTGTTCTTCATCCTGACGGTGCGCGCCTCCGGCGGTCCGGACGCCGGGAAAGCGGCCGTGCAGCTGTATCTCCCCTGCGGGATCTACGCCGCCGCGGCGGTGTGGGGCCTGGCGGCAGCGGCGCTGAGCCGACGGAAGCTGCGGCAGGAAAAGGCCGCCCGGCAGGCGGAGCGGAAGCAGCCGCCCCAGGACCCGCCGGCGGGTCCCGCCGTCTGAGGGACGGCACATCATCATCGAGAAAGCGGGGAGCAATATGACATTCGGATTCATCGGCACCGGCAACATGGGCGGTGCCCTGGCCAGGGCGGCCCGGAAGAAACTCTCGGGCAGCGACATCCTACTGGCCAACCGCACGGCGGCCAAGGCGGAGGCGCTGGCCGCGGAGCTGGGCTGCCGGGCCGTGGACAACGCCGCGGCGGCAGAGCAGGCGGAGTTCCTCTTCCTGGGCGTGAAGCCCTATATGGTGGCGGGCCTCATGGAGGAGATCGGCCCGGTGCTGGCGGCCCGGAAAGACCGGTTCGTGCTGGTGTCTATGGCGGCAGCCCTGACCATCCCAGATCTGCGGCAGCGGGGCTGCGGCGACTGGCCCGTCATCCGCATCATGCCCAACACCCCCTCCGCCGTGGGCGAGGGCGTGATCTTCTACACCTGCGACGGTGTGACGGAGGAAGAACTGGCGGCCTTCCTGGAGGCCATGTCCGGCGCCGGGCGGCTGCTGCCCCTGGACGACCATCTGATGGACGCCGGCAGCGCCGTGGCGGGCTGCGGCCCGGCCTTTGTGGACCTCTTCATGGAGGCCATGGCCGACGGCGGCGTGGCCTGCGGTCTCAGCCGCCCCATGGCCATGGAGTGCGCCGCCCAGACCCTGATCGGCGCGGCCAAGCTGATGCTGGCCACGGGCACGCACCCCGGCGCCCTGAAGGACGCGGTATGCTCTCCCAGCGGCGCCACCATCCAGGGTGTGCGGACGCTGGAAAAGGCCGGGTTCCGGGGCGCGGTCATAGACGCGGTGATCGCCGCCTATGAAAAAAGCGCACAGATGAAATGAGCAGCAGCGGACCGTCCCGACGGAACGGTCCGCTGTTTTGCAGGGGGGCGCGCGGTGGCTCTGCACGGAAGCACTCCTCTCTATGACCCCGCTTCGGGCAAAGAAAAAGAGGCGCTGCATACGCAGCGCCTCTTTTGTCAGTCTGCTTTGGAATACACGCTCAGGCGGCAGCTTCCTCGGCGGTGCTGTCCGCGCGGTACAGGAAGGTCACGATCTGGCCGCGGGTGCACACATCCTCGGGAGAGAAGGTGGTGCCGTCGCCGGTGCCCTTGGTGACCTCCTGGGCCACGGCCCAGTTCACCGCGGCAGCATAGTCGGCATCAGCAGCCACATCGGTGAAGGAAGCGGCAGCAGCGTCATCGGGAGAGCCGGCAGCCATCCACATGAAGTACACCGCCTGGGCACGCGTGCAGGCCGTGTTGGGGACGAAGGTCTCGTCGATCATCTTCTTCTCAAAAGCCCACAGGGCGGCCTTGTAGTAGTAAGCGTCGGCGCTGACAGCTTCGCCGAAGGGATTCTCGGTGGTTTCGGCGGCAGGCTCGCCGTTGGCACGCCACAGGAAGGTCAGAATGTTGGCCTCGGTGCAGTTCTCACCGGGGACAAAGGTGGTCTCCGTGCGGCCGGTGGTGATGCCCTCTTCCACGGCCCACAGAATGCCGTCATAGTAAGCGGAGGTCTCCGCCACGTCGGCGAAGGGGTTCTCGAAGGGCAGCTCCACAGTAATGCGGCCGGCGGGCTCGCCGTAGGCCTCAGCAGTGACAACACCCTTGAGCTCGGTGGTGATGTAGTCCATGACCACCTCGTCCATGGGAATGCCCAGGTCGTAATTCACGGAGGCAGCGGCAAAGGCGTAGTAGGTATCACCGCCGGCGGCCATGAAGTCGTTGGTGGCGATGGAATAAGTGGCCTTGGGATCGAAGGCCTTGCCACCCACGGTCTCGATGGTCACACGCTGGATGCTCTTGGGTCCGTAATAGGTGGAGCCGGGATACAGGTCGCCCTGGTCATAGGCCACGGTGGTATCCACAGTGAACTCGATGCCGCTGACCTGGGGGAAGCCGCCGATGGCAGCGGGGGTGCAATAGGTGGATGCCTCCAGGGCCTCCAGCAGCTCGGCGCCGGTAACCTTGACGATGCCCAGGGTATTGCCGAAGGGCAGAACGGTATTGATATCCTTCTTGGTGATATTGCCGGCGGCGATGCTGGCACGGATGCCGCCGCCATTGGTGACGGCCGCGTCCACAGTCTCGCCGTTCTTCTTGGCGCCCCAGACCAGAGCGTCGCAGATCAGATCGCCCAGATTGGTCTCCTCAGTGCGGTTGCCGGGGTCCTTTTCGCCGTTGAGAGCAACCTCGGTCTTGGCGAACACGGTGCCGTAATCGTCGTCGATCTCCTTCTGGATGGCGGCGGCCCGGGCGGCGATGTCGGCGTCCTCGGCGGTCAGGTCGGCCAGAGCGGTAACGGTGGCGCTGATGGACTCGCCGTTGATGGTCACCACACCCACGTTCTCCAGCTTGGTGCCGGTGGAGGTGACGGCGGTGCCGGCGATACCGGCGGCCTCGGCCGCAGCGGTGACCTCGCCCAGGGTGGAGTGAGAGTGGCCGTCGATGAACACGTCAATGCCGCCGACCTTCTTCAGAAGGTCGATGGAGCGGTTGCCGGTGGACTCGTCGTCAATGCCCAGATGGCCAAGGCACACGATGTAATCGCAGCCCTCGGCCTCCAGCGCAGCCACCTGCTTCTTGGCGCAGTCAAACAGCTTGTCCTCGGCCAGGAAGGTCACGCCCTGGATCTTGGCGGGATGGGCCTTAGTGGCGGTTTCCGGGGTGTCCAGGCCGAACACGCCGATCTTGGTCCCGTCGGGAGCGGTGAACACCACATTGTCCTCAAAGGCCACCTTGCCGTTGTAGAGGACGTTGGCATCCACGATGGGGAACTCGGCCGCGGCGGCCAGGGTCTTCATGTTCTCATAGCCGTAGTCGAACTCATGGTTGCCCATGCTGACCACATCGTAGCCCGCCATGTTCATCAATTCCACGGCGGTGGCGCCCTCCGACACGCTGACGGTGGGATCGCCCTGGATGAAGTCGCCGGCGTCCATCAGCAGGACATAGGCGCCCTTGGCCTCATAGGCATCCTTCAGCGCCGCCACCTTGGCATAGCCGGCGATGGCGCCGTGAACGTCATTGGTGTGCAGAATGACGATCTGACCGTCCATGGTTTTCTCTTCCGTCTCTTCCGCATGAGCGGTGACAGCCAGAGAGAACACCACGGCCACAGCCAGAAGCAGGGACAGGATCTTTCTTCTCATTTCCGTATTCCTCCTTCAAACTCATTCGCTGCGAATTCCATGCAGTTCGGATATGTTTTCAGTATAGCACATTCTCCAAAAACGGAAAGTCAGAAATCTGCAAAATTCCCCTATTTTTTATGAGCAAAATTTACAGAATTACATAAAGTTTTTTGTATTATCCATGCAGCCGCATTTTCCCCCGCCGCCTCTGGTAATCCGACGGTGCCGGTGGTATACTAAGTAAAAATGACCAGCGGCCGGTCCTCCGGCCCAGAAAGGGAGGTTTTTATGCGGACATTGCTCAAAGGCGGCACGGTGGTCTCCGGCTCCGGCCAGAAGCGGGCCGACGTGCTGATGGAGGGTGAGAAGATCCTGCGGGTGGGGCGGGACCTCACCGACGCAGACCAGACCGTGGATGTGAGCGGCTGCCTGCTCTTCCCCGGCTTCATCGATGCCCACACCCACTTCGACCTGGATGTGGCGGGCACCACCACCGCCGACGATTTCTACACCGGCAGCCGGGCGGCCCTGCGGGGCGGCACCACCACGGTGATTGACTTCGCCTGCCCCAACAAGGGAGAGTCCCTGCACTACGGTCTGGACCTGTGGCACCGCAAGGCCGACGGCCGGACCTTCTGCGACTACGGCTTCCACATGACCATCGACGACTGGAACGAGGGCATCCGGGCGGAGCTGCCGGACATGTTCGCCCAGGGCATCTCCTCGTTCAAGATGTATCTGACCTACCCCGCCATGATGATCGGGGACCGGGACGTGTACTGGGCGCTGAAAGAGCTCAGGACCCTGGGCGGCATCGCCGGGTTCCACTGCGAGAATGCCGGCGTCATCGACGGCATGATCGCCGAGCGCAAGGCCGCCGGGGAGCTGGGCCCTGCCTCCCATCCCCTGACCCGCCCGCCCTATCTGGAGGCGGAGGCCGTGAGCCGCCTGCTGCGCATCGCCCAGGCGGCGGACTGCCCGGTGGTCATCGTGCATCTGACCAACCGGGAGGCCCTGCGGGAGGTGGCCGCCGCCCGGAAGCGGGGGCAGAAGGTCTATGTGGAGACCTGTCCCCAGTACCTGCTGCTGGACGAGTCCGTATACTTCAACGAGGACTACTCCTCCGCAGCCCGGTATGTCTGCGCGCCGCCCATCCGGGAAAAGGCAGAGCAGGAGCAGCTGTGGAAGGCCCTGCGCCGGGGCGAGATCCAAACCATCTCCACCGACCACTGCTCCTTCACCCTGGCCCAGAAGGACATGGGGCGGGAGGACTTCACCAAAATCCCCGGCGGTCTTCCCGGCGTGGAGACCCGGGGCGAGCTGATCTTTTCCTACGGCGTGGCCAAGCGCCGCATCAGCGCCGCCAAAATGTGCCAGCTGCTCAGTGAGAACCCCGCCAAGCTGTACGGCCTGTTCCCCCGCAAGGGCGTGCTGCGCCAGGGCGCCGACGCCGACATCGTGGTCTATGATCCCGGCGCCAGCCATGTGATCCGGGCGGAGGACTGCGTTGCCAACGTGGACTACAACCCCTACGAGGGCTTCGTCACCTCCGGCGGTATCCGCCAGGTGTGGCTGCGGGGCCGGCTGTCCGTGGAAGACGGTAAGGTCCTGGCGGAGGCCCCGGCGGGCAAGTACATGGCCCGGGGCAAGAATTCCCTGTGAGCACACGGCCATGAATCTGGTCATCATCGGGCGCTTTCCCGCGGACACAGAGGCCCGGATCCGGGCCTTCTTCCCTCCGGTCTGGAGGGTGGTTTTCGCCGGGCCGGACCTGGCCGGCCCCGGCTTGCGAGACGCGGAGGCGCTCATCCCGGAACACCTCCCGATCAATGCCGCCCTGTTGGACAGGGCCCCGAAGATGCGGATGATCCAGACCGGGGCCGGGTATGACAATGTGGACCTCGCTGAGTGCACGAGGCGAGGGATCCTCGTGTGCAGTGCTGCCGGCGTCAATGCGGCCGCGGTGGCGGAGCACACCATGGCGCTGATCCTGGGATGGTACAAAAGCATCGTCTATCTGGACACGTTTCTGAAGGCCCATCGGCACAGCCGGGAGCTGCGCTATTCCGGCGGAGAGCTTTGCGGAAAGACTGTGGGCATCATCGGCCTCGGGGCCATCGGGCAGCGGGTGTCCGCCCTGTGCCGGGCCTTCGGCATGAACGTACTGGGGCACAGCCGCCATCCAAAGTCCATCCAAGGTGTGGAAAACGTCGGTCTGGAAGCGCTGCTGGCCCGCAGCGACGTGGTGTCCCTCCACGTGCCGGCCACGCCGGAGACCCGTCATATGATTGGCCGGCAGGCGTTCCAGCGGATGAAGCCCTCCGCCATCCTGGTCAACACAGCCCGGGGCTCGGTCGTCCACGAGGCGGACCTGGTCGAGGCTTTAGACGCCCATCAGATCGCCGGCGCATGCCTGGATGTCTATGAGGAAGAGCCGCTTTCCCAAGCCAGCCGGCTGAGGGACTTCCCCAACGTGATCCTCACGCCGCATACGGCGGGGTACCCCGACGGTGTCAAATTGCATGAGCGGCGCTGCGCCTTTTTTGCCGGCAACCTTCAGCGGGCCTGGCGGGGAGAACTGCCGGAGAACCTGCTGAACCCGGACGCCTGGACCGGCTGGAGATAAGCCCCTCCGCAGACTGGCGGTCCCTGCGCGCAAAAGGGACTTTGCCCGCTGCCGATCAAATAGGCGCCCGTCTCATTGAAAATGAGGCGGGCGCCTGTTCTGCTGTTGATGTGTTTTCAGCCCTCTGCAGGCTCCTCCCACTGGACATCCACGATGGTGCCGTCGGAGAACTCAATATACTCACTTTTGAGGATGTAGTCGGTCTTGCCGATGCGGACCTCCTGGTCCCCCACCTTAGTGGTCATCACCTCGCCGGCAGCGGTCTCCGTGGTGGCGGTGAAGAGCAGCGTCACATGCTCCGGATCCTCGATCCACTGCCCGTCGGGCCCCAGCACGTAGTAGGGCTCCTTCTCCACGCTCTCGATCTGGCCGCCCACCAGGGCGCCGGAGGCCATCAGCGGGGAGGGCAGGTGGCTCTGGCAGGTCTCATACAGCTCAGCGGGCACGCCCTCGCATTTGACCACATAGGTGACCTTCACTGCATTCTCCTCGGCCTGTTCCGCCGCGCCGGTGCGGCTGAGCAGCTTCCATCCGGCGAAGGCCAGCACCGCCAGAATCAGGAGCACGGCGATGATATCGATTACGTTGAATTTTCCGATGCGTTTTGCTTTTTGTTCCATGGTATCCTCCGTAAAGGGCCCTGGGGCCCCGGATTTTAGCGGACTGTCTTATGGACAAGCTCCGAGAGGTATTGTATAATATTTTCCGCTGTTTCACAAGTCCCAAACGAAAGAAAGGCATCTCATGAACGTCATTCATCTCATCAGCGGCGGCGACTCCGGCGGGGCCAAGACCCACGTGCTGAGCCTGCTGCAAAACCTGAATCAACAGATCCACGCCCAGCTGGTCTGCTTCCGGGAGGGGCCCTTCGCCCAGGAGGCCCGGGACATGGGCATCCCCACCATGATCTGCGAGGGCAACAACGTGCTGCGGACCCGCCGCCAGCTGACCGCTTATATCCGTCAGGGCGGCTATGAGCTGATCCACTGCCACGGCTCCCGGGCCAACATGATCGGCGCTCTGCTGCGCCGGACCACGGGAGTGCCGGTGGTGACCACCGTTCACAGCGACTATCGTCTGGACTACATGGGCCGTCCTCTGAGCCACCTGATCTTCGGCACCATCAACGCCTGGGCGCTGCACCGGCTGGACTACCGCATCGGCGTGTCCGACGCCATGACCGATCTGCTCATTTCCCGCGGGTTTGATCCGGACCGGCTCTTCACCATCTATAACGGCATCGACTTCACCCCCCGCACGCCCGCGCTCTCCCGCGCGGAGTATTTCCGCTCGGTGGGCCTGCAAGCGGACGAAGACTCCGTGGTTGTCGGTATCGCCGCCCGGCTCAACCCGGTAAAGGACGTGGCCACCCTGGTCCGCGGCTTCGCCCTGGCCGCTTCTTCGTGTCCCAATCTGCGGCTGCTCATCGCCGGAGACGGCGATGAGATGGAGATGCTCAAAAACCTGGCCCGGGAGCTGGGCGTGGAGCGGCAGGTGTGCTTCGCCGGGTGGATCACCGATACCGACAGCTTTTATCACGCCATCGATGTGAATACCCTCACCTCCCTGTCGGAGACCTTTCCCTACTCCCTCACAGAGGGGGCCCGCGCCGCCCTGCCCACGGTGGCCAGCCGGGTGGGCGGCGTCCCCTATCTGATCGAGCACGGGATCCACGGCCTTTTGTTCGAGGCTGGGGATGCGGAGGGGCTCTCCCGCCATCTGGCCGCTTTGGCCGGGGACCCTGTCCTGCGGAAACACCTGGGTGAGCGGCTCTACCAGCGGGCCAGACAGGACTACTCCCTGGAGAGCACCCTGGAGCGGCAGCTCACGATCTATGAGACCATCCTGCGCCGAAAGGAACGCGCCTACCGGCGGGACGGGGCCCTGGTGTGCGGCGCCTATGGCCGCGGCAACGCCGGAGACGACGCCATTCTGGAGGCCATCGTCACCGAGCTGCGGCAGATCGACCCGGATCTTCCGGTATGGGTCCTCTCCCGCAATCCGGAGGAGACCCGCCGGACCTATCGGGTCAACTCCATCTACACCTTCGCCTTCCCCCGTTTTCTGTGGCGGATGCACAGGACCCGGCTCTACATCAACGGCGGCGGCTCCCTGATGCAGGATGTGACCAGCCACCGCTCCCTGTGGTTCTATCTGGCCAATATCCGGGCGGCAAAGCGGGCAGGCAACCGGGTACAGATGTACGGCTGCGGCATCGGCCCCGTCACCCGGGAGAGCCACCGGAGTCTGGCCGCGAAGATCATCAACAAATATGTGGATGTCATCACCCTGCGGGAGCCGGACTCTTTGGAAGAA
>OLGB01002972.1_pt1 | contig 16833 bp, 14 predicted proteins | sample 1605691 | NCBI WGS metagenome assembly OLGB01 (sample SAMEA3888925, study PRJEB22519) | human gut metagenome | biome: human gut; feature: human-associated habitat; material: faeces | place: Denmark | collected 2010 | reverse complement strand
TGCTGATGCATGCCATGGGCCCCAACGTAGCAGGCGTTATCGGTACTGCGGTAGCTGCAGGCACCATGCTGGCTATGATCGGACCTGCCGGCAAATAAGGATAATACTCACACCGCAGCGGGCGTGACTATTATAAAACTAACTTCACTCCTCCTGCAGAAAGGACTTGAGACACCCTTCCTGCGACTAACGGCAGATTGAGCGTCCTCCGTGAAGCTGAAGTTAAATATCTTTTAAAAACACCCTGTGCATTTCCGCCAGCGCGGATCTGCGACAGGGTGCTTTTTCCTGTAGGTTTCTGTTTTGCGGTGTTCTCTAGTTACTTAATTTACAATGCGTCGTTTTACCCGGTTTGGCCCGGCCAGTTAATTTTGCACAGCCGCCGCTTTTTGACAGCCCTTTTTGACGGGGCGTCAGTCAAACCGCCCTTTTTTGCTGTCGGACTTTTTCTCTGCTGCGGCCTTAGTCTGTACTTTTGCAGTTTGTACTTTCTTATCTTGTACTTTCTTATCCTGTAAAATGTCCTGCAAACGCCGCTGTACTGTCGCAGCGTTGGCAACCCCGTTCAGCGTCATGATGGGCTGGTCCCCCACCATCAGCATATGGGCTCCATTGGTCCAGACAGTGCGGGAATTTGCTTTGTTATGGTATACGGCGGCCAGATTGCCGGCAATCAGATAAGCCTGTTCCGCGCTGCTCAGAGACGTTGTTTTGGCGGGGGTATAAAAATGTTTTCCCTGTACCGTGATCGCGCCCGTGTCCTTTTCTACCTTCACGGCATTTCCGCTCCATTTGGTAATGCGGCGGCTGTATGCGTCCCGCCGGGATACACTGGTGGGATGATCGTTAAAAACAGAAGCGAAACCGGAACTTTCTTTGCCGTTGCGCTCCAGAATGTGCTGCCACAACGCGGCTCCGCCGCCTACATTATATCCTGCGGCTACTGCGTAATCGAAAGCCAGGCGGTCCGCTTCTTTTTCCATGGGCAGAGTCACAAGACGGGCCGTTCCCAAAGCATTGACCAATGTGGCCCCGATAATGGAAGCGGCATTGGGGTTCTGGCTGGAGTACAAGGCGGCTAAAAGAGAAAGGGGGAGCCCCCGCTTTACACCGGCCGCCGGATGCTGCTTCTGACCGTGGCCGATTTCGTGGGCAACGACAAACGCAATTTCGTTTTCATTATAATTTAATTTATCAAAAGTCCCGATGTTGACGCTCAGGTTATGACCCACTGTGCAAAACGCATTGAAAGACTTTTCATTGTTGACAAAGTAATTGTACGGCTTTTTCGTAATGGAAGGGTCGCTTACGGCGATGGCGTCCGACAGGCGTCCCATTATGCGGTCCAGCATGGCGTTGGCGGCAGGATCCTGATTTACGCCATACTTGTCTTTGATCTGCGCCATATGCTGGTTGCGCCCTTTGTTGTCCAGATAATGGATCTGCCTGTTCAGATACGCATATTGAGCGCCTACCTGGAACACCGCCGCCCCGGCGGAAAGCCAGTCCCAGGCCAGAGCCCGGGCCGGCAGTAAAGCACCGGCGGTCACCGTCAGACAAAGGGTGGCGGCCGCCGTTGTTTTGAATACAAAATCTTTTTTCATCGCAAGATCCCTCCTCCATTAGGAAAATGGTTTTGAAACTGCTCTGTTTTTGTTTTCATTATACCATAATTCTAATCTTAAGTTGTTGCAGAAATATGACAAAAAGCTTTTTTCAAAAAAGCGGAAGATAACAAAATAAAAAGATAACAAAATATGGAAAAACAGCCTGAAACGACCGGCTGAACAGGGGTAAAAGTGTGCCGGAACCCCTTATTTTAACAGTTAAATTCGTGAATTACCGGAAAAAGATGCGTAAAAAGAATCTTTCTGCGAAAAAAAGCTTGCAAAAACCTATATTTATGCTATAATGCAACTGTAGAGATGTGTTAGTTCCCCGGGCGGGCAGTTGGCATAAAGTCTGCCGGCCGGGAAAAGGGCATTTCTTTATTCCCTATGTATTATGAAACACCGGAACGAGGATGACGGAGTTCGCGTCAGGCAGAGGAAACAAGGCGACTCGCGCCGCCATAGCGAACAGAAGGATTTCTCCGGAAGGATGTTTTGTAATAAATACAAATCGTTTTTCTAAAAGGAGGAAAACACTATGAAAAAATCTTTAGTATTAGCAATGGCTATGGCGTTGGGCGTAACCGCTTCCGCGTATGCAGCCAATCCGTTCAGCGATGTACCGGCCGGCCACTGGGCTTATGACAACATCTCCAAACTGGCTGCTGCCGGCGTTATCGAAGGCTATGGCGACGATACCTTCCGCGGCGACCGTCTGATGACCCGTTACGAAATGGCTCAGATCGTTGCGAAAGCAATGGCTAAAGGCGCTAACGTCGATCGTCTGGCTGCTGAATTTGCTGACGAACTGGATGCGCTGGGCGTTCGCGTAGCCGCTCTGGAAAAGAAAGCTGACAACGTAAAGATTGCCGGCCAGATCCGTTACAGCTACAAATCCTGGAAGAAGGAACCTGCGGGCGTTAAAGACAGTGACGCCCGTCTGCGCACCCGCTTGATCTTCACCGGTAAAGTAAACGACAACTGGAACTTTGTAAACCGTCTGGAAAACACCCAGTGGTTCCACAACAAGCAAGAAACCAGTGATTATACAGGCGAAAAGGATGATAAAGACGTAAAAGTCAATCGTGCTTTCATGAGCGGCCGTCTGGGCGGCGCAAAAGTGGATGCCGGCCGCGCTGGTCTGTATCTGGCGGAAGGCATGATTTATGATGACACCTTTGACGGCGTTTCCGTAAAATACGGCGACAAAGTAAAATTGGGCGGCTACTACGGCAAATTGACCCAAGCACAATATAATGGTGGTGGCAATGACATTGATGCCTGGGGTGTAAATGGTAAGGCTGCCTTGGGTGAAAAAGTTGACGTGTTCGCAGGTTATGATGCGTTAAGCCCTGATAAGGATGGCGTAGAAGATGTCAATCTGACCAATGCCGGCTTGAAGTTTAAAGTCAATGACGACATTGCCCTGACCGGCATGTGGCTGCACAGCGATGAAGGCACGCATAAAGACGGCGCTAATGCCATTCTGGATCTGTTCGGCGCCAGCTACAAAGAGCCCGGCTCTTTCGGCTTGCAGGCTGTGTACTACAATCAGCCTTCCTACTCTGCAGAAGCGCATACCATGAATGGTGATTACGCTGCTCAGGATCTGTGGTCTGACGGCTTCAAGGGTTACAGCGTAGCGGCTTCTTACACTGTAGCTAAGAACATGATGGCCAGCGTAAAATACTACGACCTGAAGAGCAAAGAAGACAGCGATAAAAAGAACAAGACGCTGTGGAGCGAATTCCAGCTGCGCTTCTAATCTGACTTTTGCCAATCGTAGTAATGCGATGATCTGTCGGTTGCAGCGTGGTGTTGGATTGACGGAAGCATCGTGATAATGCAATTACTAAGCAGGACTGTTTCGGCAGTCCTGCTTTTTGACGTTGTTGTCAGGATCGGGGGCAGGGCACAGGGAATCGTATCGCCCAAAGCAGTGGCTTCGTTTTTTCAAATTCTTCCGGCGCAAAACCTTTGGGAGTACATAGAGCGCGATTTCTCCGGTAGTCACAGAAAATTTTCGATTTACAGCTGGTGTAATCCTGAAAATTGTGGTATCATAAACCGTAGTAAAAGCCTGCCGTCAGGGATGGCGGTCAGTAGGAGGAGAAAAAATGAAAAAAATAGTTGCATTTTTGTTTGCTGTCATGGCGGTTGTTTTGCTGAACACGCCTCTGACCGGGACGGCGGAAGCGGCAAAGGTAGCGGTAGTACCCATTCAGGTCAATGAACAGGAAGTAGAACGGGCCGGTGATTTTAACAGCTATTATTGGGATATCATCATTAATAAGCTGGAATACCCTGAGTTTGAATTGTTAGATGAAGATGTCGTGGCGAAAGCGGTGCCGGAAGAAGGCCTGAAATCTTTTGACAAGACGTCTTTGATGCAGGTCGCGTCGCAGACCGGGGCTGATATTGTCATTGCGATGCGGATTGACAGGGTACATGAGAAGTTTTTTAATTTCCGCACGGAATCCATGATCGGTATGACGGTACGGGGCGAATACGCTTCTTATAACGGTGTGACCGGCAAATACTATGATAAGAAGATTCGCTATTACGATGAAACCGAAGATGCGTATCTGATCCGAACCGATTGGCAGCAGCGGTGGTTTGTAAGTGAGTTGCGCCGTTATCTGGGACGCACGATCGCTGTAAAATAAGACAGAGGCTTTTCAGTTCCGGTACGAGAGGGCCTGTAGCAGTATAGCAATCGGATTCTGGGGCGGTGGAACCGGATTACAATAAGGGCAGCCCTGCGTCTGTATTGTTATAGCAATCGTACTATGGAAGTACGGCAGATAAGTTTGTAGAGGCTGAAGGCATATGTGCTTTCAGCCTTTTTGCATAAGTGTTTTGGACCTTTTGACAAGCCGGGAGTCGGTATGCCTTTCTTTTCTAATTCCTATGTCAGTTTTAGGCTTATGGTTTTAAACCCTTTTCACCGTCTTGCCGTTCTTTTCACTATCTTTTTATGATTTTATCTGGTATAATAATATGGCATATTTAGTAGGTTTTACCAGGCATTGCCAAAGGATTTATACGGTATTGGAGGGGAACTTTTTGAAAGTAAAAGAGATTTGCCGGGAGACGACTACCCGCGGCGGCGGCAAAATGGGGTTTGCCTATCTGGTGTTGCTGGTGATTTGCTGCAGCTGGGCCTATGAGGCGTATCGTTTCAAGGCGACAGGCGTGTTCAGTCCGGTGGGGCTGGGGATGAATCTTCTCTGGCTGGGTCTTTGGATCTGGAAGGTTTTTTATCGCTATGAGCTGATTTTGCGCCACAATGAACTGGAGATTATTACGATAGGGTTATGGAAGCAGGCTCACTATATTGTGGATCTTACCCGGACGGAAAGTTTTGCGCAGCATTATCGCCGCAATTTCTTCCGTCGTACACGGATCAAACACTATATTCATCGGTATAATATGGCGGATGCGAATCCCACTCGTATTCTGGCTTTTAAAGAGGGAAAAGGCCTGGCGGCTGTAATCTTTTGCTGCAGTGACGAGTTTCTGCGGGAACTGATACGGTTGATGCCGGATAAATATCTGGAATTTTGACGGCCGCAAGAGCCTGAAAGGAGTAAGAGGTCATGGTTGATTTGTCTGCGGTGCCGATGGAAGCCTTTACCGGTCGGCTGCTGACAGTGTTTTTCCTGTCTTTCTTTATTATTATCGCAACGGCCCGGATCATTGGCAGCGAACGTAAGGCGCGTTGGTTTAAACGCCGCACGAATTATACGCTGTTGAATCGGCGGGGTATTTTCGGCGAATATCTGAATTTTGGTTATCCCCGTACCTGGGAGGGACTGGCAGTGTCTCTGCTGATGTATGGTATTATTTTCGGCATCGGCCTCTGGTATCTGTGTTTTTATCCGTATGCCTGAGGGTGTGAATGAGGAGTTAGAAAGTGATTAAAGGAACTGTATTGGAGACTCATGGCGAACGGGCCAAGGTCAGAGTGAACTTTAAAGAGACCGATGAACGGGGGCTGCGGGCTTACATTGACTGTTGGAATCCCATCAGCGCGCATCCCGGTGATAATGTGATCATTGAATATCGCAAGGTGGATGAAAAGAAGGCGAAATTATTCCAGATCATTCTGCCTGTGATTTGTCTGCTTGCCGGCGGTATTTTCGGCTATGTAATGGCAGATTATTTTAAGCTGGAGTTCTGGTTCTGGCCTTTCGTGGCAGGCAGTCTGCTGGTGTGGCTGTTTGTGGCGTATAATTATATTAAAATCTTCCGCCGGGACGCGATCAGCAAACAGGAGCAGCTTACGGTAGCCAGTCTGGAGCCTGTGACTTTTGAGATCAATCTGGACGAAAACGGCGAAGAAAAGGACGAAAAACCGCAGTCCTTTTTATACAGCGGCCGTTAAGCCTAACGCTATGCGGCAGGCATTATAAAATATAATTATCGGGAGTGTGATGTTTTGGCAGAGTTTATGATGAAAGACATGGCGGCGGAAGACAGACCCAGAGAGCGGTTATGCCGGCTGGGGGCGGCGGCGCTTTCCAATGCGGAGCTTTTGGCGGTGTTGGTGGGCAGCGGCACAAAATCCCGCTCGGCGCTGCGGATCGCGGAGGAGATGACGCGGAATGAGGGACTGTATCGCCAGGTGGCCCGCTGGCATAAGGTACAGGAGTTTCGGCAAATCAAAGGCCTGGGCGTGGCCAGAGCCTCCCGTATCCTGGCAGCGCTGGAATTGGGCAGACGCGTGGCCTGCGCATCAGCTGTTGAGTATGAGCACATTACTTCACCCAGTGATGGAGCACAGTATCTGATGGGCAGACTGCGAAACGAGAATCATGAACGGTTTCTGGTTTTGCTTCTCAACACAAAAAATAAAGTGATCAAGACGGAGCAGGTGGCCGAAGGTTCGTTAAACAGTGTGGCAATCCATCCCCGGGAAGTGTATGCGCCTGCTGTTTTGGCTCATGCGGCCTGTATTCTGGCGGCCCATAACCATCCTTCGGGGGATCCGGCGCCCAGCGCGGAAGACCGGCATTTGACAAAGGTGTTGTCTCAGGCCGGCGAGATTTTGGGGATTCCGTTATTGGATCACCTGGTGATCGGCGATGGCTGCTATTACAGTTTTAAAGAGCATGGCGATTTATAGGCCGGCTGCGCAGGCTGCGGAAACAGTGACATCCTGCTGTAGGGTCGGATATATGAGGTGAAATTTTTTATGTTTACTATTTTCAAAAATTTTTCCCATGATCTGGGGATCGATCTGGGCACGGCAAACACGCTGGTGCATTGTAAGGGGAAAGGCATTATTATCCGGGAACCGTCGGTGGTGGCGGTGGACAGCGAGACGAATGAGGTGCTGGAGATTGGGGCGGAAGCCAAGCAGATGATCGGCCGTACCCCGGGCAATATTGTGGCGATCCGCCCTATGAAGGACGGGGTGATCGCAGATTTTGATATTACCCAGTCCATGCTGAAATATTTCATTCATAAAGCGCTGGGGAATCATTCGCTGATCCGCCCCCGTATCGTCATCGGGGTGCCCAGCGGCGTTACGGAAGTGGAAAAACGGGCGGTGGTGGATGCGGCCCTGCAGGCCGGCGCCCGCGAAGCCTATCTGATTGAGGAGCCTATGGCGGCGGCCATCGGCGCCGGGCTTCCCGTACAGGAAGCTACCGGCAGCATGGTCGTCGATATCGGCGGCGGTACCTGCGAAGTGGCGGTGATTTCGCTGGGGGGGATCGTTGTCAGCCGTTCCATCCGTACCGGCGGGGATGCTATTGACGATGCGATCATCCGCTATATTCGCAAGACGTTCAGCCTGCTAATCGGCGAGCGTACGGCGGAGCAGATCAAGATCACCCTGGGGACCGCTATGTTTGTGGATTCGCCGGAAACGATGGATATCCGCGGCCGCGATCTGGTCAGCGGCTTGCCTAAAAATTTGCAGATTAATGCCAATCAGGTCTGCACCGGTATTGCGGAGACGGTGGCCAATATTGTAGACGCGGTCCGCAATACGCTGGAAAGAACGCCGCCTGAGCTGGCTTCGGACATTATTGATCACGGCATTATCATGACCGGCGGTTCTTCTTTACTGCGCAATCTGGATAAACTGCTGTCGAAAGAAACCGGTATGCCGGTTTTTGTCAGTGATGAGGCTCTGGCCTGTGTCGTATTGGGAACCGGTATCTGTGTGGAAAATATCGATGTATATAAGAAAGGGTTCATGAATTCCAATGCTAAGCTGTAAGGAGCGTTGAGGGATGCCCTATGAAGAAGCAACAATTTTTAGCGTTGCTGGCGACAGCGGCCTTTCTTCTTTGTACGGTGCTGGCTGTACAGCAACGCTGGCGTTTTCCGTTGGTTAATGCGGCAGTGAATTCGGTGTTGCTTCCTTTTAACCGGGCGGTGCTGTGGGTGCATGATCAAACCGCCGGTTTTATGGAGGAGCGCCGTACCAATGCGTCACTGAAAGAAGAAAACGCCGCTTTAAAAAAAGAACTGGCTAATTTTCACAGCGCGGAATTTCGTCTGGCCCGTCTGGAGGCGGAAAATCAGCGTTTGCAGATACTGGCCGATTATAAACAGACTCATCCGGAGCAGAAATTGTTGCCGGCCCGGGTCCTGGGAGTCAGTTTAGGTGATCTGCACGAGTATTTTTTTCTGGATAAGGGCGAGGCGGATGGTATCAAACCGGACCTGGTCATTATCGACGGGGAAGGCATGGTCGGCGTCGTGGATCAGGTATATCCGCATTACAGCCGTTTTATGCTGCTTTCCGGCAACCGTTCCCGCATCGGTGTGAAGGTATTGCGGGCCACGTCGAAGGCGGTGGGCGTACTGACGGGCAACGGCCCCCGGGGCGCCTTGCTGCAGGCGCAGTATTTCGGCCGTGACGACGACATTCAAACAGGCGACATGCTGGTGACCAGCGGTATCGGGGGAAAATACCCTGCCGGCCTGTATATCGGAAAAGTAGTGGATTTGAAGGGAGACATGACCGGGCTGCAGAAGGTCGCTTTGGTGGAGCCGGCTGCGGGCCTGGGTTCGCTGGACAAGGTGTATGTGGTGTTATGGGAGGATGAGAGCCTCCGTTTAAATAAGGAAAGGAAAGAGGCCGGGGAGGCGCTGCCATGAGAATGTGGTCCTGGGTTGGAGCAGCCTTTATTCTGTTGATCTTACAGACGACTTCTTTGGGCTATTTCAGGGGCAATCTGTATTTTGACTTGCCCTTGCTTTTTATTTACGGCATCGGTTTGTTTTACGGTCCTGCGGGGGGGGTGCTTTGCGGTTTGACCCTGGGCTTGCTGCAGGATACGGCCGCGCCGGATTTTTTCGGTTTTTACCTGTGTACCCGGGGCCTGACGGGCTATGGCTTCGGGCGCATTAAGGAAATGATTTTTAAAAACAATTACCTCTACCATATTCTGATCATAGGGTGCCTGAGCCTGCTGTTGCGGCTTTTGTACGGTCTTTCTCTGTTTTGGCTGAGCGGCGACTGGGCTTCCGCTTTTGCGGCCTATGGGCGGGAGACGGCAGGGTATTGCCTGGGAAATATGCTGTTGGCAGCGCCTGTATTTTGGTGTATGGAGCGCCTGCGGCGTTGGGTGGCGGAGGAAGATGTGACCTATCCGGCGGAAAAACACAGGAAAAAGAAGCTCGAGCGTTGATGTTTGTCGGGTAAGAGACAGTTTGTTTAGCAAAAAGGAGAGGGACATTTCTCCGGAAAGGGAGTCGCCGTGCAGAACAAAATTCCGGCCGGAAGGCTGCAAAAAATGTTGGCCCTGGCTCTGGTCATCTTTTTGGTTCTGGCAGGGCGAATGGCCTGGCTGCAACTGTATAAAGGACTGTACTACGGGAAGCAGGCGGACGGCAACCGGATGCGCAGTACTTTGATCGTGGCGCCGCGGGGGCGGATTATGGATCGTCATGGCAAAGTACTGGCCGACAGCGCTCCGGGGTATGTGTTGTACATCCGGGCCGGTCAGACCATGCCCCCTGCGGAAATGCAGCGGCTGGCGCAGTTGCTGAAGCTGCCTCTGGAAAAAGTAAAAGGCAAGGCGGCCAAAGCGGCCAGGACCTCTGAAGCGATCCCGCTAAAGCAGGAGCTGACAGCGGCGGAAATTACCGCCTTACAGGAAAATTCCCTGGAGCTTCCCGATATCTCTTTAGATCTTCAGCCGTTACGGCGTTATGTGATTCCCGGGTTGGCCGCTCATGTGCTGGGCTATGTGGGGGAAGTTTCGGAAAGTCAGATGACGCAAGGCCGTTATAAAGGACTTCCCGCCGGCAGCATCGTCGGGCAGGGCGGTTTGGAAATGGCCTGTGACGCGCTTTTGCGCGGCGTGCCGGGACGGAAAAGTGAAGAAGTGGATGTGCGGGGCAAGACTGTGCGCACGCTGGCCGGGCAAGCGCCGGTCCCCGGTAAGGAAATGGTGCTGACGCTGGATTATCAGCTGCAAAGGAATCTGGAAGCGGCGCTGGATAAACAGCTGGAAGCTCTGCGGAAAAGCGGTATCGCGCCGAATGCCTACGCGGCGGCGGCTGTCGCCATGGATCCCAACACCGGCGCTGTACGGGCGCTGGTTTCCCGTCCGGGATTTGACCCCAACTGGTTTGTGGGCGGCATCTCTACAGCGCATTGGAAACTGATCAATGAAAATACATTTCACCCCCTGAGCAATAAGGCCATCAGCGGGGAATATCCGGCCGGCTCCACTTTTAAAGTGGTGACCGGGTCGGCGGCGCTGGATCTGCATAAGGTGACACCGGAAGAATTGATTTATGACTCCGGTACCCATTGGCTGGCTGATATGGGAAATGCCGGCGGGGAAGCGTTGGGCTGGATCAATTTTCAGACGGCGTTTGCCATGTCGGATAACGTCTATTTTTATGAGTTAGGACGCCGGGCAGGAATCGAAGGGCTGAATACCTATGCAGGTTATTACGGTTTCGGTAAAGCGACCGGCATTGAACTGCCGGGGGAGATGAAGGGGCTGATTGCCGGTCCGGCGGCTAAAAAGAAGATTTTTGCGGAGGACTGGACTCTGGGGGATACGTTCAATGCTGCCATTGGGCAGGGACTGACGCTGGTGACGCCGTTGCAGATCTGTCAGATGCTGTCTGCGGTAGCGGCCAACGGCGTAGTGCATCCGCCCTATCTAATCGAGCGGTTCGTGAATCAGGACGGAAGCACCTATTCCGTGCCGGAACGCCCCGAACCGCGTAAGTTGCCCATTTCGGCAACCACCATACATCTGCTGCAGCAGGGGTTAAAAGGGGTGACTCAGCCGGGCGGTACGGCAGCCTGGTTTGCCGGACTGCCGGTACCGGTAGCAGGGAAGACTGGTACGGCGGAAAATCCACACGGGCAGGATCACGGTTGGTTTATTGCCTATGCGCCGGCGGAAAAACCGCAGCTGGTCATTGCCTGCATCGTAGAGCAGGGGAGCTTCGGCGCGACCGCAGCGGGACCTGTTGTGTATGATGTGTTGCAGGCCTGGCTGACAGGGACTAAACTATATAAAGAAGATAAAGATAGTAAAGAGAATAAAGGTAGTAAAGAGGAATAAGTTCCTCAGCAGGCGAAGTATAGCAATATAAAGGAAATATGACGCAGGCGAAAGATCACATGGAAGAAATAGACGACCGACAAAAGATAACGCAGGCGAAGAATATAAGGAGAAGCGTTGTTGCGGCGATACATTCGTAATCTGGACTGGATCTTAATATTGACAGTGTTTCTTCTGACCGGGGTCGGTCTGGTGCTGATTGCCAGCGCGACGCATACCGAGGCCCTGCGGACAGGGGTGAATTACTTTGTGCAGCGTCAGGGGCTGTTTCTGTCCGTGGATGTCTTGTTGGTGATTTTGTTGCTGCGTCTGGATTACCATGTGTTAAAACAGGTGGCGCTGCCTTTGTATGTGATTACCTTGATCTTGTTGTTAGGCGTCATGTTTTTCGGTCATTCCACCATGGGGGCGCAGCGTTGGATTCGGTTGGGGCCTGTTATTTTCCAGCCCAGTGAGTTCTCCAAGGTGTTTATCATTGTCTGTCTGGCCGCTTTTCTGGACAAGCAGGCTGGCAGCCTGGAGCATTGGAAGGAGTATTTGCCGGCGGGGCTTTTCCTGTTGGCGCCCTTTGTCTTAGTCCTGCGCCAGCCGGATCTGGGTACGGCGCTGGTCTTTGGCGCCATTGGTTTCTCCATGTTCTGGGTCTGCGGCTTTAAAACCCGGTGGATCGCCTGGATGACCGGCGTGCTGATCTGCCTGTCGCCCTTGATCTGGCATTTTTTGCACGAATACCAGCGGAACCGGATCCGGGTGTTTTTAAATCCCGAGCTGGATCCGTTCGGCGCGGGCTACCATGTGATTCAGTCCAAAATCGCGATCGGCAGCGGCCTTTTGTTGGGAAAAGGCTGGATGCAGGGCACCCAGAGCCAGTTAAATTTTTTGCCGGAAAATCATACGGATTTTATTTTTGCTGTAGCGGGAGAAGAATTCGGTTTTATCGGCGCAGTGGTTATTTTATTGCTTTATCTGATTTTGATCTGGCGGGGACTGACGATCGCCCTGAATGCGGAGGATCGGTTTGGCATGCTACTGGCGACCGGCATCACCGGCATGTATCTGTTTCATGTGTTGGTGAATATCGGGATGACGGCGGGGATCATGCCTGTGACTGGTGTACCGCTGCCTTTTTTGAGTTATGGGGTTAGTTCGCTGACTACCAATATGTTGCTGGCCGGCTTGCTGTTGAATATTAATCTGCGTAAGACCAGACTGCAATTTTAGAAGTTGGGGGGACTCTCGGATGAAGAAAGATTTAACGATTGACATGCTGGCTGCCGTAAAAAAACCGGCGCGTTATACAGGCGGTGAATTCGGCAGTATTTTCAAAGAGGAGGCGGAAGTCCGCCTAGCTTTGGCTTTCCCCGATGTGTATGAAGTAGGCATGAGTTATCTGGGGTTTAAGATTCTGTACCATCTGGTGAATCAGATGGAAGGCATAGCGGCGGAACGGGTTTATGCGCCCTGGATCGATATGGAACAGCTCATGCGGGAACGTGATATCGTCCTCACTACGCTGGAGACGAAAAAAGCGCTTTGTGAATGCGATATCGTGGGGTTCACCCTGCAATATGAGCTGAGTTACACCAATATTTTAAATATGCTGGATCTGGGCGGTGTGGCAGTCTTCGCCAAAGACCGCAAGACAGAAGATCCGTTTGTGCTGGTGGGGGGACCTTGTGTTTTCAATCCGGAGCCTTTAGCGGAAATCTGTGATTTCGCGCTGCTGGGCGAAGGGGAAGAGGCGCTGCCGGAGATCCTGACCTGTTATAAAGAGTGGAAAAAAGCCGGGCGGCCCGGCGGCAGGCAGGGCTTTTTGCATAAAGTGGTGCGAATCCCGGGGGTCTATGTACCTTCGTTTTATGACGTGACGTACAATGACGACCTTACGGTGCAGGCTGTTACATCCAATACACCGGATGCGCCGGCGACCGTGACGAAACGGGTGGTAGCGGATCTGAATACGGTGGATTTTCCTACGGCGCCCATCGTCCCGTTTGGGGAGATCGTACATGACCGCGTAATGCTGGAAATGTTCCGGGGCTGCAGCCGGGGCTGCCGCTTCTGCCATGCGGGGATGGTCTATCGTCCGGTGCGGGAGCGAAAACCGGAAATACTGCGTGAAATTGCCCACCAACAGATTAAGAATACGGGGTATGAGGAAATTTCCCTGGTGTCGTTGAGTACGGCGGATTATTCTTGCCTGGGACCGTTTTTAGATGAAATGATCGAGGATTTCAAAGAGAAAAAAGTCAGCGTGTCTCTGCCCAGTTTGCGTATTGATGCCTTCAGCGTCGATGTGGCGAAGAAGGTGCAAACGGTGCGGAAGAGCGGGCTTACTTTTGCGCCGGAGGCCGGCAGTCAGCGAATGCGGGATGTGATTAACAAGGGCGTGACGGAAGACGACTTGCTGCAGGCGGTCAGCGCGGCCTTTGCCAATGGCTGGAAAAAGGTCAAGCTGTACTTTATGATCGGTCTGCCGGGTGAGACGGACGAGGATGTAGTGGCCATTGCGCAGTTGGCCCGCAAGGTGCAGTGGAAATATAAGGAGATCACGGGGCAGGGCGGTTGCCAGGTCACGGTCAGCGTTTCTTCTTTTGTACCAAAGCCCTATACCGCGTTTCAGTGGGTGCCGCAGGATACGTTGGCAGAGATTCGGAGAAAACAGGGACTGCTGATTGAAGCGACCCGTGTAAAAAACATGTTCCTGCAATACCATGACGGCAAGACCAGCATCATGGAGGGCGTGTTTGCCCGGGGCGACCGGCGTCTGGGACAGGCTTTGTATCTGGCCTGGCAGCGGGGACAGCGCTTTGACGGCTGGTCCGATGTCTTTGATTTTGACCGCTGGCAGCAGGCTCTGGCGGATTGCGGTCTGGATCCTGATTTTTATAATCATCGGGCGCGGAGTCCTCAGGAAGTGTTCCCCTGGGAGCATCTGCAGCCGGCGGTGAACCGGGCGTTTCTGGCGCATGAATATAAAAAGGCGCAGGAGGCTATGCTGACGCCGGACTGCCGTTTGGGGAACTGTAATGGCTGCGGCGTCTGTCAGCGGCTGGGGGTACCGATTATGGACGGCAGCGGCAGAGCATACGATGCTTCGCAAGAAGCCGGCTTTGCTTCTCTGGCTGAAAAAATGGCCGGCTGTGATAACGAGAGCTATCGGGCGGCGACGCAACGGCCCGGTTTGCCGAAAGAAAGAGGTGGGGCCTGATGAAGCTGCGTTTTCAGATCACGAAGGAAAAAGAGATCCGGTTTATTTCCCATCTGGAATATTTGCGTACCATCGGTCGCGCGTTTCGCCGCGCCGGTTTGCCGGTAGCCTATTCTCAGGGCTTTAATCCCCACATGAAATACTCGCTGGCGTCCGCTTTAGGGGTGGGCGTGGTCAGTTATGCGGAATTTGTGGAGTTGGAACTGACGGAACCGGTAAATCCGCTGGCGGCAGCCAATGCCTTTCGCAAAGCCTTGCCCGGAGGCATTCGCGTGTTGGCGGTAGACGCAGTGGAAAATCAGGCGCCGGCTCTGATGAGTGTAGCCGGCGGGGCGGAGTATCGGGTGACGCTGCCCTGGCAGGGCGCGATCGCTTCAGCCATAGATGAGTTCAATCAGGCATCGTCCGTGGTATATGTGAAGCAGGCGCCTAAGACGAAAGCCAAAGTGAAAGAAATCAATGTGAAAGAGTATGTTCCTTTTTTGGAGGCTTATACCAAGGCGTTAGGCAATAATGAGTATTACGAACAAGTATTGCGGGTTGTTACACTACTTGATAATTGTCCGTTGAAAGTACTTCCGCTTGATGGACAGAAATGGTATGAGATAGACGATGTGCAGGATTTGGATATTGCCGAGACTATCTTTAGTGATGAAGACAGGCAGTTGCCTCTTTATCAAAAGCGTTATGGCGGGTATTGGCGTTTCCCGAATTTGCTGGATTTCTGCTATCTGGTTAATCCTTACTTTCCTTCGCAGAAACTGAAAGAAGAATTGAAGGCTAATTTTGATGTGTTGCTGAGTGAATATCCTTCGGGTATGAGAATTAATTCACTACTTATATCTAAATATTTTCATATAGACAAAAATTATGCGGTAGTTGGAAATGGAGCTGCTGAATTAATAAAGTCATTGATGCGTTATTTGGACGGGAAAGTGGGTGTTGTGTTTCCTACATTCGAAGAGTATCCTAATCGCTATGCAGAGAATCGTTTGGTAAAATATGTTCCTCAGAATGCGGACTTTACCTATTCGGCCTTTGATTTGCAGACGTTCTTTGCGGGCAAGTCTATTTCTACGCTTCTTCTTATCAACCCTGACAATCCTTCCGGCAACTTTATTCCGTATGCTGATTTACTTTCTTTGATTTCGTGGACCGAAGAATGTGGTATCCGGTTAGTGGTGGACGAATCTTTTGTTGATTTTAGTGTGGGTTATGAACAGAATACCTTGTTGCGTAATGACATACTTTCTCGTTATCCTCATTTGACGGTGATGAAAAGTATTTCAAAATCCTATGGGGTTCCGGGGCTTCGTTTAGGCGTATTGGCGTCAGCTGATAAGGAACTGATCGAATGGATGAGGAAAGATGTTGCCATTTGGAATATTAATTCGTTTGCAGAATTCTATATGCAGATCTTTGGAAAGTATGAGGATGACTATAGACGGGCGTCCCGTCTTTTTGTGGAGGAACGTGCACGATTCCAAAAAGAACTTTCCACAATTTCCTGGCTTCGTGTCATACCTTCACAAGCTAATTATTTTCTTTGCGAGGTATTGGATAAATACAGTTCGAAGGATTTGTTGAAACTTTTGTTGATTAAGTATGGTGTTTTGATAAAAGATTGTAGTACCAAGTCAGGGTTTGAAGGAAAGAATTATATCCGTATTGCGGTACGTGGAAAAGCGGATAATGATAAATTGGTTGAATCTTTAAAGAAGTTATAATGAAAATACTGGACTTTGATAAAATTAAATCTTTGAATTTGTCAGCAGAGGAAATGTATAGCTGGACAGAAAATGTATGGAAACAGCAGGATTCATTCATTTTGCCACCGAAATCAAAAATGTTACAAGGAGAAAGTGGACGGTATTTTACTATGCCTTGCGTGTTGCCTCAATACGATATTTCCGGAGTAAAATTTATCTGCCGGAATGTGGATGATGTGGATGGAGTTCCTGCCCGTAATTCTAATATTATGTTGCAAAATTGTTCCAAACATGGTTTACTGGCTGTTATGGATGGTACATATATTACTAATATGCGTACGGGAGCTAATGCGGCGTATAATGCGATAACGTTTGCTAAATCCAAGCCTGAGACATTAGCTGTATATGGTTTGGGATTAACAGCTCGCGCTTTTATGTTTTTCTTTACGGCTATATTTAAGCATCCCATTACGGTAAAGTTGATGCGTTACAAAAATCAGGCAGAACTGTTTATTGATAAGTTTAAGTCTAATCCTAATTTGAAATTTCAGATATGCGATAATTTGGAGGAATTGTTTCATTCGGATATAATAGTGTCATGTGTAAGTTTTGCCAGAAAGGAATTATGCGATATATCAGTGTATCCAAAAGGTTGTACGGTAGTGCCTGTCCATACAAGTGGCTTTCAGAATTGTGATTTGGCTTTCGATAAAGTAGTGGTAGATGATATAGGGCACGTAAAAGGTTAT
>OLGB01002954.1_pt1 | contig 16914 bp, 16 predicted proteins | sample 1605691 | NCBI WGS metagenome assembly OLGB01 (sample SAMEA3888925, study PRJEB22519) | human gut metagenome | biome: human gut; feature: human-associated habitat; material: faeces | place: Denmark | collected 2010 | reverse complement strand
GCAGATAAGGCGGTATGACAGGTCTTATGGGACAAGATAATGGGAAGGATGGATTGAGAATAATAGTATGATGTGATAAAATAATATTGTATTAGGGTTTATAACGCAAGTTATGATTTCCGCTTAGGAGATAACGTAATTAACAATCTGTAAAGATTTCATAGGCTTTCTTATGAAGGTGTTGCACTTAGTATATAGAGACCCTAATACTTTTTTAGGAGGGTATAAATTGGAAAAATATGAAAATTTACCAGATCAAATATGGACAACAAGAATTTCGAGAGTTAATGCTGAAAAGAGATTAATAAACAAAGAAGCATTTTTTCAGGGGATTAACATTTATTATTCATGTGTTACAATTATATTTTCTATACTTTCATTATTGAATAGTAATGAGAAGTTAAGTTTGATGACAGTATTTATGACAATATCATTGCTTATTGTTATTTTATATTTGAATGGACAAAAATATTTAGAGCATGCTAGAGAATATAGGAAAAATTATACGGAGTTACAAAAACTTGAATTTGAATTAAAGAGTATTGATATTGATGATGTAGAGTCAATTAAGAACATATATAATAAGTATTGCGACTTACTAGATTCAAGTAGTAATCATATATCATTTGATTATTATGAGACAGTTCATGGTAGTTCTGGCGAATATAGAGATAAGAAATGGAAATTTGTAAGGCGCAGATATTATTGTAATGTAGCTTGGCGGTTACTTTTAAAAATATGTGTTATATTATTGCCAGTAGTTTTATATTGGATATGTGGAGTGTTATAGATGCAGGCATCGTACTTATGGAAAAAATTATTTACCAGAAAACATCTTATTGAACATTATGAAGAAAAGGTAAAAGATAAGCCTTCTGTCGGATTGGATAAAGTGTCACCTCGAAAATTTGAACAAAATTTGAATGAGAATATTGAAATTATTATCCGAAAATCTATGAATGGATCTTATCATTTTACAAGATATAAGCAACTTTTATTTACGAAAGGACCGTTTAAACCGCCTAGAGCAATTTGTGTACCAACTCTAAGAGATAAGTTAACAGCATCAGTGTTAAATGAATTGTTGGTGGGGGTATATGGAGATAAATGTAAGACCATGATGCCGCAACTTGTTATAGATGATATTTCTAAAAAAATTTCATTGTACACACATTTTATAAAGTTGGATGTGAAATCATTTTATGGCTCAATAAATCAAGATAAGTTGATTAGAATAATAAAAAGAAAAATACATAAAACTGAAATTATTTCAATTATTTGGAACGCAATTAGAACAGAGGCACTGCTTTATCCTATAAAGGAAAAGACTGTAAAGGGAGAAAGGACAGGAGGGGTTCCTGAGGGATTGCCTATTTCAAATACTTTGGCTAACATATATATGCAGGATATTGACACAAAATATGGAAAACTTGATTACATATCATATTACAGATATGTTGATGACATATTAATATTGGTTAATGAAGATAAATATTTTGATGTAAAGAAAAATATATGTGATGATATAAAAAAACTTGGATTGGAATTAAACGAAAAGAAAGATGAGGGATTTGTAACAAAATCATTTGAATATTTAGGTTACGTTTTAAATGATAGTGAAGTAACGGTAAGGAAAAGTAGTGTATTAAAAATAGAACAATCTTTAGAAGAATTGTTTAGAACAATAAAAAAAGAAAATATTGGATATTTACAATGGAAATTAAATTTGAAGATTACAGGTTTTATTCTTGAAAAACACAAGTATGGTTGGCTATTTTTCTATTCTCAAATAACAGATTTAAGTTTACTTTTTCATTTAGATGATGTTGTGCAAAAATTGATTAAACGATATAAATTAGAAGGTAAAATTAAAATAAAGAGATTTGTTAGGACATATGCGGAAATGCATATGGCATTGCACGAGACTAAGTATATTCCCAATCTAGATGCTTTAAAATTGGAAGATAAGAAAGCTATTTTATCAGACATATATCAGATGGACTTGTCTGATAAAGATGAAAATTTTGTTGAAATACAGTTTCATAGAATAATGAAGCGTGAAATAAGGGATATTGAAAAGGATATTGAAAATATTTCTTGATGTTTGGAACCTACAAATAATACTATATGATGAGTTTGAAATGGCTCCATTTTGGCTCTAAAAATTTTAGACGAGGTACACAAAAATGCGAAATAAGATGAATATGAAGAATAAAACGCACAAATGTGTACCAAGAAACAGCCGGATAAATCTCTCCGCCCAAGAGTTCGGGTGATTTTCAAAAGCTCGCAAAAGCCTATAAAATGGGCATTTGCGAGCTTGTTTTGTTTTTATATTTGTTTGCTAATTACAATTACAAATTTCGAGAACTCGAAATTTGTAATTGCATAAGCGAAAAACTGATGATATAATAAAAATCAAGATAAAAGGACTATTTGACGTGATAATCGGAGGAAATAACATGTCAGAAAATCAAGTAAAAATAACTTATAAACCTTTATGGAAGTTGTTAATTGATATGGATATGACGAAAACTGAATTGAGAAAGAAAACACAGATAGCACCAAGTACATTTACAAAAATGAACAACGACCAACAAGTATCGTTAGATATTCTGGCAAGGATATGTGTTGAATTGAAATGTGGATTTGATGATATTGTGAAAATAGAACGAAAGTGATATTGCAAAATGAAAAAACATGTACTGTACAGCTAAATATATCAAGGTGCTAATAGAAAGGAATTTATAAATGGCAGTTCAAAATAATGCTAATATTGGATTTGAAAAACAAATATGGGATGCGGCTTGTGTTCTTTGGGGACACATTCCGGCAGCAGAATACAGAAAGGTTATTGTAGGACTTATTTTTCTGCGTTATATATCAAGTGCATTTGAAAAACGATATGAACAGCTCGTTGAAGATGGCGATGGTTTTGAAGATGATAAGGATGCATATGCAGAAGATAATATTTTCTTTGTACCAGAGGATGCCCGTTGGAGCAAGATTGCATCTGCAGCGCATACTCCAGAAATTGGCACTGTTATCGACGATGCAATGAGAGCTATTGAAAAGGAAAATACAACTCTTAAAAATGTGCTTCCAAAGAATTATGCAAGTTCAGATTTGGATAAGCGAGTATTAGGCGAGGTTGTAGATCTTTTCACCAATATGGATATGGGAGATACAGAAGAAAGCAAAGACCTTCTTGGCAGAACATACGAGTATTGTATTCAGCAGTTTGCGGCATATGAAGGGGTTAAAGGTGGCGAGTTCTATACGCCTGCAAGTATTGTTAAAACAATCGTTGCTATTTTAAAACCATTTAAAAACTGTCGTGTATATGACCCATGCTGTGGTTCAGGTGGTATGTTTGTTCAGAGTGCAAAATTTATCCAGGCACACAGTGGCAAGCGTGGAGAAATCGCTGTTTATGGTCAAGAGTCTAACGCTGATACTTGGAAGATGGCAAAAATGAATATGGCTATTCGCGGTATCGATGCAGATTTTGGACCTTATCAGGCAGATACATTTTTTAATGATTTACATAAAACACTTAAAGCTGATTTTATTATGGCAAATCCGCCATTCAATCTTTCAAACTGGGGACAAGACAAGTTAAAAGATGATGTTAGGTGGAAATATGGAACGCCGCCAGCAGGAAATGCCAACTATGCGTGGATTCAGCATATGATACATCATCTTGCACCAAATGGAAAAATAGGTCTTGTGCTTGCCAATGGAGCTTTATCATCTCAGTCTAGTGGTGAGGGAGAAATCAGAAAGAACATTATTCAGGCGGACCTTGTAGAGGGGATTGTTGCACTACCTACACAGTTATTTTACAGCGTTACAATTCCGGTTACACTTTGGTTTATGTCTAAGAACAAAAAGCAGAAAGGTAAAACCTTATTTATAGATGCCCGGAAGATGGGTTATATGGTTGACCGCAAGCACAGAGACTTTACAGATGAAGATATTCAGAAGTTGTCAGATACATTTACAACATTTCAAGATGGTACGCTTGAAGATGTGAAAGGATTCTGTGCTGTAGCAGACCTTAAAGAAATCGAAAAGCAGGACTTTATTTTGACACCAGGTAGATATGTTGGTATTGAAGAAGCCCCGGATGACGGAGAACCATTTGAAGAAAAGATGACACGCCTTACATCAGAGCTTTCGGATATGTTTGCAAAGTCTCATGAGTTGGAAAAAGAAATTCGTAGGAAACTGGGGGCGATTGGGTATGAAGTTTAAGCTTTCTGATGTAATGGATTTAATTGGTGGTGGCACCCCAAAGACCAGTAAATCTGAGTATTGGAATGGAACGATTCCGTGGCTATCAGTTAAGGATTTTAACAATGGCTTTCGATATGTTTATGAGACAGAAAAAACGATAACAGAATTAGGTTTGGAAAATTCATCGACTAAACTTTTGCAAAAGGGTGATGTGGTTATTTCCGCAAGAGGAACAGTTGGTGAAATTGCTACAATTCCTTTTCCAATGGCTTTTAATCAATCCTGTTACGGGCTTAGAGCAAAAAGTGGAATAGTTACAAGTGATTATATGTATTACCTAATAAAGCACAATGTTTCGGTGTTAAGAAAGAATACTCACGGTTCGGTGTTTGATACCATAACACGAAATACTTTTGACAATATTGAAGTTGAAATTCCAAGTATCGAAACACAAGAAAAGATAGCTTCAATATTGAGCGATTATGATAAAAAAATCGAACTGAACAATGCGATAAACAATAATTTAGAGCAACAAGCGAAAGCACTCTATAAAGACTGGTTCTTTGATTTTAGCCCGTTTTCATCTGACGGAAATCTTCCTAATGGTTGGCATATTGGCACCGTTGGCGATATTATTCAGCTCCACGACTCTAAACGTGTTCCTCTTTCGGGTGCTGAAAGAGACAAAATGGCAAAGGTATATCCTTATTATGGAGCTACATCACTTATGGATTATGTTGACAACTATCTGTTCGACGGCATTTATCTTTTACTTGGCGAAGATGGCACAGTCGTGGATAGTTTAGGCTTTCCAATCCTCCAATATGTCTATGGACAATTTTGGGTCAACAATCACGCACACATAATAACAGGCAAGGAAGGCTTCTCTGTTGAAGAGCTGTATCTGTTTTTTAGCCTTACAAATATCAAATCAATTGTAACCGGAGCTGTTCAGCAAAAGGTTAGTCAACAAAATCTGAAGAAAGTACCTGCAATAATACCAAGCAAACAGGCTTTGAGTGCTTTTGATGAGATAATTCAACCGATTTTCGCTCAAATTCGCAATCTCAGAGATGAAAATGTCAACTTATCTCAGCTTCGTGATACTCTTTTACCAAAGCTAATGTCTGGCGAGCTTGATGTTTCGGACATCGACCTTTAAGCCGCTAAATTATTGTTTATTTCTTCATTTTCTTCAATTTTATTATCGATAGAATTTAGTATCTCAACTATTTTCCTTTGAATTTCTATCTTTGGTAGCATAAGCGGTATCTGTTCGATAACATTTCTTTTGGCAATATTTACTTGTACAGAACCACTTGAACGTGAAACAATAGCATTGTATCCATCTCTTGATGTAAAGAAATATTTCAAATACAATGGCAATATCTTTTTTTGATCTACTCTTAATATCAGAAGTGCTTGGCTAATAATCCCCTTAGGATCATCACTTCTGATAATAGAAACTTTTCCTACTGTCCCTGAACAACTTATTATTAAGTCATCAGTATTTACCTGAAATCGCTTCATCTCATTGAACTTTTGCTCATCAATATAATATCTAAAATATCTACTATTATAGATAGCATGTTGTTGTTCATATACTGGTATACCATTATCTTTCATATCACATCTTTTGAGTGCTGATCCAAATGGACCTCTTATATAACCTTTATCTACTAAAACTTCTGAAAGATGTGTATTGTTCCATTCAGCCATATTCGTTTTCCTCTCTATCCAATATATTTTCGATGAGCAATTTTTACATTGCTCTGTTTTACCATTGCATATTGCAAAGTCGTATCTATTTTTCTATGCCCTAAGAGCTGTTGCAACTGCTCTATCGGCATTCCTTTATCTATTGCCATAGTTGCAAGTGTACGCCTAAACTTATGCGGGTGTACCTTGTTAAGTCCTAATTGCTTTCCAAATTCTCTCAGACGGACTTCAACGCCACCTATTTTCAATCTTTCGTGCGGTGATTTCAATGAAACAAACAGTGCCGGATTATTGTCCTTTCTGCTTTCCAAGTAATTCTGTAAATGTATCTTTGTGCGAGCATCAAAATAAACCACTCGCTCTTTACTGCCTTTACCAAAAACAACACATTCTCTTTCATTAAAGTCAATATCATCTCTGTTGAGCAGTACCATTTCGCCAACACGCATACCCGTTGAGGCAAGCATATCAATAATCGCCAAGTCTCGAAGCTCTGTACAGTTATCCCTCATAAGCTCCAAAGCTTCATCAGAGTATGTTTCCTTGATATTAGTACCAGTTTTTACTCTGTGTATGCGCCTAACCGGACTTTTCAGTATATAATCTTCATCCTCTAACCAAGAGAAAAAGCTGGACAGAATACGACGAATATTGTCTATCGTAACCTTACTTGACTTCTTCTTTTCTTGATATTCTGTCAAGTATCCGCGTATATCGTCTGTTACTATGTGTTTAACATCTTTTTGAAGTTCATCAAGCATGGCTTCAATAGTTGCCTTATAGTATTTAAGAGATTTCTCGGAACAGCCCTCTATTCTCTTTGCCGATAGAAATAACTCTACATATTTCTGCTCCGAGTATTTCTCTTTGTTTTGATTTTCCGTTACCTCATACTTTGCAAGAGTGTATCGCAATACCTCTTGCAGTTTTTCATTTTGTGCATTATTCAGGTAAGGTAACATTCCCTGAATAACATCTTTGATTAAATCCTGTTTCACAGCCAATTCTCCTTTTAAATGTTTTTAGAGAACGACTATGGAGCGGAAGTCCCCTGATATTAACTCCCGCCACCCACGGAAGTTATGGGTATGTTATATACTAAACAATAATTTAGCGGCTTAGAGGTCGATGTCGGAAACATCGAGTTCTCCGGACATAAGTTGCGGCAATAATGAATCACGAAGTTGCTCTAAACGACAGATTTCATCGTAATTGTTGCGAATAGCGGCATCCATTGGAGAAACTAACGCCTCAAATTCATCAAGCTTTTCACCTGATGGTATAAGGATAGGCATTTCGTTCAGGGAATTTCTGTTAATTGAGCCAAACACAGTACCCTCTCCATTAAAAACATCTAATTGTTTTTTGAGAGAAAACATTGTGTATAGCACAAATGATTGATGATTATTCTTGGAATGAATAGCCGCAAGTCCTCGACCGATACAACAATCGGTATGAGCCACATTAAGGTCGCCGACAGGTGCTCGAACACTCATTAAAGTGTCATTAGCACAAGCCATTCGCTTCGGTTCAGTTGTATAAAGGCGAACGGTTGGAAATCTAAAACTAAATTCAGCTCGACCTTGGAAGAAAATGGTGCCATTACCATCTTCGTTGTAGCTACTTCCACTTGGGGACTGTCCCATTGTAATATCGGCTATATCGCTCAATGTGCCTTCTGTCCAATCTGAACTTGCATTATCAATGAACATCTGTTGATATATTGCCTGAGCTTGCTGCTCTAAATTATTGTTTACCATACTTGAAGTGTTTTGGCTTGCAGTGCAAGGGTTAGTTGCACCAATTGCTATTTCATCGCTTGTAGTCTTATTTACTGTATCTGTTGTCAAGATAGTGATAAAAGCGAAGGGAGATGACGCCATCTGTTGTCAAGATAGTGATAAAAGCGAAGGGAGATGACGCCATGGGAAGTAAAGTAAAAGAATTTGTATGTGTAATTTTTGATATTTTATATACTATGAGTGCTAATATGGCAGGTGGTGCACTGCTAGCCAAAACACTTCAAAGGATAATTGTTTAGTTTGCAAAGGAGTAGATGAAGTGGCATATAAAGAAATTGATGAATCTAATATAACATTGATTGATTCGGTTAGTTCTTTTATTGAACAGATAAGAAGAGTAAAAGAGACTAAGGAAGCTCAAGACGGAACTTCTACTGAACTATATTTCAGAGGTCAGGAGACTGAATTTTGGGATATTGAGCCGAGCATATTTAGAGATGATATGTTAAGCATTGAACATAAACTGATGCAGATACCATTGCAGAAGTCACCAACAGAATTTAGGGACTTGAATTCGATGTTTGATATTATGACGAAGTACCAGCATTATGGGATGTGTACTCGTCTTTTGGATTTGACTACGAATCCGTTGGTTGCACTCTACTTCGCATGTAAAAAGCATGGCACAGTAAAATATGTTACGGAAGATGGAGAAGTGGAAAAAGAACCATATGGAGTGATTTATTATACGGACAAATACTATTCATCTCAATCCACAGATATTGAAATTCAAATCGTGTCGGCTTTAGCAAGTTATGATTTGGAAAAAGAAAATACTTTGTCTGATGTTCTTGAAAGACTATATCATGATCGAATTATAGACGAAAGAACAAAGGATAATTGGTTAGTAAATTACGGAGAGTTTATAAAAATAATACAAAATAACTACATGGTAATGCCAACTTATACAAATGAAAGATTGAGAAAGCAAAGTGGAGTATTTTTACTAACAAGCCTATTTTCTTTTAATAAAGAGAATGAGACCAAGAATTCCGTCATATCAAAAGCAAAGGGAAAACTAAAAGAAGAATTTAGCGATACATGTTTTTATATTTCAGGAGAAGATAAAGAAAATATTTTAAAGGAACTAGATCTGTATAACATAAATGAGGCTACTTTGTTTCCTGAATTAGAGCATCAATTAAGTTACATAAAATATGCAAATCGTAATCTGGTTAATCCTGTTACAGATTTTACAAAATATGAAGAAGAGTCTGCAAGCAATAAGCAGGATATAGGTGTAAAACAACCGGAACTTGAACAATACATTCTTGATAATTTCGATGATCAATTTAAAGATATTATTGGTGAAGAAGATGTTAGGGAAGTATTAAACATAATAAAAGAGCATTTTACTGTTGATTGGTATAAGCGTAATCCAATACTCAGTAAAATAAATATGTCTATTACAGGATATTATTTTACAAAATGTCAATCTAGGAATGTTGCGAAGCAAAAGGCAGAACAGATTGTGGCATTATTAAAACAAATGGTTGAAGATTTTATTACAGCAACGGATGAGAGAGGTGAATAAAGTGTCGGCTAATTATACGGAAGCTAATTATGAAAATTCAGTTATAGAGCTATTTAGAAATGATTTAGGCTATGAATATGTTTATGGCCCAGATATAGAAAGAGATTTTTACAATCCATTATATGAGGAAGTTCTGCTTGATTCTCTGTATCGTTTGAACAGAGATCTGCCTGATGACGCTATTCAGGATGCCTTATTCAAGCTTAAAAATTTTGAAAATGGAGAGCTTGTTCAGAAAAATGCTGCATTTATGGACTATTTGCAAAATGGAATTCCAGTAAGATATTTTGTAGCTGGAGAGGAGCGTTCTTCTATAGTTTATCTTGTTGACTACAAAAATCCTGACAATAATTCATTTATCATAGCGAATCAGTGGACTTTCATTGAAAATAGTAATAAGCGTCCTGATGTAATTCTCTTTTTAAATGGCTTGCCGGTTGTATTGGTTGAGTTGAAATCTCCTTCTCGTGAAGAAACGGATGCTTCGGAAGCATACAAACAGCTCCGTAATTATATGCAGGAAATCCCATCTATGTTTATTTATAATGCCATCTGCGTTATGAGCGACCAGTTGACATCTAAAGCAGGTACAATCACTTCAGGTGAAGACCGCTTTATGGAATGGAAAACGAAAGATGGAGATTATGAGAATACACAGTTTGCACAGTTTGATACTTTCTTTGATGGGATGTTCAAGAAAGAACGACTACTTGATATTATAAAGAACTTTATTTGTTTTTCAAATGAGGGTATTAACTCATTCAAAATTCTTGCAGGATACCACCAGTATTTTGCAGTCAGAAAAGCAATTGAATCCACAAAACACGCTACTGTTACGGATGGTAAGGGAGGCGTGTTCTGGCATACACAAGGAAGTGGTAAGTCACTTTCTATGGTATTTTATGCACATTTGTTGCAAGAAGCATTGGATAGTCCGACTATAGTTGTTATCACCGATAGAAATGATCTTGATGATCAGCTTTATGGGCAATTTGCAAAGTGTAAAGAATTCTTAAGACAAGAGCCGATACATGCTGAAAGCAGAGAAAACTTAAAGTCTTTGCTTGCCGGCAGACAGGCAAATGGTATTATTTTTACTACAATGCAGAAGTTTGAAGAATCTCACGAAGCTTTGTCGGAGCGAAACAACATTATAGTTATGGCGGATGAAGCACACAGAGGACAATATGGACTGACAGAAACTGTTGATGCCAAAACTGGTAAGATAAAAATTGGAACAGCACGAATTATCAGAAATACGCTGCCTAATGCTACATATATAGGATTTACAGGTACACCTATTTCATCAAAAGACCGCAGTACTCGTGAAGTATTTGGTGATTATATTGATATTTATGATATGACACAGGCGGTTGAGGATGGAGCGACAAGACCTGTTTATTATGAGAGCCGGGTTATCAAGCTTAACCTTGATGAAGATACGCTTAAGTTGATTGATAGTGAATATGACATTATGGCTGAAAATGCTGATGGAGAAGTAGTTGAGAAAAGCAAGCGTGAACTTGGTAAGATGGAAACTGTTCTTGGAAATGATAATACTATCAATTCACTGGTCTGTGATATTCTTGACCATTATGAGAATAACAGAGAGAATCTTTTAACAGGAAAGGCAATGATTGTTGCTTATTCTCGTCCTATTGCAATGAAGATATACAAGCGTATCTTAGAACTTCGTCCTGCATGGACTGAGAAAGTTGGAGTTGTTATGACTTCTGGTAATAATGATCCAGAAGAATGGAGAAAGATTATTGGCAATAAACATCATAAGGATGAACTTGCTAAGAAATTTAAAGATAATAACAGTCCCATGAAGATAGCAATTGTTGTTGATATGTGGCTGACAGGCTTTGATGTTCCTTCACTTGCAACTATGTATGTTTATAAACCAATGTCCGGACATAATCTTATGCAGGCGATAGCTCGTGTAAATCGTGTATTTCGTGATAAAGAAGGTGGACTTGTTGTAGATTATGTTGGAATTGCTTCAGCATTGAAACAGGCAATGAATGATTATACTTCTCGTGATAAAAAGAATTATGGTGATACTGATGTTGCGAAGGTTGCATATCCGAAGTTCTTGGAAAAGCTTTCAGTGTGTCGGGATATGTTTCACGGATATGATTACTCGAAGTTTACAGGTGGAACAGACCTTGAAAGAGCAAGAACTATCAGTGGTGCAGTCAACTTTATTATGGACAGAGAGAAAGTTGATGATAAGGACTCATTTATAAAAGAAGCACTTATGCTACATCAGGCATTGTCGCTCTGTTCTTCGTTGGTTGATGAAGAAAGTCGATTTGAAGCAGCATTCTTTGAATCGGTACGTGTTCTCGTTCTTAGACTAACAAACACAGGAGTTGGAAAGAAAATTTCTCTTCCAGAAATGAATGCAAGGATAAATGAGCTTTTAAAGCAGAGTATTAAAAGTGATGGAGTTATCAATCTTTTCTCAGATATCAAAGAGGAATTTTCACTGTTTGATCCGAAGTTTCTTGAAGAAGTTGCCAATATGAAAGAGAAGAATCTTGCGGTTGAACTTCTTAAGAAGCTGATTGCAGAACAGGTTTCAGTATATCGCAGAACTAATGTAGTTAAATCTGAGAAGTTTAGTGAAATTATGCAGCGCTCGCTTAATGCGTATCTTAATGGTATGTTGACAAATGAAGAAGTTATTGAGGAAATGCTGAATCTTGCAAAACAGATTGCAGCAGCAAAGAAGGAAGGTGACCAGCTTGGGCTTACTGCTGATGAGCTTGCCTTCTATGATGCATTAACGAAGCCACAGGCAATAAAGGATTTCTATGAAAATGAAGAACTGATAGCGATTACAAAAGAACTTGCAGACACTCTCCGAAGAAATAAAACAATTGACTGGCAGAAACGAGAATCAGCGAGAGCAAAAATGCGTATGCTTATAAAGAAACTGCTGAAAAAACATAAGTATCCGCCAGAGGGTATGGAGGATGCAGTTCAGACTGTTATGACACAGTGCGAACTTTGGACAGATAATAATGATATGGGAGAGGAGAATGTTATTAACTTTCACAGAAAATCAACATCATATGCTGAATCAAATTATGCAAAGCCCTTGATGGTTGCTGAAAGTGAGGCAACTTATAAAGTGAGAAAATAGAAATACAAAGGAGCAATGGAATAATGACTGACTTACTCATAGTAGGAAATGGTTTCGACTTATATCATGGATTACCGACTCGGTATACAGATTTTCTAAAATTTATAAGCTATTGGTCTATATTTTGGGATAATTATAATGGAGAGGCTAAGGCTCAAGTGTGTACACCTTTTAGAGTTAAATTATCTGAACAAAATGAAATAATCGAGGAGTCGATGAGAGATTTTGCTTCTCATCAAGGATATTACAAATATGAACATCTTGAATTTATTAACAGTCATATTGATAATTTATGGATTCAATATTTCTTGAAAAAACAGTTATCTGGTGTGAATTGGATTGATTTCGAAGGTGAGATATATAATGTCCTAAAATTGGTTGAAGAATATTATTCGGAATTTATTCCAGAGATGAGAAAGAGGAATGATGCTCCAATAAAATACATACCAGGGGACATGAGTACAGTAATTAATATATTTAAGAAAAATTGTCCAGAGGAATATATCGATTTTACACAGGGAATTATAAGTAGGAGCGATACGGAAAAAGATAAATTGAAAAATAATAAAGAAATGTTACTAAGTACAATGAAAAGAGAACTTGATGATTTAATAAAGTGTTTAGACTATTATTTATTGGACTTTGTATCAAATATAAAAGTTGAACAGTACTCAGAGCAGATTAAAGAATTGTCGTATATTAATTTGTTGAATTTCAATTATACATATACATACGCATCTGTATATGGGAAAAATAGTTTACGAGAACATCATAGAATACATGGTGATTGTTTAGAGGAAGATATGGTGCTAGGTATTCCGGATGAATCATTTCCTAGTACATTAGATTATATATACTTTCAAAAATACTTTCAACGAATTCAGAAGCGCACTGGTAATTATTACAAATCATGGATTACAGAACCAAATGCACGAGAGAAATCTTTGGAGGATGTTCCAATAAATGTATTTATTATGGGTCACTCACTTGCAGATAGTGATAAGGGGATTTTAAAAGAAATTTTTATGAATGATTTTGTCTGCAAAATTACGATATTTTATCATAGTCAGTTGGCTTATGAACAACAAGTAATAAATCTTGTGTCAATGTTTGGAAAAGATTTTGTGATAGAACAAACTGCAAATGATAGGATTGTGTTTGAAAAATTAAAAAAGCCTCAAAAGGGAGTGGCAAGATAATATATATATATATTAGAAAAATATTATGTATATTGTTAAATGAGTAAAGGGGGTGAATTAATGGACAAAAAGCAGCTAATTGGTGAAACCACAGATTACGACAAAAAACTTGCACTTGAAGAAAAGAAACCTAAGAGCTGGTGTAAGAGTATCAGTGCGTTTGCTAATTGTTTTGGAGGCAAGCTTATATTTGGTGTATCTAATGATAGTGAGTTGGTGGGACTTGCGGATGCAGAAGGTGATGCGGAGAAAATTAGTGAAGCAATAAAAATACATTTAAATCCAATACCGGAGTTTAGGCTTTCATTTGAAAAAGATGAGGACAAGACTTTTGTTATTGTAGAAGTTATGAAAGGGCAGCAGACACCATACTATTATGAGGGGACGGGCAACTTGTCGCATTTATGCGTATAGGAAATGAAAGTGTTCCAACGACTCCTTCACAACTAAGAGAACTGGTTCTTCGTGGGAGCGGTGAAAGTTATGATAGCCTGAAATCAAGATATGATTTTGACAATATGTCATTTACAAAATTAAAATCAGTATATAAATAGAGAACGGGGAATACATTTGAAGATACAGATTATGAATCTTTTGGGCTGATTGATGAAAAAGGAAATCTAACGAATGCTGGAGCACTTTTGGCAGATGAATCACCGGTACGTCATTCCAGATTGTTTTGTACAAGATGGAATGGACTTACTAAAGCATCAGGAATAGTGGATGCACTTGATGATAAGGAATATACTGGCAGTCTTGTCACATTGTTGCAGGCAGGAACTGATTTTGTGAGAAATAATTCCAAGAAAGCATGGCGTAAGGTTGGTGACGGCAGAATTGAAATGCCTGATTATCCGGATAGAGCAGTGCTTGAAGGTGTAGTAAATGCATTGATTCATAGAAATTATCTGGAGATAGGTAGTGAAGTCCATATAGATATGTTCGATGATAGAATTGAAATATATTCACCCGGTGGAATGGTAAGTGGAATATCTCTTGAGGGGAAAAATCTATTGAAAATTCCGTCAAAGCGAAGAAATCCGATATTAGCTGATATATTCAGCCGTTTAAAATATATGGAGCGTAGAGGTAGTGGATTTAAGAAGATATTGGCAGATTATGAGGGACAAGTAGAATTTGATAAGACCAAGATGCCAGTCTTTGATGCAGATAATGATGATTTTACATTGACTTTGTATAATCTGAATTATGGCACTAATTATGCAACACAGGTGAATGAAAATGTCATAGAAAATGTCATAGAAATTTCTGAAGAAAAAATGAAGCAGTTAATGCCAGAGTATTCTAAGAAGAAGCTTACTAAAGCATGTGAGATCCTAAAAATGATTTCCGAAAATCCGAATATTTCTATTGATGAATTAAGAATAGCCTTAGATGTCACAGATAGAACAATTGCTAGATATATATCAGAATTAAAGGATAAAGGTATCATAGAACGAAAAGGTCCAGATAATGGTGGAGAATGGAAAATTAAGTAAGTAAATGACAGTAAATATGGTACTCAATGTGACACTCAAGGATATTCCAGAGTTAGTCTCCACGAAGTCTCACGAGATTTGAGATTGAGTGAGACTCTATGATATAGTAAAACGTAATAAAACCGGGATTTACAAGTAAATTATAAAGTTGTAGTCTCAAGTCAGTCTCATTTTTGAAATCGTTTGTTGACACTAACGTTAGACTGAGGAGGTTCAAAATCATGGACATAAGCAAAAAAGATTGGAAATTATTTCGAGAAAGATTATCAGACTGGCAAGAAAAATATATGGAAAGTCTTGTTAAAGAGTATGCAAATTTTCTGAATGATGATAAAAAGCCTGCATCAGAGAAATTCTGGGAACTTGAAAAACGGATAAAAGAAGATAAGCATCATCCGGGAGTTATCATGGAGATGCATAAATTAGATGCAATATTGGACATTGTTCGTCTCATAAGATTGAAGGTGATTATATATGATGATTTATCAGAATTTAGTGAAGAATTGCAGCAGGAAGTAAAAAGAATACTTCATTATAAAAATGAATCGGATTGGAGTATAAATGAAAATTAGTGATTTTATTTTTAAATTTAAATCGTTTAGAATGCGTGAGGATGGATTATGTCGAGTTAGATTATTTGTTAATACTCAAAAAGAAACTATATGTGTTTTGACGGATATAGATAGTATGTCTAATGCACCATATCTAGATACAGTATGTGATACGGTTATACAATTGTTGAATGAAAATGGATATATAATTGATTGTCAGATTTATATTTTGCATGATGAGTGTGATGCTAGTATGGTCATTATTGATGAGTATGGTAAAGTGGAAAAACATTTATCTAAAAAGCAGATTGAGAGTTTGACAGAGTGCGATGAAAATGAGTTTGCGAAAAAGTCTGTAGACGAATTGTCAATAAAAAGACAGATAGAGAAGAAAAGATATGAAATCAATCCGTTTATTAATAATCAATATCTACAAGCACCAGAATACATCAAAAGAAAAATTGAGATACAAGAAAATGCAATAAGTAAAAAGCAGTTGAAAAAATTAATAGATGCAGGAGCGTCAGAGCGGGAGTTGGATGCATTAATAAAAAAAGATTTATCTTTAATTGCTGAAATATATAGTTATCCTAATGATGAATATATTGTATTTTCAGAATTCCCACTTGGTGAAAAGCGAGTTGATTTTGCAATATTTTCTGGTAGGTCAACTATGGATGTTACATTTATTGAAATAAAAGGAGCTGATTTTAATTTAAAAAAATGCGGACATTATGATAATTTAAATGCAAAAATAGAAGAAGCAAATAGTCAGATTAGGAATCATCGTAAGTATATATATAATAATTATGAATCTTTTAGAAAAGAACTTCATGGGGTCAGAAAAAGAGCAGAATCAGGGGAAAATATATATAATGCTTTTTTAGGACCGAAGAGAGAATTACAAGTTGATCCAAATAAAAATGTCAATATAAGATTTTCTATTGTAGCTGGCAGAACTCCTGAAAATGATATAAAGGAAAGTGATTTAAGATACCAGTTTGGAAGAGATGATAGGGAGGTGGAGTTGTTTTCGTGGGATTCGTGGATTAGAAGGCTTAGCAGAGATTAAGGGGAGAGGAACAATGGCAAAGAAAGGAACGCTTTTATGAGCAAGGAATTACAGATAAGAAATAGCACTGTTGATTTCTTGGTTTTCACTCGAGATGCAGGAGAAGACGGAATAGAAGTCAGGGTTCAGAATGGCGATGTATGGC
>OLGB01002944.1_pt1 | contig 16962 bp, 12 predicted proteins | sample 1605691 | NCBI WGS metagenome assembly OLGB01 (sample SAMEA3888925, study PRJEB22519) | human gut metagenome | biome: human gut; feature: human-associated habitat; material: faeces | place: Denmark | collected 2010 | reverse complement strand
CAGTGGCCAGAACGACGATTGAGGTTGCGGGTCTGCGGCCCTCCAAGCCTCCCATAGGGTTTATCGACAGGCTCAAAGGGCGGAGCACAAGCTCCGCCCTTTGAATGAACAGCCTTTGCTTAGCGCTGCACGCGACCGCTGCCGCTGCCCTTCATAAGGCTTTCAACCTCGCTGACGGTAACGCGGTTAAAGTCGCCGTTGATGGTGTGCTTGAGGCAGCTGGCGGCAACGGCAAACTCCAGGGCCGTTTTTTCGTCCTCGTAGTTATTCAGGCCGTAGATCAGGCCGCCGCCAAAGCTGTCGCCGCCGCCTACGCGATCCACGATATCGGTAATGCGATACTTGCGGCTAAGGAAGAAATCCTTGCCATTATACAGGCAGGCGCTCCAGTCGTTATGGTTGGCGCTCTTGCTCTCGCGCAGGGTAATGGCAACGCGCTTGATGTTGGGATAGGTATCCATGGCCAGCTTGGCGATGGCCTTGTACTGCTCGATGTTGAGCTCGCCTTCCTCAACGGAACCAGCGCTTTCGGCCTTCAAAAGCAGGCTCTTTTGGAAGTCCTCCTCGTTGGCGATGACGGTATCAACGTACTTGACCAGCTCGCGCATTACCTGATCGGCGGTTTTGCCGTACTTCCACAGGTTCTTGCGGTAGTTGAGGTCGCAGCTTACATGCAGGCCCATTTCCTTGGCGGCCTTTACGGCTTCCAGGCTCAGGTCGGCAGCTCCCTGGCTGATGGCGGGGGTGATGCCGGTCAGATGGAACCAGGTAGCGCCCTCGAAGGCCTTCTTCCAATCGATATCGCCAGGCTTGGCCTCGCAGATGGCGCTGCCGGCACGGTCATAAATCACCTTGCTGGGACGCTGTACGGCGCCGGTTTCCAGATAATAAATGCCCATGCGCCCGTCCTTGCGCACGATATTGCTTACATCCACGCCAAAGCCGCGCAGCTCGCGCACGCAGGCTTCGCCAATTTCATTCTTGGGCAGCACGGAAACAAACGCGGTTTCCATGCCGTAGTTCGCCAGGGATACGCTCACGTTGGCCTCGCCGCCGCCGAAGGTGGCCTCAAGGCTGGGGGACTGGAAGAAACGCTCGTAACCGGGGCTCTTGAGGCGCAGCATGATCTCTCCAAAGGTAACAACTTTCGCCATGGGAAAACATCCTTTCATTATGCTACTCTAGGTTCCTTACTTTTGCAGCAGATGCACCGCAAAGCCGGCAATCTCGTCCTTGAGGTAGATAGCGCGCAGCTTTCCGTCCTTCATGATGGCGCTGCCGTCGTCAAACACGAAGCCGCGGCGCTCCATGTGCCAGAGGGCGCGCTTGATGGAGTTGCAGGCAACGGCGATATGGCCGTGCGTGCCACGGAAAGGAATCTTCATCACTTCAAAGCCGGCGCCCACGAAGGTGGCGTTTTGATGCTCGTCCAGCGGCCAGCCCAGCAGCTTGGAGAACATCTGCGCATCCTTGTGCGCCTGCTCCACGCTGCCGCTGTTCACGCCCACATGGCGAATTTCCAGGCCCAGCATTTTGTTTACGGCGCTGCGCGTAAGTTCCTCAATGCGCTTCCAGTCCTTGGCGGCCACGGCGTCGGCAGGTACCATCCAGCTTCCGCCGCAGGCAACGATCTTGGGGAAGGCCAGGTACTCGTTCAGGTTCTGCTCGTTCACGCCGCCGGTGGGCAGGAAGGTTACGCTGCCATACGGCGCGGCCATGGCCTTGATCAGCTTGAGGCCGCCCAGGGGCTCGGCGGGGAAGAATTTCACAGTCTTGAGGCCCAGAGAAAGGGCAACCTCAATATCGCTGGGGTTGGCGGTGCCGGGTACGATGGGTACGTTCTTTTCCTGGCAGTAGCGCACGATTTCGGGATTCAAGCCGGGGGAAACAATGTAAGTAGCGCCCGCAGCCACGGCGCGGTCTACCTGATCCTTGGTAAGCACGGTGCCAGCGCCCAGGATTACATCCGGCAGCTCGGCATGCACGCGCTTAATGGCTTCCTCGGCGGCGTCGGAGCGGAAGGTAATTTCCGCGACGGGTAGCCCGCCGTCAGAGAGCGCTTTGCAAAGGGGCACAGCGTCGGCGGCGTCCTCCACCTTGATGACCGGCACGATGCCGGCAAGGGACAGTTTTTCGATCATTTCCATGCTTGGTTCCTCCCTTATAGTATTTCTTATTACAGCGTAACGCCGGATTTGAAAATGGCCATATCGTGGTAACCGTTGCGCTCGCTGCAAACCTCCTGGCCGCCCGCTACGGCGAGCACATAATCCATCAACGCCTGGGAAAGCTCCGGCAGCTCCTTGCCGCTTAGCAGTTGGCCAGCGTTAAAGTCTATCCAGTTGCGCTTGCGGCTGGCAAGATCCTCGTTGCTGGCGATCTTGACGGTAGGAACGGGGGAGGCGAACGGCGTGCCGCGACCGGTGGAGAACAGCACAATCTGCGCGCCGGCGGCGGCAAGCGCCGTTGCGGCCACCAGATCGTTACCTGGGGCGGAGAGCAGGTTCAAGCCGGCTTTTTCAACCCGCTGGCCATAGGATAACACATCCTTGACGGGAGAGAAACCGCTTTTTTGCGTGCAGCCAAGCGCCTTGTCCTCCAACGTGCTGATGCCGCCCGCCTTGTTGCCGGGCGAGGGGTTTTCGTAGATGGTTTGGTGATGCTCCTCGAAATACCGTTTGAAATCGTTGATCAGGGAAACGGTTTTTTGGAACAGCTCCTCGGTTTCACAGCGATCCATCAGGATGGTTTCAGCGCCAAACATCTCGGGCACCTCGGTTAAGATGGTGCTGCCGCCCTGCGCGATCAGCAGGTCGGAGAAGCCGCCAATAACCGGGTTGGCCGTGATGCCGCTAAAGCCATCCGAACCGCCGCATTTAAGGCCAATGGTCAGTTTGCTGGCCGGACAGGGCACGCGGCGCTCCGCCCGCATGCCATCCGCAAGGGCGCAAAGCAACTCCATGCCTGCCTCGATCTCGTCCTCCACCTTTTGGCATACCAGAAAGCGCACGCGGTTTTGATCATATTCGCCCATATGCGCGCGAATTTCATCAACGCCGCTGTTTTCACAGCCAAGCCCAAGCACCAGCACGCCGCCCGCGTTGGGATGGCACGCCAAATCGGCCAGCACCTGCCGGGTATTTTCCTGATCATCTCCCATTTGGGAGCAGCCGTAGGGATGGGGAAACGCGTAAACGCCCTCCACGCCGCCGCCCACCAGCGATTGGGCGCGGCGTTCAAGCGCGCGGGCCACATCGTTTACGCAACCGACCGTGGGCAAAATCCATAGCTCGTTGCGAACGCCCACGCGGCCGTAGCGACGGGGATAGCCGGGGAAGGTAACGGCCTCAACGGGCTGAACGGGTTTTACGCTTGGATGGTGCGCATAGGTAAGCTCGCCGGAGAGCAGCGTGCGCAGATTGTGCACATGCACGTGGGCGCCGGCGGGAATGGCGCACTTTGCGGCCCCAATGGGGTAGCCGTACTTGATGATGGGCTCGTCCCCGGCAATATCGCGCAGGGCAACCTTATGCCCGGCAGGCACGTCGGTTACAAGCGTCAGCTCCGTGCCGTCCACCGAAACGGTTTGCCCGGCATGCAGGGGCGTGAGCGCCACCGCGACAGTATCAGCCGGATTGATCTTTAACAGCTGGCGCATGCTTCAGCCTCCAAAGCGCTCGGTCATAACGGCGCGCATACCGCGGTCGAGAATCGCCTCCAGGGCGTCCGCCACATAATCCAGCAGGCCGGGCACCTGGGTTAGATCCTGGCCGAAGAAGGACTCGTTGCTCATGAACAGCCGCGCCATCTCGCGGGCGGGCTTGCCGCTGTTTTCCGCAAAGAAGGTCAATACGGGAGCGTCGTCGCGCAGGGTATAGGGCTTGCCTTCGCGCATGCATTCCAAAGCGCCGTCCTTGAGCTGGCCGCCATGGTACAGCGCCATAAGCGCAGCCAAGGAGAAGGCCAGGTGCTCGGGCAATTCGCCCTTGGCTTCCACATAGCCAAGCAGGCTGGGCATGCAGCGCGCGCGCCACTTGGAAACGCTGTTAAGGCAGATGGAAAGCAGCGCATGCTTGATGTAGGGATTTTTGAAGCGGCCGGTAACGGCTTCGGCAAAGGCTTTCAGATCGTCCACCGGCAGGCTGAGGGTGGGGATTACCTCGTTATACAAGGTCTTTTGCATAAAGGTCTGGATCATATTGTCATTCATGGCGTCCAGCACATAGTCATATCCGCACAGGAAGGCGGCGGGCACAAAGGAGGTATGCGCGCCGTTGAGGATGCGCACCTTGCGCTGCTTGTAGGGCTTTTGATTGTCCGTGAAAATGACGGGCAGGCCGCACTCGGGCAGGGGCAGCTCGCCGGAGATATCCTTTTGGGATTCGATAACCCACAGGGCAAAGGGCTCGCCCGTTACCAGCAGGCGATCCTCATAGCCAAGCTTCTCCCAAATGGTTGGCGCCTCGTCGCGGGGATAGCCGGTTACGATGCGGTCTACCAGGGTGGAGGTGAACACGCAAGCCTCATCCAGCCACTTTTCAAAGCGCTCGCCCAGGTTCCATACCTTGGCCAACTGCTTTACGCAGCGCCTAAGGGCGATGCCGTTATCGTCGATCAATTCAACGGGCAGGATGACCAGGCCCTTGTCCGGGGCATAGTCGAAGGCTTCTGCGCGCTCATAGAGCAGTTTGCACAGCTTGCCGGGATAGGTGTTTGGGGGGCAAAGGTCAAAACGGTCGCTTTCATCCAGCACGATACCGGCCTCGGTGGTGTTGCTTACGATAAAGCGCAGCGTGTCCAGCTTGGCATAGGAGGCATACTTTTCATATTCGCTATACGCGTCCACCGCGTCGCGCACGCTGGTGATCTTGCGGCTCATTTCCACAGGATTACCGTCCACCAGGCCGCGAAGCAGCACGGTATAGCGGCAATCCTGCTCATGAAAGGCGTCCAGGCTGCCAAAGGAGATAGGCTTTACCAGCACGACGCTGCCGTTGAAGCCAGCCTTCTCATTGGCGATATCCAGCATGTAATCCACGAAGGCGCGAAGGAAATTTCCCTCGCCAAATTGCAGTACCCGAACCGGGCGCTCCGGCGCAGACAGCATTTGCGCGTTCAGTCGTTCCATTCTTAGACCCCTCCAAACTTGTTGTTTCCGGATGAAAACCGAAAAATGGATTTTACGGACGTGTAAATAATTACATCACCATGCTTCATATTACTCCTTTTTTATAGGCGCGTCAATTCCTTAACAAGAATTATTTCTGTGTATGGCGCTGTGCGGAAAGGCCTTGTAGAATATTGAAATTGCGATTGCAAATTGACGGTTCCCCGTGTATAATAAAATTGATATGGAATTCGTAAGCGTTTACATATCGAAGGGGCAGGTAGTTCATGAACATCTATGACGTATCTAAGAAGGCTGGCGTGTCTATCGCGACGGTTTCGCGCGTTTTGAATAACAGCCCGCATGTAAGCCAAAGAACCAAGGAAAAGGTACTGGCCGTCATAGAAGAAAGCGGCTACGTACCCAACGCCTTTGCGCGCGGCCTGGGGCTGAATACCATGCGAACCATCGGCCTTTTGTGTCCCGATCCGGCGGACGCTTACCTGGCGCAGGCGCTGGCCCATCTGGAACGTTCCTTTCGCGAGCACGGGTATGACTGCCTGCTGGTATGCACCGGCCGGGAGCTGAGCGCCAGGGCGCTGGGAGCCGAATCGCTAAAAAAGCGCCATGTGGACGGCATGGTTTTGATGGGCTCCACATTTATTGAGGAAAACGAGCAGGATAACGCCTACATCCGCGATGTGGCGTCCGGCATGCCTGTTGTGCTGCTAAACGGCAGCTACCGTTGTGAAAATGTGTACTGCGTTTTATGTGATGACCAGCGGGCTACCATGGACGCGGCGCAATACCTGATTGATACCGGGTGCAAGCGGATCCTCTACCTGTACCACAGCAACAATTACAGCGGGCGCAAGAAGCTGATGGGGTACCGGGCGGAGCTTGCCGCGCGCGGCATGGCGGTTGACGAAACGCTTATCCAATTTTTTGCCGAGGGCAAAAGAAGCGTGGATGAGGTGAAGGAGCACCTGCTGGCGTTACGTGACCAGGGCCTTGTATTTGACGCCGTGCTCGCCTCTGAAGATATTTTGGGGGTGGGCGCAGTAAAGTATGCGCGTGCGGTGGGGCAGAGCCCGCCGGCGGGCCTTAGCATTATAGGCTACAACAACTCAAGCCTGTGCCTGTGCTGCGAGCCGGAGCTCACCAGCGTGGATAACAAGCTGCAGGCCATATGCGATCACTGCGTAACCACTATGCTGGGCGTGCTGGAGGGGCGCGAAATGCCTCAAAAGACGGTCTTCACCGGGGAATTGGTGAAGCGGGGCAGCACGCTGTAACGTTTTTATTGCGCGAAAACCCATTTTACATAAAGCAAAGGAGAGATTGGTATGCAAGCATTCATGGACAAGGATTTTCTGCTTTCCACCCCTACGGCGCGCACGCTCTATCATGAGGTGGCCGCCAAGTGCCCCATCATCGATTATCACTGCCACATCAGTCCCCGCGAAATTTACGAGGATTTGCGCTACGAAAACATCACTCAGGTTTGGCTGGGCGGCGATCATTACAAATGGCGTTTGATGCGCTGCGCCGGCGTGCCGGAGAAGTACATCACCGGCAAAGAAACCAGCGATTATGAGAAGTTTGTAAAGTGGGCTGAGGTTGTTGGCAAGGGCATTGGCAACCCCTTGTATCATTGGAGCCATCTGGAGCTGCGCAACTTCTTTGGCTATCAGGGCGCGTTGAGCGCCAAGACCGCCGACGAGGTATGGAATCTGTGCAACAAAAAGCTGCAAAGCGCCGGATACAGCGTGCGCGGCCTGATTGCCATGAGCAATGTGGACACCATCTGCACCACGGACGACCCCATCGACACGCTGGAGTGGCACCAGAAGCTGGCCGCGGACGATACCTTCAAGACCACCGTGCTGCCCGCCTGGCGGCCGGATAAGGCGATGAACCTGGAGAAGCCGGAGTATCTGGACTATCTTGCCAAGCTGTCCGCAGCTTCCGGCGTAACGATTGGCTCCTTCGCGGATTTGAAGGCTGCGCTTTCCAAGCGGATGGATTACTTTGCCGCTAACAATTGCTGCCTGAGCGATCACGCGCTGAACTATGTGATGTACGCGCCCGCCGCCGAGGAGGAAGTAGAAGCCGTATTCCAGAAGCGCTTGCAGGGCGGCGCAGTGACCGAGGCGGAGCAGGCCGTGTTCAAGACCGCTTTCATGCTGTTTGTGGCTGGGGAATACCATGCGCGCAACTGGACGATGCAGCTGCATTATGGCTGCCGCCGCGACAATAACCTGACCATGTATAAGAAGATGGGCCCGGACACGGGTTACGACTGCATCGACAATTACGCGCCCTCCTCCCAGACGGCCGCCTTCCTGGGCGCGCTGGAGGCCGCCGGTATCCTGCCCCAGACCGTGCTTTACAGCCTGAACCCCAACGATAATGAAGCCATTGATACCATCTGCGGCTGCTTCCAGAGCGATGAGGCCGTTTCCAAGATTCAGCATGGCTCCGCCTGGTGGTTCAACGATCATTTCAAGGGCATGACGGATCAGCTGACAAGCTTGGCGAACCTGGGCTATCTGGCGGGCTTTGTGGGCATGCTCACCGATAGCCGCAGCTTCCTTAGCTATCCCAGGCATGAGTATTTCCGCCGCATCCTGTGCCGCTTGCTTGGCCAGTGGGTGGAGGAAGGCATGTTCCCCAACGATATGGACATTCTCAGCGAAATCGTGCGCGGCATAAGCTATGAGAATGCCAAGCGGTATTTCCACTTTGCGCATAAATAAGCTGAATGCCATGCCTGCGATCCATAATGAGCGCAGCTCTCCGTTTGGCGCAGAATAAGGCCTGCTCAGCGCAGCGCGGCCGCCGGTTTTTTGAAACTGGCGGCCGCAGTTTGTTTTTTTGTAGTTTTCAACCATTGGTTGAGCCTGGCTTGAATAGCAGTCGCTTGTGGCGATTTGACCTCCGTGTTATCATCAGCCCATCTGAATGAAGGGCGTAAACGAGATGAACCTTGGAAACCAGATTCGTGCAAACCGGATTCGACGCCGCCTTACTCAAGAGCGGCTGGCGGAAAGCTTGGGCGTAACGGCGCAGGCGGTATCCAAATGGGAGAGCGGGGCAAGTCTGCCGCATATCAGCCTGCTGCCTGAGCTGGCCGCCGTGTTGGATGTGAACATTGACGAGCTATTCGAGGCTTCCGAGGAAACGCAGCTAAAGAGAATCGAGGCAATGCTGGAGCATGAGCGCGCGCTGAATAACGGAGATTTTTCTTATATAGTGAACAAATTGGAGAATATATGCTGCGATCCACGCTATCGAAACCGCTGTTTAAGGCTTTTGGCAGAGGCATACATGAGGCGCTCTCGCGACTTTGCAAAAAAGGCGGCGGAATACGCCAGCCTTGTGGAAAACGAAGCGGAAAAAGAAACATTGGCATAACAAAAAAACCGCTATGAAACATAGCGGCTTTTCTGTATCGACCTTGCGGTGATAAATGGCTGGGGTAGCAGGATTCGAACCTACGCGTGCGGGAGTCAAAGTCCCGTGCCTTACCGCTTGGCTACACCCCAATAACAACGGTGACATTGTATCACAGTTTGCCGGCTTTGTCAAGATTTTTTGCTGAGTAATTTCCCGGCGGATTGCGGATCTGCTTCGACTGTCCGCAAACGTACCGGAAACACCGCCGCAAAGTGCACCCCGGAGTCGCGGAAAAGCGATTGCTTCCGCGTACCCGCACCGCACTACACCTCAACGACCACCAACTCCCGCGAATTGAACAGGCGCGGAATCGGTGTCACGGTATTGGACAGCCCGCGCGAGATGACCAGACGCCCCTCATGGACGCCGCTCGTATACTTGGGGAACAGCCCCTGATCCGGCGCGAACACGCCCCGTCCGAACAGGCGCCATTGCCCGCCGTGTGCGTGTCCCGCAACCAACAGGTCAATGGGATAATCCCGCAGGTAACGGTCAAAATACTCCGGCTGGTGGCAGAGCAGAATCCGGTAGCCCGGCGTACGGCAGAAACCGTCCAGCCAGTCGAGATCCGGCATTCGCCCGGGATTAAGCAAGCCGGAGCGCATACCGCCCAAAACCAATCCGCGATAGACCGTATAGCTCTGATCCAGCAGGACAGCGCCACTTGCACGGATGATGTCTTGCCAACAGGGGAGGATCGACCGTTGCGCGACCGACTCCCGCATCGGTTTTCCCAGATTGATGTGTCCTGCGCCGGTTTCGTGATTGCCCCATGCGTAAAAGGTCGGCGCAAGGGCTGCCGCTTCAGCCAGGAAGCCAAGCCCCGGGCGGTCAGACTTTCCGGACTCGTCTGTCAGTACCGTCAGATTTTCAGTCAGATCTCCGGGAATCAGGATAAGATCCGGCGCGATGCGGTGCAGAGCTTCCATGAGCTTTCCGTAAGGTTCATCATGCAAATCAGCGACCACGGCTGCGCGGAAATGAACGCCGGGGTGTCGTTCCTCCCAGCCTGTATGAGGCACAACCGCACCGCAGGGAAGCCGCCTGTACGTGATCTGCATGGAAAAACTCCTTTGTTTTTAAGAATACGTGCTGTGGCGTAGGCGCCGCACCAGTGCGCTGATGCCCCAAAGCAGGCACAGTCCCAGCAGTGCACCGACAACGTCAATCATGACGTCCAGCACGGACGCGCCCCGGTTCGAGAATATCTGATGAATTTCGTCAGAGGTGGCATACAGCAGGCAGAACACAGCCGGCACAGCCCAGCGGATGGCAGGGCGCCGCCAGTTTCTGTCTTCCCATGCTACCAGCAGGGCGCCAAGCAGGATGGCAAGCACTGCATACTCCGTCATGTGCGCCAACTTGCGCACCGGCATTCCCAGACGCTCCACGATCTCCGTCTGCTCCTCGGCAGGGAGCTTTTCGTAGCCGGGAACGACAACCGGAGCGATAGCCTCCGTCACCTTGTCGCTCCGGTCGCCCGACTGCGTCTTGTCCTCGTTCGAGAACAGAAATATCATGACCATTTCGGCAAGAATGCCCAAAAGCAACAGAACGCATACGGTCAGACGTGCCGGGGAGCGGTGTACGCGGGGGCGCCGCACGGAAGCGTCATCCGGAAGGGGAAGGTTCATGGAAACTGTTTCTCCTCTCTTAACTCTTAACTCTCAGTTCTCAGTTCTCAGCTTTCAACTCTCGTCTATCGTCTACCTATTCCGTGTGACCGACAGCCGTTTCACTTCCAGCACCCGTCAGGTGTCTCCGGCAGGCGGCGCAAAGCGTCGTCTTGCCAGCCGCCACGGCATCTGCCGAACTGCCGCTGCGGACATCCTCCGAGCGGTTGATATGATAGCAGTTCCGGTCGGTGTGCGCAACCGTCCCACCCTCCAGCCAGTAGACCCTGCCCGCATATGCCGCCAGGACGGGATCTGCGACGGGCGGTTGGGTATCCGGCTCCACGGGATCCGTAAATACAGTAGCGGAAATCTCCCGCAACTTTTCGGGTGTCAATGTCTCGCCGCCAACAAATCCGTCCGGGATCCCGCGGCAACCCGCAAAAAGGCAGACGGCAACAGCCAGTACCGCGCCCGACAAGGCAGCGCGACGGATACGTGCCCGCCTGCGTGCCGCACGTTGCATGATGCTCATTCCGGCGTTCCCCTCCGCTTCTGCGTCAGATTCATTGATGAATACGTGTATTATAGCATGCCACAGGGCGAAAGTCAAGGTCACATCGGGCACTTTTTTCCGCCCTGTTTCGACACGTCCGCCGGTCATCCGCTCCGACAGAGCCGTTCAGAACAAAATCGGAGGCCACCGCAGAACTGCGATGACCTCCCAGTCGGCTCCGCTCTCTCCTCCTGCCGGACGCGCACGTTGCGCCACCGACCGGGTACAGGTATGTCACAGAGCCAATGGACACCCCGCACGCCGGACGGAACCGTTCCGGAACGCGTCCTGCGCGGACGGGGAAGCCAAAACCGACTGTTGCAGTATGCTGCATCGATAAGAGTCATCTCGGACACAAACAAGACTGCACCCCTATCATACCACAAATTCGCGCCGCCGTCAAGCGTCAAATACAGGATTCGGCAAAAAATGTGAGGGAAGCGCGGATTTCGACGTTGCCTCGGGGTGCACATCTCCCCCGTTATATGTCATATTTGGATAGAATCTCACTGGGCGTGCGGCGCAGGAGCAGCATAGCAGGCAGCAGTCCGAACAGGATGCACGCCGTCAGGATGACAGCCAGCAGTCCACCCGCCAGCCACAGCGGGAAGTACAGCAGCTGATTGAAGAATGCCGCACCGGAGAGGTACATCATCAGCAACGACGCCACAAGGAAGCCGATAAACACAGTCAACAGCGTCAGCATAACCGTCTCTATCAGGAATCGGTACAGCAGATTCTTCCGGGAAACGCCGATGGCACGCAGAATGCCGACCTCGCGCACCCGGCTCATGAAGGACGAACGCATGATGAAAAACACGCACAGGCACATAAAGGCAAGTATGACCGTCAGCGAAATACCGGCGGTAACAAAGCTCTCGGACAGGTCGCCGGCATTCTGACGGAGCAGCGTGTCGCGCGTGACCAGCGCGTCCCCGAACTGAGCCCGCAGGTATTCTTCGGCGGCGGCACGGTCTGCGGCGTGTACCATCAGGTAAGCCGAGCGGTATGGCTGACCGTAGATCCCTTCCGTTCCGAACGGAATCACGTCCAACCGCCCGTCAGTCGCGCCTACGGAATACGACAGGGCGATGTAGTCCGCATTGCTCACCACCAGGGATCCGTTGCTCTGCGTATCGTCATACTGCCGATTTATTTCATCGATATACCGTTCCTCCATCCAAGCGTGCTCACTCTTCCAGCTGTCGTACTCCACCGATTCCAACTCTTTCATCGTTGGCCAGCGCCCGTTTCCTTGCCGGAAGCAGTAAGCTTCCCACGCCGTCATGGCATCCGGTGCCATCTCGCCGATCAGTTTCGGCAAGCCGAATGCATTGAAATCACACCCATACAGGTAGGAATACAGCGATGCCATACTCTCCTTTTCCGCGTACAGCCACAGGGCGGAGTCTGTTGTCTCGGCGCCCTCCCGGAGAAATTCCGGCAGGTAGCGCGGGAAATACTCGAACAGGTACTGCCAGAGAAGCTGACCTTCAGACAGTCCGCTGTCGGACTGCGTCCCGATATAGTCCCTCAGCGACAGCAGGGTTTCGCCCTTGACCGAAAGGACATACTGCGGGTACAGGTTCGGATCCGCCCATGTCGTTATGATTTCCCGCACGGTGAAGTTGCGCCCGAGTACGGTCAGCGTTTCGCCCACTTTGAAAACGCCGTCCCCCAGCACCGCGACCTCGCCGTTCTTCAGCTCGCCCTTGTACCTGGTCTGCAGCGAAAGCGGGGTCACAGGCAGATCCATATTGTCGCGCAGAACGCGCTGTGCCGCCACAAGATCGGGAAGCAGGTACGCTTTCTCCGACGAACGGACAATGCCTGCAATGCTTAACAGTGCCGACGAGGTACCCATTCCCATATCCGTCGACTCAATCATGATGTCCATATCTCCCGCCGAGCCGGCAGTCATCATCGTCAGCCCCAAAAGATCTTCATAACTCTTGATATAGCTGGCTTCACTGCTCGCCAGCAGATCATCTGCCATGGCGGTCGTGATAAGAATCTCCGAAACGCCCGCGACCTCTTTTGCCGCAGACCAGCTCCGCGTCCCGCAGCATGGACAGCGGCAGGGTGTATCCCTGCGCACTCAGAGTCGGCTCACTCTGCGCGGTCATGAACCCGGCGGTGCGGAACTGCACCTTGCCCCGGACGTTGTTCGGATGCGTGACCAGCTGTGCGCCGTTGATACCGTTCTGTCCGATGGTATCGCCCACCAACGCATTGTAGTCATACCCGAAATTGCCGGCTTTGTCCGCCTCGACCGGGATAAAGAACAGATCGGGATCGTACTCCTTCCGGGACGTGATATAGCCCTTCAGATCGACGGCGGAGGAAGCCGTTGTAAACACCATGACGATCGCAAGCATGATCAGACACACGCGGAGGAACCGCTTGCCCCTCTTGCGGCGTTGCGAGTAGTTCTCCCGCCACGCCAAGGAAAGCGCGTTGCGGAAATGGTACAGCCGCCCGAAGTGCCCGCCCTCAATCGGTCCCAGTGCCGACATATCCAGCGGCTTTCCGCCCCGGTTGGCGTGCGCCGTGTCCGCCGTAGTCTGGAAGCTGCCCTCCCGCAGATGGATCTCGGAAGTCTCATCCAGGAAACGGACACCGGGGGTATCGCAGGCAAGGAACAGCCTCCCCCCCTCGCTGACCAGCCGGATGTGTACCGGGCGATCGGCGGGCAGGTCGCCGTAGGTTGTCAGACTGACGCCGGGCAAATTATCCGTGCGCGTAGCCAGATCACCGAGAAAAATGTCGTTCTTGTTGCGCTGGACATATCCGGTCGCACCGGTGTTGGCACGGTCGCCGACAATGCGCCCGTCCGCCATCTCAATAACGCGATCGCAGTAATAATCCACCAGGTTCGCCTCGTGCGTGACCAGCAGTACCAGCCGCGTGCGGGAGATCTCCTTCAGGATGTCCATGACCAGCACGGTATTGTTCTCGTCCAGGTTTCCGGTCGGCTCATCCGCCAGGATAATGGCTGGCGATTTGACAATAGCGCGCGCGATGGCGACCCGCTGCTGCTGACCGCCCGAAAGCGTGTCGGGCGTGCGCTCACGGAATTTGTCCATGTCCACGTCGGCAAGCGCCGCCAGGACGCGCGTCCGGATAACCTGCTCGTCCTCTACGCCGCACAGGCGCAGCGCGTCCGCGACGTTTTCAAACACCGTTTCCCCGACGTTCAGGTTGTAATTCTGGAAGATATAACCCGTATACCGGTTGCGGATAATATCGGGATCATTCGCAAGGTTTTCTCCGAATATCTCGATACTGCCCGATGCGAGGCTGTCCAGTCCGCCGATGGTATTGAGCAGGGTAGTCTTACCGCAGCCGCTCTTGCCGAAAATGGCAATCATGCCGCTTTCCGGCAGGGACAGGCTGATGCCGTTCATGACGTGGATCTCGTTTTCGCGCCCACGGTTATAGTATTTCTGGGCGTTGTCTATTCTCAGGATAGCTTTCTCGCTCATGCCTTGTTTCCTCCCTTCAGCGTTTTCTTGACCGACTGGCTGAACATCTTGCGCACGTACCGGCGGGACAGCCGCAGTGCGACTGCCACCAGGAGCAGCGCCAGCAGGATATATTCCCGCGCGTGCAGGAAGCTGAACAGCTCATTGGTCTGCGGAAGCGAATATACCACGGTGCAGGCGACCGCCGTCACGAGTATGGCGGGAATCAGAGCAGTCAGCGTCTGCACGTAGATGCTGATTCGCACAACCGGCGTCGGAATGCCCATGGAACGCATGATGGCGATATCGCCCCGCGATGCATTCATGGCGTGCGAGGTGCAAAGCCCCAAAAACAGTGCAATGAACACAACAGCCAGCACCCAGCCAACCAGCAGGAATCCGCTCGTAATAACCTTTTCCAGTCGTTCCAGAACATCCTCATCCACCGTCTCATCGGACGGTACGGCAACGTATCCTGCCTCGCGCAGCTCGTCCACCTTTGCGTGCGCTTCGCGGTCGCTGTCAAAGAACAGGCTCGCCTGGGTATACGCTTTGGTAAAATACTCGTTCTCCACGAAGGAAGTCAGAATATCCGGCGCAATGATCAGCGCCATCTCGTTATATGTCTGCCGGAGAAGCACCGCCGTCTCCTTACTCACCGAGGTGACAAGCCGATAGCCGGAGAAATCCATATTAACGTCGCTCCGCTGCCCGTACCCCGAACCGCGGAAGTCATCCGCATACCCTGTACGGTACCCGTACTGATTCTTCCGGTAGCTGACAAATGTGCCCGTCAGGGACACATCTGCACTGACATTCGCGGCATCGTAGACGGTATCGCCATTCACCAATGACGCCAACGTGTAGGTGCCCGGCTCCATGCCGAAATCCACTATAATGCCGCCGCCCTCCAGCCGGTATTCCCGTGAAAATTCGTTGCCCGGCTGGCTGGACTTCAGCCCGACCGAAACGGAGAAGTTATACTGCTGTTTCTGGAAGAATACCGCCGCAGTCGCCGTCCGGTAGCCCTCCTCCGTAAACAGCATCCGGGAATTCCTCGTGTTGTCGTAGAAGTAGCGCACACCGGTAACGGTGTAGTTGGCATTGCTCAGCACGCCGCTGTTATAGCTCGTATCCGATGACAGGACGAAAGGCTCAAACTCCTCACCCGCCCCATAACTGCTCTTCATGAAAATCGGCAGTTCCAGAAGAACCTCGTTCGCAGTCTCCGGCAGGCGACCACCGTCCGGCGTGACACCGTTCGCATAGGCAAAGCGGAAGTTCAGGTAGTGCAGACCGTCCTCCTGCCAATTCTTCCCCAAAAACAGTGTGACGGTCTGATCCATCAGGTAATCGTAGCGGACCGTGCGCTCCGCCCCGACTGTTGCTGCCAGCTTTGCCAGCTCATCCGCCGTCATGATGCCGCCGTCCGCCCGCGCAATGACGGTCCGCCCCTGCATATGGGTGAACATATAATTCTTGTCAAACAGTCTCTCGGCGGAGGAGGACAGCGACGTGACCACCGTCAGAACCAACGCAGTCACGATCATGAGCATACACAGGAACAGCGACAGCTTGGGCATGGCACCGAAGCGGACACGCCCCAGCGTCAGTCCGTTACGCAGCTGCTCACGATGCCGTGCAAACGGCTTCCGCGGCTCGGTCACCTCCGGAGGCGGTGCCTCGGTCGGGACAGGTGCGGGCTTGGAAATGACCTGATCCGACTCCACGGCGCCGTCAAAAATACGGATATGCCGCGTGGCACAGTGCTCGACCTGCTCAAAATTGTGCGTGACAACCACCACCAGCTTGTCGCGGGAGACCTCGCGCAGGAGCGAGATGATCTCCTCTGAGGTCTGGCTGTCCAGATTGCCGGTCGGCTCGTCCGCCAGAATAATGGGGCTGTCCTTGGCAAGTGCGCGGGCGATGACGGTGCGCTGTTTCTGCCCGCCGGACAGCTTGCTTCCCTTGTGGTGAATGAATTTTTCCAGTCCCACGCGGCGCAGAAGCTCCAGCGCGCGCGCCCGGCGCGCCCGGCGGTCGGAGATGTTCATCAGCGCCAGCTCAACATTCTGCAGAACCGTGAAGCTTTCGATGATGTTATATTCCTGAAAAATGAAGGAAATATACTGCTTCCGATACTCCTCCCAATCGCTCTGCAGATAGTGCGAGGTCGGCTCCCCGCAGATCAGCAGTTCGCCCTCCTCGTAGGTGTCCATCCCGCTGAGCACGTTGAGCAGCGTGGATTTACCCGAGCCGGATTTGCCTGTGACCGCAACAAACTCGCCCCGGTCAAAGGACAGGTTCACCCCGCGTATGCCTACTGCCACATTCCCCTCGGACACGTATATCTTCCCGATATTTCTCAATTCCAGCAACGGTGTCGGCATTTTTATCTCCCTTCGTTTTCTGAATTTGCTTTCATATTGTATCACATCCCGCATCTGAATGCAAGAGAACGGCGCAGAATTAAAAAAATCTTAAGAAATGGGACGCGATGCTTGCGGGCGTCCGTCCGATGCACCGAAAAAGGGAGCGCCTGCCCGAAGGACAGCGCTCCCCTTCCCTGTTCAGTTCCCGCCCCGCGCGAAGCACTCCGCCGCGGTCAGGGTATTGCGCAGCAGCATGGTGATGGTCATAGGTCCGACACCGCCCGGCACCGGCGTAATGGCGGACGCGACCGGCTCGACCGATGCAAAATCCACGTCCCCGGTCAGCTTTCCGTCCGCGCGGCGGTTCATGCCGACATCCACCACCACGGCA
>OLGB01002943.1_pt1 | contig 16968 bp, 6 predicted proteins | sample 1605691 | NCBI WGS metagenome assembly OLGB01 (sample SAMEA3888925, study PRJEB22519) | human gut metagenome | biome: human gut; feature: human-associated habitat; material: faeces | place: Denmark | collected 2010 | reverse complement strand
TTAAAAACTCTTATTACATAATGAAAAGAAAACACCACAGAGGCTGCTGAGGAATCGGCAGTCTTTTTTAAAAAAATTTTGTAACTTTTGTAACCTTTTGCACCTCATATCGGAGTTACTAGTGAAAGGTTGAGACATGGGCCTTTGCGGAGCGGGGCGATATCCTCGCGGAAAAGAGTGGTTTTCACAGAAAAAACACTTGCAAAGTCGAAAACCTTTTGGTAAACTATAACGGAATTATTTCATATTGTGATATGTTGTGGGACTATGTCCATTTTCACAAGACCTTACAATATGAGCAAAAATTAAAAAAGGGAGGAATTCTAAAAATGAAAAAATTATTAACAGTGCTGTTAGTAATCGCTGTTATGTTCACGTTCAGCTTTGGTAGCGCATTCGCAGTAGCAAAAGCTGATTACAATGAAACATTAGCAAAGACATATTTTGATGCAGCGATGAAAGCAATTGCTGACAGCGAAGCGGAAGGTATTAACATTACCGGACCAAGCAAAAACGAAACGTCAGGTGGAACTGTTAGCTATTTCATAGAGTATAAGACTCTTGCAAGCTTCTATGATCAGCTTTACAGTGCTGCTGTTGACTATGCAAAGGCTAAAGCTGAGAATAACTATGTTGGAAATGGTGCAAGCATTGACGATTTCCTTTACTTAGTAGAAGGTGAAGGCAACGAACTTGACAATTCTGAATTAAAGATGGATATCGTAGCTGCTCAGTATAAGGCTGACAAGGAAACTGCTATCGGCAACTTAGACGGATTAAGCCTTTCTGACTACTCCACTGAAAAGCTGAAAGATGTTGATGCTGATGGATGCACAACTTACTTAGAACACGTTCAGTACATCATTAACGAAGCTAAGAAAGACATCGAAAAAGCAACATTCACTACAGATGATGGCGTTGCAGAATATGTTGCAGCAAAGGCTGTAATGGATTCATATTTCGAAGACTATAAGGGCAACGATGCTGCTTATACAGCTTTAACAAAGGAAAAAGGCTACATGCAGGGCGCAACTCCTGTTGGTTTAGGTGTTTATGAACTTAACACTGCATATGTAGTTGGAAAAGGTACATTAAATGACTATACAACTGCTGCTGTTAAAGGTCAGGATGCAATTGATAACGCAACTGTTGCTTCCCAGAAAGCTGCTATCGCGGGTGAATATGCACGTTACATGGCTCAGAAAGATGCTGATAAGACTTTTGCCGACAACATGAAGCAGGCTCTTGATTTCTTAGCAGAAGAAGGAATCAAGGTTAACGCAGACCCTACAGGCCCTAACTTTGTATGGTTTAATGCAAGCAAGAAAGCTGCTGTTAAGACAGCTATCGATACTGTAGAAAAGTTTGAAGTTGATGCTGCTAGATTAGCTGCAGAAAAAGATGCTACAGGTGCGCTCGTTCGTGATGCAAAAGATGTTGCTGATTTAGTAACAGAAGGTAAAGTTTACGAATACATGACCGGAATTGGCATGGATATTCCGCAGAAAGATGGCAAAGCTGAATATCGCAGTTCTACAGTTTGCTTAGGGGCTATTAGAGATCTTTATGCTAGCCTTGACGAAGCAAGATTAGATTACGAAAAGAAAGTTAGAGAAACATATGTAGCTAACTTCCTTGCAGACGCTGAAGCTGATGAAACATACTATCCTGCAGAACTTGCAAAACTCAAATCCTTAACTGAAGAATACCTCACAAAGGTAAATGCAGTTACAGAACTCGACAAAGTTGGAAAGTATGACAACGAATATTTCGGCGATAGTGTTATCGAGTTAGTACAGGGCGCGCAGGGTGCAGCAATCACTTCAACTAGCCTTGTAGGCAAGGTTGAAAAGGCTTCCGATGTTGATAAGAAGGCTGCTGTTTTATACAATTCAGCAGAAGAGTATGCTAACATCATAAACAAGCAGATTAAGAAGAATGATGACAGATATTACCTCGGCGAGAACTATGCTAAGCTTCATGCTGCAATTAACGAATTAGTAGGTAATTCTGAAGCAAGAACAACTAAGGACATCAACGCAATGGCAGACCAGGCACTTGCGCTTATTAAAAATCTTCCTACAAATGCTGCAGTAGATGCTGCTTTAACTGCTGCTGACGACGCTGTTAAGGCTCTTCCTAAGAAGGTTTCCACAGCTGACAAGGCTACAATCGACGCTGCAAAGGCTGCTGTAAAAGCTTACGAAGACTTAAGCGCTGCAACTTATGGAGATAAGGATAAGGTTAATGCTGCTGTTCTCAAATATGCATATGCATTCAACAATGAAATGACTGCGAAAGTTAAAGCTGTAAGCTCAACAGATAAGGAAGCTGTTAAGGCTCTTAAAGCTGAAATCAAGGATTTCATTAAAGCATATGAATATGACAAAACAAACAAGCCGGTAGAAGGTGCATTTACTGCAAATCTTAAGGACTTAAACGACTACCTTGATGCAATCAAAGCTGCTGATAAGGCTGCTGTAGTTAAGGCAATCGCTGCAATTCCTGAAAGAGCAAACCTCACAGAAGCTGATAAGGCTACAGTTGAAAACGCTAGAAAGTTATATGATGCATATGTTGCAGAATATACTGATTACGAAGATCCATACCCTGGATATGTTGCAGATGATTTTGATTATGCAACATTAGTAAAGGCAGAAGCACTTCTTGGCCTCAACGCAAACCCTGCAAAGGCTGTTGAATCCCTGAAGATCGTTGCTAGATCAACTGCTAAGAAGGGCTCCATCACAGTTAAGTGGACTGTAAAGGGCGAAGCTGATATCGATGGATACCAGATCTGGAAGTCCAAGAAGGCTAACAGCGGATACAAGAAAGCATTCACAACTACTAAGAAGTCTTACAAGAATTCTAAGGGCCTCAAGAAGGGAACTAGATACTACTACAAAGTAAGAGCTTACAAGGTAATCGATGGTAAGAATGTTTACTCCGATTGGTCCAACAAGGCTAACAGAAAGGCTAAATAAGGACACCTTATTTACATTAAAAACTGATCAATAATACAGACCCCCTCCGGGAATCCGGAGGGGGATTTGTGCAAGAATAGAAGTAAGAAAAAGGAAACACAATATAATTCCTCCAACAGGTATAAATTTTTACCTAACGCAATTATTACAAGAAACAAAACGGAAAAATATATATTTATACAAAAACACCAACTATCTGAAAGAAAGGAACGCAGGTAATTGATATGAACAAAAAAATTCTGGCACTTGCCCTTTCCATCGCACTAATTATTACGATGATGCCAGCTTCGGCATTCGGAGGGCAAGGACGGACATCGGACGGCAATATCGTCATATCGGACAAGAAATACGAAGTGCCCCCGGAATCGTAGAACGCGAATATATTGTGAATAACCAAGACCTCAGCGCGCAGCAGTCCGGACATGTGCTTGAGGTAAAGCTTGGCGAAGATGCAGAAATCATAGCAGGATATAACGACTATAACATTGATGCCATTAAATCCGGAACAAACTGGAACATGAGAAGAACGACCGAGCAGGCGCAGGCCGTGGAAACTAGCCGCGGCGTTAATGTTGTAGGCGCGGTAAACGGAGATTTCTTTGATATGTCAAACGGCAGACCAAGAGGCGTTCTTGTTATGAACGGCACCGTTATTCAGAAATCGAGCTTTCCATGTTTTTACATAGACGAGGATAATGTGCCGCACATTGAAGAATCCTCGGCGAATCTTCCGGAAAGCGTGAAAGAAGCTGTCGGTGGTGCTGCCGTAATCGTAAAAGACAGAAAACCTGTCAGCGTGGGCGATGAAACGAAGAACCCGAGAACCGCAATCGGAATCAGAGCGGACAATACGGTCGTAATCTACATGGTAGATGGCCGCCAGGCACCATTATCGGTAGGCATGGACTATGCAGAGCTTGCAGCAACGATGATTGACCTTGGATGCGTAGTTGCTTTAAACCTTGATGGAGGGGGGTCATCCACTTTTGCAACGCAGCGTGCAGGAGATACTCTAACCAAAGTCAACGAAAAAACCGCAGGACTGACGATACGCTGCAACCCTTCGGACGGCTATGAAAGAACCGTCTCCTCTTCCGTTATGGTAATTTCAAAGTCACAGGCAGACGGAGAGTTTGACCATGCTGTTTTAACACCGAATGATGATGTATACACCCCGGGAAGCACGATAAAATTTAAAGCTATCGGTGCAGATAAAGCAGGCGGTGAAGCACAGCTTCCGAAAGAGGACCTCAGCTGGGAAGTTTCCGGTGGCGCAGACCTTGGAGTGATTGGTGCCGGAGAATACAAACTAGACGAAGAAGACCAAAAAGAAAAGTTTATCGGTACATTTACGGCTGCGGCGGACAAGACCGGTGAAGTTACGGTTTCCCTTTTGTATAATGATAAACCGGTAGGCTCAACGAAAGTACAGCTTCAGTGGCCGGACAAGCTTGCCTTTACAAACAGCAGTATATCTCTGGATTTCGGAAAAGAGAGTAACCTCAGCTTCGTGCCTACATACGAAGGCAGAGAGGTACACTACAAGGATGGAGACTTTGAGTGGAGTCTAAATCCGAGTTATTATAAATTCAGTACGATTGTTGACCCTAAAACAAATAACACAAAGGGCGATTTTAGTATGGCAATTACACCAAGCAGTTTAGACCAAGACACTGTAGTCGTAGAATACTATGCATGGGGAACATCATTGACATACACATCAACATATCGCGTAACCGACCTGAGGATAAGAACGCAAAATGAAGAATATTATGTAGATGCAACAGTTGAATATGTTTCTTCAGGAGGTGCAGCCGGTGAGAAAGTACCTAGTGAAAAAGTAAAGACCTACTCAGGAAAATTGGGAGCATTCAAAAATAATTGTTTCTTTTCTGATGAAAATAACTCATTAAGAGGAACAGTAGAAGTAAAACTGAAATCAAATCCCGACGTAATGGGCACAACCGATGTGGTTGTCGGCATGGAGCCGTATATGCTGATGGATTTTGAAGACCATAAAATAATTAGTAAGGACGAAAAAGACGAAAATGGTAAACCGAAAGAAACCATAATAAATGCAAAGGATTATTGGACAGTACATGTCGGTTCATCAAAAGACAATGGAGGGAACAGTAACCTGTCTTCAGCAGAAGTAAAGAGTTCAAGACTATGGATCAGAGATACTACAGGTAAAGGTGTGGTATGGCCTGCCGACAAAGATGAAAAACCTCTAAACAGTATTGTCAGCGCAGAAGAAGACAGCAATGTTCGCTTCGGAAACTATGCATATCGACTTGCGTGGGACTTCAGCCGGGTAAAGTCCACCGAGGTTGGAGCAGCGGACTTTGGATTCTCAGGTGATTTAAAGGTTTCAAGTGTACAGCCTACCAAGATAGGTATGTGGATTTATGTACCTGAAAGCTGTAAAAATGACAATTCCGTTTTAAAAGCAGTGCTAAAGGGAGCTGCAGGAGAAAGAATTTGTGAGACCTCATATATGGAGTTAAACGAAGATGGAAGCACCAAGTATACAGATGGTCTTGAGTTGATTGGAACTGCAAGCTATGTCCAATATTACAGCGATAACCCAGATGGAACAAGAGGTGAAAAACTTAGTGACTGGGCTGGAAAAGACTGGACATGGGTTGAAGCAGATATATCAGCATACCAAATGCCTTTAGATGTCTGCCGTGCATATACGGTAAGAGTTACATCACCGCAAAACGGTACAAAGGGCAGCGGACATATCCTTATCGACAACCTGCAGTTTATCTATGGCAGCAATCCCAATGACACACTCAAGCCTGTGATTGAAAGCGTAGAAGAGACAGGAAGTCATACAATCATGAGTACAGAAGGAGCGGCACCGACCTTTATGACGGCGCAGCCTGCATTTGATATTGTGATGAATGACAGCGAGGCGACCGACAAAAATGCCAGCAAGATTGATCCATCCAGCATTAGAATATACATCGATGGAGACGATAAAACCTCCGCTGCAGAGATATCCCAAAATGAAAGAGGCATTTTGACCGCACGTATACAGTCGGGAGCACTTCTTAACGGGGAGCGTACTTTGGTCGTTCGCGTAAAGGATAACTACGGGAACAAAACGGAGAAGGAATATAAGTTCATCATAGAATCCGAAGAAGCAGAAGATGCGGCTTTACGCGTCATGCCGCAGGACGGTAATCCTGTAATCGGGAAATCATACCTGCTTAAGCTTGAAAACCAGAGCGAATTTACAGCAGAGTATGTCGATGATGCAGATGTAACCGTTAAAATCGGAGAAAAATACGGGGCTGTCATCGCAGACGACCTTTCCAATCACATTGCATATGGCGAAGGCTATGAAGAAGCTGCTGCGCCGGAATATTCTGACGGCAATCTGACCTTGCATGTCAAGAAGACGCAGCCTTCCCAGGATGAGAGCGGCGAAGGAAATCCGCAGACCCCAATCGTTTACGGCAAAACAATCGCAACGATTTCACTCGATATACCTGAGAATGGCAAAAAAGGAGAGACCCTAACATATTCGGTACCGGGTGGTAAGTACAAACAAAATACAAAGATATGGACCTTCTCGCAATTTGAGCAAGAGATTCCGCTCAGTGCAAAATACACAATATCCGCAGGCGATGCCATCGCAGGCTATCCCCTTACTTTTAATGTAACAGACGGCGACGGAAATCCTGCAGAGGGTACCAAACTTTACCTTGGAAATGATGCGATTGAGAATCCACATAAATTTACTGCTGCGGGAAGATACACCGTCTATGCCAAAGATGCAGGCGGGAACCGCTCCTGGAATTATGATGTGGTAGTAAATGCACTTGGAAATGACGGAGACGGAAAACCGTTTGGCATTCAGAACAATATTTCAAAAGACGGATCTTCTCAGAAGACCATCACCTGGCTTTCTGCGATTGCAAAGAGTAAAGACAACGCATACATTAAGATTGCAGAAACAGAAGATGCTCTTGCAGAAGCAGAGAAAACTTCCGGAACGAGCAGTCTCATTACCTTCACCGAAGCAAACAGCGGAAACGCATACCGCTTAAACGAAGTGAAGCTTAGTAGTCTTGAAAGCGGAAAAGCCTACTACTACATGGTTGGCGATGGTGAAAAATGGTCGGAGGTTCTCTCCTTTACCACTGCCTCCGCAGAAAAAGGCGCAAAGACAAACTTCTTCCTCTTTGGAGACATTCAGACAGATAATACTGCAAATCTGAGTGCTGCAATCAAAAGAATAGAAGAAAGCGGCACGGAATATGCCTTTGGTATACAGACCGGAGATGCGATTGATAATGTTACGGCATTTAACAATTGGCGTGCATATCTTACGGTGCTGAATGCGGAAAAGCTTGCCGGCATTGATGTAATGCACACCCTCGGAAACCACGAGTACTACGGGGATGCAGACGGTAAAACCGCAGGAAGCATGTTCTCCATTCCGGCACAGGCACATGCCGCAGGCGGCTACTACTCCGCAGAATACGGAAGCATATATGTCGGCGTCATCAATGACGGCGGCGATATGCTCGCAGCCCTTGAAACCGCAAAGGAAGATGCAGCGGCAAGCAGCTGCGCGTGGAAGGCACTGGTCTTTCATCAGCCGGTATACGGCACGGAAAGCTTCATGGAAGAAGCAAAGCGCCTTGCCGTGACAAAGGCGATTGAAGATGCAGGCTTTGATGTTGTTTTCAGCGGCGATGATCATGCCTACGCAAGAACCTACCCGATGAAGGGCGATCAGGCGCTTGCAGCAGGAAGCCGCGATGGCGTAGTCTACTATATCTGTGGTGACCTGAGCGGTAAGAGCAACGCATATAATAAAAATGATATTTACGCGGCAGCGATTCCGCATAACGACTATGATGGCATGTATCTGTCGGTAGAAGCCGACGCTTCGAAGATGGTTCTGACCGCATATAAATATAACGGGGAGTTTCTTGACAGCTATACCATCCAGAAGACCGACTGCGAGCTCGGAAACCATACGGTAGATGAAACCTGCACCTATGACCTGGCTACCGGCATGATTCACTCCTGCATCCTTTGCAGGCAGGAAGTATCCGCAGAAGAAAGCGGCTACACCGGAATTCTTTCGGTAAGTGGCGGCTCCGGCAAGGTTGCCCTTGTGGGCGGAAAAGCTAAGAGCGGATGGTTTGTAATCGGCGAAGAGATTTACCATGCAGGAGAAGATGCAATCCTTCATCAGACGAAAACCTACAATACGGCAACCTGCCTAAAGGATGGATATATTATGGCAGACTGTGACTGCGGCGAGCATTACACCGGTGCTAAAACATACCGCAAAGGCCATATCTGGGACGAGCAGCATGTCTGCACCGTATGCGGCGCGCAGGGAAAAGACCTTGCGAAGGTTACCCTGAAATTAGACGCAAAGAGCTGGGAGTACACCGGAAAAGCCATCCATGCAAGCGTTTCTGCTTATGACGGTAAGTATAAGCTTATTGCAACCAGTTCCAACTATGCAAACGACGCATATATATCATACGAAAAGAACACCAATGTCGGAATGGGAACGGTTGTCTTTGACGGCAGAGGAAACTACTATGGGACAAAATCCATTGACTTCCCAATCGTTCCGCAGAGCGTGAAAGAAATCAAAGTAGAGCCCCTTCACTCCTCCGCAGCCAAACTCACATGGGATGCGGCAGGCGGAGCCGAAGACTACTGCATCTACATGAGAAACGCATATTCCTCCTCTTGGGAAAAGGTCGGAACGACGAAGGACACTTCGATGATTGTCAGCGGCCTCAATCCGGGCGCGAAGTATTCCTTCCGCATCGAAACAGAGACAAAGGTCGACGGCACGGTATTTAAGGGCCTGAAGCAGGCGGCCGCAGAAATCCTTCTTCCGGAAGAGACAAGCGGCAAGACCAGCGAGGCATTAGAGACTGTTTCGGCTGTGGTTGGAACCACCAACATCAAGACCATAACACATGACGGAAAGACCTACCTGATGCTTCCGTCAAACGCAGATAAGAAAAACCTGACACTCGCCCTTACTGCAAAAGAAGAAATTTCTAAGGTTACCATCCTTGGAACGCTTAAGTCGGAAACCTTTGCAGCAGATGCGCTCACTTTTGATGTGACGCAGTTTGCATCTGATTCCGGATACGGGGAATACAAGATTTATCTTTCCGCAGATGACAAAGAGCCGATGGAAATCTGCGTGATGCAGTCCGCAAACATCCCTGCCCTCTACCTCACAAGCAGCGATGCACAAAATCGGGGAAGAGAGTATGTGGATGCAGCAAAATCCAATGCCGTAACCGGCACGATGCAGCTGATTGATGAAGACGGCACAGCAAAATATGACGGAGAACTTACGCAGATTAAAGCACGCGGAAACTCCACCTTTAAATACTATCCGAAGAAGTCTTATCAGATTAAGCTTTCGGAGGCAAGTGTCCTTCTTGGAAGCAGCGAATCTGTAAAGACCTGGGTATTACTTGCAGGATACGGCGATGCCACGCAGATGCACGATAAGCTGTTTAAGGATCTTGCAAAGCGCCTTCAGATGCCATACACCGCAAATTGTGACTGGGTTGACCTTTACTACGATGGCGAGTACCGCGGCACTTACCTTCTCAGCGAGAAGAACTCCGTGGGAAGCACCGGAATTGACATCACCGACATGGAAGCGGCATACAAAGAAAAGAATCCATCCTATGGTGAAACTGCAGAGGTCAAGGAAGGCACAAACAAGTATGAACAAAAGATCGTATACACAGACGGTCTTACCGAACCAGACAACATCACCGGCGGCTACTTAATCGAGCGAAACCTGGAAGAAATCGACGAAGTAAACGGCTTCTATACCCGCACCGGAAGCGCCTTCAACGTGAAGAGTCCGGAATACACCGGAAAGGAAGCGATGGAGTACATCAGCGAATACTATCAGGAATTCGAAGATGCGGTATATGCAACGGATGAAGACGGAAACTACACTGGGTACAATACTGCTACCAAAAAGCATTACTACGATTACTGCGATAAAGAATCCCTTGTCAAGATGGTTCTGCTGCAGCAGCTTGCCCTGAATCCGGACGGATTCCTTTCCTCCTGCTACTTCTATAAAGATGCAGACGGCACTATGTTTGCGGGCCCTGTCTGGGATCTTGAAATGGCACTTGGAACCGGATTTACAAAGAAAATCAGTGCATCGGCAGAGAACTTCCACTACCTTGAAGAAGCACTGGTTCAGATTCCGGACTTTAAGGAAGCTTTGAAAGAATATTACACAAGCACGTTTGCGGATGCAATTAAAGAACTTATTTCCGAAAACGGCACGACAAGAGGATATTACCTGAAGATTTATGACAGCGTGCAGATGAACTACAAGCTGTGGCCATATGTGGAAATCGGATACCCGCATGCAGCCGGACATCTTTGGAAAGACGGAACAAACTACGATGATGTCATCAGTAACATGAACAAGTGGCTTACAACAAGAATTTCCTTACTTGACTATACTTACGGCGACAAGAGCCAGCACACAGTGCATGATTATGTCGATACCGTAATCAAGGAGCCGACTTACAGCGAAGAAGGCATCATGCAGCACAAATGCAGCATCTGCGGCGACAGCTACACGACCGCAATCAGTAAGATGATCTTCTCCGGCGGAGGCGGCGGTGGCATTCTTCTTCCGCCTGCAGGTGAAGAAGACACAATCATCAGCACGCCGGAAGATCCGAAGAACGGAACACCGGCATCAACGACGGCAGAAGTCAAGCCGGATATCGCGGCAAAACCGGATGGCGGCAAGACCGCGGCTGCGGAGATCGATGACAAGACCGCGGACAAGATTCTTGAGAAAGCCCTCGAAAACAAGTCCGAAGAAATTATTGTAAGTGCGGCTGCAGGAAGCCCTGCAGAAGCCGGAACAACCATTGAAATTGCCCTTCCGGAAAAGACCATTCAGGAGATTTCCCAGAAGGCACAGGCGGGACTTACGCTTAAGAGCGACGCCGGCAAAGTAACGCTGGATAAGGCTGCCGTGGATGCCCTTGCATCGCAGGCAGGAACGACCGGAAAGGTAAAACTTATCGTTGAAGTGGTGAAACGCAACAGCGACATCCTTCAGGTGGAACTTAAAATCGTGACATCCAAAGGCGAAGTAAAAGAGTTCAAAGAAGGAAATGTCGCGGTAACCGTAAATCCTGAGGCAGCGCTTCATGGCAAGAACCTGATATGCGTCTACATCGACGATAACGGAACCTACCACAGAGTCAGCGGCGAAAAGAATGCGGACGGAACTTACACATTCACGACCGGTCATTTCTCAAGCTATGCAGTCCTTGCAGAAGCAGAAGCGGAAAAGATTTTCGCAGAGCAGAAGGAAGAAGCAGACAAGCTTCTTGCAAAAGTTCAGCTCAAAGCACGCTCAGCAAAGACGGCAAAAGGAAGCATCAAAGTGATGCTTACCGTAACCAAAGGAAATGTCAAGGCACTGGAAGAGCTTGGCTACACAGTAAAATACAAATATTACAGAAGCACACGCAAAGCGAAGGGCTATAAGGCAAAATATGAGACCAAAGGCAGAACCTATATAAACACCTCTGCAAAGAAAGGCACGAAGTATTACTACAAAGCAAGAGTGATGGTATATGACGCCTACGGAAACCTGGTTACAAGAACCGAACTTAAGCAGTGCAGATACGCTGCAAGAACGAAATAACGGAAAATTTCAAATCATAACAAGGCCCCCTCCTACATCCCGAAGGGGGCTTTGTGCTAAATTGGATAAAATTTCCTATTATTTCATGTAATTTTGTACAAATTCCTCTTGTTACTTGCGTGCAAAAATCGTATAATGAAACTGTATAGAGCCAATTATCATTGTATTTTTGGCAGAATAAATTTTGAGATTATGAAAAGGAGAGAGGAAAGTACGATGAAAAAGACTTTAGCAATTTTACTTACCCTGGCTTTAGTGATTTGTATGATTCCAACATCTGTGTATGCTGCGGATGCAACGCAGAGTCTCAATGTCAGTTTGACTTTGAATTCAACGACATATGATGGAAAACCTAAGACACCTACAGTTAAGGTCGGCAGTACCGACGTTACCAGTAACAACGGTTACACAATGAAATGGGAGAAAGATGGAGATGATTTCGACCTTACTAATGGAATCATTAACGCCGGAACCTACAAAGTGACGGTTACAGAAAAGTCCAGCAACAAGACAGGAACAGCGACATGCACCGTTGCCCCATACAATTTGAGCAAGGTGAATATCTTGATTGACAATCAGACAGAAGATCCGGCAGACAATGCGACACTTACAACTTTGGGGAACGCGGCAAGCTACTACTATTCCGGAAACAAGATAACAGATACTAAAATAATCGATCTGCTTACATCGAAGATAACAGTTAAACTTACAAAGAACGGCAGCCGCTACTATGTTGATTACTCTTGCGCTGATACAACCAACTTCAGCGGCAGTGTACCATCGACATCCTTTAATATCGTTTCCGATATAGGCAGTGCTAAATTATATGTTTATGAAAAGGTAAACAATTCTACTAAAAAAGTTGAGAAAGGTCTTTTAAGTGCTAACACCGGTCTTGTTATCGACGCGGGTGCATATGACGGCAAGGCAAAGACCATAAACAGCTTGATTCTGCTTACAGTAACTAAGGATGGTAAAGAAATTACTCTTAACAACAACAAAGACTATGTTTTGGAATACAAAGAAGCCAAAAACGCAGGAAAAGTTGACGTAACCATCAAGGGTACGGGGGAATACGGTGGAAAAGTTGCTTTACAGGCGGAAGTTACGAGACGCCCTGCTTCAAACCTTACTTATGATACTGTGCCAAACCAGACGATAGCGACTTATAATGACTATGTACCTGTAATTCGCGACAAAGGACTTGGTACAACTTTGGAAAAAGGTAAAGACTTCCTTATTAGAAGCGTATCCGGTACTGCTGGCGGTCCGGGAAGCATGACGGTTGAACTTATCGGAAACTACGACGGCGAAATCACAATTCCGTTTACTGTTGTTGCTGATGACTATAACATTGAGAACATGATTCCGTACAGAAATGATGTTAACCTTGCTTCAAGACCTATCAGCCAGACAGGAGCAGCTTACACAGGTTCTGCTCAATATATCTCGGGAAGCGTAGTTCTTTACAGAACTATGGATGACTATAACGCAGTGCCAAAGAAAGCAGTTTCTTCAAGTAACTATGCTATAAGTTATGAGTATACAGATAAAGACGGTAAACTTATAACCACATCTGCGCCTACGGATGCCGCATACTATGATGTTTATGTTGTAGGTAAAGGTTCCTACGCAGGCAAGCAGAAAATCGGAACATTTACAATTCCGCAATATGATATGAAGAATGCAACCGTTTCCGCTACAGTAACGAGTGCAACAATTGCACCGGCGGTAACAGTTCGAGGAGCCAACGGTGTTACATTTGTAAAGGATAAGGATTACACGATTTACTATTATGCAAATTATGGTAAGACAACCATGACAGTAAGCGTAACACCAACAGGAAACGGAAACCTTAGGGGTTCAACAGTCAGCAAGACTTACTCAATCTCAGCTAGATCCATGTCCTACTGCACGGTTGCTTTCAGAGACGGAAGATCCAGTGCGGTTTACACAGGCTATGCAATACCGGTTGATGTATATGTATTAGACGGTACTACTACTCTTACAAAGGGTGTTCACTACAATGTAGTATACAGAAATTCCGCAGGCAAGGTTGTAAGCACAATCAGAGATGCAGGAACTTATACGATTGAAGTCGTTGGTGACGGCGGATACACCGGAACTAAGACTTTGACATTCACAGTAACAGGAAATGATATTTCAAGTTATACCGTAACATTAGATAAAAGCAGTGCAAATGCAACAGGCTACGCAATCACCCTTCCGAGGGTATTAAGCGTAGCAAGAGGCTCCGCAAAACTTACCACCAGTGATTACACGGTAAGCTACAAGGATTCCGATGACAAAACAGTAAGCAGAATCGTTAATCCGGGAACTTATAAGGTTGTTGTTACAGGTGCAGGCAAGTATTCCGGCAGCACATATGCTGTCTTCACAGTTGCCGGAAAATCACAGTCAATCACAGGCGTTAAGTCTACTTATAAGGCATATCCGGGCGGAGAAGTTATTCAGCTTTATCCAAAAGCAACAGAAGGCAGATTCACTTACACTTCAAGTGACAGCACGGTTGCAACTGTTTCCGCAAGCGGTCTTGTAACTCCGCTTAAGGCAGGAAGAGCTAAGATCACGATTAAGACTACAGGGACAACGACTTATGACCCTGCAACCTATTCCACAGTAATCAAGGTATATCCGAAGAAAGCGGTTATGACTAAGAAACCTTGGAACTACGGCAAGAAAGGCCAGGTTAAGGTTCGTTGGTACAAACAAGACAACGTAACAAGATACGAAATCAGATATTCAAGAGCTAAGAACTTTGCAAAAGGTACTTACATCACTAAGAAAGTAAACGCAGCTCAGAACGATTACACAACGCAGTCCACCACTCTTAAGAACCTTAAGCGCGGTCAGAGATATTATGTGAAAGTTCGCGCCGTAAAAGAAGTTTATAACGATTACGGTAAGAAGCTGACATACTACGGCAAATGGTCCGGCTGGAGATCGGTCGTAGTTAAATAAACGCAGACAGTAAATTTGTGATATCATTAAAACACAAAGGGCAAATCGAGTTAATCGGTTTGCCCTTTGTGCACCTCGGAAAGGTCAATATTGGTCTCCGAACAGGTTTACCATAACTGCCTAAATGATGCAATCTGACGACAATGTCACTGACCCTGCCCCTGTGCCAATTATCTCTCCCACATCGCTGTTATGGAAGGTGTAACTTGAGAATTTTCAAGTATTTTGAGGCAGAATAAATTCAGGATTTTGATGCATAATTGGTGAATAAAAATAGGAAAAACAAAAGAGCAAATTAAAAAAGCACTTGGAAACGAGTTCATAAAGTAGCTCATAAATGAGCACATACTATGATTATCATTATTCCAAATACTTCTTAAGTTGCTCTACCAGTTCATAAACGGTTGTGCCCGGATCATATGCGGACGGCTTGCAGCAAAGCCGGTCGTAATGCTTCATTCTCGCTTTAGCGTTTTTAATGGCATTATCAATGCTTCCATATGTATTCACGATATCATAGATGTCTGCAGCGTTCTTGTGATACTTGCCATCTGAAATTCCAAGTCTGCGAAATATCTCGTCCAATTTTCGAATCCAGTCATTACGGTGCAGGGCAGCATCACTATACCGGAAATGCAGGAATAACCAATATTCGAAACATTGGTTACTCCACGCCACATTGTATCCTTCCTTTTCAGCAGCTTTCAGCGTTTCATCAAAATCCTCGAAGTCATCCTTGTCAAGAACGATCCAGAAGTACATAGGCTCGGTGCATTCGCCCTCAGTCACAATAAGGAAAGAGTTCGCTTTCGGAGTGAGCATCTCACACTTGCGTTCTTTTCGCTCTTTTCTTCTTTTCTTGAATAAATCATCGCTTCCCATTTACTTATCCTCTTTCATCGAAAATTCTCTAAGCATCGGAATTCCGCCATACACGCCGGCTAAATAATCTTTTTCGAATGACGCATCGGACCTTACTTTGTAATCAGATAAGGCAAAAAGCCTTGACTCTCCGAATTCGTCTTTTTCCACGAACCAAATCTGATCCCGGCGGAAAAACTTCTTATCCATCAGTGTCGTATCGTGGGTTGTATAAATAAGCTGCGCCCTGGATGCGGAATCATAGAACAAATCAACTATAAATTTCAAAAGCAGCGGATGTAATTTCGTATTAAGCTCATCGATAACGAGCACTCCGTCAAAAGACACGCAAAACCAAGCATGAATAAACAACACGATGCATTTCAAAGTCCCGGAGGATTCAGTGAAAAGTCCCATCTCATATTCCTTATTCTCTCGCCCTTTATGGACGGTAAAGAAAACATTTTCTCCATTATGCTCCCGATAACTGATATCAACAATGCCGATATCGATTGCGGCAAGGAAGGATAGAAGCCTGCTCTTGTTATTATCTATAATGGAAGGCAGAAATTCAGTGATAATATTCGTATCCCTGCCAAAGTCAGCATCAAATTTTGCCGGAAAAACAACCATAGAAATGATTCGCGAATACAAATCATTAAAAACTGTGGTTTTGAGCTTAAGCTTATTGAGAAAAGACAAAATCAATGTTTCGCTCGGGACTTGATCTTTATATCGTTCGCATTCTTTTCTTACGGATGCACCGAATTCTACCGCATTGGTTGTTCTCTCAAAGATAACCGCGGTTCTATTAGTCTTGAGATTTTTCTTGTATAGCCATTCTTCTACGATACATTCATCATTGTATTCAAAACCATATCTGTATTCAGCGTCATCTATGATGTTTACAATTTCAAATTCGGAGTTTGCTTTCTCTTCTGACAAAAGGAAAGGCAGATAAAACTTGTGGATAGCAAGAAGCTTGCCGTCGTTTGCATTGTTAAGCGATTCTGCTACGATAGCACGAAAAATATACATTGCCAAGGTGAAGTTTGACTTGCCGCTTGCATTGGCACCGTAGATTGTTGCCACTCTTAGGATTTTGTCCCCGTACCCGGAGTCTGCTGTGTTTTCCGGATGCTCCTTATAAGCATTGATGGCTCTCATGTCGAAAACCGTTTCCTCCTTGAAAGACAAAACGTTTTTTAGCACAAACTGTGTCAGCATAATACAAAACCTCCTTTGTGATCTATATTATTCCTTTTTGATTATTATGTCAATAAAATTACGAAATATTCACAAAAAATACGGTAAAATATCGAGAAACAAGTGGCGAATATAAACGAAGGGGCTGTCGCATTAACGGGAATCGTTAGGGCACAGCCCCCCCTTTCTTTCATGGTCAGCCTATGAAATGAGACGGAATTT
>OLGB01002941.1_pt1 | contig 16986 bp, 8 predicted proteins | sample 1605691 | NCBI WGS metagenome assembly OLGB01 (sample SAMEA3888925, study PRJEB22519) | human gut metagenome | biome: human gut; feature: human-associated habitat; material: faeces | place: Denmark | collected 2010 | reverse complement strand
CTTGGGGATATCGACCATTTCCAGCGGGACATTGATGTTGAAGGGCAGCTGGTTCCACTGGGTGTCGTAGAAGAACATCCGCTCTTCCTTGTCGGTGTAGCGCTCCTCGATGTGCAGGATGATTTTCGGCTCACCGTCGAAGCAGAAGATTTTGTAGTCGTAGAGGTCGCCGCCGTCGTTCTCTATGAATTTTTCAGCGATGATGCGCGGTTTGATGTGGATGTACTGCACATCCAGGCCGCCCATCAGGTAGCAGTAATTCAGCTTGAGCCAGCCCTCGATTTTCCTCTTGGCATCAGCCTTGTCGAATTTTGACTTATCCTGCACGGCGATATTCCAACCCGCGCCGTGGTTGACCTTGAGCATGAATTTGTCCGGCAGGGCGTCAAAGTCGATATCGTCAAAGTTATCCCAGACGCCCAGCAGCGGAATCAGGTATTCCTCGCCGATCTTCTCCTTGACCCATTCGCGCACGGCGTATTTGTCAACGAGGGGGTAGACGTCCTCAAACCCGCCGTTGAGCTTGAGCCACTGGGTCTTTTCGCTGAAGGTCTTGGGGTGCTCGAGGTTCAGCGGCGTGTGGGTGTAGTTCGTTTCCAGGAACCACTTTTTCAGCGCCTCGGGGTAGTCCTTCTTTTGCAGGCAGGCCCAGTAGGCGTAGTTTTTGTTGGCGATCTTATGATATTTCGCGTAGGTATAGATATATTTTGCGCTGACGACCGGGCCGTTGTGCAAAAGGTACTTCAGCCCGCGCTTGGCGTTGCGGGGCAGCCAGGTCACAGCGGCGCTTATGGCCGCCGATTCTACCACCTGGGCCGCGGGCTGCAATGCCTGCAAGGGCAAGCCTACCACAGGCCGCAGCACAAAGGCGGGCACCAACAGCGCAACGCATAGCAGCACAGTGGCCGCCGCCGAGCCTTTTTGGATGGCCCGGTGCTGTGCCTGATTGCGGCGGCAGGTCTCCGCCGCCCCCCACAGGGCACGGCGGCGCACGGCGCGGGAGCCTGCCAGCGCCCCCAGCCAGCCCACGGCCAGCAGCAGCCAGCAGGGCGTGGAGACGTTGCTGCCCGCCAGCAGCAGGAACACCGCCGCCGGCAGCAGCAGCAGATTCAACAGCAAAATGTCGGCCCGGCGCAGCGCGGCCAGCGCCAGCAGGCCCGCCAAAGGCAGGGCGGCCAGCGCCAGAAACAGCCCCAGCTGGGCCGGGGTGCCGCCCGCTGTGGCAGCCAGATTTGCGTTAAAACGTTGATTTAAGCTTGCAGCCACGGCAGCGCCAAACTGGCGTGCCCCGGCCAAAAAGCTGCGCTGGCACAAAAACAGCCCCACCAAATAGACAAGGCTGCCAGCCAGCAGGCCCAACCGCTGCACACGCCGGGGCAGCCGCCCAAACAGGCACCACCCGGCGCACCAAGCGGCCAGCGCCAGCCACACCCAAACGGGCGGATGCACGGCAAAGGCCGTCACGGCGGCGGACTCCAGCCCAAAGGCCAGCGCCAGCAGCAGGCAGAGGTCCACCACCAGCCACAGGGTATCCCGCGCGGGTACGGCGGGGCTGATGAGCACACGGTCCAGAAACACCAGGCCGCTGTCGGCATCGGTGCCGCCGCGTTTGGAAAGCGCCACTGCTTTTTTCTTGGTGGGCGGTGCTTTCCGGTGCAGGGCGGCTTCGGCGGGGAAATCCCCCCACATGTCACCCTCACCCTCGCCGGGGCCGTCACCGCTCCCCTGCCCCGCCATCGTACCGGCGGCCAGCGGTTCACGGATCAACAGCCGGTTCAGCTTGGCACTCAACTTCCAGTGGACTTGTTTCAGCGAGTCCCCTTCGCGGTACTCTCGCACATCGTAGTTGCCGCCCAGCACACTGCGGTCGCTCTCCTGCATGCCATCGGCGTCAGGGTCGGGCTGGGTGTCGCTGCCCAGGCGGGCACTTTGGGGCAGCACGCACAAGCTTTGTGCGGTCTGCGGCAGGCCGCATTGAGCTTTGAACAGCCCCAGATGGTCCCACAGCGTCACGCTTTGCAGCCGTAATTGCCACACGCCGCTTTTGTTGGCCTGCAGCGTCAACCGCTGCTCAGCGCGGGCCTTGCTGCCCAACATGCCGCTGCAGCGTAAAGTTATGGTATTGCCGCCCCATTCATCGGTGGCCTGCACCAGTGTCAGCAATTGGGGGATGGGCAGCGGGCTGTGGTTGGTCAGCCGCACGGTCAGCACAAAGGGCCGGCCCTGCACGGCAGGCTGGTCGGGCACGATCAGTTCGGCCTCCACCTTGCCGCGCAAGTACCGCACTTCCAGCACCAGCAGCAGGGTCAGTAGCAGGAAAAATCCCAGCAGCCCCACAGCCAGCGGGGCCTGCGTCAGTACCGCAGCGGCAAACAGCAGCACCAGGCCCAGCGCCCAGCACAGTTTACCTGCCATGGCGATCGGCCTTTTCCGGGCGGGGACGCGGCACGGTGCGCAGCAGATCGTCGATGACCACATCCACCGTCTCGCCGCCCGCCTTGGCCTGGTCGGTCAGCATCAGGCGGTGGCGGGCCACATCGGCAAACACAGTGGTCACATCCTGCGGAGCAACAAAATCCCGCCCCGCCAAATATGCTGCCGCCCGCGCCATGCCAGCCAGCGCCAGCGACGCACGGGGGCTGAGCCCCAGCGCCAGGCGCGGTTCCTTGCGGCTGGCCTGGGCAAGATCGACGATATAGCGATACATCAGCTCATGGATAAACACCCCGGCTACCTCTTTTTGCATGGCCAGCAGGTCGGCCTGGTTGGCCACGGGGTGCACCTGTTCCAGCAGGGTGCGCTGGCCGCGGCCCGCCAGCATCTGCATCTCGGCCTCGGTGTCCGGGTAGCCCATGACAACGCACACGGTAAAACGGTCCAACTGGGACTGCGGCAGCATCTGGGTACCGGCGGCACCCACGGGGTTTTCGGTGGCAATAACGGTAAAGGGCGCGGGCACGGGGTGGGTCACGCCGTCCACCGTCACGTTGCCTTCTTCCATGACCTCCAACAGCGCCGATTGGGTACGGCTCGAGGTACGGTTGATCTCATCACCCAAAAACAGGTTGCACATTACGCTGCCGGGGTGGTATACCAGCCGCCCGGTCTCCTTCTGGAACACGGTAAAGCCCACAATGTCCGAGGGCAGCACGTCCGGGGTAAACTGCACGCGGCTCTCGTTCAGCTCCAGCGCGCGGGCAAAGGCCAGCGCCAGCGTCGTTTTGCCCACACCGGGGATGTCCTCGATCAGCACATGGCCGCCCGCCAGCATGGCCATCCAGATGGTGCGGATGGTCTGCGGCTTGCCAAACACGGCTTTGGAAACTTCCGCCGCTACGTCAACGGCCTTTTGGTTGTATTGCATGGTCATTCCTCCCGGTGTTTTTGCCAGATCGCCAGCACGCCGACACAGGCGGCAATAAAGACGAACCCGGCCCAAAGGGCGTTGTTTTCCAGCCAGATCATCAGGTTGGAGACCGCGCTGCCTTCGGATTCTGTGCTGCCCTCCTGCGGCAGCGGGGTGATGCTTTGGGGTTCCACCTCAGCGATAGACGTTGTACCGTCTGTTTCCATCGTCACCTGCCGGGGCGAGGCATCCCAGGTGGCCTCGCTTTCCTGCAGGTCGGTGTCCTTATCGGTCACGGCGGCATCGGGGTCGCGTTCGGCTATCACAAGGTAGCGCTGGTAATTCTGGGTGTAGGGGTGGCAAGTGGAAAGCGTCAGCAGATCCCGCCCCGGCTGGATGAGCACCGAGGAAATATCCGCAGGGTCGATGATCTTCAGCTCTGCCACGCGGTAAATTAAAGTGTCCCACGGGGTGGTCAGCTGGATCTTGTCCCCCACCTGAATCTGCTGCACGTTGCGCAGCATTTCCGCGCCATAATAGCCGCGGTGGGCGGCCAGCACGGTGTTGGTGTTTTCGCCGCCCAGCGGCATCGAGGTCTGCCCCAGCAGCGCCGCGCCCTTGGCCATATTCTCCTGGCTGGCGCCCAGGTAAACGGGCAGTTCCAGATCCAGCCGCGGGATCCACAGCATGGCGAGGACCTCCTCGTCATAGCCGTAATCGGTCAGATCCAGCGGCGGGTTCTCGTAGGCGAAGGCATCGGTCAGGCCGCTTTGGCCGTCGGCAAAAATCGCCTCGTTATAGGCCTGCATGGCGGCGTACAGCTCAGGGTAAGCGCGTTCAGGTTCCGCGGCGGCATCGGTCTGCAGGGGGGCTTCGGCGGAAGTGCGGGCGGCAAACTGCTGTGCCGTTTTGCTGTTGCGCTGGCGGGTCAGCCAATCAGCGGCGGTGGGCTGCAGCATCATGGCAAGGCCCAGCAGAATGGCCAGCCACGCGCCGATTTTTACAAGCAGACGCCGCATTTAGTCGTCCTCCTCCCGTTTTTTGCAGCGATGCAGCAGCAGAAGCAGCAGCAGTGCTTCGCCGCCAATAATCACGCTGCCGGTCACCGAGATCCACGGCCAGGCATCCACGATGCGCTTGACCACCGTGCCGGTGTGCAGGGCCTGATATTGCACGACCTGCGGAGTATCGCCGGTTTCTTCCTCTCCATTATACGGCACGCGGGTGCCGCGCACAAGCATGCGGTGGGTATTGATGGCGTAGGGCGTGCAGGTCACCAGGGTGCAGTAGTCCTGCCCCTGCACGATCGTAAGGTCATCGGTCTCCTCGGGCAGAACGACCTTGACCTGGTCGACCTGGTAGGCCAGCACCTCGTCCATGATGTGCAGGTAAAATTTGTCGCCCTCTTGTAATTTGTCCAGGTCGGTAAACAGCACCGCCTCGGCCAGGCCGCGATGCCCGGTCAGCACGCTGTGGGTGCTTTCTCCGCCCAGCGGGTAGCTGGAGCCTTCCAGATGGCCGACGCCTTTCAGCAGCACATCGTCGCTGGTGCCCTCGTAAATGGGCAGGTTTACGTCAATTTTCGGGATGGTAATGTAGCCAAGGCTTTCCCCCACGTCGATCAGGTCCACGTAGCTGGTACCGGTGTCCTCGGCTTCGCCGGCGGCATCGCGGTCCAGCGCGTTGCCCAGCTGCTGGTTGTAGCGGCGGGCGGCTTCCTTGGCGGCGTCCAGCTTTTCGGTGTCCATGCTATGCACGGTCTCGTCGTAATTTTGGATAGCCGTACTGGCATGGCGCTGGGCCACCATATTGCTGATAACCGGGTAGGAGGCCACGCCGATGCCCGACAGGATCATCAGCGCAGCAAAGCCCAATTTCAGTCTGGTGGAGGTATCCATGGCAGTGTCCTTTCAAAAAAGTGTAAGGTGCCGTATAACACACCATAGGGGAAGAGCCAAAACGGCCCTTCCCCTTTAGGTAGTTTGTAAGTTGTTTAAGTTGTTTGGTTCAGGGGATGCGAATCAGGCATTGCCCTTCTTCTTTTTTTTGGTGCTCATCAGCACGCCGACACCACCGACGACCAGCAGAGCACCGATTGCGCTGAACAGCAGAGTGCCGAAGCCACCGGTAACGGGGAGGTTGAAGCCCTTGCGGTTGATGATGGTGATTTCTTTATACTCGTATTTACCATCATTGAAGGTTGTGGTCTTTGCTTCACCATGCTTGATGATTTGACCATTGTTGTCAAAGGAAGTTGTGCTGTTCCATGTTGTCTTGTAGTCAATTGTCAGGTTGGCATCAACCGGGCCGGACAACAGGTTATAGCCTTCGTTGGTCTTGGTTTCAACCAGCTTATAAGTACCGTTGGGCAGACCGTTGGCGATGTCGATACCATTTTCTTTCGTGATGAGATTGGTTACCTCAAACCATTTGGCAGTACTATCCAACCCCAGCTTCTTTGTCTCATCATCGCTCAAGAACGGTTTTTTGTTGCCAGCAAAGATTGCCCCTACAGTTTCTTCATTTTCGATGTAGCCCGTATCTTTCGTATCCTCAAACTTCTTGTAGAGGGTGAACTCTACACCTTGCAATTTTTTGCCATCGTCACCCTTTTTCAGGATACCGGTTTTAAAGGTGTAAACAACGGCTTCATCGTGGATGTCATACGGCTCATCCGTTTCACCCTCTGCAATATTCGTTTTCTTGGAGTACCTCAGGTCAGCCTTATTGACGTTACCTGCAACATCAACAGAAGCGCCATGCTGGAGAGTTGCTGTATAGGTGATGGTAATGGTTTTACCTGCATAACTGTTAATGGCTGTTTTGGCATTGGCCTTGAAGTCAATGGTAAAGCCAGAATTGCTACTGTCGGCAGCTGCCATTGTCAGGGTATAGGCGTTGTCTTCACTAAGCTGTGTATCTTCAGCTTTCACAACAATAGATTTTTCGTTGCAAAGCAGTTGCGTCTTATCCATCGTATCAGTAACTTTGAAGGTATTCAGCTTAGCAATATTTTCCGGAACATTGATTGTCAGCGTATAGGGAACCTCATCACCAATGGCATAGTCTGCATCATTATCTGCGCTGGTAGTAGTTTTGCCACGCTTGGTGACTTCCTTCTTGAAGTCAGGCTTATAGTTTACTACCTTAACCTGAGAGGTTCCGCTCTCATCAAAGCTGGTAAAGTCAAAGCTGGTAGTGCCCTCTGGGAATATGTCTGCTGCAACATCGGTATCCGCAGCTTTTACCATTTTTGCATTATCAATTTTGAACACATACGCAATGCCAGAGTCCAGAATATAACCATCAGCTGCATTTACGCCGGTTTCCACGAAAGCGTATACACCATTACTCAAGCCAGAAACGCTAATCTGACCATTGGCATTAGTTGTCAGTACGCCATTCTCACCAATCGCATCACCCGTATTGTCTACACCATTTTTGGGCAGCTTGGTAATCTGCATCCAGGCACCAGTTTCCTGCTTTTTGTATAGCTTGAACTTATACCCCTCCATGGTAATGTTTTCGGTATCATTTCCACTCTGTTTGCCGATTTTTTGCAGAGTTGCATCACCATAGGAAGTCTTGTTTTTCGGATAAACATGAACATTATAGAGCCAGTCACTAAGAGGATTCGTTTGTGAATCTTTGACCTTTGTCATAGGTACCGAAACAAAGAACGGTTCGCACGCAGTAGTAACGGAATCCGGTGCTTTGGATTCAATCACCAGATAAAGGCCCAATGGCAAGTCCTTAAACTCTGCTTTTCCTGTTGCATCTGTCGTTGCGTCTTTTTCTTTCTTCAGGTTTGCGTCAGATTTCACCTTATACGCATTACCGCTTTTTTCTGCATAGACATTCCACTTTTTGAAATCAAATGTTTCGCTACTCGAGTAAGAATAATAGCTTTTCAGCCAATTTTCATCATGTACCTTATAAATTTCAAAAGTTGCACCGGCTAATGGTGTAGGCTTTTTCCCATCTTCTCCCACGGGCAGCTGCGTATCATTTTCTTCGCCAGTTGCGGGGGCTCCGTTTTTTGTACCATTCCATTCGTACTTATGAATCGTAATACTGCCGGTGTCCTGGGTCCACACAGGGTTTGCAGTCGTAGCTTTCGGATTCACATCATCTGCTGCGGCTGGCATGGCGCACAGGCTGAGGGCCATGACGGCGCTTAACAAGCCTGTTAAGAATCTGCTTTTCTTTTTCATGACTTTACCTCTCTTCATTTGTTTATGGTTTGTATTGGGGAACAATTAACGCGTCCGTCCCCCTTTCTTGTTGTAACGGAATACCAGTATCAACAACCCCGCCACTGCCAGCGGCAGCCCGATCAGCAGCCACAAGCTAGGCGCATCCGCACCCGTATGCGGCAGCGCAGGTGTCTTCCGATTCAAAACGGTCAGGCTCAGCGTGTAGCTGCCATCCTCGTTTTTGGTAAACTCGGTTCGTTTTTCCGTGGTCGAAACCTCAATCTTGCTGCCGTTCAGCGTACAGGTTCCGTCCTTGCCAAACGTCACCAGAATCGGCGCCGAAAGCAGGTTGTAGCCCGCCGCCGCCTTCGTCTCGGTCAGGCGGTAGGCACCGGCCTCCAAGTCGTGGAAGATGTCCCGTTTCGTGGCATTTCCATCAGAACCTTTTTCCTTAACCTCACCTTGCGCATTGGTAATGCCAATTCGTGCAGTAAATTTTTCATCAACAGCATTACCGTCCGCCGTCAGCTTTTCCAGCTTAAACTCAACGCCCTTCAAAGGCGTTTCCGGCTCGTCTGCCGATTTTTTAAGGATGTCCAGCTTAAACTTCGCGTTCTGCAGCTTGTTGGTCAGCACAATCTTGCCGCTGCCGCCGGTGATGGTTCCATCGGGGGTTACTGTGGCTGTATTGCCTGTTTCGCTGTTCGTTTCGCTGTTTGGTGTTGCTTTAGCCGTTACAACATACGTCTTGCCTTTAATCGTAATGGTTCCGTCTTCCGCTGCCGGGTTAAAGCTGCCTTTATCGTCTACCGTACCTTCCACAATGCGGTACACATAATCGGTGTGGCTATTACCCGTATCCGTATTGATTTGGTACTGATCCAAACCGCTAAAGGTATGCTGCCAGCCTTTTTCACCGCGTTCAATGGTAACATAGTTTTGCGTGCTGTCAGCCGGGTAGTTTACCGGTTTCCAGTCTTTATCGTCTATGCTGTTTGCCAGGCGGCGCTGGAGCTGGATGTAGATTTCATCCGGCTGATCCATAGTGCCAATGTCATTACCATTTGCATCTTTCCAGAGCTTATCGAACTCAATGTTGATCAGTTTGCGCTGGGTGTTGGTAAAGATTGCGGTAATTGGGTAGGTGTCTGCCTCCTTAATCTCGCCTTCCACCATGGTGTTGTTTTTGATCACATGGGCGGAATTGCAATTAGGCGGAACGGTTACGCTTTGCAGTTTGGCACCATCGGTGCTTCCGACTTCCTCGATGGTATAGCGGGTGCCAACGGGGATGCCGGTGATGGTCACGGTGTGGTCGTGGTTGCTGGTGTCGCTCATATCAATCGTAACGGTTTTTTCGATGGGCTTTTCTTCCAGACCCTCACCGCCAACATCATTAAAGGTAACTTTGAAGGTGTAGGTGCCCTTAATGGTACCTTCCTCACCAGCTGCGGCCTTCTTTTGGATTTTCAGCCCGCCGGTTTTGACGGTGTTGACGTATTCTACCTTTAGCTTTGTCAGCGTGGAGCTTGTTTCGTCCGGGTCCTTATAGGAGCGGAAGACGATGGTGTCGGCGGAGGGTTTGTTTCCGGTATAGCTATTACCCGCTTGTTCATCATTCGGTCTTATTTTTTCCGTTCGGCCATCATTGGGGCTGCTTCCCTCCTGCTTGTCCAGCGACTTGTTCTTGTCGGCAACTGTCACGGATTCGCTATCGTCCTTCATCGAAGTAACCGCCTGCCCGTTCTCGTACACGGTCCATGTGGTGTCGTACAGGTTTGGGTTCAGATCCTCTTTGAGCGAAATGTAGCTGCCGCGGCGGAACTGGTCGCTAAAGGTAACGATTTCTCCATCTTCCAGAACAAAGCGTCCGTCCTCGTCCACCAACTGGGTGTCTGTGTCCATGTTGGAGGTGTACTGTGCGTTTTCGGCGTTTTTCAACTGACCGGTTGTGGCGGAGCCGTAATCCGGGATTTTCTCCTGATCGGTTGTAAAGCCGGTCATCTCCGTTGGCACCGCTTTGGGAATGAAGGTAAAGTTCCTGAAATAGATGTTGCGGCTATAGTTATCGCCCACGCGGATGGTTTGGACGTTGCCGTTAAAATCGCCCTGCTCTTTCATCTTGTGCAGGTCCAGCTTTACGGTGACCCATTTGCCTGTCTCCAGTTCGACCGAGCCATACGTTGCGCCGTTAATGCCTGTTGTGCCAAGGCTGCCTTTTTGGCCGGGGGATTTTGTAGGATCCTGCTGTTGTTGATTATCCAGCAATTCCAGATACAGGTTGTTGAGGGAAAGTTCACCTCCATCATTTGAATCAGTGTAAACCTGGAACGTAAGGAAGCGCATGTCTTTGATATTGATGGGGTTATTCAGCGTCAGGATGCCATAACGTTGCTTACGCCAGTAACTGACGGGTTCCGTATCCGGATAGCGTGCGTACCAGTGAAGGACCTGTTCGTTTTTATTCCCGGGATCTGGCTTGGGGTTTGTAGCCAACTCGAAAATGTAGTCACCTTTGTTTGATTCGGTTTGTTTGGTTGCGGGTTCAATCTTGTTACCTTCCGCAGTCAAATTCACATGTTGGGACGGATTTTCGCTTTCATTCGGGCCAACGGCCGGTGTTGTTCCATAATGGGTTGCCTGGTTCTGGATGGTGAAGTTGAAGATTTTCTGTTTTTCAAAGCATTCTTTGAATTTCTGATCAGTAACGTTTTTCAGATCGACCTTTTTTTGAACCTGCAGCTCGTTATTATCCGGGAAGTTGAACGCCACCGCCATGTTGGACTCCCACATACCGCGCTCCATGTAGTACATGGTAAGGGTGTGCTTTTGGCCTTTGGCGAGGTCATTAAGAGTAGTGCCTTGCGCGTAGAAATCAATGTCCTCGTTATTATATTTCACGCGCTTGACAGGTTTTTTATCTTGATCCGCTTTTGACGTTCCGCCTTTTTTGACCTTACTGACATAGGCTGTTACACTATTATTCTTTTCATTTGCCTCGCCAAATTCCAGCAGGCCGGAAACCTCACCATGGGCGCCGCCAACGTCAAGCGCCAGCTTGCCATCAATGAATACCCAAACGTCATCGTCACCGGAGAAGAAGAACTTGATGCTGGTTTTTCCCGTTGTTCCATCTGCCTTTTCTGTTTCCACCATGCCGTCATCCGTCAGGGTAAAATCCATCTGCAGCTTGGTGCCAAAGCCGTAATTGTAGGTAGAAGCCCGGCCCTCAGTTGCGGTTTCGTTGAACGGGAAGTAGCCATAGGAACTGACGTTCTGTCCATTTTTAGTTATTGTTTTTTGTGCGGAGTCAGAATCAAGATTGCGTGACCTTTCTCGGTTCTCTGTGCTTGATTTCAGGAAATATTGCTTTGTGTCGGAATCCTGCTTCAAGTACAGGGTCGTATCCTGGCTGTCAAAGTACCAGTAATCAACGCCCTTATCCTCATCAAAAATCTGTTTCTTGGTAAAGGGGAACGCAACGTTGTCGTACACATCGCCAAGCTTTGCATTTTTGGTGTTCGTGCCGCTCAGGAACTCTTTGTTGAAGTGCGGTTCTACTACTTTTGTATCCTTCAGTGTATCCTTCAGCAGCGGCTCACCTGTTGCTTTACCGTTGGATGTTGTATCCGCAACCAATCCCTGATAGGCATAGTCATAACGTGTACCATCTCCATCTTCATTGATTGTGGAGTTATTGATTACCATGAATCTTCGTAAATTAAATCCAAAAAGATTCAATTCGCTGCTGATCGTTTCAAACTTAATTTCCCAGTCTGAATAAGTAGGTTGGAAATGACCGGTATAAATCGGATATTGCGCATTGCAGTTACTGTAATAATCACTTAATGCTCTGTCAAATTGGCGGAACACGACCCAGCTTCTTTGACTTGCAAAGCCGCCTCCTTTTCCCGGTTTATAATATTCACTATTATACTTATCTCTATTATTCCCATTTAGTTCATAGTCTGTATAATAGTCATACAATGTGCTGGATACATACTTGGTATTTGCTTCTTCTTTGAATGTTGCCTTCCTAATATCTACAACATCATCCGTCAGTTTCTTGCCTTCTTTGGCATCACGCCGGGTACCTTTTTCAGCCCAGTAGCCTCCGCGGTTGCCACTTTTATAAATTACATCATCGCTGGCATCCGCAAAGAAACACGGTTCGGAAAGGTCGGCTGGGATGTCCATCATGGCCGTACCATCACCGTTATCGGCTGCTTTCTCGTTCTCAACTGCCCAAGAAGCAAAACGGATTTTTGTATAACCTTCCGGCACTTCGTAATACCAGATGTTGGTGTCCTTTAGTCGATCCATCTCCTGTTTTGTTATAGGATCCTTACCATCGCCCGTCAGATAGCACCAAAGCTTACCGTCGTTCGTCGGCATGCCACATCCAATCGCGCCATGTGTTTCACTTGTTTCATTCTCATAAGAAAGCCCGGAGAAAGTTGCATCGAAGTAAATAACTTGCTTGCCTTGCTTGCCTTGCGGGGTTCCCCAAGTGGATTGGTTATTTCCTTTATAAGTAAAGCAATATTTTTTGCTTGCGTTATAAAGGAATGTATTTTCGTCTGTTCCCTGTTCGTAGAAGTTATAGCTCTCACTTAACGGTTTGCTACCATTTTCGGCAAAGAATTGAACAGAAGAGCAGGCACTTGTAGGAATTTCAAATCTCGGCTTTTTGTCTTTGGCAACATCACCGATCGTTACCGTTTCAGTTGCCGTTGTATTTCCGGAAGAATCTTGTTCCGTAAATACTGCGGTTACATTTGCCAGGCCAGAATCACTCAGGTTTTCAAAGACCATCTTCTGGCTACCAAAAGCGGTGTGGCCAGCAGGGTCAGGTAATGCTGATGCATTTGCCCAGTCGGCATCATTCCAAGCTACATCACCATTTTCGCTGTTTGCATCGCCATCATAATATTTGTCATTAAATACGTCAACTTCTACAAAATTGTTCTTTTCAGGTGGAGCTTTTACTCTTACTTTATGGCTTTTATCTAAAGTAAACTGCATCCAGACATATCCGCCCCAGGGGCATATCGTCTTGTCGCCATTTATTTTATAAATGCGTTGGCCTTTGGAAGTAATTTTGTCGGGAACAAGGGACATTAGCTGTTCGCCAATCTCTCCGTCATCTGCCAGGCTGCCATTTCCGCGCTTTGCATTAAAGGTAATTGTAGAATTTTTTGTTACTTCCCAACTGCTCGGGACTGCAAAGTAAACGGTAAACTGATTAGATTGTGTGCTAACCCCCAGCGCCCTATCCATATCTTCCGCTTCCTCGGCGTCCATCTGCGGCTGTTCGGTCGGTTCCGGGGTGGCGGTGGGGGTCACGGTCGGCACAGGGGTGGCCGTTGCGGTGGCTGCCGGTTCCGGGGTCGGGGTGGGTTCTGCCGTGGGCTCCGGCGTTTCGGTCGGGGCGGGCTGCTCCGGCTCGGCGCTTTGTTCCGGTTCCGGGGTGGCGGCGTTCTGCTCCGGCAGAGCGGTATCCTCCCCGGAGGCCGTTCCCGGCTCATCCTCCAGCAGCTCTACTTCGTCATGTGCATCGGGCAGAAGATCCACCTCGGCGTATACGGGCAGGGCCAGAGCGGCGAGCAGGGCCAAGGCGGCCAGGAGGGCCGCCAGGCGGCGGCTCAGGGTACGGTGGGTGGTGCTGTGCTTATACATCTGCTCCCTTCCTTTCTGTTCCTTTCGGTGGCTCTATGTATGTCTGTAATGTTGGCTGGATTTTGCGTGCCGCGGCGGCCGGATACATCGCCTGCTGACAGTACGCATTATTTCACAGGTAGACCTGTGAAATAATATCCCCTGGGGATATCGTGCGCAACTGTTGCGTTTTTGAGCAATTTTTTTGGGGTTTCCTGCGCCGCTCACTTTTTATTCGTTACACTTATAAGGATTTCTAATAATGTTATAACACTTTTTGCTTCAAATTTCAATATCTATGGGTGATTTATGGGCGTTGCACCTTATTTTTCGTCATTGTGTAAAAGTCTACAATGTGGAATTTGGTAAATTTGCTCAACACATTTTTGCGTCATTCTTTGCGTATTTTTTCTTTTTCACGGCTTTCTTCCATATTTTTTGTCGTTTTTTGGCGTTTTGTGCAATCCATTTGCGCAAACAAATTGCGCAAGTCCGGCCTGTTACATAGCCAAACATAGCGCAAAACTTGGACAAAAAAATAGAGGAGTGCCTAATACACTCCTCTCAGCCGGGTCTATACACTTTTATTCTTCTGTCTTGCAACGTGCCAGCAACACGGCACCGGCAGCGGCGTCGCCCTGCGGCTCGGCCAGGGTGAGCTGCGGCAGCAGGGTTTGCAGCTGCGCTTGGGCGGCGCTGCGCACCGGGGCGCACTTTTGCAGCACGCTGCCCGCAAAAGCGATACGGGCCGATTGCAGCCCCAGCTTTTCGGCCACCGGGCGCACCAGCAGGGCCAGCTCGCGGCCTGCCTTTTCCACAATTTGCAGGGCGGCGGCGTCGCCCTGTTCGGCGGCGGCCCCCACCAGCGGGGCCAGTGCGGCCACCTCCCGCTTGCCGAAACCCGGCGCGTAGATCTTGCCGATCAGTTCCCGGACGGCGCCGACCTGCAGCGCCTTAAACACTGCATCGTGCAGCACGGTGGGGGCAATGCGGCCATCCTCGGCACGGACGACCGCCGCCAGGGCGTCCCGGCCCAGGGCGAAGCCGCCGCCTTCGTCGTCCATCAGGCTGCCCCAGCCGCCGCTGCGGGCTTCGCGGCCATCGGTGCTTTGGCCGTAGCAGATGGAGCCGGTGCCCGCGATGAGCACGATGCCGCCCGGCCCGCCGAGGGCCCCGTACAGGGCGGTCTGCTGGTCGCCGGTGAAGGTGACCGGGCCGTGGTAGCCGCCTGCCTGCAGGGCATTTTGCAGGTGGACCCGGGTGGCCGGGTTGCTGATGCCCGCCGCGCCGATGCACAGCATGCGGCAGGCGTCCAGCCCGCCCGGCAGCGCGGCCATATTGCGCAGCAGGTCGGCCACGGTGGCCTCGCACTGACCCGCCACGGTGCCATTGGGGTTGAGCGCACCGGCGGTAAAGGGCTGCGGCGCGGTGCCATCCTGATACAAAACGCGGCAAAGGGTCTTGGTGCCGCCGCCGTCCCACCCGGCGTAATACTGTGTTTGCATACATTTGCTCCTTTATTGTTCAGTTATTACGTTTATACGCAAATTTTCTCTTGACAAATTGCCCTGAAGCGAACATAATAGAATCAGGTTGAAACTTTATTTTAAGCAGATGTTTTATTATTTCAGGAGGTCCTACGATGGAACTTTCTTTTTTACAAAAGGATGCCTGCATCGCCATTGGGCTGATGAGCGGCACCAGCGCCGACGGCATTGACGCCGCCGTGGTGGAGCTGCGGGGCTGCGGCACCGATACCAGGGTGCGGCAGCTGGGGTTCATCACGCTGCCGTTCAGCGATGAGGCGCGGCAAAAAATTTTGCAGGTGGCGGGCGGTGCGCCGCTAGACAGCCGGGAGATCTGCCTGCTGAACTTTTACCTGGGCGGCCTGTCCGCCGATGCCTGCCTGGAAGCCTGCCGCGCGGCGGGTATCCAGCCCGGCGACGTGGACTTTGTGGGCAGCCATGGGCAGACCATCTGGCACGAGCCTGCGGGCGCAGACTACCTGGGCCGCAAGGTGCGGGCCACGCTGCAAATTGGCGAGCCAAGCCTGATCGCCGAGCGGCTGGGCTGCCCGGTGGTGAGTGACTTCCGCGTGCGGGACATGGCCGCCGGCGGGCTGGGTGCGCCCCTTGTCCCCTACACCGAGTACCTTTTATACCGCGAGGAGCACCGCACCGTGGCGCTGCAAAACATTGGCGGCATTGGCAACATTACCGTGCTGCCTGCGGGCGGTGCGCTGGCGGACACGCTGGCTTTTGACACCGGCCCGGGCAACATGGTCATCGATGCACTGGCCGCGCGGGTAACGAACGGCGCGCTGCGCTACGACGACGGCGGCAAGCTAGCACGGCAGGGGCAGGTCAGTGCCGAACTGCTGCGGTATTTAGTGGACAGCGACGATTACCTGCGGCTGGCCCCGCCCAAGACTACCGGCCGTGAGCATTACAGCGCCGCCTTTGTGGATGCGCTGTGGCGCAAGGGCGAGGCGCTGGGGCTGACCGGGTACGATAAGATCGCCACGGCCACGGCCTTTACCGCCGAGAGCATCTGCCTGGCGGTGGAGCACCACTGCCCGCAGAAGCCGGAGCGGTTGATCGTGGGCGGCGGCGGAAGCCACAACCCTGTATTAATGGAACTGCTGCAGGCGGGCCTGCCCGGCTGCGAAGTGGTGACCAACGAGGCCCTGGGCCTGGACAGCGACGCCAAGGAGGCCGTTGCCTTTGCGATTTTGGCCAACGAGATGCTGCACGGCCGCTGCAACAACGCCCCCAGCGCCACCGGCGCAGCCCACCCTGTTGTGATGGGCAAGCTGAGCCTGTAAAGGCATAAGAAGGAGAGAACCTGCATGACTAATGTAGAAGTACGGGTGCGCAGCAGCTACAGCGCACTGAGCCCCACCTGCCAGAAAGCGGCCGATTATCTGCTGGCCCACACGCGGGAGCTGTACAGCATCCCCATTGCCGAGTTGGCGCGGCAATCCGGCGTAAGCTCGGCGGCCTGGGTGCGGCTGTGCAAGGAGATCGGCTACACCGGGTTGAAGGACATGCGCCAGCAGCTCTACCTGCAATACAGCGCTGAGCCCCAGGTGGAAGTGGACCCGACCGTACATTTTTCTGACCTGCGAGAGGGCAAAAGCGCCCAGGAAATTTTGCAGAACGTGACGGCGGCCAGTTTGCAGGCGCTGCAGCGGACCTCCAAGCTGATGGACCCCGCCGCCTACCAGACGGCCTCAGATTGGCTGCTGCAATCCAAATCCATCAAGCTGTTTGGCATGGGGGCCTCTGGGCTGGTGGCCTCGGACCTGTGCGACAAGCTGCTGCGCATTGGCAAAAACGCCATTTTCAACTTTAACAGCCATGTGCAGCTAAGCTACAGTGCCACGCTGACAAAGGACGATACAGCGGTGTTTATTTCCAACACCGGCAAGACGCAGGAAATCTTGCAGGCATTGGAGGCCGTGCAGGCCAGCGGGTGCCATACCATTGGCATTACCCATTACAGCAAGTCCCCGCTGAGTGCGGGGTGCAAGCTGCTGCTGTACACATCGTCGAAAGAAGTGTATGTGCGCAGCGGCGCGATGAGCAGCAGGTTGGCGCAGCTGATGGTGGTGGATGCGCTGTTTACCGTGCTGGCCAGCCAGGATTACGCGGCGATACAGGGCACGCTGGAGAGCAGCTACCAGATTTGTATGTCGCACAGGGTGGATCATCGGTAACTCTAAAAGGCTTCCTCTGCGAGACAGACTCCCCCGATACGGGGGAGGTGGCACGAAGTGCCAGAGGG
>OLGB01002938.1_pt1 | contig 16994 bp, 11 predicted proteins | sample 1605691 | NCBI WGS metagenome assembly OLGB01 (sample SAMEA3888925, study PRJEB22519) | human gut metagenome | biome: human gut; feature: human-associated habitat; material: faeces | place: Denmark | collected 2010 | reverse complement strand
GAGGGCTTTATAAAAAGTGTTATGAAAAAAATGATTATCAACGGGCGGGAATTACATGCGAATTTACAGAAACAAGTGACATTTATTCTTGTAAGGGTGCGCTTAGAGGATTACATTACCAAAGACATTACTCACAAGCTAAATTATTGCATGTTATAAGTGGGTGTATATATGATGTCGCTTTGGATTTGAGAGTGGAATCGCCAAGCTTTGGAAAATATCATACAGAACTGCTTGAAGCACGGGACAATAAAATAATATATGTACCAGAAGGTTTTGCACATGGATTTATTACTTTATCGGAGGAAGCGGTATTTTCTTATCAATGTTCTGGAAAATATGACCCGGAATCCTGTGGGGGTATTTTATGGAATGACCCGGAACTGAACATCCCCTGGCCGTTAGAAGAGTATGGAGTAACTAATGTTATTTGTACAGATAAGGATAAAAACTGGCCAACATTTAAAGAGTACTGTAGTAAATATTGTTAAAAGGGGAATAGTAAATGAAAAAAGTTCTGGTAACGGGAGCAACAGGTTTTGTAGGAAATTGGGTTGTTAAAGAATTACTTGCACATGGTATAGAAGTGATTGCAGTTGTAAGAGAAGGTACTAAGAATCTGAATAAATTACAACAGGAAAATGTAAAAATTATTGCGTGTAATCTTGAGAGGATAAGTAATTTACCAGATTTGCTGAAAGATAAGGATATTGATACGGTATATCACTTTGGTTGGCAGGGAGTGTCTGATCAGGATATTAAAAATGCGGATATTCAGATACAAAATATCAAGGCAACTCTGAATCTGATTGAAGTAATGCAGGAGTTCGGTGCCAAAACATTTATTGGTGCAGGCAGCCTTCATGAGATAGAAGGTTATTATGATATGGGACAAGATAAAATTGTGACAAATCTTGGATATATGTACAAAGCTTGCAAGATATCAGCACACTGGATGGGAAAGGCGCTGGCAGGTTCAAAGGGGATACGGTTTTTTTGGCCAATTATTTCCAATACTTTTGGAGTAGGTGAGAATTCAGGAAGATTAATCAATACAATTATACGTAAAGTATTGAATGGGGAAACCCCGGCACTGTCTGCAGGAATGCAGAACTATGATTTTGTGTATATTAGTGATGTTGCGAAGGCTTTCTATTTAATTGGAGAAAGAGGAGTCGATGGACGAAATTATTTTATTGGCTCCGGAAAGGTAAAACCTTTAAGGGAATATTTGGAAAAGGTTGGGCAAGTAACCAATACGGTAAATAATTCTTATGTACCTTTGGGATTTGGAATGCTTAAGGGTGATGTGGTTTATTTGCCGGAAGAAGTTTTTGACATAGGAAATTTAGTGGAGGATACGGGGTATAAAATAAGCGTTCCCTTTGAACAGGGAGTTCTTGAAACGGTAAAGTGGATAGAACAAAATAAAGTTGACAGTGTTTAAAATTGAATATGATTCAATTATGTGTTAAGATATTACTATGAGTAATGGAATAAGCAGAGAGGATTTAAAAATATGAAAAAAGCACTTATTACAGGCATCACAGGACAGGACGGCTCTTACTTGGCAGAGTTCCTTTTGGAGAAGGGATATGAGGTACATGGGATTACCAGACGTGCATCTATCTCTAACACAGCAAGAATTGACCATTTGATTGCAAAGAATGCAATTAAGCTTCATGATGGAGATTTGTCAGATACATCTTCTATTACGAATATTATTGCGCAGGTTCAGCCGGATGAAATCTATAATCTGGCAGCTCAGTCCCACGTTCAGGTATCTTTTGATGTACCGGAATATTCCGGAGATGTGGATGCAATCGGTGTACTGAGAATCCTTGAGGCAGTCAGAATTTTGGGACTGGCTAAGAAAACAAAGATTTATCAGGCTTCTACTTCTGAATTATATGGTAAAGTAGAAGAAGTTCCCCAGAGAGAAACGACTCCTTTTCATCCTTATAGTCCGTATGCAGTTGCAAAGCAGTATGGCTTCTGGATTATTAAGGAATATCGGGAAGCTTATGGTATGTTTGCAGTAAACGGTATTCTCTTTAATCATGAGTCTGAAAGACGTGGTGAGAATTTTGTCACCCGTAAAATTACTCTGGCAGCAGGACGTATTGCAGAAGGAATTCAGGACCATTTGGAACTTGGAAATATGGATTCCCTGCGTGACTGGGGATATGCAAAGGATTATGTAGAGTGTATGTGGATGATTCTGCAGCATGACACACCGGAAGATTTTGTTATTGCAACCGGTGAGCAGCATACAGTCAGAGATTTTACAGAAAGAGCATTTAAAGCAAATGGTATTGAGCTTCGCTGGGAAGGCACTGGCGTAGAAGAAAAGGGATATGACAAGGCAACCGGAAAGATGCTGGTTTGTGTAAATCCTGCATGGTTCAGACCCACTGATGTGGATAATCTTTGGGGCGACCCTACAAAGGCAAAGACTGTACTTGGCTGGAATCCACAGAAAACTACTTATGCACAGTTAGTAGAAATTATGGCAAAGCATGACAGGGCACTTGCAAAGCAGGAAAAGGCTATGAAGGCTGTTGAACAGTAAAAACGCTATATATGATAAATGGGAAGGGGGATTCTGTGAAGAATCCCTCTTTCGGTAAGAGGGTAAATCATGAAAAAGGGATTAGTAATAGGTGCTGCTGGTTTTGTTGGCAAGTATTTGATTGATGAAATGATAGCAAATGGAATTGAACCTTATGCAACTAAGCTGGGGCATGAAAAACTGGAAGATAGTCCGGCGAAAATTTATGATTTGGACATTATGGATAAAGAGGCTGTTGCAACACTGCTTTTTGAAGTCCGACCTGATTATATATTTCATTTAGCAGCACAGAGTTCAGTGGGAGTGGCATGGAAGAATCCGGGACTTACGGTGGATGTCAACATTAAGGGAAGTCTGAATGTGATGGATGCGGTAAGAGAACTGTATTATAAACCAAGAGTTTTACTGATTGGTTCAGGGGAAGAATACGGCTATATTAAAGAGGGAGAAACTCCGATTGTTGAAACAAACCTGCTGCGTCCCGGTAATATATATGCGGCAACGAAGGCATGTCAGAATATGATTGGCAATATTTATGCGAAGGCATATGATATGGAACTGATGATGGTACGGGCATTTAATCATATTGGCCCCGGTCAGGCATCGCTTTTTGTGGTATCTGATTTTTGCCGACAGGCAGCAGAAATAGAAAAAGGTTTAAGGGAGCCAGTGATAAAGGTTGGCAATTTGACGGCAAAACGGGATTTCACGGATGTTAGAGATGTAGTAAAAGCATATGTAAAATTGATACAGGCGGGACAGGCTGGCGAAACCTATAATGTGGGAAGTGGAAATGCCAGAGAAATCCGGGAAATTCTGGATTTGATTATTTCCATGTCAGAGTCAGAGATTCAGGTAGAGATAGACCCTAATAAATTACGCCCTGTGGATGTTCCGATTATTGAGGCAGATATTACAAAAATCAACCAGTTAACGGGTTGGAAGCCGGAAATTTCTCTGGAGCAGACCATCCGGGAAACTTTCGATTTTTGGCGCGAGAATGTGTAGGAGGAAAAGGAAAATGATTAGTAAGGATAGTTTGTTTTCAACAGAAGGAACAACAAAATCAGACCGTTGCCTGCATACTCCGGGAACCTTTGCAAAGGAAAATCTGCTTTATGTTCAGGAGGTTGGGAAGCTGGAGAGCTTAAAACCCCACAGATGTGTCCGGGAAAATCTGGATTCTTATTTATTCCTGATTGTACTGGAAGGAAAGGGAAGTCTGGTTATCCGGGGGAAAGAATATTCTGTGGAAAAGGGTGACTGTGCATGGATTGACTGCAAGGAGCATTTTGAGCATATCAGTGATGAGAAGGATGCCTGGAAGCTGGCATGGGTACACTTTAACGGAAAGTCAGCGTCCGGATATTACGAGCTTTTTATGAAATATCACCATCGGGAAAATATTTTCCGCGTACAGGATGTAAAGTCCTGGGAAGAAATCGTAACGGAACTTTTGGCAAAACAGAAGGAAAGGCAGCTGCAGGCAGAGCTGCAGAGCGGAGAAATATTGTTGCATTTGTTAAATAAAATAATTATCAGTGTGGCAGATGTGGAGGAGATGGAAAACGAAGAAGAACATCTGACAGCAGGGGCACTTCGGGAACGGGTAAATGAAGATTATGCGGAGGAAGGTGTACTGCAGGAGCTGGAAAAAGCTTTCGGAGAAAATATTGCAGTTTTGAGCGCAAAGTTTGAACGGCAGCTTGGCATTACACTGGAGGAGTACATCAGCAACCGGCGTTATAATGCGGCAAAGGAGTTACTGCGTTTCAGCGTGAAATCGGTGGAAACCGTAGCCAGGGAAACCGGAATCGGGGAAGTAGAAACCTTACAGAAAATGTTCCGGGAGAAGGACGGTATGACGGCAGAGGAGTACCGCCAGAAATGGGCAGGATGGATAAGAAATTAGTTTCCAAAATGGAACGAAATAATTGTATTTAAAGATGCAGAAAGGTAAAAATTATGAACATAGTATTGTTATCCGGTGGAAGCGGAAAGAGATTGTGGCCCTTATCAAATGATGTGCGCTCCAAGCAGTTCATCAAGATTTTTAAGGGGAAGGATGACGACAGAGAGTCCATGGTACAGCGTGTGTACCACCAGATTAAAAAGATAGATGCGGATGCGACAGTAACGATTGCAACTGCAAAAACCCAGGTTTCGGCAATTCATAATCAGCTTGGCAACGGGGTCGGAATCAGCGTGGAGCCCTGCAGAAGGGATACTTTCCCGGCAATTGCGCTGGCAACTGCATATCTGCATGATGTACAGGGAGTGGGTGAGGAGGAAGCGGTTGTAGTCTGTCCTGTTGACCCTTATGTGGAGGATGATTATTTTGAAGCTCTGAAGGCGTTGGGGGAGCAGGCAGAAAAGGGAGAGGCGAACCTTGTGCTGATGGGAATTGAGCCCACCTATCCCAGTGAAAAATACGGATATATTATTCCGGCGGACAAGGAACAAGTCAGCAGTGTAAAAACCTTTAAGGAGAAGCCGGATGAGGAAACGGCGAAAAAATATATCGCTCAGGGCGCGCTGTGGAATGGCGGGGTATTTGCCTATAAGCTGAAATATGTGCTGAACAAGGCGCATGAGCTGCTGGATTTCAAGGATTATGCGGATTTATTTGCAAAATATGATACTCTGGAGAAAATCAGCTTTGACTACGCGGTGGTTGAAAAAGAGGATAATATTCAGGTAATGCGGTTTGCCGGAGAATGGAAGGACCTTGGCACCTGGAATACGCTGACAGAGGCAATGGGCGAGAGCAGCGTGGGCAATGTGATTGAAAATGACACAAATGTCAATGTACATATTGTGAATGAACTGGACGTACCTGTCCTTTGTATGGGACTTAAGGATGTGATTGTATCTGCCAGTCCGGAGGGAATCCTGGTGGCAGATAAGGAAAAATCTGCCCAGATTAAGGGGTATGTGGATAAGCTGGATAATCAGATTATGTATGCGGAAAAGTCCTGGGGCAGCTTCCGGGTGCTGGATGTAGAGGATGGCAGTATGACAATCAAGGTAATTCTGAATCCGGGACATAAAATGAATTATCACAGTCACGAGCATCGGAGTGAAGTCTGGAACATCATTTCGGGAAATGGAACAGTCATTGTAGATGGCAAGAAGCGTGATGTTTCTGCGGGGGATGTAATAGAGCTTCCGGCAGGCTGCAAGCATACTGTGATTGCGGAAACAGAGCTGAGAATAATAGAGGTTCAAATTGGCAAAGAAATCAATATCCATGATAAGAAAAAATACGAATTATAAGGAAGCGGATAAAACAATTTGCTGGTGGGAGTACATAGGGGCAGTTCTTTTGGGACTGTCCATTATGTATTTTTTTCTGTATCGGACAGGAACCTGTTTTTCCGGGTATCACTTTCTGGATGACCATGAGTTAGTGCGGGCAGAGTATGCTTTTCGGGAACAGGGCGTGTCGCTCTGGAGTATGCTCAGGAGCGCTGTGCTGGGAGATTTGGGCTGGCGGTATCGCCCTTTTTACTGGGTAGAGCGAACAATTGGCGAATACTTATGGGGAAGTAATCTTTATGCCTGGAATCTGTATACGGCGGGGAAGGGCGTTTTGTGTGCTTTTCTGCTGTACCTGACGGCACGGAATTTTTATGTGAACCGTATATGCAGCATTTTGTTTACGACGATAATTATGATAGGACAGCAGTTTGTGCCCTGGTACAGAAGTGCAAATCAGGAAAGTCTGGGGCTTCTGCTGCTGTCTGCAGCGCTTTTTCTGATTGCCGGGCAGTATCATCAAAAGCGGGAGAAATCCCTCGTATATGATATTGGAATTGCTGTTTTTTCCATTCTGGCAGCATTGACAAAAGAGAGCTTTTTACTGGTTTTGCCTGCGGTGATGGGATTAAAGTTCTGGCTTGCATTCTGGGAAAAGGAAACGACAATGACTGTGGGAAAGCGGATTGGTACCTGTCTGAAACAGGGATTGATTTGTTACATTCCGGCTCTGCTGGTGTTTCTGATATCCTGTTATCTGCTGCTGTTTGTTGTTGGGGTAGATAAGGTGAGCTATGCGGGGTTTGACGAGTCAGTCAGTCTTTCTACCTACTTTTATGGGATTCGGGATACGCTGAGTTATTATTTGAAATGGTACACGGTATTTGGTGGCGCGGCAGTTTTTCTTGTTCTGATGTGTTACCAACTGGCAGAGCGGGATAAAATCTGGAAGCTGGCAGGATTTTGCCTGCTGGCACTTTATGTAATGGGAATAGAGCTTGCGGCGCATGCAAAGAGCCTTATGACCGGGCGGTATATTATTCCTTATATTGTGGGGTATGCCTGTCTGATTGTCCTTTTAGGGTACCATTATTTTAAGAAGGACAGCTTCCGCCGGAGAGTTTATACAGGGGGGCTTTGTCTGCTGTTGCTTTTACAGGTGCCGGCGGCATATTCCGGGGCGAGAGATTATGCTTATGAGGGAAAAATGACGGCGATTTATTTTCAGGCGATTATGGACAGGGTGCCCCAGGATGGGGTTATTATAGCAGCGATAGAGGACGAAGAACTGGATTTGTCTACGGCAAGCTGGCTGGAGGTTCACGGCTGGACACAGGTTTTTTACTATGACAGGAATACAGAAGAACTGACGGACCAGGTGCAGTTAGTAAAGGTACAGGAAGAGATGCCGTCCTGGGAAGCGGCAGATTTGGCGATTTGTTATGGCGATATGGTTCAGACTGTTGTGGAAAAAATGGGACTGAATGGAGAGGATTCCTATGGAACGGAAGAGTATCAGGGATGTTATCTTGTCTATCGGAAATAGGCAGCTGCTCTATTTTCTTTGTTTTTTGGCGTTTGAACTGATTGATTTTCTGCGGAATACGCAGAATGGGGATATCTGGAGTGCGGCAGTAGGCGGAACCGGTCTGGTGATGATGGTGCTGATATTTAGTGAATATCCGTTAAAAGAGTGGCATTATGGAAAGCATACCAGGGTTTACATGGCAATCTGGACGGTATGCTGTCTGGGCATAGCAGGCGCGTCAGCCCTTTGGCAGCAGCATTTCATTTTGGGCATTTACAAGTGGACTTTTTTTCTGGGTGTCTGGAATGTCTGGTGGATTTTTCTAGTGGGGCAGGAAATCGTGAAGCGGCTATGGAAAGCGGGCAGCTTGCGGGCAAAACCGGATTTAACGGGAGTTCTGGCGCTTGTAATGGCTTTTCTGATGACATTTTCCAGAAGCGGACGGCTTTGGCCTGTGTGGTTCGCCGCTATGTTTGGTATGTTTTATGTAACAAGATTTACCAGGGAAAAGCTGGAACAGTTATTTGAGGCGATGGTTGACGCAACGATTGTTGCATTTTTTGTTATCCAGATATATGCCTATGGATTCAGACCCTATGATGTGATTCGGTATCTGGGCGCATATCCCAACAGCAATGTAGCTTCGCTGCATTATCTGGTAGTGTATACCATGGTGCTGTGTAAATTACATTATCTGGAAAAGAAAAATGCGAAAAAGGGCTGGCGGATTTTCTTCTTTCTGGGAGCGGCGGGGCTTTTGGATTTTATGTTCCTGACGATGGGAAGAACATCCTGGGTGACAGCTATTGTAATCACCTGTTTTTATGGTATTTTCGTTATCTGGAAGAACTGGAAGAAGAAATTCAGCGGGGTGATTGCCAGAGGAGCAGCACTGGTAGCAGCTTTTGTTGTACTGTTTCCGGTGGTTTTCGGTACAGTACGCTTTTTGCCTGCGGTTTTGCATCACCCGGTCTGGTACGGCGGGGAATACAGCATCGAAAAGGTACATTCCTTCGACCCGGCGGATTCTCCGAAATATATTGAGATTGACGAGTTTTTAGAGGCTGTCTTTGGAAGAATTGTGGGAACCTTCTACAAGGGGGACGCAATGCAGGAGGACGAGGCAGGGAATGCAGAAAGCACAGAAAATGTGGCTGCAGATAATGCGGTGGCAGGAGATAATACAGGAGCAGTAATTGTCGATAACGTTGCAGCAGGAAATAGCACTGATAACGTTGCAACAGTAGAAGCGGGAACTGCAGAAGGTAAAGCAGGAGCAAGAAGCGCTGATAACACTGTGGCGGAAAATACAGAAGACGGGGAGAATGCGGACAGAGAAAATACCGAACCGGATAATGTAAATAGTGCGGTGGCAGTTGATGCCTCCCAGACTTCTTATGAAATAATAGAAAAAATAGGACCGGAAGGCATGGACGAGGCACTGAATATACGTCTTAGCATTTATGCGGCATATCTCCGGAACTTAAATTGGTTTGGGCATCCGGACGCAGAAGGGCATTATCAGTTTGCGGATATAGATTATTTTTCCTGGCATGCGCAGAATGTATGGCTTCAAATGGCATTCTCCTATGGGATTCCTTCGGGTATCCTGTTTCTGATACTTACAGTGCTGCTTTTCAGGAAAAACTTTGGAATTCTGAAAAATGCGGGAAATGTACCCTATAAAATAATTCCATTTTTTATCTGTCTGCTTTTCTTTGTGTACGGGTTGATGGAACTGGACTGGAATGTGGGACAATATCCGCTGATATTACTTTTTATCACCCAGCATCCGCAGATACGGGAACAGCAGGAATCAAATTAAGATAGCACGGCAATAATGGATTTTAAAACAGAATATAACAAAAGGGAACTAAAATATGATGTTATAAAAATACTCCATAAAAATTGCCTTTTGAACAAGGATATGCTATGATAATTTCATGTCTGTTTCTTGAGCAGAAAGGACGAAAGGGAGAAAGTTATGTTGAATAATAAGTCAATTCTGATAACCGGTGGTACCGGAAGCTTTGGTAAGGCATTTACAAAATATGTATTGGAGCATTATGAGCCGAAAAAAATTATTATATATTCCAGAGATGAGTTTAAGCAGTTTATTATGCAGAATGAATTTAAGGAGTACAAGGATAAGCTTCGTTTCTTTATTGGCGATGTGCGGGATAAGGAAAGGCTGAGAAGGGCTTTTGAGGGCGTGGATTATGTTGTACATGCGGCAGCGTTAAAGCAGGTACCGGCGTGTGAGTATAATCCGGCGGAAGCGATTAAGACGAATATAAACGGAGCACAGAATGTAATTGATGCGGCTCTGGATACGGGTGTAAAAAAGGTTGTGGCGCTTTCCACGGATAAGGCAGTGAACCCGGTCAATCTGTATGGTGGTACAAAGCTGGTATCGGACAAGCTGTTTATTGCGGCAAACGCATACGCAGGCAGCAAGGATATCTGTTTTTCCATTGTCAGATATGGCAATGTGGCAGGCAGCCGCGGTTCTGTTATTCCTTTTTTCCACAATATTATTAAAAACGGCGGTACAGAACTGCCGATTACAGATTATCGGATGACCCGTTTCTGGATTAGCCTGCAACAGGGTGTGGAACTGGTGATTAAGGCTTTGGAGGAAGCAAAGGGCGGAGAAACTTTCATATCCAAGATTCCTTCTTTTAAGATTACAGATTTGGCAGAGGCGATGCTGCCGGGATGCAAGATGCCGGAGGTTGGAATCCGTGAGGGTGAAAAGCTTCATGAGATTATGGTTACAGTAGAGGATTCTCTGACCACCTATGAATATGAGAAGCATTTTATTGTATATCCCCAGATGGTCTGGAGCGAGAGCCGGAAGGCAAAGCCTACCGGGAAGAAGGTACCGGAAGGGTTCTCTTACAGCTCCGGAAATAATACCGAATGGCTGACGGTAGAGCAGATTCGGGAATTGCTTCATACAGTTGATTTGGAAAAGTAAAGAACAAAAGGAAGGCTCCCTTGGAGAAGATTGCCAGACAATCGGCTTTGAGGGGGTTTTTTGACAGGTAAAAGCAGGATGAGATGGGATTATTTGTTTTACAGGCAGATTTTATCCAGAGGAAGAGAATATTTTCGGTCTGGTAAGGTGCAGAACTTAAAGCATACTGGAGCCCGATATGAGGCGGATGTAGTTGGAACGGAGGACTACCATGTGACAGCATATCTCGGCGACCGGGTGCATCCGCAGCTTTCCTGCAATTGTCCTTATGCCGGGGATGGATATTATTGTAAGCATATGGCAGCAGTCCTTTTTGCAGTGGAAGAGGAAGAAAATATGCCGGATGTCAGGATGCGTGCAGTGGAAAAATTCAGTGGAAGGGTCTATCCTTTTGCAAACAGAGAGCGGGAAGGGGCTTTGCAGGAGGAGTATGCCTATTTTGATTTGGCAGAAATGACAAAGAATATACTTATTTATGAGGATGTTTATGAAGAAGCGAAAAAGCTGGTAGCAGAGGGCAGACTTGTTCTGGAAGCAGTGGAAACGGGTTATACGATTGCAACAGGAACGAGGGAAATGACAGGCGTTGCAAGAGGGTATCTGCATGGGAAAAACAGAAGAGGAGAGAAAATAGAAGACGAAATAGAGATTCGTTTTAAAAAGGATGGAATTATCAGCGCTATCTGTATGGCAGAGGGACGCCACTTATACGAAGGAAATGCCAAAGTGTGTGCTCATGTTCTGGGAATCCTGCTTCTTTTGCAGGAAAGGCTGAGAATAGAAGCAATCGGCGATGCCACGGATGTTTATGCCAGCCAGATGTTTGAAAGGTACAGGAACAGCAGGGCATGGCGGAATACAGGGGAATATACGGGAACGGTGGAGCTGGAGCCGGTTCTGGAACGGAAGCAGGAAGAACTTCAGGTGGGCTTTCGTATTGGCAAGGAGAAAAAATATCTGCTGAAAAGTTTGCCGGAGTTTGTGGAGAGTGTTGAAACAAAGGGCAAATTTGTTCTGGGGAAAAATAACCAGCTGGATTTTGCAACAGACAGATTCTCGGAAAAATCAGGAGAGTATTACGCTTTTATCCGGGAAGCGGTGCTTGGGGAGAAACGGAGAGGAGAGTATGTCCGGGAAACCAGACGGCAGTACCGGGAGAGCGGGGAGGAAACCATCAGGGGGCGCATGGCGTTGTATGGGCAGCGTCTGGATGAGTTTTTTGAAATTGCAGAGGATGAAAAAATTGGATATGCAGACAAAAGCGGATACCAGACGGTAAAAAAGGTGATTGGTTTCGGGGAAGGGAATTTCAGACCGAAGCTGGTGATTGCCAGAGAAGTGGATGACCTTGGAGTTTTTCAGGGGGTTCGGATGACAGGTATCCTTCCGGAATGGATACAGGGAATACAATACAGATATTATTTCGAGGGGGAACAGCTTCTGCGGCTTTCCGGGGAATGTGAAGAAGCGTTGCAGCCGCTTCTGGAGATGGCTGTTGCCGGGAAAATTTCCATGAAAATAGGCAGAAAGCGGTTGTCAGAATTTTATTACCGGGTATTGCCGACCCTTCGGGAGTATGCAGACATTGAAGAGAAGGATGCAAGGACGGTACAAAGGTATCTGCCGCCGGAGGTACAGTTTGTGTTTTATCTGGATGCAGAATTCAGAAATGTAAGCTGTCAGGTAAAGGCGCGGTACGGCGAGGATGAATATGATGTGATGGACTGGCTGATGCCGGACAGAAAAAAAGAGATTTTCCGGGATAAAGAGCGGGAAAATGAGGCATTGGAGTGTGTTCAGAAATTTTTTCCGGAACAGGATATGGAAAAGCAGTATTTTCATTGCGCTAATGATGCAGACAGAGTTTACAGGCTGCTGGATGGCGGTGTTGCGGATTTGATGAGAATCGGGGAAGTGCAAAGCACGGATGCCTTCCGGAATATGAATATCAGAAAGCGGATTCCTGTTAGTCTGGGAGTATCGGTAAGCAGCGGGCTGATGAATCTGGAAATCAGTTCCACGGAATTATCCCAGGAGGAATTGCTGGACATTCTTTCCCAGTATCGGAGAAAAAAGAAATTTTTCCGGTTGAAGAACGGGGATTTCCTGAAGCTGGAAGACCAGAATATGAGTGAACTGGTGACAATGCTGGATACGCTTCATATTTCCTCAAAGGATTTTGCAGCAGGGAAAATGCAGATTCCCCTGTACCGGGCGCTTTATCTGGACAGGATGCTGGAAAATCTGGAGGGAGTCTATACAGACCGGGATGGGGCATTCCGCAGGCTTGTGAAGAATTTTAAGGCAGTGGAGGATGCAGATTATACATTGCCGGAATCGCTGCGCCCAGTTTTAAGAAAATATCAGAAATATGGATATCGCTGGCTCAGAACGCTGGAGAGCAGCAGCTTTGGCGGCATTTTGGCGGATGACATGGGGCTTGGGAAAACCCTGCAGGTAATTGCTGTGTTACTGGCAGCTCATGAGGAAGGAAAAACGATGCCTTCTCTTATTGTAACACCGGCATCTCTGGTATATAACTGGCAGGAGGAGTTCGCGCAGTTTGCACCGCAGCTGCGGGTTGGCGTAGTTGCAGGAAATCAGCAAAAGAGACAGGAATGTTTGCAGCAATATCAGGATTTTGATGTGCTGGTAACGTCCTATGACCTGTTAAAGCGGGATATTTCAGAATATGAGGACAGGGAATTTGCTTATCAGGTGATTGATGAAGCACAATATATCAAGAATCATACGACAGCGGCTTCTAAGGCGGTTAAGGTAATCCGCGCGCGGGTCAAATATGCGCTGACAGGTACGCCCATAGAAAACAGACTGAGCGAGCTTTGGAGCATCTTTGATTATCTGATGCCGGGATTCTTATATGGGTATGAAACCTTTAAGAAGGAAATCGAAACCCCGATTGTGAAAAACAAGGATGCGGAGGCGACGGAGAGGCTGAAAAGACTGGTGTCCCCCTTCATCCTGCGCAGACTGAAAAAGGATGTATTGCGGGATTTGCCGGAAAAGCTGGAAGAAATTTACTATGCAAAAATGGAAGAAACACAGCAGCAGCTTTATGACGCCCAGATTGTGCATATGAAGCAGCTCTTAAAGGGGCAGTCAGAGGAAAATTATCGGAAGAATAAATTACAGATACTTGCGGAAATGATGAAATTACGGCAGATTTGCTGTGACCCGTCTTTGTTTTTGGAAAATTATAACGGTGAATCGGCAAAGCGGGAAACCTGTATGGAACTGATTCAGAGTGCCATGGAGGGGGAGCATAAGATTTTGCTGTTTTCGCAGTTTACATCTATGCTGGAGCTCCTGGAAAAGGAGCTGGCAGACAGAGAAATTCCCTATTATAAGATTACCGGGGAAACCGGAAAAGAGAAACGGATGGAACTGGTAAAGGCATTTAACAGTGATGCTACACCGGTATTTCTGATTTCACTGAAAGCCGGTGGTACAGGGTTAAACCTTACCGGGGCAGATATTGTAATTCATTATGACCCCTGGTGGAATCTTGCGGTACAGAATCAGGCAACAGACAGGGCACACCGAATCGGTCAGAGGAAGGTAGTATCTGTTTATAAACTGATTATGAAAAATTCAATAGAAGAAAAAATTCTTCATATGCAGGAGAGAAAAAAGAATCTTGCGGATGAAATCTTAAGCGGTGAAACAGGCGGAATTGTCAATATGACAAAGGAAGAGCTGTTGGAGCTGCTGAATGAGTAAAAGGGCAGTTCGGATACTTTCTTAGGGGGAAGTGATTGAAACTGCCCTTTCAATTTAGGTGAAAATGGCAATAGGAAAATTGCCATAATACCTCATGCTTTAGCCGGGATAGTCACAAACGTAAATCCAATCACCAATCCACTCCTGAGTAGTATGGTTATAAAGACGCTTGTACATTTTACCATCTACAATTTTGTAACGATACTGAATATCGTCCTTTAAGGGCATAATTCCGTAATCACCAGATAAGGTGACGATGGAGTCGTCCTGTACATTGGAGGCGGCATTAACGGTAAGACTTGTAGTAGGACAAGCAAATACCATCAGGGTCAGGCAGGCAGTTCCTGCCAGTAAGGCTAAATTTTTAGTCAATTTCTTGCGTTTCATATATAATCCCTCCTTCTTTTTGTATAAATAAATTATACATTAAAGAACAGTAGCAGGCCAATAGAATACAAATAAATAACAACATTAAATCACGACAAAATAAATAAAAAAGTGACGAATTTCGACAAATATAGAAAAACATCACTTTCTCAATTGCTATTTTGCTGGCATAACAGTTATTTCTCTGTAATATTCCAAAGAAGGTACATTTTCAATGTAAACGTCAAATCCTACGCCTACCCTTAAATTTAACGCCGCTTTTATGAGCGGCGTGGTTTCCGACATTCCTCGGGAAGTTCCTCTGCCCAGGGCATCAGCTGATCTAGTTTTGCCGGATCTATATTTCCTTTTTCGTCACAATACTTCGGCAGCTCCGTGAGGATATACCTGAAGTAGTAGTATGGGCGCAGATTGTTCAGCTTTGCTGTTTCTGAAATACTGTAAACAAGAGCGCTGGCTCTGGCACCTTTGGCTGTGTTATGGAACATCCAGTTCTTCTTGCCGATACAGAAAGTCCGGATAGCCCGCTCGGAAGCGGAGTTATCGATTGGGATATCCCCATCGGTCAGAAATACCTTTAAATAGTTTTCCTGATGGATGACGAAATTTAGTCCCTGTCCGGTCCTGGATTTCGGAGGCACCGTACATTCTGCAGCCTGTTGTTTTACCCACGCAAAGAAATCCTCAACCAGCGGCTTTATCCTTGTCTGCCGCTGTGTAAGGCGATCCGGTGCCGGAAGTTCTTTCAGTTCGGTATCGATCCGGTAGAATTCTGCGATCTTTTGTAATGCCTGGTATGCCACGGAATTTTTTACTGACAGGGGATTCTTTTTATCCGCTGCCTTTACGGCATCTGCAAAGGCTCTTCTTGCATGTGCCCAACAGTTTGCGTTTGTCACTCCCGGCAGTTTTTTGTCCAGCAGATGATACTGCTCCAGACTGTCCGTGACCAGAACTCCTTTGTAGTTCCGGTAAAACTCCAGCGGCTTTTCGTGATCCCTGCCTTTCTGGTATTCGTAGATCACCACAGGACGTTCCTTATAGAACTCCCCGGAACGGTGTACCCACATGTAGCATTTACTGTTCGGACGGTCACTGTCACCGATCACCTGTGTCGGTGTTTCGTCTGACTGCGTCACCGGCAGGGACAGCAGTTCCTGCTTCATACGATCCACAAACGGTGCGAAATATTTCTCAGCACACCGGATGATCCAGTTCGACATGGTCTGTCTGGAGATATTTACACCATTGCGTTGAAACTCCTGCTCGACTCTGTGCAGTGCAGAGGAGTTCACATATTTTACATTCAGAATGGATGCAAGCAGGGAAGGAGTAACGATGCTTCCACGCAGAAGGTCCTTGGGGCGCTTTCCACGTAAGAATTCGTCCTGATGATCTCCGCCAGTGCCTACATAGACTTCCACGGTATGGATTTCCACTGTCCAGGATTCCGGCTCATGGCGCAGTCTTTTGTAGGTTTCATCCTTCATTCTGCGCCAGTTGCCTGCACCATAAAACGCATCCAGTTCTTCTGTGGATACCTGATAAGGAGGAAGGATCTCTTCCGGGAAATCTTTCAGATCCGTTTCCCGCTGCCCTTTTTTCTTATGGTTACGTCGGGATGGAAGTACTTCCTCCGCAGCAGGTTCCGGGACAGACAGATCGCAGCAGCTTTCTGCCTCATCAAAGAAGGACATCTGACCATCTATGGAATCCAGCGTTTCTGTGTGTTTTCCGAAACGATAGCTGTTCGCTATGCGTACCTGTTCGATCAGCCGCTCGATGTTCTCATTCAGGGTATCCAGCTGTCCCTGCATCATAAGAACGATGGTGATCAGTTCTTCCCTGCTGCAGTTATTCAGTTCTTCCAGTGTATGTCTGTCTGCCATTGTTCCGCTCCTTAAACTGTTTTCATTATACCAGAAAACACAAAGGATTGCGAACCGGCAACCCCGCAGGTTTCGTCATTCTGCCTATGCCTGTATGGCGGTGTGATGGTCATAGAGCCAGGGAAATATAAAGTTTTCAAGGTGCTGAAATTTTATCCGAATCCTCCTGTGGATACGTCACAGACCATGAAACAGCGTTCAGAGAGGCTGTAACACCGGGAATGGATCTGACCCGATAACAGGCATAAAAAATCTATGTTTTGCACAAAGATCAGGTGGGCTTTTGCGGTGTTACTTCCCTGACTTTGGGGTTCAGGGGATTCAGCCCCATCATAAGATAACGGAACTGTTCCTCTGTAAGGTCTGCGGCTTCTTCGCTGGTTCTCGGCCAGGACAGGGAACCTGCCTCCAGCCGTTTGTAGAGCTGAAGAAAACCGTCTCCCATCCATAGAAGTCCCTTGATGCGGTCGGACCGTCTGCCACAGAACAGGAATAAAGTTCCTTTTTCAAAAGGATTCTGATGGTATCTGTCTCCAATGATCATGGACAGCCCATCGATCCCTTTGCGCAGATCCACATATCCACAGGCAATCACGACTCTGCGGATACCGGCAGCATCTTCAAGCATGAAGTACCTCC
>OLGB01002934.1_pt1 | contig 17006 bp, 7 predicted proteins | sample 1605691 | NCBI WGS metagenome assembly OLGB01 (sample SAMEA3888925, study PRJEB22519) | human gut metagenome | biome: human gut; feature: human-associated habitat; material: faeces | place: Denmark | collected 2010 | reverse complement strand
CCTGATTCAGGGCCCCCCTTTACTACAAATTAATTACTTTACTATTTTCTGTTTTTCTTTTTTCTGATATAAAGTCCTGCCATACCTCCTGTGGAGATTACCAGAAGAAGAATCGGCAGCCAAATATTCGTGCTGTCACCTGTTTTCGGTGCATTTGATACCTTTGTCTCTTCATGGGACTGTGGTGTATCCAGTGTTTTCGGTGTTTCTGGAACTTCCGGTTTCTCATTTGTCAGATTGAAAGTAACTTCTACAACCGGCGTACTGTCGTCTGCGTAGGCAAATGTCACTTCATGCTTGGTCTGATCCAGTGTGTATCCGTCCAGTGTCTTTGTTTCCACCAGATAATACTTGATAGCGGTATCATATTTGCCGTTCTTAAATGTGGCAATCTCATACAGCTTACTTTCTGCATGACCGGCAGCATCTGTCTTTAAGGTTTCCAGAACTTTTCCTTTGCTGTCACGAAGTTCAAATTCTACCCCTTTCAGCGGTTCTCCTGATGATTTATCTGTCTTATTGAGAATCACTTTTCCCTTGGCAGTATCATCTTTCATAGCCACTTTCTGGATTTCTCCGGTATCTTTCACCTCAAATGTCACATCGGCTGTCAGGAGATATCCTTTCGCTGCTTGCTCTTCACGTAAGGTATATTTACCGATTGGAAGTTTTTCGATATAGTGTGCTTCCTCTGTGGAAGTCCAGCTCTCTACTACCTGATCGTCCTTATCAAGAATCGTTAGTTTTGCACCAGGAATCTCTGTATCTCCTGTGATATCTGTCTTGCTGATCTGAACCTTGGTCACATCATCTTTCATCTCATGCTTCTGAATCTCAGCTGTATTCTCAACCGTAAAGGTAATGCTCTCTGCAGTAACATATCCGTCTGCCGGTTTTGTTTCCGTCATGGTATACTCATTACCTACAACAAGTTCTTTGATCACATGAGATCCTTCTGTAGAAGTCCATTCATCCACAACATTTCCATCTGCATCCGTCACTTTCAGGTGTGCACCTGGAAGTTCTTTACCTGTAGTCAGGTCTGTTTTGGTCAGCTCTACTGTGGTTGGCTGATTTTCAAAAGTAAAGTCGTAGCTTACTTCTGCCTGGTCTTCTCCGGCATATTCAAAGGTAAACTCCTGTACTTCATCTGTTGTAACAAATCCGTCCGGCGCAAAGATTTCTTTCACATAGTATTTTCCATCTACCGGAAGATCTGCCGTAAAAGTAATCTGTCCTTTTTCATCTGTTACTCGCTGCTCGATCAAACTGTCTTTCTCAAGAAGTACCTCGCCCTTTGCATTTTTGATATCTTCACTGGTATAAAGACCGAATACACCACCTGCAAGAACACGTTCTGTGTCTTTTTCTTTCTTCAGAACCGTAACCTTTACTTTCTGACGGGCATTCTGCCATTTTTCATCATAAGTGATGACTGGTGTATTCTGGTCCCGGTAGGAAAGGTCAACATATCTCGGCTCTTTATCCAGCACATAACCATGGGCTGTTTTTACTTCCTTCACATAGTATTTTCCAGCCGGGAGATCTCCCATCTGTGCAATGCCATTGGAATCTGTAGTAATAGTTCCCACTTTTTCATCTGCTTTGAAATAATCTTCGCTGACACCATCTGCCGCTTTGATATCTTCCGCAGCAAATACATCGAAAGTTACATCTGTAATACTTCCGGTTACATATTCAAAGAGATGCTCCACAGTACCTTTTACATGGTCCAGAAGTGTCACTTTATCCAAAAACTCTCCTTTTTTGTTGATGATCAGAAGTCCTGTCGGAACTTCATCTTTCATCTCTACTTTCTGAATCTCGGCTGTATCTTTCAGCGTGAACTTCACATCCATTGCTTTCAGATATCCATAAGGTGCCATTTCCTCACGAAGAGTGTATTCCTCACCAACTGTCAGTCGTTTGATCACATGTGGCTGATCTTTTACAGAAGTCCACTGATCCACAACATTTCCTTCTTTATCAAGAACGGTGAGTTTTGCCCCATCCAGCTCCACACCTGTTGTTACATCAGATTTCGTGATTTCTACTGTTGTCGGCTGGTTCTTTTTCACTGTTTTCAGTTTTACTGTCTTCACATCCTGTCCCTGGTAAGAAGCATCCAGATTCAGAACTTCATCAGAGGATACAAATCCAGCCGGTGCTTTTAACTCTTTTACATAATACTGTCCAAGTGGCAGATCCAGCGTACATGTTGCAAGACCATCGTTATCAGAAGTCATTTCCTGTAAGAGTGTGTCTGCTTTCACGATCACTTTTCCATCTGCCTTAATATCCGCTTTGTTATAGATACCAAAGACAGCTCCTGCTACGGTTGCACCATTTTCTGCATCCTGTTTTTCTACCTGGATTACAACTTTCTGGCGGTCATCGCCAACAGTCACTTCCTGTTCGATTACAGGTGTATCCTGATCTGCATAGACAAATGCGACATCCGATCTGTCATGGTTCAGGACAAATCCTTCCGGTGCAGTCTTTTCTACCACATAGTAAGAACCAAGCGGCAGATTCTCTGCAACTGCTTTTCCATCTTCCCCGGTCGTAACAGTTGTTACCAGTGCATCCTTCGCATAGATCAGCTGCCTGTTTCCGTTTTCATCTTTCTGATAATCCGGTGTATAGATATTTTCAGCTGCATATACATTAAATTCCGCACCCTTCAGGTATCTTTCTTCATAAACAAAATCCTTTTTAAATCCGGTCAGCATCTCACCTTTTTTATAGATTGTCAGCTTTCCTTTTACTGGATGGTTCTCGTAATCTACCGTAATAATGGCATCTCCGCTCTCAGAATCCATCTTGTATGCTGTGTTTGCATCCACTGCAATCTCTACATAGTTCTTGTTGATTGTGTACCCTTCCGGTGCGTTGACTTCCTCAATCCGGTAATGTCCGATCTTCAGATTCTTCGGCATGATCAGATATCCCTGGCTGTCCGTAAAATAGGACTTGTGAGTGGTTGTCACTGGGTAAGTTGTTACCTGTTCCACGTACTTTTTGTTGTCAAGGTCGTACACTTTAAATTCTGTTCCTGCAATCAGGACGGATTTTTTTGTTTCATCGTCTTTTTTCACGATTTTCAGTTTTGCCTTAAACTCTTCATCCAGAAGCACACGCCAGATCTGCGGCTCATTTGGATGATGCTCTGTGATATTCACTTCAAAATCATCGACCGGCTTGTAATTGTGCGGTGTTGTAGTTTCACGCACGATATAGCTTCCAAATGGTAATGGAATACTGCAGGCATATCCTTTTTCATCTGTGAAAATCTCCGTTGCTCCATTTTCTCCACTCACTACTGGTTTGGCAGAATCAAAATCATAGCTTCCATCTGCTTTCTTTGTAAGGGAAGATTTCAGATAAACTGTAAATCCAGCTCCGGATAACAGATCTGCATCGGTCTTTCCATTGTTGGCTGCTTTAATGATCTGAAATGGCTGCTTGATGACCTGCTCACTGGAAGTGCACTCTCTTTTTACTTCTGCTGTCATATCTCCTTCATAACTGCACGTAAGATCATGCTCTTCTGTATCTGCCAGGTATCCTGTCGGCGGAGTAATCTCTTTGACATAATATTTGCCAAGATATAAGCCATTTACAGAAGCCTGTCCTTTGTCATCTGTTGTAAGAGAAGCTACCTGTTCTCCTGCTTTATAAATAGTTCCCGTTGCTCCATCCGGATGCACGATATCTTCACGGGCATACAGTCCATAAACTGCACCTTTCAGTGTGGCATCTCCCTGCGGTACTGCTTTTCCTGTCTCTTTATCTACTTTATAAAGATTGATCTTTGCTGTCACACGGTCATTGCTGAAGGTATGGGCAAAAGATACGGTTGCTTCTTTATCATTGGTGTAAGAAAACTGGAACGTATACACATCTTCTGTATTTCTTACATAGCCTTCCGGCGCCTGATCTTCTTTTACAGAATAGGAATATCCGATTGGCAGGTCTACTGTGAATTTTGCAGTTCCGTCTGCGCCAGTAGTTACTTTCTCAATCAACGTTCCTTTTTTCACAACAACGCTTCCGTCTGCATTTCTGATATCATCGGATGCATACAGAGCAAAAATACCGCCTTTCAGTGGTTTCTTGGTATCTTTATCCTGTTTTACAACGGAAACATCTGCTTTCTGTCTCTCGTTGTTAAAAGTCACATCTGCAAATACAACTTCTTTGTTCTGACCAGCATAAGTTAGAGTCACTGACTTTTCTTCGCTGCCGTTATAGAAAGAGTCCGGTGCTTTTGTTTCTTTTACCACGTAGGTTCCAAGATGCAGATTTTTCAGTGTGACAGAACCATTCTCACCTGTTGTCAGATTTTCTTTTACAAGGTCCCCTTTGCTGTACACTTTTGTGCCATAAGCAGTTACGATATCTGCCCCGGCATACACGTTATACACTGCATTTTTCTGTCTGCGGTTTTCATACTGAAATACCGTTCCATTTCCACTGACATCTGCTCCGGTCAGAACCTGTCCTTCTTTGTAAATGGTAAGCTCTGCCAGCTGTTCCTTATTTTCCACGGTTACAGCTGAGGTCTTACTTGCTACCAGTTTTACATTTGTTGCCGTTGCATTTACTACATATCCCTGTGGTGCTGTAATCTCTTTCAGATAAACAGTATCCTGTGTCTTGATGATCGTAACAGAAGATTTTCCATTCTTATCTGTTGCCGGCATCTGAGTGATCAGCTTTGTACAAGCCTCATCGCTGTATACACCGAATACTGCACCTGCAAGATTGACATCTGCTGTATCGTCTTTCTTTACGATTTCGATCGTAGCCTGTTCAATCCAGGACACCTTTAGGCTTACATATTTTTCATCAGCAACACCTTCTCCAAATACAAATGCCAGATCCTGAACACTTGCATTCGTAGTCAGTTTATATGCTGAATAATCTTTTGTAATACTTCCCTTCATTTTTGCAGAAAAAGTAGCATTTACATCTTTTGTCTGTGTCAGAGGCGCTGAAAGATAAAACGTGGTTCCTCCTCCAATTGTTACGCTTGCACCTGCCGCACTTACATTTCCAGTAGATACATTATGGAGCTTTACTCCTTTTGGTAAGTCCATTGTGATTTTCTGCTGGGAAGATGCGTTGAACTGAATGTTCTCCGTTCTCTGAACATTTCCATCTACATAAGCTTTTACATCCGGCTTTGAAAATGACATCGCTACATCTGGTATTTCCGGTTTATTCACACAATAATTATAGAGTTCTTTTGCTAAAGCCTCTCCTGTAGCATTGGTTCCGTAAAATGCATCACTACTTCCGTTGGCATATGATGCAGCCATATGAATAATGATGAATCTTTTTCCTTCTGAAAAATCCGTGTGTTTATTCGCAAAAAAGCTTTCACTTCCTGCGGCATCTGTACCGTAATAACACACTTTTGCTAACGCCTGATTGTCTCCAATCTTTGTAATTGTATAATTTCCAGATCCAGGTCCTGGCTTTGCTGGCTGTACACAATACGCAATTGCTCTGACGCTTCCGTAGCTGATATAGTACGGCTCTGTCAAATAGGTTCCAAGATTATAATCTGCATATCTATACAGTGGTCCTTTTTCAATTGTTACCTGCTGTGTACTTCTTGCTGAATAAGCTGAAACTGCTTCAAATGTTGCAATCTCTCCTTCTTCCATAGCATCAAGATCCACACCTTCGTCTCCTGCCTGTTCCAAAACATCATGAAGCTCTAACCCTGATTCTTCATCATAGGTATCCTGGTTCTGTGCCTGCTCTACCAAATCATCAAATTCATCAGCGTCAATATCGGTAATCTCCGATTCTGCTTCTGAATCCTCCGCTTCCTCTGTCTGCTGTTCACTTACAGCTTTTTCGGATTCGGTCACTGCTTCACTCCCTGCCACCTCTGTCTGAGCTTCTGTTGCTTTCTCACGCACAATCAGTTTTCGGCTGATCTGGTACTTCGGATGCTCCTGATTTACCGGTTCCACATAATAGACCGCTTTGTAAGTGTCCGCATGATCTGTCGTAAAATCCTCATTCTTTTCGTTCTTTGCTTCCTCAAATGTGACTTTAACCTTGTTATCATCCTTGATTTCCAGTCCTGTGTAGTCTGATTTCACATCAAATACACTGCCTGTTTCGATTTCATAATCTTTGGCAGTCACCACCTCATCTTCATCCAGAAGGTCTTTCACTTCCTCATAAAGTGGAGGTTTTTCCTCTGGCTGGATCTCCGCTGCATATGCCGTCATCGGAGACAACACTGTACTAAGCATTGTCATGCCTGCCAGCAAGCCAGATACTACTTTTCTAAAATTACCTTTTTTCTTCATGCTAAGGTCCTCTCTTTCATATATTTGTATTAAAACAGACAGTCCTTAGACTGCCTGCAATACACTACTTATCGTTGTGGAAAAATAAGATTGAACTGTACATTTCCCTCTCCGGGATCGACCATCTCCACAGTTGCTTCATACTGTCTCCCTGTTTTTCTGGATACCAGATCCTTATAATGGATTTTTCCTTTAGACAGGAACTTCTTTGCTGCCACCTTATCCATCTTTTTTCCCTGGCTTGCAAGAAATTTATCATTTTTCCATAAGGTAAAAGCACAGTTCCGGTCAGAACAGTAAAAATTTACTTTTCCTTCCCTGACATCTGCTCCACAGCGGGGACATTTGCCAATGACTTCTCCTTTTGCTTTTCCCTGAAACTGCTCTTTCTTTTCTTCTGAAATCCCCTGATATCTGGCAACCAGTTCCTGCATCAGCTCTGTAATCCCATTTAGGAATTCATCTGCTGTCTCTGTATTCTGGGCAATATGATTCAATGCCATTTCCCACTCTGCGGTCATCTTCGGAGATTTAATCTCATCCGGCAGAACCGTAATCAGTACATTTCCATCATCTGTCGGCACCAGATTTTTCTTTTCCCTTTTCACAAAGCCAGACTGAATCAATTTTTCAATGATTGCTGCCCTTGTTGCAGGAGTACCAAGTCCTTTCTTTTCTGTATCCTCGGTCAGCTCTTCATTCCCTGCACGTTCCATCGCAGAAAGCAGGGTATCTTCTGTGTACTGTTTCGGTGGCTGTGTAAAATGCTCCGATACAAAAGAATCACAAGGACCGTAATGCTTGCCATCCCAGATATCCAGCTCCGGCTCTTCTTTTTCACTCTTTACGCCAAAGAACTGTTTCAATTTATTTTCGATCGACTTGAATCCTTCCTGCTTTGTTTTCTTTGCCGTGAGATAAAACGTATGATAATTACAGGTAATCTGGCATTTATGGCTTTCATAAATATAAGGATCTGCGGTTGCTGTCAGTACCCTGGCACTGATCAGATACAAAATCTTGCGGCTTCGTTCTTTCAGTTCACCAATATCTGCTTTGGCTACTTCCATGGTTGGGATAATCGCATGGTGATCGGATACTTTCTTTGAATTTAATACCTTACTCACGTCCGACTGATATTCCAGACCTTCAGCATAGGGCATTTTCCCAAATAACATCTGAATCAGAGTTTCTGTGCTTTCTCCCATCTCATCTGTCAGATACTGGCTGTCTGTTCTCGGATAAGTGACAAGCTTCTGCTCATACATCTCCTGCACAGCATCCAATGTCTGCTGTGCGGTATAGCCAAACATTCTGTTAGCTTCCCTCTGCAAGGTGGTCAGATCATAAAGCTTCGGAGGGCGGACCGTTTTCTCTTTCACATCATCCTTCTCCACTTCGCACATGCGCTCCTGACACTCTGCAGCCACTTTATCTGCATCTTCTTTTTTCTGAAAATGCTCTGTGACCGCATCCATATCGTCAAATTTGATATGAGCCATATAATATTTCTCTTTGGTAAATTCCTTGATCTTCTGATTTCGATCCACGATCATGGCAAGTGTTGGTGTCTGTACTCTTCCAACTTTCAGATTCTGGTTATACAGAACGGAAAAAAGACGGCTCGCATTGATTCCCACCAGCCAGTCTGCCTTTGCCCTGCAAAGTGCTGACTGATAGAGACTGTCATAACACGAACCGTCTTTTAATGACGCAAATCCATCTTTAATTGCCTGTTCTTCCATAGAAGAGATCCAGAGCCGCTTCATCGGCTTTCTGCATCCTGCCTGCTCATACACCAAACGAAAGATTAACTCTCCTTCACGTCCTGCATCAGTAGCACAGATCACTTCATCTACTTTGGAATCTCTCATCAGTTTTTTCAAGATTCCGAACTGCTTCTTTGTGCCCTCCAAAATCTTGTGTTTCCAACATTCCGGCACAATCGGCAGATCTTCATATCTCCATTTTTTATATTTTTCATCGTATTCCGATGCATCACATAATCCAACCAGATGTCCTACGCACCAGGAAACGATATAACCGTTTCCCTCCACGTAACCATCTTTTCTTGTTCTGGCTCCAAGCACGGAAGCCAGTGCCATCGCAACCGATGGTTTTTCTGCAATCACTAATTTCATTTACTCCTGCTCCTCTTCTTCATCTTCCAGCACATTATCATCAAAATCTTCATCTCTCAGGATTTCCGGTTCTGTACTTTCTTCCTGCTCATCTGCATCGTCTACTTCCCGTTTTTCTGACTCTGAATCTTCGGATTCATCTTCATCCTCTTCCATCTCATCCTCGTCATCATATTCATGCTTTGGTTTATAGACTTTGAAGTAATATCCTCCTGCCGCAGCTCCGACTGCAACCAGTGCAATCAAAAGATACGTTCCAAATGGACTTTTATCTTCAGGCATCTGAATATCATCCTCTACCGTATCTTTCTCGGCTGACTCTGTCGTTTCCGGTTTTTCTTCCTCTGCTTTTTTCTCTGGTTCTGCATAAACCGTATCCACTTCCGGAAGTGTCACCGAATCAGAAAGTGTGAAGTTCATCAGATCTTTTTCACTGACTTCTGTAAGGAAATACACATTATCCTGAGATTTTGAATTGTCGATGATCAGATAGAAAATCTTACCACTCTTAGTTGAAATGGTATAAAACTCTTTTGTGCCTTCCGTAGCTGTTTTAGTAACAGAATCTGCTGTCTCGCCTTCTTTATTAAGCTGTTCCTCAATACCTGTTACTGTCCGATCATCCACGGTTCCTTTTGCATCTGTCGGCTCAGAAGCCTGTGCATCCTGCGGAAGTGGTGAAGTCGTTAATTTCTCAGTCCCCGTTGCATCTGCACTGGTCGTAGTTGCCATTGCACCATTACTGTCACTGGAAGTTTTCTGTTTCTCTGCCTGCTTCTTTGCCCATTCATAGTAAGGATTCTGCAACACATACTTTTCAGAAGTATTTCCAGCACCGTCTGTTACCGTAATCTCAATCTGTTTTGTAGTAAAATCTTTCTGTGTCAGTTGCACTCTCAGCATTCCATCCTTCAAGTCTGTATAAGTGGTGCCATTGACTGTTACCGCAGTAATCCCGGATACTGTATCATTCCCCTGGATCGTCAGCACACCATCTGTCAGGGAAGCAGAGAGTGTCGGCTTTTCCGTGTCATAACACTTAATAGAGCGATTCTGCTCATAGACCTTCCCCTCACCATCTGTCACACGTACATACACTGTCTGATTTCCAGTGATCGTGATACTTCCACTTCCGGTTACATCCTGCCAGCTTCCATCTTTTCCTGCTTTTGCTTCAATCTTTGCTATTGAGAAACCTTCCGGCATATGGCTGGCATCTACCGTAACAGCAATGGTTGTTTCTCCCTGTTTCCAGCCATCCGGCTTCTCAATCGTGATTGCAGGTGTGGTATTCTCATCTGCATAAGCAGTCTGTGTCTGGAGCAAAGGTGTTGTCAGGCAAAGAAATGTCGTTGCTGCAAGCAAGCTCTTTTTTACCCTGCTTTTAGTAATTGTTCTCTTCTTCTGTTTCATTTTTTCCAGATTCATCATCGGCTTTTGTTTCCTCCTTCTGTATTTCTACCCTGCCGGGCAGTTCATTTTTCATTCTCTTTTTGAAAGCTTCCAATTCCGGAATACTCATATCCATTGCACGGATAATTCTTACAATTTCCAGATTTTCCGCTTCTGTTTTGGCAATCTCCGCAGCCTTGAACCGCTTTAAATCTGCTTCATATCTGGCTTTGGAGGCTTCCATTTTCTCTTTGGCTTTCTCATAATCTGCCGTAGCTTTTTCAAGACTTTTCATCGGTTCTCCTTTCCGGACGGCTGATGCAGCCGCCCTTTTTTCTTACCATCGTCCAAATCCATAGAAATGGCTCTGCCAGTATGGAGAGTTGATGGACGTATACTGCACCGGATGTCCACAATGGATCATCTGACCATTGCCCACATAGATTCCGATGTGCGTTACTGGTTCTCCTGCATCGTAGGTTCCTGTAAAGAAGATCAGATCTCCCGGCTGTGCATCTGACTGTGATACAGGTGTACAAATGTTGTACAATCCCTGTGCTGTCAGCCTTCCAGTATTTCTTACCCCGGAATGAACCAGACAGTAACTGACAAATCCGGAACAATCGAATCCACTTGGGGAATATCCCCCCCACACATACGGTGTTCCCAGATATCTCGCTGCTTCGTTCAACAAACGCTGTGCTGCTTCACTGGTGTATTCATTGCCACCAAAAATGGAACCTTCTCCTGTTTCCAGATAAAAGATCGGGTTCAACCGTTCTCCATTTTTTAACAGTTCAATATGAAGATGGCTTCCTGTCGAATTTCCGGTGTTTCCTACCAGACCAATTTCATCTCCTTTGGTAACAGATGCTCCTGCAGATACGCTCCGGCTGCTAAGGTGTGCATAGCGAAGCTCATAACCTTTGCTGTCTTTGATAATGACGTAATTTCCATAGCTGTCGTTATAAGCAGAAGTTGTAACCGTTCCGGTCAGCCCTGCCATTACTTTTGTCCCTTCCGGTGCTCCGATATCCATACCATTATGAAGCTGATTTGCTCCTGATATTGGATGAATCCTGTATCCATAATAGCTGGTCACACTGGAATACCAGTTAAAATCAACCGGTGTTGCAAACATCTGCAAGTTGCCTTTTGTATCGTTGTAGGCACTGAACAGTTCTTTCTGGAAAAATCCCAGCCTGTCCTGACAGATTGACATCAGGTTTCCACTATTTAAGGTGACATTCAACACATCTACATCTCTTGTCCTGGTCACTTCCACTTCATTGCTTCCATTATCATCTGCCAGATAACATTCCCATGTCTGATGTCCATGTGCAGATGCTGCCGCATGACTGTCATAATAGACATCAAACTGTACACCATATCTTGCGAAAGCTCCGGTATCTTCTACGGTATATTCGACACCATTCATAACTACCTTTGTTCCCATTGGTACAAACGGATTGGAAGCATCTACCGCTAAGGTATGATTGGCAGTTGGATATGCTCCACTGGCAGTCGGTCCTCCGCTCCAAATACCACAACAAATTGGGCAGTTACAATACCCACTGGTCACAACTTGTCCCAAAGATTCTCCAACTCTTACAGTTGCTGTCTCTGTCACAGTCTCATTGACTGCTTCTGTTTCTAACCGATACTGCAATGCAAAAAGAGCATCCAGTTCTGGCTTTACCTGTTCAAAGGTAAATTCTTCATACTTTGCTGACAAATAACTGATCAGGATAAACGGATCATGCTCAATAGGTCCGATGTTATATCGGTATTCCTCATGTCCCGGTTCTTCAGATTCCATGTTGTTGATCCGCTCCTGCAGATTAGCTTCCAGCTGTGTGTAATACAGTTCCGCTTCCCGGATTGCCTGATCCGATGACAGATAACTGGTTCCTGTGTAAGTGATCACATTTTGTAAAAACACTGCAGAGCATGACGTGACATTCGTTATGATCAGAAACATCAATCCGATCAGAACTGCTACACTGATATACACCTTCCGGTTTTCTTTAAAGAAGTTGGTGACTTTGCCGCCAATCTTCTTGATATAATCAATCGTACCTTTTGTAGCTGTTCCTACTGTCTGTTCACTTCGCTTCGCTTTGGCATAATCCCGTTTGATCTGTTGCTTCTGAATCTGTTTTTTCAGTTTCTTCTGCTCCTGACGGGTTGCCGCCTGTGTCTGTTTCTCTTCCTGTCTTTCAAGTCTGCTTCTTTTTCTGGATGCCCTCTGTTTCCTGCGTCTGGCACTTCTCTGTTCCAGCCGGTAAACACCTTCACCGCTTTCTTCTAATTTATGGGCACCTTCTACCGCCGCATTATCGTCTTCATTTTTGCTGATCTCACGGTGCAATGCTGCGGAAGTTGCACTTCCTGCTTTCTTAACAGCAGAAGTTTTTTCTGTTTTCACAGATTCCCCTTCGCCAAACTTCAAGCGGGATTTCTTCTTTCCAGGAGCTTCCCCTTCATTTGCCCGATAGACCTGTGCCTTCTTGGAATGCTGCTTAGCTTCCTTTTTCTTTCTTGCTTCCTCATAAGAAAACTTTTTGGCTTTTTCCTTTTGTTTCTGATGTCGGAAATTGACTCCATCCGTATCCATCTGGTTCAATTTCTCCATATCTTTGTCATTTTTCACAGAAGCACCAGTTTCCTCATAAGCAAATTTCAAACGCTGTTTTTGTTTTGGCTTTTTGCTGCCGCCGGTCTGATTTTTCCGGCTGTCTCCTCTGTTTTCTGATAGATCAGCACGTTTTTCTTTCAGTCTCCCTGACTGTCCGGCTTCGGATTCTTCTGCAAGTCTGGATTCTTTTCCGACTTCAGCACGGATTCTTTTTCTATTTTGCTGTTTACTACTCTGTCCAAAATCCTCACTTTGCTTCTCTGTCCGTATCAGTTCCGGTGCATCTCTGGATTTTTGCACAGAGGGACGAATATTTTTCCCACTCCGTTCAGACTGGCGGGGAGACTTATCCACAAGGTTTTCTTCTTTTTCCCCCTGTTTTCTTCCCATCTGCACATCACTGGCACGGTTACTGACACGAACAGAAGATTTATCTGTCAGGTTTTCTTCCACCAGACCATCCTTGGTCATCTTCTGAACTTTCTTATCCCTGACTTTCATTCTCTGTTCTGCCACTGATTACTCCTCCTTCTTCGGATACCCTTTCCCTGCCTGTAATAAACAGAGAAAAGCGATGCCAAAAACAGCACCGCCACTAAAAGTTAATACATATGAAATTGCTCGTAACATTGTTTTCTCCTTTGATTTAACCTGCTTCGGAAGTCTCCTCTAAGCGGGTTGTCATGATTTTATAGAGGGAATTCTTCGGGAATCTGTCTACAAATGGGATAATGACATTTCCATAGAACAAAAGTCCTTCCCCCTCATTACTGTTGGTTACATAGGACAGCTGGGTTGGTGAGATATTCAGCTGTTTTGCCAGAATCTGCCTGTCTCCGGAAGCCTGGTTCAGCATATAAATAAAATCTGAATTTTCAAATATATTCTCTATCTCCCTGGAAGACAATAAATCCTTGATATTCTGGGTGATTCCAGTTGGAATACCACCCCATTTACGAAATCTCTTCCATATCTCCACACTATAAGCTGCGGTCTGCTCTTCCTTCAAAAGAAGATGGAACTCATCCACATAATATCTGGTGGACTTATGGGCAGAACGGTTCATCGTTACCCTGTTCCAGACCTGATCCTGGATTACAAGCATCCCGATTTTTTTCAGCTGCTTACCAAGTTCCTTGATGTCAAAGCATACAATGCGGTTATTGATATCCACGTTTGTCTGATGATTAAACACATTCAAAGAACCTGTAACATAAATCTCCAATGATGTGGCCAGTCGCTGTGCTTCCGGCTCTTCCTGTTTTCTCAGAAGGTTATATAAATCCTCCAGGATTGGCATCTTCTCAGGTACTGGATCGGCAAGGTATTCCTGATATACTAACCGCACACAACGGTCAATAATGGTCTTTTCTACCGGCTCCAATCCATTCTTTCCTCCAACAATCAGTTCACACAAAGACAGAATAAAATCTGCTTTCAATGACAGTGGATTATCTTCCTCGGAATAGTTCAGGTTCAGATCCATTGGATTGATATACTGGTCAGATACTGGCGAAACCCGAACTACCTGCCCATGCAGTGCCTGCACAAGTGCCGAATATTCGGCTTCTGGATCACAGACAATGATATCGTCCTCCGTAATCAGAAAGCAGTTTGTAATCTCTCTCTTTGCTGAGAAGGACTTACCGGAACCTGGTGTACCAAGAATCAGTCCATTCGGGTTCTTCAAACGTTTCCGATCAACCATAATCATGTTGTTGGATAATGCATTCAGTCCATAATAAAGAGCTTCCCCTTCCTGAAACAGTTCCTGTGTCGTAAATGGCACGAAGATCGCTGTTGAAGATGTGGTAAGCCCTCTCTGAATTTCAATCCGATTGACTCCCAGTGGAATACAGGACATGAGTGCTGCTTCCTGCTGATAATCCAGTTGTTTTAAAGAACAGTTATATTTCTGTGCAATTCCCTGCACCTGGAAAATATTGTTATCCAGTTTCTGACGCTTCCTTGCGGTATTCATCACCAGAACCGTTACAAGAAACATTCGTTCATTTCTGGACTGCAGATCTTCCAACAGGTTCTTCGCCTCTTCTCCATAAGTCACAAGGTCCGATGGAAGCACGTCCATATCATAACCGGAACGTACTGCCCGCTTCTGCTCTTCAATCTTCATCTTATCCAGATCTGAAATCTTGCTCTTGATCATCTTGATCGCAGAACTCTGGTCAATGGACTGGATATGAATGTTGACATTGATGCTGTCATCCACATCCAGGAAATCTGCAAGCATCCGGTCTGTAAGCTCCGGTGCCAGAATCTGCAGATAACTCACACTTCCCATCGTTCTTCCCATCAAAAATGTCTGATTCTTGGAAAAGTTAAAGGAAGTCGGTGCAATAAAATCTTTGGTCTTTAATCCTGTTTCCGGAAGCATCTTATACTGGAACTTAAATGGTTCAATCCGATCCTGGTTGAACACATGATACAGAATCTCCAGCCTTTCCAGACCATTCAGGGAATGTGCCTGTGCACCCAGAACCTTAAAGTTGTTTAAGATATCTGTTTCAATTCTTTCAAGCCTCGGTCTTGCCACCTTCAGGCTTTCTGCTTCGATTCCAAAAGTGATATACTTTGTCTTTACCAGACCATTATTTCCTTTGGAAAGCTGATTTTTCAACATAGTTCGGTACTCTTCACGAATGGCATTGAAGTCATCGTTCTGATCTGGAATATCAATGCTTTTCTCAAATTCTGCCACATCCACCTGCTGATTGATAAAGGACAGCTGCACACTGATGGAAGAATCAAAGTAATTTAAGAAATCACAGTAATTTTCAAATATCGTGGTCTTATCCTCATTTAGAGCAAGCTGATAGTTGATGTCATAAAACTGAATCGTCTTGGAGAAAAAGGTCTTTGTCACCTGGCAGATACCATCCTGCAGCATTCGAATATACGGAATACTCTGCTGTGCAGTTGTAGGAATGTTTTTCTGTTTCCTACGATCCCGTTCCTGCTTCTTTCTACGCTTTTCCTGTTCTCTTTCTTTTCTGCTTTTTTTGTTTCTTCTTTCCTGACGGTTTCTTTTTTCCGCCAGGGACAGACGCTCCTGCTGAGCCTCCTGCTTTGTCTTTTTTGCCATCCGGCACACCCTCCTTTTTCACAAGGGTGGAAATCTCCTGATAAAAATTTTCTGTCTTATATGGTCTTACTGCCGGACAGATAAACTTCTGTCGAATGATATTTGCCACCACTTTTTCAAAGGGAAGACCGTCTTTTTCATACATTGCCATGAAGAAAAACGGAAGCATGATCGTTACCATCAGGATGGCTGCGATACTGGAACCGATTGGTTTTCTCATGACCAGATAAAACGGAATTCCCACAACTGCGGCAAGTGAAAAGAAAATCAGCTGCCGCTTTGTCAGATTTAACGCTACTTTTGTTTTGACCTTGGTAAGGTCTTTTGGTACTGGTACATACGCCATGGTATGCGCTCCTTTCCTGCCCGCTAATGGGCATTGAATATTGATTTGCTAAGGCTTCCGGTCTTGAATAATGAAAATGCAAGAATCACGGTATAAGCCGCTACTGAAAACATTGCTGCATGAAGGTCACTGGATATGGTCATTGCATTTACTAAAACTGCATAAATTCCCACACAGACCATCATGAAGAATCCCTGAAATGCCAGTGCGAACAAGCCTTTTAAATAGTTGTTTCCGATATTTCCCCATTCCTTATTGGTCATGGTGGCAAACGGAATTGGTGCTATGGAAGTATAAAGGTAAATTTCTATCATTCTTCCGTACAAGATTACCGTAATGATAATTGACAGAATGTGCATGGTAACACTGATCAACATCGTTTCCATGGATAGCAGGAACAAATCCCCTAACTCCATATCCTCCAGGGCATCCACAATCCGTGAAATTGCTTCTGTTGCATCCACCGCAGTGTTTCCTGATATCACCCCGGCGGCATTGTTGACCACATGCTGGCCAACATCAAAGACCGCCATCGTGATATTGAACGTATTTGTCACCAGATAAATGGCTACATACGCTTTGAAGATCCAGAGGAAAATGTTATAAGTCTCAAATTCATGGAAATTGTTTTTCTGTGTTACCATCGTGATCAATTCATAGCACAGGACAAAGGTGATGATCAGTCCCGCAATGGGGACAATCACCGTTTGGGATATATTCTGAATCAGATTAAAAATCCCTGCATTCCATCCCTGCGGTGTCTGTCCCACCTGCCCGGCTATGGTTCCCACCTGCTCATTGACAGACGTGAACATGTTATCCAAACTTGACTTGATAAGCCCGATCAGGATATCCTTTATCGCTTCCGTAATTCTCTCAATGATGGTGTTCATCTACCACTCCTCTTAAGAGAACAATGTTGCCAGCTGTGGAATCAGGGTAGTTCCCAGCAGCATGATTCCGGCACCAGCCATCAGCTGTTTGATGCCCTGGCTCTTAGCGCCGGGATTGTCATTTCCATATCCTTCCAGAAGGTTTACGACACCCCACA
>OLGB01002931.1_pt1 | contig 17015 bp, 15 predicted proteins | sample 1605691 | NCBI WGS metagenome assembly OLGB01 (sample SAMEA3888925, study PRJEB22519) | human gut metagenome | biome: human gut; feature: human-associated habitat; material: faeces | place: Denmark | collected 2010 | reverse complement strand
ATTTTGAAGTGCCACGAGCTGAAGTGGGCCTACTGCAACGGCATTCTGCGCCGCTGGCACGAGGCGGGTCTCCACACGGAGGCGGAGATCCGGGCGGGAGACCGTCCGGCGGCCCGGCCCGGTCCGGCGGCGGCCGCCGCCGACGTCCAGGACGTGGCCTGGATGAAGAAGTACATCGATCAGCGGGACAAGGGGGTGTGAGCATATGGCCTATGACGGACGGGTCCTGCGCCGGGCCATCGCGCGGTTCGAGGAGGACCGGCAGGAGCGGGAGACCCGCTTTCAGGAGCGGCGGGAGACGATCTTCCGCCGCCAGCCCCGGCTGCGGCAGATCGACGCCGAGCTGCGCTCCACCACCAGCCGCATCATCTCCTCAGCCCTGCGGCGGGGCACGGACCCCATGCCCGCCCTGGAGGTGCTGCGGGACGAGAACCTGAGCCTCCAGGAGGAGAAGCGGGCGCTGCTGGAGAAGATGGGCCTGCCTCAGGACTGCCTGGAGAACAAGCCCGCCTGCGCCCTGTGCGGGGACAGCGGCTACCGGGGCGGCGAGATGTGCCGGTGCCTGCGCAATTACTACGCCCGGGAGCAGCAAAAGGAACTCAGCCGGATGCTGGACCTGGGCGGCCAGAGCTTTGAGAACTTCTCCCTGGACTGGTACTCCACGGAGACGCTGTATCCCCTGGGCATCTCCGCCCGGAAGAACATGGAGCGGGTGTACCGCATCTGCAGGGAGTACGCCGAGACCTTCGCCGCGCCGGGCAGCGGCAATCTGCTGCTCACCGGGCCGCCGGGCCTGGGCAAGACCTTCCTCTCCGCCGCCATGGCCCGGGAGGTCAGCGGCGACGGCTGGTCCGTGGTCTACGACACCGCCGCCCACATCTTCCAGCGCTTTGAGGACCGCAAGTTCGGCCGGGAAGAGGGGGAGGAGGCCGAGGGAGACGTGAACCGGGTGATGACCTGCGATCTGCTGATCCTGGACGACCTGGGCACGGAGATGACCACCGCCTTCGTCCAGAGCGCCCTGTACCAGATCCTCAACACCCGCCTCATGGAGCGGCGCTCCACCATTCTCAGCACCAACCTGAAGGTCGTGGAGCTGGCCGGGCGCTACGGCGCCCAGACCGCCTCCCGGATCGAGGGGGAGTACCAGATCCTGCCCTTCTTCGGAAAGGACATCCGCATCCAGCGCAAGGAGCGGGAATAAGAAAAAGGACCTCCATCCGCGGTTTCCGCGGACGGAGGTTTTTTACGGCTCCGGCAGCTCCATGTACAGCAGGGGATAGGGCCGGCCCTGTTCGTCCAGCGGCGTCCGCCGGACCGTCCGGAAGCCCAAATGCTCGTAAAAGCCCCGGGCCGCGATGTTCTGCTCGTTGACGGTCACCTCCCGCAGGGAGTAGGCGTCCAGGGCGTACCGGACCAGGGCGGTGCCGATCCCCCGGCCCCGGGCCTCCGGCTCCAGAAAGAGCATCTCCAGCCGCCGTCCCTCCGCCCCCAGAAAGCCCAGCGGCGTCTCCCGCTCCCGGGCGATCACCAGATGGGGCACCTGGGTCAGGGCGCCGGGCACATCGGGCCGGATGGCGGCGATCTCCGCCGGCGACAAAAAGGTGTGGCTGGCGCGGACGGACCGCTCCCACAGCTCCAGGAGCTGTTCCAGCAGGGCGCCGCTCCGGCGCCGGACTTCCAGGATCTCCATGGCGGCCTCCTTGACGGGGTTTTTCCCAGGATACCACGGCACGGCGGGCCGCGCAAGGGTCTCAGCGCCGCCGCAGCCGCCAGAGGGCAAGGGCCAGGGCCGTCAGGCCGCCGCCCACGGCCAGGGAGATCCAGAACCGGGGGCTGCCGGGACTCCACAGGGCGGCGCCCAGCACCGTGGCCGCTGCCACCCGGGGCGCCGCCCCCAGCAGCCCGGCGGAGAGGTAGGTGCCGTAGGGCACCCCCGCCGCCCCCAGCAGCAGGCTCACCAGATCCCCGGGGCTGGCGCCGCCCAGCCGCAGCAGAAAGACCGACTGCCACCGCCGACCCGGCGGCGGGCGGCACAGCGCCGCCGCCTTCGGATATTTCCGGCCCAGGGCCTCCAGATCCCCCTGCCGCCGCCGGCCCAGGAGGAAGGGGGCCGTCTGGGCCGCCGCCGCGCCGCAGAGGTTCACCGCCAATGCCGCCGGCAGGGGGAACAGCAGTCCGCCCGCCGCCGTCAGGGCCGACATGGGCACGCAGAAGGTGACGCTTTTGAGCACATACAGCCCCAGCAAAAAGGCCGCCGCCAGCGCCGAGCCCTCCGGAGACCGGCGGGCGATGGCCTGGGCCGTCAGTTCCCGACGCAGAGGCCACAGCGCCGCCAGGGCCAGTACCAGCAGGGCCGGGCCCAGCCATCGCCGCCACCGGCGCTCCTTCTCCACGGCCATCCCTCCTTTTTTCGTCACACAGCCCTAGTATGCGCCGAAAAACGACCGGCATGAGCGCGCCGGATACAAAAAGGCAGACGTGAGTTTTTCACGTCTGCCTTTTGTGTATTTTCCAAAAACCGCCGTCACAGGAAGGGGGCGTCCTCCGGCAGCACGTCCGCAGGCAGGCCGCCGCTGTCCGTAGTGCCGCCGGTACTGCTGTTCTCCGGCGGCAGGATGCTGGTGCCGGGGTCGGTGACGGTGCCCGGATCAGTGGCCGTGCCGGGGTCTGTCGCGGTGCCGGGACCGGTGCTGGTGCCCGGGTCCGTGGCGGTGCCGGGGTCGGTGGCCGGGGTCTCCGGCAGGGCCGGGCCCCGGAGGATCACCTTGTTGCGGGATTTGTAGTCGCTGGTGGCCTCATAGGCGGAGGAGATCAGCGTGCCGTCGGCGGCGTACACATGGCGGTAGGTCTTGTACTTGTAGCCGGTGTAGGGCGTGGTCTTGACCTTCTCCGTGCCGGGGGCCAGGGTGGGATCGTCCTCATAGACCACTTCATAGGGGGTGGTGGAGAGGTACTCGTTGGTCACCTTGGCATAGGTCCCGTCGATATTGGTGCCCAGGATCTTCACGGTCAGGGTGCTGTTTGCATATGTCGTGACGACCTTGATGGGGTAGTCGGTGTTGTTGGTGAACTTGTAGTCCGGACCGCCCCAGGAGACGGTGGCGTCCATGCCGGCGGGGATGTAGGAGGGGATGTAGCGGTGGGCGTAGCGCTCGGTGATCTCCAGATTGGACCGCAGGCACGCCAGGTACAGCGTGGAGGAGGTCTGGCAGATGCCGCCGCCGATCTCGTCCACGGTCTCGCCCTGGACGTAGGCGGGGGCGGGCTTGTAGCCTCTTGCGGCGGTCCGCTGGCCCACGGCCTCGTTGTAGGAGAAGGTCTCCCCGGCGTTGAGCACATACTCGTCGATGGTGGCGGCGGAGAGCTGCACGTTGGACTTGCGGGCGGAGGTGCCGCCCACCTTGGTCTGGGCGGTGCCCAGCACGTCCCGGAACAGCAGGTCCTTCAGCGCCTCGGCGGTGACGGTGGGCTGCTGCACCTGGGCGGGGACGGTGATGGTCTCGCCGGGCTCCGCCGCGTCCAGGGCGATCTGGGCGGCGGCCACGTCGAAGTCCGCGCCCACCTGCTCAGGGACGATGGCGTCGGTCTCGGCGTCGTAGGCGGCGTTCTTCACCTCGCCGGAGGTCTCGTCGTAGATCTCCTGGACGGTCAGGGTCTGGGCGGGGATGGTGGTGAAGGAGACATAGAGCTTGACGGAGGCACCGTCAAGCTGCGCCAGATACTGGCGCAGGGCGTCCTGGCTCACAGAGCGGCCGTCCCGGGGCTTGGTGATGGAAATGCTGTCCTCGCCCAGCTCGTAGGCGGCGTCCACCGCCTCCTGGTCCAGACGGTCCGCCAGATCCGACACGGCGGCTTCTATATCGCCGCTGAGCTGGAAGCCAAACCACATGCCGTCCCCCCGGACCAGGCTGCTGAGATAGGAAAAGCCCTTGACAAAAAAGGACATCCCGCGCTGGCTGTCCAGCGCCTCCTGCGCCCAGTCGGAGAAGGGAATACCGACGCTCTCACCGGCCGACTCCGGAGTAAAGCCCAGCTGGGCCAGGGTCAGGATGAGGAGCGGCTCCTCGTTCTCCGTCCCGTGCGGATCGGTGCCGTCAGGAGTCTCATAAATGGGGACCTCCCGCTCCGGCAGCTCCTGCGTCAGTTTTTCCTGGGCCTGGGCCGCGGTCAGCCCGCCCACGTCAATGCCGTTGATCTGATAACCCTGAAAAAAGGTATCCAGAGAACTGGCCCAGGCGCAAAGGCCTATGTAGGCGGCGATCAATACCGCCAGAACTGCGCCCGTTATGATCAGCGGCCCTTTGCCGCCCTTTTTCAGCCGTTTCGGCGCCATGGCCTGTGCGGTGTTCTGCACCATGATGCCCCTCCTGTTGCCGGAAATTGAAATGCGCCCCGCCCCGGGGACGGTGCCATTGATTATGAATTTTAGCACAGTTTTTTGGGAAATGCATTACAATCCCGTAACAACTGCCCTTCAGGCCCGTTTTTCCCGCCGCTTGGGGATGCGGATGGTGAGGATGATGTCCTCCTCCGTCTCCTGCCGCTCCGTTCGGGCGTCCACGCCGGCGTCCCGGATCAGCCGCACCCCCCGGTCCACGCTGTTGAGGAACAGCCGCACGTCTTTGATGATGTAGGCCCGCCGCCCCGCGGGGGGCGTGGACTGGAGCACCTCCAGCCGCCGGTCCACGTACCGCTCCGCATGGGCCACGTTCAGCCCCGCGGAGACGAAGTGCCGCGCGGCGGCAAGGCGCTCTTCCTCGTCGGCCAGCCGCAGCAGGCACCGGGCGTGGCGCTCGGTGAGGCCGCCCTCCGTCACGGCGGCGCGGCAGGCGGGGCTCAGGCGCAGCAGCCGCAGCTTGTTGGCCAGGGCCGGGGGGGACATCCCCAGCTGCTCCGCCGCCGCCTCCTGGGTCAGACCCGACCGGCGGAGGAAGGCGGCGATGGCCTCCGCCTCCTCCAGATAGTGCAGGTCCTGGCGCTGGAGGTTCTCCACCAGGGCCAGGGCCGCCGAGGACTGGTCGTCCGCCGTCCGCTCCAGGCAGGGCACGCGGCTCTGCTCCGCCAGCACCGCCGCCCGCAGCCGCCGCTCTCCCGCCACCAGCTCCCAGCCGCCTTCCGTCCGCCGCACCGTCAGGGGCTGGAGCACGCCGTGGGCGCGGATGGAGTCCGCCAGGCCCTCCAGCTCCGCCTGCGAAAAGGTCCGCCGGGGCTGGGCGGGATTGGGCCGGATCTCCTCCGGCGCCAGCCACAGCACCCTCTGTTCCTGCGCCATGGGATCACCTCCTGTTCATTTCCTCCATTTTACAAAGACCGTCCCAAAAAGGCAGGGGGAATCTGTCGAGAACCCTTGCGCGCAAAAAAAGGAGGCCGCCACAGCGGCCTCCCGGGAGGCAGGGAAAAACGCTCAGATGCCCTCTCCGGCGGTCTCCAGGGAGCGGCGGTACGCCGCCTCGTCGGCCCGGCCGGGCTTGGTGGCCCGGAGGGCCTTGACGATGAAGGCCGTGGTGGCCTGCAAAAACACCGGTGAGAAGGCCACGGGGAACAGCACGTCGGCGGGGAAGAAGGCCATGGCCAGCACGGCGCCGGCGCTGATGTTGCGCATCCCGCTGTTCAGGGCCACGGTCTGGACGGTGGCAAAGTCCAGCTTTAAAAGCCGCCCGGCCCAGTAGCCCAGGAAGAAGCCCAGCAGGCACAGGAAGAAGGCCGCCGCCATCACCGTCACCAGGGTGGGGGTCAGGTTCCGCAGGAAGGGCGCGCAGCCGGTGGCGTTGGCCAGAATGATCATCAGCAGGGCCAGCTTGGCGAAGGGGGCCAGCCGGGGCTTGAGGGTGCGGGCCACGGCGCCGCCGGTGGTCTGGAACAGCACCATGGCGGCCAGGGCCGGCAGGGCCACCATCACCATCAGATCGCCCATCATGCCCCAGGTGTCCAGCTCCACCACGGACCCCACCAGCAGCCGCATGGTCAGCGGCACCACCAGGGGGGACAGCAGCGTATCCAGCAGCACCACCGACAAACACAGCGAGGTGTTGCCCCGGTTCATGCCCACCCACATCAGCGAGGCCACGCCGGTGGGGATGGCGTACTCCAGCACCAGTCCCGTGGTGAACAGGGGCGCCTGGGGGAAGAGCACCGTCCCCAGGCCCAGGGTGATCAGTGGCATCACCACGTGCAGCAGGACGAAGATCACCGCCACCGGCAGGGGCCGGCGGATCTCCTGCCACAGCTCCCGGAACCCGCCGCCCAGGCTGTTGGCGAAGGTCATGAAGGCGAACAGGGCCACCGTCACCGTGTTGATATGGGAAAAAATCTCCGGAAAGGCGATGCCTACCGCCACACAGCAGAGCACCACCGGCGCCATGTGACGGCTCACGAAGCCGTCGATCCGATACAAGGTTTCCAAAGCCACATCTCCGTTTTCATCAGAATGGGGAAGGCGTCCTCAGCGGCAGAGATAGGAGAACCACCCCTCGGCGTCCCGGGTCTCCAGGATCTCCAGCCCGGCGGCGGTCAGGGCCGCCGCCACCTCCTCCGCCCGGTCGTCGATGATGCCGGAGCAGAGGAACAGCCCGCCCGGGGCCAGGAAGGACTGGACCATGGGCGCCAGGGCCTTGATGACGTCGGCCACGATGTTGGACACCACGATCTGGTAGCCGCCGCCCACCCGGGCCCGGAAGGTCTCGTCGGAGAGCACGTCGCCCACCAGCACGGTGTAGGTGTCGGCGCCGATGCCGTTGAGGGCGGCGTTGTCATAGGCCACGGTCAGGCACTTGTCGTCGATGTCTGTGGCGGCAGCTTCGGCGGCCCCCAGCCGCAGGGCGGCGATGGAGAGGATGCCGCTGCCGCAGCCCAGGTCCAGCACCCGCTCGCCGCCGCGGATGTGCCGCTCCAGGGCGGTCAGGCACAGCCGGGTGGTGGCGTGGCTGCCGGTGCCGAAGGTGAGGCCCGGGTCCAGGATCAGGGGCACCCGGCCCTGGGAGAGCAGCGCTTTCACCTTGGGGTCCTCCTGGAGCCACTGGGGGATCACCAGCAGCCGCTCCCCGATCTCCATGGGCTTGTAGTACTGCTTCCAGTTGTTCTCCCAGTCGGCGTCCTCCAGATCCTCCAGGGTCATCAGCAGCGTGCCGCAGTCCGTCCGCTGCTGCTTGAGGGCCTCCAGAGCGATGCGGACCTCGCCCATTTTGGCAAAGCCCGTCTCGTCCGCCGGCAGATAGAAGGTCACCCGGGACCGGCCCCGCATGGCCTTCTCCAGGTCCTCGTCCACATAGTCCCAGTACTGGCGGTTGTTCTCCAGAAAGTCCTGGAACTCCTCCTCGTCGTCGATGACCAGACCGTCGATGTCCAGGGACGAGAGCAGGGCCTCCACGGTCTCCAGGCCGCTGTGATTGGTGTCGATGTGCAGTTCCAGCCATTTCATGGCGATCTCTCCTTCTGTCCGCCGGAGCGGAAAATCGGCTCCCGCCGGGAGCGAAACAGGGCGCCTCCGCCCGGGAACGGGGGAGGCGCCGGGGATTTCAGCGCTTGGTGCCCAGGAAGAACAGCGCCAGGGTGCCGGGACCGGAGTGGTTGCCGATCACGGGGCCCACGTAATTGAGCCGGATGTCCCGGGTGCCGAAGCGGCGGGGGATCTCGCCCGCCACAAACAGGGCGTCGCCCTCGCAGTCGCCGTGGCTGATGAACACGGTCTGACTGGCCGGGTCGATGGCGGTGGCCTCCATCTGGTCCACCAGGGCCAGCAGGGAGGACTTGCGGCCCCGGGCCTTGCTGACGGGGACCAGGTGGCCGCCGTCGTCCACGTGCATGACGGGCTTGATGGAGAGCATGGTGCCGAAGAGGGCTGTGGCGGCGCTGATGCGGCCGCCCCGCTTGAGGTGGTTGAGGTCGTCCACCGTGAACCAGTGGCAGACCTTTCCCTTGGTCTCCTCGGCGAAGGTGTGGACCTCCTCCAGAGAGCGGCCCTTGCGCCGCTCCTGGGCGCACAGGTATACCAGGAGCCCCTGGCCCAGAGAGGCGCACAGGGAGTCCACCACCAGGATCTTCCGGTCGGGGAACTCCTCGGCCAGGTCCGCCGCGGCAATGGCGGCGGACTGGTAGGTGGCGGACAGGGCGGAGGAGAAGCTGATGCACAAAATGTTCTTTCCGGCGGAGAGGATCTTCCGCATCTCCGCGGCAAACTCGCCCACGCTGACGGCGGAGGTGGTGGCCAGCTGGCCGGAGCGGATCTTTGCATAAAACTCATGGAAGCCGATCTCCCGGCCGTCCAGCCAGTTGCGGTATACCGCGTCTCCCATGTGGAGGCTCAGAGGCAGCACGCTCAGCTCCAGCTCCTCCGCCAGAGCGGAGGTCATGTCGCAGCAGCTGTCCGTCATGATCACATAATCAGCCATGGCTCAGTCCCTCTCCTTGTCCTTTTTGGATTTCTCTTTCCCCCGGGGGGAGGCCTCCGCCTCCTGGGCCTGCTTGCGCTGGCGCAGCAGGCTCACGTACCGGCTGCTGGCCACGCCGGCGGCGTAGCTCATCAGGGCGAAGTGGATGGCGGCGTCGGCCAGCTCGTCGTCCCCGGTCCGGTCCTCCATCTCGTCGGCGGCGATGTTGAGGGCCTTGTCCAGGCTGGCGCAGAAGGCGGCGTAGCCGTCGGCGATGGGCCGGTCCCCCTGGAGCTCCTCCTTGATGAGCAGGTCCATGTCCCGGGTGGACATGACCCGCTTGAGCACGCAGATGGCGGTGAGATAGGCCAGGTGGTCCCGGCCGTATTTCTTCCCGTCGGCCCGGGGCACCAGACCGCTTTTGGTGTAGTTGTTGACCATGGCGGCGGTGAGGCCGTCGTCCTCGTCGAACCGGATCACCTGCCGGTCCATGTAGCTGAGCACCTGGTCCATATACAGGGAGAAGTCCGGCAGCTGGTCCCAGGGCACCGGCCGCTGCTTCCGCAGCCGCTCCCGCAGAACGGTCAGATCATACATGTGTCTCACTCCTTTGCCCGTCCGGCGGGGACTCGGTCAGGGGTTCACGCCGGTATGCGCACATATTTTGGCAGTTAAGAAGTATAACACAGGAATGTGATTTTGTAAACCGCGTTTTGAAAAGTTGGGAACTATTTTTGCCGAAAAATGAACTATTTCCCCACGCAGAACCGCTGGAAGATCCGGGAGACGATGGCCTCCCCGGCGGTGCGGCCGGTCAGCTCGCCCAGGGCGGAGAGGGCCTCCTCTGCGTCGGTGAGGACGGCGTCCGGCGTCATGCCGCTCTCCAGGGCCTCCGCAGCCCGGGAGATGGCCCGCCGGGCCCGAAGGGCCGCTTCCTGCTGGCGCTCGTTGGTGAGAACGGCGCCGTCGGCCCCGCCCTCGGCGGGGAAGAGGGACGCCACCGCTTCCTCCAGCAGGGAGATACCCTCCCCGGTCCGGGCGGAGAGGCGGATGGCGGCGGAAGGGCTGCCGGTGCCGTCCACCAGGGCGTCCGGCGCGGCGCCCAGGTCCAGCTTGGACAGGATCACGATGACGGGAGCCCCGCTTTTCCGGGCCAGGTCCAGCACCGCCCGGTCCTCCGCCGTCGGGGCGGCGGAGCCGTCGATCACCGCCAGGATCAGATCGGCGCTCTCCAGGGCGCGGCGGCTGCGCTCCACACCCAGCCGCTCCACGGTGTCGGCGGTGTCCCGGATGCCGGCGGTGTCGGTCAGCCGCAGCCGCACCCCGCCGCAGAGCACCGATTCCTCCACGGTGTCCCGGGTGGTGCCGGGGATATCGGTGACGAGGCAGCGCTCATACCCGGCCAGGGCATTGAGCAGGGAGCTCTTCCCGGCGTTGGGGCGGCCGATGATGGCGGTGCGGACGCCGCTTTTGAGTACCCGGCCCCGGTCGCAGGTGGCCAGCAGCCGGTCCAGGATGGCGGCGCAGTCCCGGAGGGAGGCGGCCAGTTCTGCCGGTCCCAGGTCCTGGATGTCCTCGTCAGGGTAGTCCACCACGGCGTAGAACTGGCTGGTCATGTCCAGCAGACGGTCGTAGACCGCCTCAAAATCCCGGCGCAGGCTCCCGCCCAGCTGGGCGGCGGCGTTGCGGGCGGCGGCAGCGGTCTCCGATTCGATCAGGTCTGCCACGGCCTCCGCCTCGGTCAGGTCCAGGCGGCCGTTGAGGAAGGCCCGCTTGGTGAATTCTCCGGGCCCGGCCTGCCGGGCGCCGGCGGCGAACAGGGCGGAGAGCACCTCCCGCAGCACCACGGGTGAGCCGTGGCAGTGGAACTCGGCGCTGTCCTCGCCGGTGTAGCTGTGGGGACCGGGAAAGCGGACCGCAAGACCGCGGTCGATGCACCGGCCCTGCCGGTCCAGCAAGCTCCCGTAGGTCATCTTCCGGGGCTCCAGAGCGGCAAAGGACTGCCCGAGCGCCGGTGTGAACACGGCGGCGCACAGATCAAAACACCCCTGGCCCGACACCCGCACCACCCCGATGGCGGTGGGAGCGGCGCCGGTGGCGATGGCGGCAATGACGTCCATGGAATCAAGTCCTTTCAGTGTGCATCCGCAGGATGCGGACATACAGATGTTGGAAAAAGCGGGGGAGAAATATGCGGCGGCTTTGAAAGTAAGGCTTGCGTTTTTCCACCGCGTCCGCTAAAATCGACCCTAAGATACCGGTGGGCCGGCCCACTGCTCCTCATTATAGAAGGAGCGGGGGTCCATTGCAAGCCCGGCGGGAAACAGGGACACTCCCGACGGCCTCGCCGGCCGGCGGCTGGTCATATTTTCAATATAAAAGGAGACTGGACCATGAAAAAGCGTATTGCATCCCTGTTGCTGGCTCTGGTGTTGTGCCTGGGGCTGACGGTGTCTGCGGCCGCTGCCGAGGAGCAGAAGATCACCGTGGGCGACAAGACCTATGGCGCCCTGTTGGAGGCGATCATGTCCGAGACCAAGGCTGACTCCGTCACCGCCCGTCTGGACAGCGACGTGACCCTCACTGCCGCCGTGGTGATCGGCTCCAGTGATTATAACGGACAGTTCAAGGAGCCCATGACCGTCACCGCCAAGAACGTCACCATCGATCTCAACGGCCACACCCTGACCGCAGCCAAGGACTGCGCCGTCTTTGAGGTCCAGAAGGACTACACCCTGACCATCGTGGATGGCTCCGAGGCCAAGACCGGCAAGCTGGACTGCGGCGCGGAAGAGGCCGTGGTGGTGGCTGAGGGCGCCACCTACAACGCCCTGCCCGCCGCTGAGGAAAAGCCCGCCGAGGAGAAGCCCGCCGAGGAGAAGCCTGCCGAGGAGAAGCCCGCCGCGAACCCCTTCACCGACGTGGCGGAGACCGCCTACTATTATGAGGCCGTGCTGTGGGCCGTGGAAAACAACATCACCACCGGCAAGACGGAGACCACCTTCGTTCCCGGCGAGACCTGCACCACGGCGCACATCCTGACCTTCCTGTGGCGTGCCAACGGCTCTCCCGAGCCCACGATCACCGAGAACCCCTTTACCGACGTGAAGGAGACCGACTATTTCTACAAGGCCGCCCTGTGGGCCGCTGAGAAGGAGCTGGTGTCCGGCAATGTGTTCACTCCCTCCGCCCCCTGCACCCGCGGCCAGACCATGCTGTACCTGTATCTGCTGGCCGGCTCTCCGGACGCTGAGCTGAGCACCTTCACCGATGTGCCCGCCGATTCCGTCTATTCCAAGGCCATCTCCTGGGCCGTGACCCAGGGCATCACCACCGGCAAGACGGAGACCACCTTTGCCCCTGACGAGATCTGCACCCGCGGTCACATCGTGACCTTCCTGTATCGCGCCGACAAGGCCGCCACCGAGGCGGCTTCCGCCACTGCGACGGAGACCCCCGCGTAAGAACCCCTCCCCCGGAAACCAACAGGAGGCCGCCCGAACGGGCGGCCTCCGTTTTTTCAGACAGCCCGAGGGCCGGGGGCTCCAATGCGCCGGAAAGGCGTCCGGTGCCTTCGGGAAAAGGGCCGGCAGAGACAAAAAAGGACCGGACGCAGCTGCGTCCGGTCCTTTTGCCGGTAAATGGGATGGGGGATCTCACTTGATCCGCTCGCCGGCGGCCTCCTTGGCGCGGATCTCCTTGACGGCGTCCTTGTGAGAGAGGTTCACGCGGCCCTTCTCGTCGATGTCGGTGACCTTCACCCACATCATGTCGCCGATCTTGCAGGCGTCCTCCACCTTCTCGATGCGGTGGTCGGCCAGCTTGGAGATATGCACCAGGCCGTCCTTGCCGGGGGCCAGCTCCACGAAGGCGCCGAAGGTCATCAGGCGCACCACGCGGCCGTAGTACAGCGCGCCCACCTCGGGCACGAACACGATGTCGTCGATGCACTTCTTGGCGGCGTCGCAGGAAGCGGCGTCCACGCCGGCGATGAAGATGGAGCCGTCGTCGTTGATGTCGATTTTGGCGCCGGTGTCGGCCACGATCTTCTGGATGACCTTGCCGCCGGAGCCGATGACCTCCCGGATCTTGGAGGGGTCGATGTGCATGGTCAGCATCTTGGGGGCGTACTTGCTGACCTCCTTGCGGGGCTGGTCGATCACGGGCAGCATGATCTGGTCCAGGATCTGGCAGCGGGCGTCGTAGGTGGTGTCCAGGGCCTCCTTGATGATCTCCATGGTGAGGCCGTCGTTCTTCAGGTCCATCTGGATGGCGGTGATGCCCTTCTTGGTGCCGCCCACCTTGAAGTCCATCTCGCCGTGGAAGTCCTCCACGCCCTGGATGTCGATGAAGGTGGTGAAGGAGCCGTCGTCGTCCTGGATCAATCCGCAGGAGATGCCGGCCACGGGGGCCTTGATGGGCACGCCGGCGTCCATCAGGGCCAGGGTGGAGCCGCAGATGGAGCCCTGGGAGGTGGAGCCGTTGGAGCTGAGGACCTCGCTGACCACGCGGATGGCGTAGGGGAACTCGTCCACGCTGGGGAGAACGGGCAGCAATGCCCGCTCGGCCAGGGCGCCGTGGCCGATCTCACGACGGCCGGGAGAGCGGGCGGGCTTGGCCTCGCCCACGGAGTAGCCGGGGAAGTTGTAGTGGTGCATATAGCGCTTCTCCGTCTCCTCCCAGATGGTATCCAGCTTCTGGTTGGCGGACAGGGTATCCAGCGTGGCCACGCTCAGCACCTGCGTTTGGCCGCGGGTGAACAGGCCGGAGCCATGGACGCGGGGCAGTACGCCTACCTCGGCGTCCAGCGGGCGGATCTCGTTCTTCTGGCGGCCGTCCACGCGGTGGCCCTCCAGCAGCCATGCCTTCACGATCTTCTTCTGGAACTTGTAGGTGATCTCGTCCAGATACTGATCCATGTTGGGATAATCCTCCAGGAACAGCTCGTGCCACTTCTCAATCAGCTGATTCCAGCGGGCCTCGCGGACGTTCTTGTCGTCGGTATCCATGGCGGCCTTGGCATCGTCCATGGTGGCGGCCACGATCTTGTCAAACAGCTCCTGATCGAAGTCGGCGTGGGGATACTCGAACTTGGGCTTTCCGATCTCGGACACCATCTGGTTGATGAGGGCGATCTGCTTCTGGTTCTCCTCGTGGGCGGAGCGGATGGCCTCGAACATCACGTCGTTGGGCACCTCGTTGGCGCCGGCCTCGATCATGACCACCTTCTTGCCGGTGGAGACGACGGTGACGTCCAGATCGCTGACCTTACGCTGCTCTGCATCGGGGTTAAACACCAGCTTGCCATCCACCAGACCCACCTTCAGGGCGGCAACAGGGCCGTTCCAGGGGATGTCGGAGATGGCCAGCGCGGCGGAGGTGCCGATCAGAGCGGCGATCTCCGGGGAGCAGTCGTGATCCACGGCCATGACGGTGCACATCACGGACACGTCGTTGCGGAAATCGTAGGGGAACAGGGGGCGGATGGGACGGTCGATGACGCGGCTGGTCAGGATGCCCTTCTCGCCGGGACGGCCCTCGCGGCGGTTGAAGCTGCCGGGGATGCGGCCCACGGCGTACAGCTTCTCCTCAAAGTCCACGCTCAGGGGGAAGAAGTCGATGCCGTCCCGGGGACGGGGCGCGGCGGTGACGCAGCACAGCACGCGGGTGTCGCCGTAGCCCACCATGACGGCGGCGTTGGCCAGCTCGGCCAGCTTGCCCACCTCCAGTGTGAGGGGACGGCCCGCCAGATCCATGGTGTACTTGTGATAGTGGGGGAATTGGCGCTTGGTGATGATGGTCGACATATCATTTCTCCTTTTTTGTGAAATAGCATCCTGTGCCGGTCTCATCGCCGTTAGCACTTGAAAACACCCCGAAAGCGGCGGTTTCGACGCATTTTCAACTGCTAATGGTTGGATGCGAACACGGCGCAGAATGTGAAAGAAGGGTGATGCGCGTGCGCACATCACCCTGTTTCAACTTACTTACGCAGACCCAGCTTGGCGATCAGAGCACGATAACGCTCGATGTCCTTCTTGGCCAGGTAGTCCAGCAGACGGCGGCGCTTACCGATCATCATCTGCATGCCGCGGCGGCTGTGGAAGTCATGGGGATGCACCTTCAGGTGCGCGGTCAGCTGGTTGATGCGCTCGGTGAGGATCGCCACCTGCACCTCGGGGGAGCCGGTGTCAGTTTCATGGGTACGGTTGGCCTCGATGATGGAGGTCTTCTGGTCTTTCAGCATCATGGTTGTGTTTCCACCTTTCATAAATTACGCCCGCATCCTGAGCCGGGGGAGAGATGGACAGCTCCGCGCAGCTAAGGCAAGGGGCAGCGACTCAGTCGCGTACCTTGGTATGTTACCATAAAGCCATAGGTTTGTAAAGTAGGTTTTTTCATTTTATTTACGTTTTGTTCTTCACTTTCCGGCATGAAGCTGGTATACTGGCGTAGTTCCTGAACAGAAAGGAGAATTTTCCGATGAAACGATATGTGTGTTTACTGGCGCTGCTGCTGACGGCGGCGCTTTTAGCGGGCTGCGGCCACAAGGCGCAGCCGAATGCCGACGCGGACTCTGCCGCGCAGACGGCTCTGCCGCCGGAGGGCATCACGGCGTTGGTGCTGGCCGACGACACGCAGGTGCTGCGCTTCCGCCGGGACGACGATGGCGTCTGGTTCTGGCAGGACGACTCCACGTTCCCGCTGGATCAGACCGGCATGCCCGCCCTGCTGGAGGCTGCCGCCGCCATGACCGCCTCCGCGCCGGTGCAGGCCGGGGACGAGCTGTCGGAATACGGCTTGGACGACGCCAAAACAAGCCTCACCGTAACGGCGGACGGCGAGACGCTGACCTTTACCCGCGGCGATCAGGCCGCCTCCGGCGACTGGTATCTCTACTGCACCGAGGACGGCACCGTCCGGATGGTGTCCGACGACACCGTGAAGGTGTTCCAGCTGCTGGATGGCAGTATCTACGATCTGGCTCTGCTGCCTACGCTGCCCGCCGTCACCATGGACACGCTGCATGCCGTCTCCATCACCGGCGCCGACGGCGTCCGCATCGACCTCCGCGTGACGGACGGCGTGCGGAAGGCGGGCAGCCGCGACGTGACGGCGGAGACGGAGGCCCTGATGGACGAGCTGTCCGGGCTGGCCGTCACCGCCTGCGTGGACTACGCCCCCGCTGAGGGTGCCGCCGCCATCTGCGGACTGGACGCGCCGGCGGCGGCGCTGACCCTGACGTATGCCAACGCCGTGGGTGCGGAGGAAACGCTGACCGTCACCGTGGGCCTGCCCATCGGGGACGGCGGCCGCTATGTGGCCCTCAGCGGCGACTCCAACATCTACCGCATGGAGGAGACGTCGCTGGTGCAGCTGCTGACGCTGGCAGAGACGGGCCTGAAGTGAACAGGGAAAAGCAAAAAGGTGCGTTGCAAAACGCACCTTTTTGTGGTATAAGAGGAGACGATCAAAAGAGAGGAGGGCTGCCTGTGCGCATACTCATTGTGGAGGACGAAAAGCGTCTGGCCGGTACGCTGGCGGAGCTGCTGCACCGCCGGGGCTACACCGTGGATGTCAGCAATGACGGCGTGTCCGGACTGGACAACGCCCGCAGCGGCATTTACGATCTGGTGCTGCTGGACGCCATGCTGCCGGGGCTGGACGGCTTCACGCTTTTACAGCAGCTGCGCGCCGGCGGCGACACGGTGCCCGTGCTGATGCTGACGGCCCGCAGCGACCTCAGCGACCGCGTGCGGGGGCTGGACTGCGGTGCCGACTACTACCTGACCAAGCCCTTTGAAACGGAGGAGCTGCTGGCCTGCATCCGTTCCCTGCTGCGGCGGGGCGGCGAGACGGCGGACAGCGACGCAGTCTGCTTCGGCGACTTGCGCCTCCAGATGACCACGTTCCTGCTGTCCTGCGGAGAGCGCGCCGTCCGGCTGAGCCGCCGGGAGTACGACCTGATGGAGCTGCTGATGAAAAACGGCAGCCAGATCGTGTCCAAGGAGCAGCTGATCCTGAAGGTATGGGGCTACGACTCCGCCGCCGAGGACAACAATGTGGAGGTGTACATCTCCTTCCTGCGGCGGAAGCTGACCCATCTGCACTCCCGCGTGCGCATCAAGACCCTGCGCATGGTTGGCTACTGCCTGGAGGAGGTGGGGGCATGATCCGCAGACTTCGCTGGAAGGTCATCGGCCTGAATATGGGCATGGTATTCTGCGTACTGCTGGCGGTGTTCGCCGCCGTGTACTTCTCCTCCCGGGCCGGCATCGCCCGCAGCGTGCAGCACCAGCTGCAGCAGGTGCTCCAGACCGGCAGCGGCTACGACCTGTCCCAGCCGGGACAGGAGGGCGTCCCCTGCTTTGTAGCGGAGGTCTATGCCAGCGGCACCGTCCGCGTCTCCGGCAACAGCTACTACGACCTGACGGACAAGGAGGCGCTGGTGGATATTGTCACCGCCGCCCTGACAGCGGACAGTGACGAGGGCGTGCTGGCGGAGCACCATCTGCGCTATCTGCGGCAGACGGGGCTGCTGTCCACCCGCATCGCCTTTACCGACAGCACGCTGGAGCAGGCCACCCTCCGCAGCCTGCTGACCGGCAGCCTGCTCATCGGCCTTGCGGCGCTGGCGGTGCTGTT
>OLGB01002930.1_pt1 | contig 17015 bp, 20 predicted proteins | sample 1605691 | NCBI WGS metagenome assembly OLGB01 (sample SAMEA3888925, study PRJEB22519) | human gut metagenome | biome: human gut; feature: human-associated habitat; material: faeces | place: Denmark | collected 2010 | reverse complement strand
CGACCAACATTGACAACCTCGATGCGCAGGAGTATTCCACAGAGCCGTATATGAACGACATATTGAAATTGAGGTGATAGATTGATTACAAAAAATGCTGCGGAGGCTTTCCCCGAAGCGGAGCTTCCTGCGCTGGAAACCCATTACAACAGGATAAACGCATGGGGCAATGTTTACAAGGGCAGTCCGAACTGGAACAAGGTCAAGCGTTCGGGGCTATACAAGAGGGGCGACAGGCAGATGAACCTGCTGAACACGGCAAAGGTCTTGTGCGACAGCTTCTCGGATCTGTGCTTCACAGAACAGGTCGATGTCACTTGCTCCGATAAAAGCTGTCAGGACTATCTGCTCGAAGTGCTGCAGCGCGAAAGCTTTTGGAAGACTATTCCGCATTTTCTGTCGGGAGCATTCGCAAACGGCGGTTGTGCTGTCCGTGCTTATGTAGCAGACGGGCAGGTCAAGCTTTCATACATAAACGCTGCCGATTTTCTCCCGACAAAATGGGATAATTCGGGGATAAGCGATTGCATTTTTCAGTCTTTCACGGTAAAGGGAGATAATTTCTACACTCTGCTTGAACGGCACACCTATGACGGTGAAAATGTGACCGTTCAATCAAGGCTGTTCAGATCATCGACAAAATATGCTGTTGGTGAGCGTGTTCCGCTTTCCGAGCTTTATCCCGATGTTCCCGAAGAGGTGATCTACGGGTCAAAATTCCCCGTTTTTCATTATTTCCGTCCCGATATTTCCAACAATTTTGAGAATTATACTCCGCTTGGGGTATCGGTGTTCGCAAACTCGCTTGATACGCTCAAAGCGTTGGACGTTGCTTTCGACAGCTTTGCAAGGGAGTTCGTTCTCGGCAAGAAGCGCATAATCGTTCCGTCCTCCTGCGTTCAGACGGTCGTTGATATCGACACGGGAAATTCGACAAGATATTTCGATGCCGATGACGAGGCGTATGTTGCTCTGAAATGCGATGAGGAAAAGGATTTGAAGATCACCGACAACACGGTCGAGCTTCGTGTGGACGAGCATGTAAAGGCGATAAATGCGCTGCTGAACATTCTTTGTTTTCAGGTCGGACTTTCCCCCGGCTCGTTTTCGTTCGATGCGAACGAAGGCATTAAAACAGCAACCGAGGTCGTATCGCAGGACCGCAAGACGGCTCGGACTATCAAATGTCAGCAGAACCTCCTTGTCGAATTCATAGAGGGAATTTGCAGGACGATACTTTCTCTCGGGGCGCAGCTTGGAGATATACCGGAAAAATGTGAGCTGACGGTCGCATTCAGGGACGGAATCGTCGTTGATGACAACACTCTTATCGAAAACAACATAAATCTTGTGAGCGCAGGACTGCGTTCAAAGCTTTCCGCTATAATGGAGATATCGAAGTGCGATGAAGCAACGGCAAAGAAGGAGCTTGAACGCATTTCGGGAGAAATGCAGGGTTATGATGACGGAGAAACCGAATGACAAGGTCGCAGATAGATGAATTATCGCAGAATCTCATATTTCTGATAAATGAGATGGAAGATGTGCTGATGAAGAAGATCGCCGCACAGCTTGTTTCGGACGGCGATGTTTCCGACAGTTCCAAGTGGAGGATAAGGCAGCTTGCACGAGCAGGAAAGCTTGACAAGGAAGCCTTGAAGACCATAAAAAGCTATATGTCCGCACAGTCGGAAATGCTTGAGGACGCTCTTTACAATGCTGCATTATCCGAGATAGGAAATGTTGACGAAATGGTAAAGGACGCTGCGACACGGGGGCTTGTTGACGGACGAGTTGACGGACGAGTGAAGGCTCCTGCCGACAGAACGGCTCAATCTGCGCTGAAAAGCTATCTTAAACAGGCGAAGAGCGACCTCAACATGGTAAACACGGTCATGCGATACAAGACCAAGCAGGCGTATGTAAGCGCAGTAAACAACACCTTCTGGACGCTTGACAAGGAACAGCGTGTTCACGATGCGCTCGGCATGGGTGCGCTTGAAGTCATAAGCGGCGCAGAGAGCTTTCAGACAGCCGTGCGCGATGTGCTGAAAAAGCTTTCGGAAAGGGGCATTCCTGCGTTCATTGATGCAGGCGGTCACGAATGGAAGCCGGAAACCTACGTTCAAATGGATCTGCGTACGACAATGGGAAACACGGCTCGGGCGGCTCAATGGCAGCGGTGCGATGATTTCGGCGTGGATCTGATAGAGGTTGACTCACATCTCGGGGCAAGAGAGAAATGCGCCCGAGATCAAGGCAAAATCTATTCACGCTCGGGGCAAAGCGGCACCTGCAAGGACGGTTCGGGCAACGTGGTTTACTATTATGCGTTTTCTTCGACATCATTCGGACAGCCTGATGGACTTTTCGGTATAAACTGCCGCCACAACAGCTATCCGTATATTCCGGGCATAAGTTATCAGAGATATTTTCCCTATGACTATGAAGAGAATACCAAGAGATACAAGGAATACCAGACGCAGTGCGCTCTTGAACGCCGGATAAGAGAAAGCAAGCGTGAATGCATGCTGCTTTCGGAGGCCGAGGATGAAGAAGGACTGAAAAAAGCTGCACTGAAACTCCGCAGCCGTAAGGAAAGCTATGCTGCATATTCAAAGTCACATGATCTCCGTACTCGCAATGACCGCACACAAGTTTACGGCTATGACCGAAGCAATTCTATGAAAACAGTCTGGGCAGAGAAAAAGATAAAAGACGAGAAAAAAGCCTTGAATATACTTGACAATTCGGGCGGAAATGGTATAATGAAGTCAAAAGGGTATGACTTTCTCGACGGCGTTCTCGGTTCGGATAAAATTCCGAAAGAACAGAGCAAAAGCCTTGATGAAATTATATCTGTTATTCCGCAAAAGCACCTTGACGTTATTGGAAAAACGGTCAAAGAGATTACAATTGTTCCTAACAGAGATTATTGTACCTATAACCGAGAAACGAAAACACTTATTCTTGCCCCTGAAAAAATGAATGGTAGTATCATTCACGAATTTGGACACGTTCTTGCTGATGCTTATGACCTGTATAATAATCCAAAGTTTTTAAGCATATTAAGTGAAAAGTTTGAATCACTGGATTGGGGTAACGCTGTTTTCGCATTTCGGCAGGAAGTAAATGATTATGTATATTTGCTGAAATCCGATAAGCTGATTGACATATATCAGGGGCGAATATATGCTGACCTAATCGATGTTGACTATTCTGAACCGATTCCATTAGACAATTTTCAAGAGTATTTTTCTGTCGGATTTGATCTATATTTTAACAACCCCAAACTGCTTCAGGAAAAAGATATAAAACTATTTGATTATCTTAGGGAGATGTTGTCTGATGAATGAATTATATACAACAGTTGAAAAAATGTTGTTATCCGGAACTACTCTCGGAGAAGTATTTAAAAAAATGTCTGATTTGGGTTACTCTCGCTCTGAAATTGTGGCTGCGATAAAGGAATCTGAAAAAAAGTACATTAATTCAAATCCCAAAATAGTTGACTAACCGCTTTGAGAAATCAAGGCGGTTTTTCTATGCCAGAATAATTTAATACAGAAATAAGCGTTCGGTTCTCCAACAGTTGGAGGACAGGGCGCATTTTTTATGCCCGAAACGTGCTGAACGGCGTTAAAATCCGCACGGAATAACGGTCTACCCGACCTTAAAGGAGGAATTTTCAATGGCAGAAGAAACAAACACAACCGTAACCGAAACCAATCAGGCTGAAAACAGCGGAGGTGATCCACAGGGCAACGCAGAAAATGCGGCTGCTGTATCTACGAACGAGGGTGCGGAAAAGACCTTCTCACAGAAAGAGCTTGACGATATCGTTAAGCAGCGTCTTGAAAGAGAGCGCAAGGGAATGCCGACAAAGGACGAGATGAAAGCGTTCAAGGCTTGGCAGGACAGTCAGAAGACCGCCGAACAGCTTTCCGCAGAAAAGGTAACCGCTGCGGAGAACGGCAAGGCAGAGGCAGAGAAACGTGCGGAAGCGGCAGAAGCAAAGTGTGTGGCTTTCTCTAAAGGGGTATCTGCCGAAGCTGTTGACGATGTTATCGCCCTTGCTTCGCCCAAGGTCGGCGATAACAAGACTATGGAGCAGGCTATTGATGAAGTATTGGCGAAATACCCGTCATTCACTAAGGCTGCTCCCCCGAAGATAACTACCGGGGCAAGAATGAACGGCTCTGTTCCGCAGGAGCAGGACGGGGTAACCGCTGCATTCCTTAAGAAAAACCCGGAAATCAAAATCTAATATGAAAAGGAGATATTTATTATGGCACATGAAGCGCAGGAAAGATATTCGAGCCTTGTGCTCGCAAAGATCCGCAAGGAAAACAAGCTGAAGGACGGCGTGGTATTCAACCGCGACTATGAGGGTTCGCCCAAGGCAGGAATGATAAAGATACCCGTAAGAGATACCGAAGTGACGGTTTCCGACTATGACAAGGCAAACGGCATCACCGCAGGAATGGGCAACACAGCTTACGAAAACTTCGTCATCGACAAGGACAAGGCTGTAAACGAGATCATCGACGGCTACGATTCGCAGACCGTTCCCGATAATCTTGTTGCAGACAGACTTGACAGCGCAGGCTATTCTATTGCTCGTCAGGAAGACAACGATGCAGCGACAGCACTTATCGCAGGCTCTACACCTATGGGAGTAAGGGCGCTTACAGCGGACAGCATTTACAGCGTTATCGTATCTATCCGAACGGCTATGAGCAAGGCAAACATTCCCGATGACGGAAAGCGTTATCTGCTTGTCGTTCCCGAGGTTTTCGCCCTTATACTCACCTGTCCGCAGTTCGTCAAGGCTTCGGATCTTGGCGACACGGTAGTTCAGAGCGGCACAGTCGGCAGGATCGCAGGCTTTAACGTTATCGAGTGGAACGACAACACCGCAAACCTCGCCATGATCGCAGGTCATCCCCGATTTGCAACGAGGGCGGAAGAGTTCTCCGTTCCGGTACATCTTCAGGACCTTTCGGGTTCGGGCAAGTACATCGGTGCAAGCGCGGTTCAGGGTCGTATCGTTTACGCTCACAAGGTTCTTCGTTCCGTTGCGATCAGAGCGGTTTACACTCCCGATATGCTTGAGATCGCAGCTGCTCCGGGCGGCACATCGGGCAAGACCAAGATCACCGTTACAGCAGGCGCGGAGGGAAACACTCTGCAGTATCGCAAGAACCCCTCTTCCCGTGCTGTTTACGGCATGAGCTCTTCTGACTTTGGCGGCACTTCTCTTACTTCGGGAACAGCCCAGGACGTTTCCGACTGCAAAGAGGGCGACATCATCGAGGCGGCAGAGTTCAGCACCGCAGGCTGCGTAAGCGTTGGTTACATTACGCTTAAAGCGTCCGATATCAAATGATGAGCGGCTATATTGACGAGCAGTATTACAAGCAGCGTTTCAGTGGGGAGGTTCCCGAGGATCTCCCCTTTCTTATTGAAGCTGCGTCCGATATTATCTTCAATCTCACGCTCGGGAGGTCATCGGGAGATATTTCTGGAGTTATTCTTGACAAGGTAAAAAGAGCAACGGCGGTGCAGGTCAAGTACATGGCGGACAACGGCGGCATTGAAGCCTTGAACTCAGGCGGATTTTCACAGGTTTCGCTCGGCAAGTTCAGCTATACTTCGGGCGGAAGTTCTTCAAGTGACGGAAAAACTCCGCCTGTTTCCGCTTACGCCATAACGCTGCTTGAAAGCGTTGGACTTTTAGGGAGGGGCTTATGACAGCTGCAATTCCGAAACGCTTACTTATACACAATGCAGAGCTTATCAACGAATTCGGCGATGAATGGGCGGTCACGGAGAGTATTTCCGCACCGCTTGAACATATCAGGATAGAGCCTTCACGCTCGGTTGTCCGTGATGTGAAATCGCAGGAGGTAACGCTCAATGCGCTGCTGTTTTTCGACTGTACAAATTCACGCTGCACGATACCGTTCGCACTTGAAGGCGAAGCGATCGATGGCAAGGTCTTGCTTGCTCAAAGGGTCAAGTTCGGCGGCAGAGTTTACACCGTCAAGACCATTGAACCGATATATGACGACAAGCGGCTGCACCATTACGAGGTAGGACTAACCTAAAGGAGGGACGGACATGGGATTCGGTGACGTAAATGTAAGGCTCGATTTTGACACAGAACGCATTATGGCAAAGATCGAAGCAAGCAGGCGTGAGGCTGACTTTGCACTTGGAAATCAGGTACTAAAGGACAGCAACATATACTGTAAGGAGGACACGGGCACTCTGAAAAGGTCTGCAATAGTCAACAGCTCGGACGATCTGACGGTCGTTCAATGGGTCGAGCCTTATGCGGCTGCTCAATATGAACTGCCTGCTGCTGTCCCCGACCCTAATCCGCTTGCAAGCAGTAAATGGTTTGAAAAAGCCAAAGACGTATATCTGTCCGACTGGATAAGCACTTACGAAAGAATTATGAAGGAGTGAAAGCAATGGATCACATATCGGAGATGCTCGAAGCTGTTTCAAAGGCTTCGGGGATAAAGAAGATCGGCAGGCTCGGCGCAGGCGACAGCATTTCGATACTTCCTGCAGGCGGAAGGGTGATAAGGCGATATCTTGACGGTTCGGAGAAGTCCGAGCTTGTTATTCAGCTGCTTGCCCGTGGAACGGAGCAGAAGGCAGTCATTGCAAGGATATCCGAAGCTGCGGACAGGATAGTATCAAAAGCACGTTCGCTCAGCGGAACGACATGGCAGGTATTTTCTGCAAAGCTTGCAGCGAACCCCTCTCCGATAGTTGCTGAGCCAAACGGTTCATATATCTATCAGGGGCAGGTAGTTTTAATTTACAATAAACACAAGGAGGAATAAATCATGGCAGGATTAACATTAAAAACGCTTATGGACGCGGCAAAGCCCAAAAAGGACTACACAGGATATGTTCTTTCGGACGATATGGTGCTTGCGATCGATGTTTCCGGTAATAAAGCCGAAACAGATTTCACCAAGATCAATCCCGATGAATTTGCGGTCATCGAAATGGGCGCAAAGACGGTCGATGCAACGCTCAACGCGGAAGAAAAGGACAAGAACTACATAAGATCGGGCAAGAATACGTCCAAGACGGGCACACAGCGCACGTTTGCACCGAAGCTCGACCGATATATCGGTGACGCTGCGCAGGACTACATTGACAGCTTAAAGTACGGCACGGGTCAGTCGGTAGTTGTAAACTACGCATATCTCAACCGTTTGAGCGGTATGGGCGAAGTCGGAAGCATATCTGTTGCAGTCACATCGGACGGCGGCGGTGAAAGCGGTGACAATGCGGCTTTTGAATGCTCGTTAAAGGGCATCAGCGGCAAGCCTGTTCCGTATGACTGGGTAGAGAAGCACCCAGAAGCTGCTTCTTCCGTTTCCAATAATACCGAAGCCGAGGGAACATAAGGCTGATCACGGAAAATATATAAACATATCACGGTTTTGCAGGTATGAACTCTGACTTGCAAAGCCGTGAATTTTTGTACAAAGGAGTAAAATTCTATGGAAAATTTTCAGTTAAAGGACAATGGCGCGGATATATGCATCGGAGGACAGAGCTTTACGGTATTTCCTTCAAGAAAGCTTATTGCTGCGATATCCGTTTTCACATTGGCTGTCAATGCGCTTAATAAAAATCACACGATCAAAAACTCTGTTGCAGAAGCGGACGCTGCTGCCGAGGTCATCGTTTCGGCACTCGGAGAAGCAAAGGCGCAGGAAATCTTCGAGATAGGCACTCCGAACGAAGATATGCTCAACCTTGTAAGCGCAGCCGAATACATAAGTAATATCGTCAGCGCGCATATCTCGGATATCCGAAACGGTTTAAAGGAAAATGCTGTGCCGAATATTGAAATGTCGGCAGAAAAGGTTCCGTATGTAAAGCGCAATAAGAGATGATATACGATAAATTTCCCGATCATGTGACCGTAGGTGAAGAGAAGCTGTGCATTGACCCCGATTTTCGTATTTTCTGCGGCTTTGAAACGGTGCAGAACAATGACGACAATGCTGCAACTGCACGATATATTGCCGCTTTTTACCGTGGGAAAGCTCCTTCGGACATAAAAGCGGCGATACATGAATTTCTGAAATTCTATCTTTGCGGCTCGGAAATAAAGGGTGGCAGCTCGGAAAACAAGCATAAAAAGCCTGTTTACAGCTTTGAGCAGGACTGGAAGCTTTTCATCGCTGCTTTTCGGCAGCAGTACGGGATAGATCTTTGCACCGCAAAGCTACATTGGTGGGAATTCTCGGCGTTATTCGCAGGGCTTACAGACGACACACAGCTTATCACGATCATGCAGATAAGGGGCACAGACACAAGCAAAATAAAGGATAAGCACGAACGCAGCCGCATTAAGTCGCTGCAGGAACGCTTTGCTTTATCGGATCGCGGCAGAAAGCGCAGATATGCAACTGCCGAAGAGCGTGACGCTGCGATGCTTGAAGAAGTCCGCACACGCTCGGAACAGGTCAGAAAACAGTTTGAAAAGAGAAACGGGGGCGAGAAAAATTGTCGGCTGACGGAAGAGTAATAATTGATATAAACGGCAATTCAAAGCCTTTTCTGCAAGCATTGAATAGCGCAAAATCCGTTGCTTCGGGCACTGCTAATGCGATATGCGCAGGCTTCAAGGCTGTCGGAACGGCTGTGACCGCTGCTTCGGGTGCGATAACCGCGCTCGGGGGGCTTGCCGTAAATGTCGGAAAAAGCTATGAAAACAGCGTAAACAAGGTCGCTTCCATTGCCGATACAACGGTCGTTTCGATTGACGAGCTTTCTTCAAGGGTCAAAGAAATGTCACTCGACACGGGAATGGCTGCGGAGGAGCTGAACGAGGCTCTTTATCAGACGATTTCCGCGACGGGTGATACTGCCAACGCGCTCGACCTTGTTTCGGCGGCGGTAAAGGCGGCAAAGGGCGGTTTTACCGACACCACGACCGCAGTTGACGGCTTGACCACCGTTCTCAATTCCTACGGTATGGCTGCAAGCGAGGCGGAAAGTCTTGCAAACAAGTTCCTTGTAACACAGAACAAGGGCAAAACGACCTTCGGTGAGCTTGCAGGAAGTATCGGTAATGTTGTGCCTACGGCTTCGGCTGCAGGCGTATCTGTGGACGAGCTGCTTTCCGCTGTTGCTGCGCTTACTGCAAACGGTATCAACACAGCAAGCGCAATGACGGGGCTTAAGGCGGCACTCTCAAACATCATAACGCCTTCGGACGGAGCTGCAAAGGCTGCGAAGCAAATGGGGATAGATTTTTCCGCATCTGCGCTCAAAGCAAAGGGTCTGTCGGGCTTTATGGCAGACATTCAAGCCGCTACAAACGGCGATTCGGAAGCTATGGCGCAGCTGTTCGGCTCGGTGGAAGCGCTCAACTCGGTGCTTGTACTGACGGGCAACGGCTCCAAGCTTTTCAACGAAACGCTTGACGAAATGGCGGTCAACAGCACGGCTCTTGACAATGCTTACTCGGTAATGACCAAGAGCCTTGACACATCGCTTGAAAAACTGAAAAACTCGGCAAAGGTATTCGGCATTAATTTCTATGAGAGCGTTTCAGAGCCGCTTTCAGACGTTGTAACGCTTGCAAACGGCTACATAAACAAGCTTTCCGAAGCTTTTGAAGAGGGCGGCGTAACTGCTCTTTCCAAGTCGATAGGAAGCGTTCTCGGCGAAGCGGTCGGAGCGGTCGCAAGCTATCTTCCCAATATAGTTTCGGTTGGCTCGGACGTTATAACCTCTCTTGCGGAAGGCTTGAACGAGAACGCCGATATTATTATGTCCTCCGCCGAAGCGGTATTTATTACGCTGGTAGATACCGTAAGCGAGCTGACGCCCACACTTGCGCAGACGGCGGAGAAAATGCTCGTTTCGTTCGGGGATTTCCTTGCAAGAAATACATATTCTGTCACAAATGCGGCTTTCGGTATCATAACCACGGTCGCAAACGGCATTATCGGCGCGCTGCCAAAGCTTATCCCTGCTGCAATGGAGTGTGTTACGTCACTTGCGTCGGCGATACTTGACAATGTGGACGAGCTGCTGAACTGTGCGACAGATATCATAGAAGCGTTATGCGACGGTTTAGTTGACGCAGTCCCGATTTTTATTGAACGCGCGCCCGAGATACTGTTCGGACTTGCTTCTGCGCTCATCAATGCGGCGGCAACAGCATTTATTGATGTACCTGTCACTATTGCAACCGAAATTTCCGAAGGTCTTATCGGTCACAACTGGAACGATACGGCAAGCGTCACGATGGAAAATCTTGCGAACGCTTATGAAAAAGCCGTGGACAGCGTTGCCGATAAGCTTGCGAAAACAGGCGAAAGGATAAACGCGTTCCTTGCGCTCGATACTTCGCCCAGCGGAGAAAGCCCCGAGCTTTATACCGGTAAAACCGAGTCAGAGCTTGAAGGAATGATCTCGGAAACCTCGGACGCTCTTGACAGATACCAAGCGGCTATGGACGAGCTTTCGAGCGAAGAGGTCGGATATGACCCGACAAAGCTTTCGCAGGAAACCTATAAAGCACTCGCCGAAGAGTTCGGTGCTGACAGAATGGGCGAAATAGATCTTCTGCTCGAAAAAAACATCAAGTATCTTACCGACAAGAAAATAGCTATGCTCGCAGCCTGGCAGGGGCTTTTTGAAGCAGAAGGAGCATCGCGCAGCTATAGCAAGCCCGAATCGAGTGCCATTGCCGATTATTACAACAAGAACGGCAAGAAGAACGAGGAGGCTTTGCAGAGCTTTCTGAACGATATTGAGGAAACGGCGGACGCAGTTTCGGACGTTGGCGAAGCTGCTGCCGGAGAGATCGGAGATACTGCCGAAGACCTTGAAGACGAAATGGAAAAGTTCTATGAGGACTTGCAGTATCGGCTTGCCCGCGGTTGGATAGATGAAGACAAATTCAGAGCCGAACTCAAGGCAAAGCTTGAAAGCGATGCAAAGTACAGCAGCGCAGAATACACGCGATACTGGCAGATGATCGCCGAAAATGATGAAAAAGCCGCAGAGGAAACCTCACAGAAGCACAGCGAGCTTGAGAACATTGTTTCAGAGGCGGCAAATTTAAGTGCAAGTCTTAACAAAGCGGACACGTTCAGCGTGACCTCCGAAACGGACAAGCGGAGCGGAGATGTTACAAAAACCTACGGCATAAGCGATTACGGAAAAAAGGTTGAAGCCCGAAAAACTCTGCTTGAAAGGATAAAATCCCTTGCTGACAAGGGAGTGCCGAAATCAATGCTGCAGGAGCTTATCGGAATGGATCCCGAGGAGGCTCTTGTATTCGCAAATCAGCTTGACAGGCTCGGTGCGGACGAATTAAACGGGCTTACCTCGGACTATGCAGAGTTTGAAAAGCTTGGAAACGAAATTGCAGCGGAAGTCACCGCATCAGGCTACGATGATTTTGTCGAAGCCGGAAAAAGCTATGCGGAGGCACTTGCAGAGGGCATAAGCGCCAATCAGAACACAATTCAGGAGGCGTTGTTCAATGCTCTTCCCGAATTGCGTGAGCTTATAGACGGTGCTGTTGCGGTAAAGCAGTCAAGCGTTTCCACAGCCGCTGTATCGGGCACTTCTGTTTCTTCGGGTTCATCGGCTTCGTCATCGACCGTTTACGGGCGCACCGCAAGCGCAGGAAAGCTGTCTGCGGTAATACCGATTGACATATCACTCACCATGGACGGAAAGGAAGTTGCAAAGCTCGTTACCGAGCATCAGAAAAACATTGATATAGAAGGTGGTAATTAATGAACGAATTAGCTCCGATCTTAAGGTTCGGTTCGGGTGATGACGCTGTTGACCTATCCGAATTCATTATCGACGGTTCTTACAGCGTGACCGAAGCACCCGTTTATGACAGCACTTCTTCGGCGGCAGGGTACATATCAGCCGAGGGAAAGGAATTGTTCACGGCTGTATCGGGAAAGAAGTTTTTCGATACGCCAACGGGAGAAGCTCCGAGCGAGAACGACCGCATCGTTATAGGTAAATCGGTTGCGATATCGGCGTTCCTTGAAGAAGTCCCCGGTGAGATATGCGCAAAGGCGATGCAGCTTGCGGCAAAAGCTGTAGGCACGGCGAAGCTTACGATAACATACGCTGCTCCCCTGCTCAATTCTGCTCCGTTTGATTTTCCTACAATAACTGCGGAGATTTACAACGAGGCAGACAACACCTACAATATGCAGATAAACGCAAGCTGCCCCGAGATACGTTTCGACGGTCTTTAGCTTGGATGATACAGAGCTGATGCACAAGGGCAAGGCATACAAGCTTACACTTGGGGAAAATCAGTATATTTTTGACGAGGATCATCTTGCCGATATGCGTTATTCCATAGCTGCGCCGAACTACGGAATGTACGGCTTGACGACCGGACAGTTCAGCTGCAGGGCTTATGCCGAAAATGCAGAAAATGTGCTGCAGAATTTAACTCCGAATATGCAGGTGAGCTTTTCGGAGTTAAGCTGCGGACTTGTTCTGACATCGGCGTCCGTTGTTTCAAAGAATGTTCTGTCTATCACAGCTTCGACCAAGACTATAAATTCGAGCATACCGTTCTACAAGGACGGATATATAGATAAGGGGGCTGACGGAAAGTCGCTCAAATACAAAATGGACGAGGTTGTCGGGGATGCATTCGGGCTGTTTGATGTGCCCTTCAGCTACGGCAAATCGTCCGGAATGGAGCTGTATTTAAGCGAATTTGAAGGGAAAGGCTGCAACAGGATCATCGAGGAGGCTTCCAAGCTTTACGGAGGATATTTCTGCATACAGCCGTCGGGCTATCTTGAGCTTAACGTTTACGGCGAAAGCTCCGATTCGGTTGACGGAACAGATCTCGATCGCATCAGCGAGATCTTCACGCAGTCGGAAAGAGCCATAACAAAAGTGGTTGCAACGGACAGCGAAAGCGGTGATGTTTACGTATTCGGCAGAGAGCCTGCGCCGTGGTACGAAACCGAAACGCTTGAAGGAGATTATCTCTTCGGAGAAGCTGCCTGCAGGTCGGCGGCTGACTTTATGCTGCATTCCTATAAAGGGTGGAGCTGCGAAGATGTTGTCGTTCCTCAAACGCCCGACCTTAATTCTCTGTTCATGACAGGCGGCGGAGAGCTGACGGTTCGGAAAATTGACGTAAGATACACAAAAAATCACATTGTTGCAGCTCTCGGCGCTCAATCAATGCAGATGTCGTTCGCTGACTACAAAAATTCGGCGGAAAGGAAGCTTGAAGCAAGGGTCAAGGCAAATTCCGTATATGGCGGAACGTCTATTGACAGCAAGGACGGTCTGATGTTTGTTTGGCAGGAAAGCTCCGAATCGGAAGGTTCAAGAAAAAGTGAGCGGTATGGGTTTACTCCCGGCAAAGGCGGCGTCACCGAATACAGCGGTGCGCTTGTTTCCAAAAAGCTCCCCGGGATAGCGTTGAAGTCTGATTTAAGCGGATTTACAACGAATTATGACGATACGAGCATTGAATATGAAATGGAATGGAACGGCGACAATGTCACGCTCAAAGAAAAGGACGGTGGTTAATATGAGCTTCGCGGCAGGCTTTGCGGCAGGTATTGCAGTTGCGAAAAAGAAGTTCGGCGGAGGTGGGAGCGGCGAATGGACTTTCCCTTCACATTGGCTCGATATTCCCGCCCCCGAGCCGAATCAAGTCATTATGTACGTTGAAGCCGATGCAGGTGATGTTGCGCCGATAATTGGACTGTACGGGCAGAATTATGATGGTGGTACTATTAATTACGGGGATGATGGGTACACATACGATTATCCTGCAGGATATGGCTATAATGTGTATCATGTCTATCAGGTTGCAGGACAATATATCATCACGATTACGGCGGCAGGTAATGAGGTATATCTCAATGCTAATGGCGCAAATGCTGCTTTTATGGTAGGACACATCATTGAGGGCTACAAGGGCGATTACACAGCAAACGGCGGACATTGCCGATGCATAAGAGCGATAAAGGTAGGCTGTGATGTACAGCTTGACATGGGTACTGTGCCGATTTCAAGCTCATATTATGGTAAGCACCTTGTGTACCTTGAATTTATGGGTGCAGTAAAAAACAGTGCTCCAAAGTTTGAAAGCTTCAGAGCTTTGAAGAAACTAAAAATCGGTACGCCACCCGAAAGCTTCGGCGAAGCAACTTTTCAGAATTGCTTCGCACTTGAAAAAGTGGACGGGCTGAAAAATCTAAAGATCATCCCATCAAGTATGTTCAGCGGCTGTTATGCCCTCAAAAGCGTTGATATGCCGTCGGCAGAATCAGAGAACGGGGCAGCATTTAAAACTAACTGCTACTCCCTAAAATCTATTAACGCACCGAAGCTCACAGCAATAGCGGCTGATGAATTCAGCAGTTGTTACAGCTTGCAGTCGCTTGTGCTTGCAGACGGCTGCAACCTTAACGGAAATAAGTTTGAGAATTGTCCGCAGCTTTATCCTAAACCACAATAAGGAGGAAAATCAATGGTAAAAACAGTAACACTTGTGGCAGACACGCCGCAGAAAATCACGTTTGAGGGAGCATATCCGTACTACTGGATCGACAACAAGTCCGCATCTGATGTTTACGCATCGGTCGGAGTTCCCGAGGCTGATGCAGACGGGACTTACACCGTTGCGGCAGGCTCACAGCTCCGCATTTCGGGTGGTGTGGGCAATGATGGCATCACTCTCCTCGGCGAGGGCAAGGTGCAGGTCGTTGCATCGGCTATTGCTGCCTGCCCTTTTAAGTCGGCACAGAAAGGGGGTGGCGGTAATGGGCTGATATCCATTGGCATCTATCAGGGTGCGGCATCTACAAATGAGGTGCTTTGCGGTAATATTTATGAGGAGGTTTAAAAATGATTTTATCGGAATCTGTATATACGATACCTGCGGCAGAAAGCCATGCGGCAAGAGCAGCGCAGTATGGAGAATTTCTTAAAAATGTGCTTGGACTGACCGTGGAGGAAGAATACACGGCGTATTCGGGTACAACGGGAAACATTTACTGGCTGGATAGTAAAAAGACGGTAGGCTTTGCAGCTGTACAGGTAAGCGGCAGCTATACGGGCAATGGAATAGTACCATATTATACAGGCAGAGCAATCAAAAAGGCAAGCAGCACCAGCTATACTGACGGAATACTCACGGCTTATAACACGGAAATAAAAATATATTATCAGAAGTCAAAAAGCGGCAATGCGATATATTTTCGCATCGGCACGGAGAAAAGCTGCAAAATGGTCGCAGCTAAGGATGCATCGGGGGACTGGTACATTTTTCAGCTTGAAACAATGTATCACAAAAACGGTTCGGTCGATGTGACCTGCGGAGCGGTTGTTTCAAACAATTCCCTGTTTACGGCTGTAAAAATGCCTGCGATAGTTGCTGATACGGAGTTTGTAGAACTGTATAAAATGATCTCAGCTACGTCATTTCTTGAAGCCAACACCTATGTAAGCTTTGGCGGAAAGCCGTATAAGGTAGTTTCAACTGGCGGTTCAAGTACCCTGCCCTGTTTCGCATTTCCTGTTGAATAGGAGGCAGAAAATGAAGATAACTGATGCTTTGCTTACGCCGAACAAGTATTCCCGACCGCAGATACAGCTTAAAAGTGTGAAAAAAGTGGTTCTGCACTATGTTGGGAATCCGAAAAGCTCGGCTATGGCTAACAGAAACTACTTTGAAAATCAAAAGAACGGTGGGAGATATGTTTCCTCACACTACATCATAGGCTTGGGGGGTGAAATACTGCGCTGTGTTCCAGAAAAAGAAGTTGCTTACTGCTCGAACTCGGCTAACACATACAGTATCAGCATAGAGTGCTGTCACCCCGATGCAACGGGCAAATTTACCGATGCTACGACCGATTCGGCGGCTGAACTTTGCGCTTATTTGCTAAAAAAGTATGGTTTGTCGGTCGATGACCTTATACGGCATTATGATGTGACGGGCAAACAGTGTCCGCTTTGGTTCGTGCCTACGAAATATCAATCGGAGGCTGTTGCAAACGCTCGTTGGGCAGGGTTCAAGGCTTTGGTTTCACAGAAAATGGGCGGTTCTACCGATGCAGCAGAGCAGAAAGCATCGTTTAAAGTAAAGATTTTAGACGATGCGCTCAATGTCCGCAAGGCGGCAGGTGTGAAAAATCCGATCGTTGGTGTTATACACAAGGGCGAGATTTACACCATTGTTGAAACAACAGCGGTCAGCTCCGCAACTTGGGGGAAGCTGAAAAGTGGTCTTGGTTGGGTAAATATCGGGACGAAGTATGTTAAAAGAGTTTAGGAGGTATAAGATGAACGAAAAAATGATAGCTGTATGCAGTGCGGTAGGTGTGATAGGAGCGACAATTGCCGAAGCTCTCGGAGGTTGGGACGATGCAGTCCTTACGCTCATTATATTTATGGCAATTGACTTCGTTATGGGTCTGCTCTGCGCAATGGTTTTCGGTAAGTCGAATAAATCGGCGAACGGTGCGCTCTCATCAGCGGCTTGTTGGAAAGGCCTTGTGAAAAAGGTATGCACATTGCTCATTGTTGTAATGTCGCACTACATAGACGTGATCGCCGACCTCAATTTCGTGAGAAATGCAGTCGTTATAGCGTTCTGCGTTGCCGAAGCGATATCAATTATGGAAACAGCGGGACTTATGGGAATATTGCCCGAGGGCGTTCAGCGGGTGCTTACCAAGGCTATTGATGTTCTGAAAAATCGAAACGATCACAACACATAAATGAAAGCAAACCTCCCACTCTGATATTTTCGGAGTGGGAGGTTTTTGTATATAAACAAAAATCTCGCAGAATGAAACCACTCTGCGAGATAACCGTTAAAAACGGACTTTTGTGACAACCATACAACCTTTTACTATCAAAACAGTTTGTATGTGTCGGCTTTGGCTCCCCAAGTAAGACTCGAACTTACGACCCTGCGGTTAACAGCCGCATGC
>OLGB01002928.1_pt1 | contig 17022 bp, 10 predicted proteins | sample 1605691 | NCBI WGS metagenome assembly OLGB01 (sample SAMEA3888925, study PRJEB22519) | human gut metagenome | biome: human gut; feature: human-associated habitat; material: faeces | place: Denmark | collected 2010 | reverse complement strand
CGGGACGGTAATAGGCGGGGCCTCTCAAAAGCCCCGCGAGCAGCGCCGCTTCGGCGAGCGACAGCTCTTTCGCCGGTTTCCCGAACCAGGAGCGCGCGGCGGCTTCCACGCCGCGCGTGTTGCCGCCGAAGGGCACGCTGTTCAGGTATGTCTCGAGGATTTTATCTTTGTCCATGAAGAATTCCAGCGCCGCCCCCTGGGCGAATTCTACGGCTTTGCCCGCCGGCGTGCGCGGGCGGTCGACGGCGAGGCGCACGACCTGGCTGGTTATCGTCGAGGCGCCGGAGACTATGCGGCCGCCGGCGATATTCTGCCACGCGGCGCGCGCGATCGCTATCGTGTCGATACCGCCATGGAGATAGAAGCGCCGGTCTTCGAGGGCTACGACTGCCGCCGGCATCCAGCGCCCCATCTCCGAGAGGGGGAGGGGCAGCCGCCATTCTCCGGCGGCGGAGAGCGAGCCGCGCAGCGGGACGCCGTTTTTATCGGTGACGACGAGCGAGGCGGGGCGGTCAAGGACGGCGTCTATGGGAAAGGTGACGACGAGCGCCGCCTTGGCGGCGAGCAGGACCAACAGGATGACGAGGGCCGCCCTTTGAGGCAGCCCCTTTTCTTTGAAACGTTTCCATGCCGCCGCCGGCAAAGCGCCGGCGGCGGCTGTGATCTTTTTATTTGGGGGCATTTACCGTGATCGTTCCGCCGCCGCTGACGCTCGATATGCCGGGGTCGTACATGCACTCGGCGTATACCTGCGGCGAGGCGAAGGTCCCTTCGGTCACCGCGCGCAGCGAGTAGTGCCATTTGAGCGGCTTGCGCAGCTCTTCGATGAAGAGGATAAGGCGGTCGTCGCGTATTTCGGAGCGCACGCCGCTCACGTTTTCTTCTCCGGCCCCCGTAAGGCGCGGGTTTTCGATCTCGAATCCGGCGGGCAGCGGCATGACGGCGACGACGCCGCGCAGGCTGCCGGCTTTGGGCGTGATCGTGACGACGGCGGTCAGCGCCTCCCCGCGCGTGACCTCTTTGGAGACGACCTTTCCCTTTCTGTCGGCGATACGCTGGCGTATCTCAATGCCGTCGCTCCTTGCCGCTATCGCGCCCGCCGGGATATAGGAGAGGCTCCAGGCCGAATAGAGGCGCGCCTTGCCGTCGTTCTCCGCTGTGTAACTGCCGAGGCCCTCGGCGGCGACGCTCCTCTCCTTTTCGCCGACCGTTCCGATCGTCTTCGCGCCGGGCTCCCTGACGAGCCTGCCGGATATCGTTCCGCCGCGCGGCTGGGCCGAGAACCAGCGTCCGAGCGCGATCATCGAGAAGCCGCCCTCCTGCGTGCTGTATCGGCCCCTCTCTTTGAGCTCCTTCAGCAGAGCGGCGGCGGAGGCGGCGGCCTCCGCGCCAGTCGGGTCGATATATGTCCTCGCCAGCAGCGAAAGCGCGCTGTTGCGGAGGTTTGAGTCGTAGTTTATGTTTTTGCCCGGCGTCTCTTTCAGCGCCGCGCTCTTCTGCCCGACTATCTTTTGCGCCTCTTTTTTATCTCCCGCCGCGGCGTAGGCGCAGGCGAGCAGCAGCCGCCCCGAGGGTTCCATCTCCCCTATCTTGTCGCGCAGGCTCTCCATCCAGCCGAGGGGCGGCTCGCCGGCGAGGGTGAGGACGAAGGAGGCATAGGCCCTGCGGGTCAGCGTTTCACGCCAGGCCGCGTCTCCGTCTCCGTCGGGCATTACGGGCAGCAGCGCCCGCGCGTAGTCGGCGGCGGCTTTGAGGGCGTCTGGCGATACCTTGCTGCCCATACGCTTCGCCTCAAGCAGGAAGTGGGCTCCGTAAAGGCTCTCCCACGGCTGCGACCACGACTCGCCGCTCCAGCGCGGGAAGCCGCCGTCGTAATTCTGTATGCTTTCTATCTTGTCGATACGGCGTGTCAGCGCCCCCTTGTCCGCAAGGGCCGGGTCCGTGTATTTGACGAGCTCCGGCTGTACGAGCAGCGGCCAGGCGGCGGATACGGTCTGTTCAAAACAGCCGTAGGGATAGGTGACGAGGAAGTCCGCGAGGGCCGAGAGCGATATCTGCGGCATCGCCGAGAGCATCACGAAGCCCCGCGCGAATCCCGCCTTTTGGGAGCTTCCCGGCAGGCTGAAGGATTCTCTCTTTCCCGGCTCGATCACAGAAGCATGGCTCTCCGTGACACGCGGCGCGGCGGGGCGGATGGGGAGCTCTATGGTGTTTTCGATCGCGCCCTTTTTGCCACCCGACCATTCGGTACGGTAGGTTATCTCCGCCGTGCCCACGCCCTTGGCTTCAAAGGCGAAGGGCAGCGTCGCGGAGCCGCCTCCCTTTATCGTCACCGTGCGGCTTTCTTTGCCGCCTCCCGATATCGCCAGCTCGGCGGGGGCCTTTTTGCTCTTCGCCGACAGCCTGACGGTGAGCTCTTGCTTTGTCATGTTGAAGAGCTGCACGTTCGCCGTGAATTTATCGCCGGGAGCGGCGAAGCGCGGCATCGCGATCTCCGCCGTCACGTCGCGCCCTATCTGCGTCGCGGTCTCCGCGCCCCCCTCCGCCTGCGCGGTGGCGGCCACGGCCATGATGCGGGCCTTGCCCGAGAATTCGGGGATGTCGAACTCAACTTCGCATTTGCCGCCGGAATCCGAACGGGCCCTCTTTACCAGCGAAAGCATCTTGAAACGGCGCGCCTGCACCGGGCTGAGGCTGGACTTCATCATCATGTTTTCCGCCATGCCGCCTCCGCCGGCCGTCAGGAGCGGGGTGGAGGATTTCTCCGGCGTGATGAGCGCTCCGTAGATATCGTAGGTATCCATCCCGAGCATCCGGCGGGCGGTGAAGAAATCCCAGGGATCTGGCGTCTTATACCCGGTGAGGCCGAGGACTGTCTCGTCGACGAGCATCACCGTGACGTCCGAGGCCGTCCCCTTGCCGGCGCTGTCTTTTACCGTAAGAACTATTTTGTTTTTGCCGGGCTCCAGCTTAGGAGCTTTTGCTATCTCCACGCTGAGGCGGCTGCCGCTGTTGTCGGTCGTCAGCGGGGCGAGGCCGAAGGCGCGCGCGGGCGCTCCGTCCTTTTGCGCCGGGCGCACTATCTGCGCCGTGATCCAGGCGTTAGGCCGCATTTCCTTAGTCACCTTGAGCGATAGCTCCGCTTCGGCGCCGCGCATCTCGCGCGTCTCGTTCCAGACGGCCTCCGTCGTCTCCGCGTCTATCAGCAGCGAACCGGCGAAGGGCGATTTTACCCTTACCTTCGCCGTCTCTCCGGCTTTGTATATCCTCTTGTCGGTCGTTATCTCCGCCATATCGGGAAGGGATGTATCCCCGCCGCCCGACGTTCCGTAGGCGTAGATCACCGCCGAGGCGCGCGACTTTCCGTCCGCCGTCTCGACGCGGAGAAGGTACTCTCCGGCCTCTTTGATCTCCGCGCGCGCGGAGCCGGCGCCGCCTGACAGCGGCACCCTCCCCTCGCCGCGCGGTATCAGCTGTTCCCGCATCTCCTTCGTCATGCGCCCGTCGCTCTCAAAGACCACGGCCTGCCGCACGCGGCGGAAGAGGGAATATTTCATCTCTTTGACGGCGGCGGCTTTGCCGCCTATGGTGACGGCGGCGGCGCGGAAGGAGAAGCTTTTTCCGGGTACGGCCTCGCGCGGCGCTTCGATCCCGGCCATCACCTCCGCCGGGTACCACGGGATGGTGACCGTCTTATATGTCCAGCGCCCGCCGTCGTCCATGACGCCCGCGCGCACCGAAAGGTCCAGCATCGAGGGCGCGTTCCAGCCGGCGCCCTTCACGGAAGCCGTTGCCCGCCCCTCCGCGTCGAGCGCGCCGGAGGCGATGAAGTCCGATTCGGAGGTGAATTTTTTGTCAGCCTCTCTGAACGAGAAGGATTTCCAGTCCTTATGCGTGAATGTGCGGTCTACGGTGTGGAACTCAGCCTCCCACTGCAGGCCCGCGCCTGGGTTGCCGAAGGTGTAGCGGCCCGCTATCGACAGCTCGCTCGCGCCCTCTCCCGTGATCGCCGCCGGCTTTGCCGCCGCCTCCACGAAGAGCCGGGGCGCGGCGAACTCCTCTATGTATATCTCTTTATTGCCGATCTGATCGCTTCCGCCCGGGGTGGTCAGGGAGATGTTCCACGGCCCCGTCGGCGCGTCGGCCGGAATGTCGAGCCGCGCGGAGAAGACGCCCTCTTCCGTGAGCTTCGCGCTCACAGTCTTCCAGAGTTTGCCGTTGGGCGCGAAGACCTCCATCGCCAGAGGGAAGGGCTTGGGGGCCCTGCCGTCGGCCCCGCGCACTATCGCCTGTACCGGCAGAGTCTCGCCGGGGCGGAAGATGTCCCGCGGCGTGTAGCAGAAGGCCGAATAACCGCGGTCCAGCCAGGGACTGCCGGCGGTGTCAAAATCGTCGTTGCCGTTGTAGAGCCCCTGTTCAAAGCGGATATAGGAGGTGTCCCCGTCCTTCTCGGCAAGCGCGATGACCGGCGCGCCCCTTTCATCGGCGTCCTTGAGCGATATTTTCGCGACGCCGCTCCTGTCCGTCTTTCCCTCGCCGACGAGCTGGTTCGCGTGCGACCAGAGTGTCACGCGCACGCCGGACAGCGGCTTGGCCTCCGAGACGGAGAGCACGCGCGCGAGCGCCGAAGCGCCGCCGAGTTTCACGGTGAGGCCGAGGTCCGTCACGTTTATCGTCTGGCGGCTTTCGCTCCACACCCGGCCGCCGCGTCCCTGCGCCACGACGAGGAAGACGCCCTTGCGCCCCTCGAGCAGAGGCTTGAGGTCCAGCGCGCGGCGCGCCGTTTCATTCGGTTTCGCCTTTACCAGATATTCCTTCTCCGCGATGAGGCGCGAGAGCTCCGTCGGGTAGCCCTCCCACTCATTGCGCATCGCGATGGGGATGTTGTTGTCGTAAAGCTGCCAGAGGAGGATGTTTACCTTGTCGAAGTTGACGCTCTCCAGCGGTATCCTTAGAGAATCGGCCGGCGAAAGCACCCGCCCCGGGCTGGCGAAACGCACCTGTGCCTCGATATCGGGGAAGATGAAGGCGCGGCTCCAGTCCGCCGCGAGCGTCCGCCCGGCGGCCCCCTTGCCTCCCGCGGAGGGCAGTCCCTTCCTGACGGTGACCTTTATCCTCTCCTGCGGTTTGAAATCGCCCGCGATCGCGAAGCCTCCGTCCTTCGGTTCCACCGTGAACTTCACGGCGGGCGAGAGCTCGATGAAAGCCGCGGCCTTCGCGAGATCGACGGGAGAGGTGGTGTCGATCCAGATGCGGCTGCCGCCCATCTCGGAGACCGCGCCTGAATCGCGCAGCTCCATGATCATCGTGCGCTTCAGCTTGGCGGCGACCGCCTTCTCAAGGCCGAGCGGCCCGGCCTCCGAGGGAAGCCCGGCGGCGAGATGGAGCACCGCCTCCCTTTCGGAGAGCCCCTCCGTCGTAAGCCTGATCCTTTTTGAGGCCGGCCCCTGCGCTACGGAGAAATTCAGCGGCCGTTTCGCCGCGTCCCGCACCTCCGCGTAGCCGCGCAGGCGGGCGGGCGACACCGGCAGGGAAAATTCAAGCTCAAAGGAGGCGCTGCCGCTCTCGGGGTCGAAGTCGGTCTGTTTGACCCCCTTGAAGGCCAGCGCCGGCGTATTGAACGAAAAAGCCTGTGTTCCTGACAGCGGCCGCCCCTCGCGGTCGCGCAGTCCGGAGCGCGCAGTCGCCGTGTACCTTGTCGCGGCCGACAGCCTGCCTCCGTTGGGAATGAAGACAAAGGTCGAAGCGTCGCTCCACTTGCCGGAGCCGGCCAGCGGCGGCGCGAAGTCAAGCGGATATTCGGCCGGTTTGAGCGTCCGCCCGACGGCGTCGTCCGAGACGGCCTCGTGGCTGAATACCGCTTTCACCTCCGCGCCGCCCGTGACGGTCCCCTGCGGCGAAAACGAGCGGATGAGAAAATCCCTCTCCCCCACGCCGAGGACAGGCGCGACAACAAAAAACAACGCCGCCGCCGCGAGTGCAAGCGCCGCCAATAAAGTTCCTGAACGATATCTTCTATCCTCCATAACGAGACCTCCGTGCATGGATAATTTTTCTAATATAGTCAGCGACCATATTCTAAAGCATACACTTAAAATGCAAGTATGATAAGAGTGTATTATGAGGTTTTTGCTGCGAGGTAGCGGGGCTGTTTTTTCGCTGCGGGGATGCCGGCGTGAAAAATCAGCAGCCCGCGAAGGTGTTATCCGCCTTAATTATAATTTTTTTAAGAACATGAGCCAGTCAAATTGATACATGAAAAGAGCACGGGATGTCACAAGAGACGCATTGACTTTTTTAGATTTGAGGTATATGATTACATCAAGATATTTAGATTTGAGGTGGGGCTATGGTTGCAGCATATACAGAGCACGCAAAAATCTTCAAAGCATTTGCCGATGAGAAACGATTGCGTATTCTCGAAATATTACGCAATGGCGAACAATGTGCCTGTGTGCTGACTGAGGCGTTAAACATGCCGCAGTCCACGCTTTCTTATCACATGAAGATACTCTGTGAATCCGGTGTGGTAAAGGGGCGTGAGGAGGGAAAGTGGACGTATTATTCGATCAGCAACAGCGGCGGGCAAAGCGCCGCCGCATTGCTGCTGAGATTAACCACGCAAAATTAAAACCAGTGACGCTGCGTCAGCATGAGGGCTTTTTTTGATTTTTCAAATCGAAAAAAATGGAATTGATATTAAAAAATCAGGAGGATAGTGCGATGTGTCATTGCGGCTGTGTATGGCATTGCCGTTCACGGTAAAGACAGTATATCACTCTCAGCATGGAGATGACGCAATATGGTATTGTGATGATGTGCAGCATTGTTGTTTACGATTAAAATGGCATTGCCATTTCTAATATAAAATTCCAAAGAAAGCGGGTTCTGTTTATGTTTACAATTGAGGCTCTTACTCAGGCGGGTAAAACATTTTTGATGCTTTTCGGCGAACTATTCAGCCTTTTCGTTGGCATCAGCTTTGTTGTGGCTTTGCTGCAAATCTATATTTCGCATGATCGTATCAAACGAATTTTGACTACGCCGAAGAAAGGCCTAAATAGCGTGCTTGGTGCAATGCTTGGCGCAGTCACGCCGTTTTGTTCCTGCTCGACGATCCCTGTTTTGGTAGGTCTTTTCAAAAGCGGCGCTCCCTTTTGCGGAGCGATTTCTTTCCTCCTGACCTCCCCAATTTTAAACCCAGCGATTATAACGTTGATGCTGGCGTTTTTTGGGCTAAAAGCCACGATCACCTATACGACATTTACCTTTGTGTTTGCCGTTGTTATGGGGCTGATTTTGGATAAGGCGGGATTTGAAAAGGAGGTTAAAAACGTCGTCGTTACGGGCGGCCATCAGGACAGCGTCTCTTGGGAAACTTTGCGGGGGAACTTTTGGCAAAAGCAAGCTCAAGCTTTTAAGATCGCGCTGAGGGACGCGTTTGCCCTGTTTAAAGGCGTTATGGGCTTTTTGTTGCTTGGTGCCGGCATCGGAGCGTTTATCTATGAGTTTGTTCCCGCCGACCTGTTAGCGGGTTTCGCGGGGGCAAATAACCTATGGGCCGTTCCTCTTGCCGCTGTCGTCGGTATTCCAATGTACATCCGTACTGAAACGATGATCCCGATCGCGAGTGTTTTGATTGCTAAAGGGGTAGCTCCAGGCGTGATGATTGCTCTGATCCTGGGAGGCGCCGGGGCCAGTATACCGGAGGTATCCCTGCTCAATTCGATTTTTAAGAAAAAGCTGGTCATCACGTTTGTTCTGTGCATTTTTGCCGTTGCTACGATTACAGGCTATATTTTTAACTTTGTGCTGAGCAATTGAAGGGAGAAAACAATCATGTCTGAGAAAAAAAGTATTTGGGCGGCCCTGTTTGGAGGCAAATCCGGTGTCTGTTGCGATACGGAAGTTAACGAGAAATCGCCAAAAAAGAAAAAAGCCGGCGGCTGTTGCGATATGAAGATTATTGCAGAAAGCATGGAGCGTACCGATGATGAGGATATAAAGGGCGGAGAAAAATGATGTGTGTATAAGGAGGGGATTTGCTGTGCGGATTACCGAGAAATTGGCTCACATTGAATATCTGCAAGTAGTGAAAGAAGATTCTCAAGAAGTTGCCTGCGGAAGCAATCAGGAGTGGTTTCCCACAGAATGGCAGCGGTTTGCCGGCTGCGGCCCATCTACGGCGGCAAATATCCTATTTTATATTAATCGAAAAGAAGATAATTCCTGTTGCGGGAAAGGCAAGGTCGATCTGCTGCGTTTCATGGAAGATACTTGGCAATCTGTAACACCGGGAGCGGACGGCATTCCCTCAACAGCCCTTTTTCTTGAGAAATTAGGTTGGTATGCCGCCCGGCATGGGGAAAAATTCCACTATTTTGTCCTGGATGTCCCGCCACGAGGAACAGAGCGTCCGTCGTTGCCGATGGTTTTTGCATTTATCTCACAGGGTCTGCGTGACGATGTGCCTGTAGCGTTTCTTAACTTAGATCATGGTGCGGAAAAGAGGCTGGAGAGCTGGCATTGGGTGACGATCACGGCAATGGATTATTCCGAAGATGCCGGCACAGCGCAAATAAGTATTTGCGATGAAGAAATTGTGAAAAAGATCGACCTGACGTTGTGGCTGGAAACAACGGAAAGCGGCGGCGGTTTCGTATATCTTCTTTCGTAAAGGGTATAGCTATCACGAACACGGTAACGACACTATAAAAACAAGGATAATATTCTAATATTTTGGAGGATTTTCAAATGAAAATTACAGATGAGGCAAGAGAAGTCATCAACACGGCGTTTGAGGAAAAAAAGGCGAATGCTATTCGCTTTCGCACCATCAATTCTTGCTGCGGAAAATCGCTAAGGTTTGAATTGATAAAACTCGCCGAGCAAGATCACGTCGACAGCATTAACGGTCTGTCGGTCCTGATGGATGGCGAGACCCGTGCATGGACTGATACTGTAACGATCGGCGCAAGTAACCGCAGGCTGACCATAAGCGACAGCGCCGCACACTGTTGTGACTGATATTCAAATATGAGTGTGAAGAGCCGCCGTATCAGGCGGCCCTTCACGCAGTTATGGGGGTGGATCTTGATGGCCGGCCAATGTTTTGTTCGTACTTTTAGTATGGAAGAAAACTACGTTCAATATTCTAAAGTTATGAGCGCATTGTCCGCTCCGGTGCGCCTAAAAATACTGGATATCCTTTCATGTGGAGAGATCTGCGCCTCCGCAATTCAGGAATACCTATCCATTACGCAGCTGACGCTTTCCTAATCATATGAAACTGTTGACGGCCGCCAAAATTGTGACGAAACAGCATGACGGAAAGCATATTTTTTATTCTCTAAATCATGACAAAATAGAAAATTTTTGGTACGGAATAGGGCAAATCCTCTCCAAAAAGAATAATGGCATTTGTAATTTAATCTCTAAATGGAATTGCTAATAAGCCCATAATTTTTGTAACACCCAAAACGAGCGGTGGTCACGTGTGCGGTCTGCTTCTTAGGGCAGGCACGTTAGGGCAATGTCTCTGTATAGTGACAGTGTTTTCTCACAGCGCCGCCTTCAGCCCTTCGCGCCGCAGCGTCTCCCAGAACGCGGCGCGCTCCGGCGGGAATTTGCCGGGGGCGCTGAGCCGCTGCTGTTCGGCCGTTATCTCCGCTTCCGGCCTCTCCGAAATATTCATATCTTTTGAGATCGCCTCCAGCATCGCCGCGCCCTTGGGAGTGTTCACGATGACGAGCGAGACGCCGCGGCTGTCGTAGAGCTCCGGGGCCTGTTTTTCGATGCCGAAGCAGTCGGCGATCGTCATGTCCGAGGCGCGGCGGGTGTCGGTGAAGCGGCATTCCGCGCACGAAGGGCGCGAAATGGCCCTTTTGCGAATGAAGAGGTCGTAGAAGCGGCCGTCTTCCAGCCATTCATCTGAACCTTCAATTTTGAACATAAAGCCCTTATTGCTGTTTTCCCTGCTCCAGGGGTATTTTTTTGAGCGGAACCGCGCCGCCGTGACCCTGCCGCCGTGTTCCTCCTCCAGCAGCCGCTTGTATTCCTCCCAGACCAGCGGGCTGGGCACGCTGTGGCAGATGACGTCGCAGACGAAAAGGTTTTCCGGCTCTCCGTCCAGAAAGGAGCGCAGCCCCGCGCACTGGCAGGGCGTGCCGGTGAAGAGCACGGGCCTCTTTGCAAGAGTTTCTTTTATTATCGAATATACCTCGCCGACGTCGCTCTGTACATATTTTGAAAACCGCATGCGGTCGCGTCCTTCGGCGCTGCCCGTCACGCGGTGCAGTACGCGCAGGCCGTCGTCGAAGTCCGCGCCGCACACGGCTCCCCCCTGATTTAGGATGACGTCCGAAATCGCCGTGAAAGCGCCGCCGGAGGTGGAGTTCATGAGCACCTCTTCGGAGTCGTGCGTCGCCGCGAAGAAGCGCGGCTCGCCGCTTTCTTTGCGGTTGCCGTCGATGCGCAGCGGACATACCCTGACGCAGAGCCCGCAGCCGACGCACAGTTTATCATCCGCTCGCGGGTATAAGAACCCTTCCTCATCGGACGCCATCGTTATGGCGCGCCGCGGGCACTTGGCCTCGCAGGCACGGCAGCCGCAGCACTTTTCTTTGCTTTCAAAAATCGATTCCATACTTATTCATCCTTTCGCCGGCGGGAAGGGCTTCCGCCTTCAGGTATTTGAGATATTCGACAAACAGATACGCGGTCATCAGCGCCCATCCCGCGCCGGTCGCGGCGGCGACGGCGTTTATACCCATAGAGCCGGCTAAAATATAAGTCAGGACGATGCGCGTCGGTATCTGTATCAAAGTCGCGTAGAGAGTGACGTCCATCCTCCCGATGCCGCGGAAGAAGCCCTGGAAGGTGTTGCAGCTGGCCGAAAGCAGATAAATGACGCTCATGAACTTCAGGTACTTAGTCCCCATCGCTATCGCCGTCGTTTCGGCGTCGCCTAGGAACATCGATACCAGCGTGCGGGCCATGAGGAACAATATCAGCGAACAGGCCGCGGTACAGCCGTGATTGACGTACGCCGAGCGCAGGACCCCCTTCCTTATCCGGGCATCGTTCCCGGCGCCCCTGTTCTGCGATACGAACATCATCAGAGAGCTGGTGAGGCTTTCGTTGGGAGCCAAAACAAACTCGTCTATGCGGCAGACGGCGTAGAAGGCCGCGATGGCGTCTATCCCCAACGGGTTGACGGCGCCCTGCAGCAGGAAGATGCCCACGTAAATCACGGCCTGCTGCACGCCCGAAACTGAGCTGTAGGAGGCGGTTGTTCTCAAAAGCGGGAGACTTATCCTGAAGGAGGCGGCGTCGGGCAGCAGCAGCGGCAGCTTCCGCTTTATATAGATCAGGCAGAGCAGTACGGAAACGGCCTGCGATATCACCGTTGCCAGGGCCGCGCCTTCCACGCCCATGCCCAGCCTGCCGACGAAGGCGACGGCGAGCGCGATATTCATCAGCGAGGAAAAAATCAGGAAGAGGAGCGGCGCGGTCGATTCGCCCACCGCGCGCATCGCCGACGACATCAGGTTGTAGAGGAACGCGAAGAGCAATCCGGCGAAGATTATCCTCAAATAGGAGGCGGCCTGCGGCATGATCTCGGCTGGAGCCCTGGTCAGGCGCAGCGCCGGCTCGACGCAGAACATCCCCGCGGCTGTGAGCAAAACGGTGAAGATCAGGCCGGAGATGACGGAGGTGGAGATCTCTTCTTTTAATCTCTTCTCGTCGCCCGCGCCGAAAAACTCCGCCATCAGCACGGAGGCTCCCATCGTCATCCCCAACAGGAGGAACATCATGATATTAATGACCGGGATCGCGGTACCTGTGGCCGCGAACGCCGCTTTGCCGAGGTATCTGCCGACGACGACGGAGTTGATGACGCCATACAGCTGCTGGAACATATTCCCAAGCATCAGCGGAACGGCAAAGATCACCATCTGCTTCGTTATATCTCCCTTGCTCATGTCGCGCATTTTTTATCTCTCCGCTTATGGTTTTATATAATCAAAAAATCTTAAATACGATTTATAAAAATCATAATAGCAGTGTTTTGATTTTTGTCAAGCAAAAAACATTTTGTATGATTTTATAAAATCATATATAATGGCAATAGTGATGAAGGGGGAATCGTAAAGATGAACGGAGCGATCGAAGAACGCGTGGCTGCCGCAAAGCTGACGGAGAATGACAAGAGAGTTTTGGATTTCATTATGGCGAACCGGAGAACGGCCTGTTTTCTCACCTCGAACGAGATCGCGGCTCAGCTCGGCGCGAGCCCCTCGTCCGTCGTGCGCCTCTCGAAAAAGCTGGAGTATGAAAACTTCTCGGCCTTCAAACGCGCTTTGCAGGAGGAGGTGGCCGGCGCTCCGCGCTTTGAGGCGCTGCCGGTGCCGCACGAAAGGATAAAGGAGTATGAGAACCTGCCCGACGAAGAGATATTGGCGGCCTATATGGACAACGTGCTGAAAAACCTCCGCGGCGACACGAACGCGGAGAACGACAGGAAGATAATCGACGCCGCCGACATTATATTGCGCGCGCGCCGCGTATTCATCGTCGGTTTCCGTACCTGCGCCGGTTTTGCCTCGACGGCGGGAGTGATGCTCACCTGCGTGCGTCCCGACGTCTTCGTCGTAGGCGGCGGAGCGCCGCTGATCGATTCCCTCATCGATATTACGAAAGAGGACGCGATGATCGCGATCTCCTTCGCCCGCTATTCGAGCGAAACGGCCTTTGCCGCGCGGATGGCCCGCGACGCCGGCTGTCCCGTGATCGCGATGACCGACAGCTATGCCGCCCCCGTCGCCAAAGGCGCGGCGAAGGTGATCATCAGCAACAGCCGCAATATGGGCTTTTTCGATTCCTACGTCAGCTTTTTCTCCAACATGGAAAAGATACTCGTCCTCGTGAGCAAACGAAACAGAAAGGGCAACGAGGAAAGGCTCATGAAGATGGAGAGCTATCTGCGGATGACGGGGCAGTATTAATGAAGTTATGTATCATTATGGTTTTGCGGCAAAAAACCGAAGAGGGCCATCTTCGAGAAGCAGGCCCTCTTCGGAGTTAATTGTTCAGTAGAACTTTTTGTCAGCGCCGTACTATATGATTTTTCGCACTATCCTGTCTTATTTTTGTTTTTTGCCGGTCTGTCAAATTTCAAACGAAAGCCCGAGATAGACGGCAAAGGGTTCCGTATATTTTGAACCAGCGGAATGCTGGAACCTTGCGTTTATGTATTTTCCCGGAGCGTATCTCCAGTTCGCGCCGATTCCAAAGATACCATATCCTCCGCCGAAGCTGTGTTTAGTTGAGAATCGGCCGCCGTCCATTATGAAATCCGTATCGCCGCCGTACTCATGAGAGTACGAGGCGTCCCCGTATAGGTTGAGCATCGTTCCGTTCGCCAGTTCCCATGTGCGCCCCAATTCAACACCGCCGCGCAGGCGGAAGTAATCGCTGCCGCTTACCTGTACGTCGATCCCGCTGTTGGTCTTGTAGTCTGCGCCGTCCACTCTGTTCCATGACGCCTGTATCTGAGGTTCCCAGTACCAGCCTGCGGCCGCCGCGCCTTCCTTTGCGGGCTTGATTGCAAATTTCCTTCCGACCTGGAGAGACAACCCCCAGCCTTTTTGTTTAAAATCTCCCGTGACCGTGTCAAATCCAAGGATCTGCTTTGTGAACGGGTCAGGTCTCGTTATCTCATAATCATTCTTGTATCTGTTATACTTTGCGATGCCTACGGCGTAGAATCCGTTGTCCGCCCTGTATATGCCGTACAGAGAGGCGTGATACGAATCCATCCTTGACTCGCCGATGCCGAAGTCCATGTCACGATTGTCTTTGCCGTAACCGAACATGGCGCCGATCCATAGCTTTGTATGTTCGTCGCCGGTTTCTACCTTCCTGTCATAGCCGATAGTTCCCGTTTTATAGGTGCGGTTGTCCGTATAGCTCCCGCTGTCCGCAAAGTCATAGCTGTTCTTGTTTACAACGCCGGTAAACCAAAGGCCTCCGTTGTACATGTCGTCTCTGTATATCCCCATGCGTCGAAACAGTGTGTTCACCTCGGTGTCCCAGAGGTTGGGATGGTAGGAGGCGGATGCGATCCCGTATCCCGTGGAGGTGAGCCTCTCCGTTGAGGTGGACCTCCTTAAATACCATTCCCGGCCGGATGCCGTAGGCGCGTCGCCCAGTTCGTAATACCAGGCGCCGGCCGCGACTCTTTCCCCGGTAAGCGTGAACCGTGCGCCGTTGTTGCTGACGGCGGTCACGAGCGCGCCGGAACGCTCGGCGGTGCCGGCTCTTACCGGTATGGCCGTGATCGTCGTTTCGCCGCTTATTTTCTCCGCCTCAAGCCGGTCTCCCGTTTGGCCGTCGATGTCAGCCCTCATCACAAGGTTTCCGCCGGCGCCGACATAATCTTTTGCGCTGACCTTGATGTAGAATGCGGACGGCTTGCCGGGATCATGCGCAAAGTTGACTGTGCCGGCATTGCGGAGGCCGGTTACGAAAGAGTTTCCGGTAACGTTCCACGCGGCGGAGGAGGCTCCGACGTTTATGTCCAGTTTCCCAGCGATGCTGCCGCCGGCGCCGTTGAGGCCGGAACTTCCCGTGATATAAGATCCCGCGGCGTCCATATTTATATTTACCTTTGCGTCTTCCATGGCAAATATGTCTCCGTCTATCTTGACAAGGCCGCCGCCGGCTCTGTTGATGTTTATTGACGAACCTGCGCCGCGGGCGGCGACGGCGCAAGAAACGGAGTTATCCCCGACGCGGATCGCCGCGCCGCGGTTAAGATTCACCGTTCCGCCTGAGGCGGCGGAAACGCCCTCCGCGCCGCCGCCGTTTATCTCAGCCCGCAGGCCGCCGTCTATATTCACGGCGCCGTTTCTACTGGCATATACACAGACCGCGCCGTCCCCGTCGGCCGATGCCGCAACGTCTTTGCTTATATTGACCGCGCCGCCGCTGGCAACGACGGCCAAGGAATTCTTTCCGCTGATGGCCGCGTTTACGCCTCCCGCGTTGATGGTGCCTTCTGTCATGGCAAGGAGGCCGTATGTGGCATCTCCGCTCATTTTGACACTTACATTGCCGTTCGCCGTCACCGTCCCCTTATTTTCAGCGAATACGGCGGCGGCCCTGTCCCCGTTTGCGCTGTTGACAGCGGTATCTCCGTGCAGGTTAAGCTTTCCCATACTGCACCAGAGAGAGCTTGCCCCGTTTCCGCTGGTTGTGGAGAGCAGGTTTCCGCCGACATTTACCATGCCGTCCGTGCCTGTAACATAAATTCCGCCGGCATACTTGCCGGAGGCGGAAACGTCTACGTTGCCGCTCACGTCCAAAGTACCGTTATTGGCCCATACGGCATGGGCCGATTCGCCGCCGGTCTTGGCTTTCACGTTTCCGCCGCCGGTCACCCTGCCGTTTTCTTTAATATAGAAGCCGTACCCTCGCGCTCCGCCGGTGACGATGTTTATATCTCCGGAGGCATTTATCGCACTGCCCGCCATATTCGCCGCCACGCCGTAAGCGTCATCTCCGCTTGTCTTTGCGGTTATCTTCCCTCCGGCATTGATCACGCCGCCGTTGATGCAGTCTACGCCGTATGAGGTAGCCCCCTCTGTCGTTACGGTTATGTTTCCCGCGGCATCTATCTTTCCTTCATTAACGGAAATGCCAAATGCGGTCTCGCCCTGCGTCATAACATCGATATCTTTTTTGACGCTTAACCGCCCTTTGGAAAGGACGTAAACACCATGTCCATGGCGTCCCGTGGTCACAACGTCCAGGTTTTTGCCAACATTTACCATGGAGTTACCATCGACCATGACGGCATAAATCCTGTCTGCGCCGCTTGTTTTCACAGTTACGGTCCCGTCAACATTCATAATGCCGCTGCCGCCTGCGGCTATGCCGTTCGACATAAAGCCGCCGTACTGGCCTCCGCTTGTGGATGCCGTCACGTCGCCGCTCACATTTATCTTGCCGCTCCCGTTGACCCATAGCGCGTGCGACGCGTCACCGCTCGTGGCGGCGCGTATGTTTCCGCCAACGGAGATGGTGCCGCTTTTGGCGTAGACACCCTCGGACGTGCTGCCGCTTGTCGTGACGTCGACAGATCCCGCGGTCAGCCGGCCGTTGTTTTCGGCGCGCAGTCCGTCGGAATGTTCGCCTGTTGTCTGGACTTTCGCCAAGCCGGTAATGGTGATAGAGGAACCAGAACCGCTGACGCCTATGCCTGTGGAATTTGCGCCGCCTGTCGTGATATCCGTCGAGCTTACAGTATGGTCTCCGCTGTTCACCAACCAGCACGCGGCGTCCGCCGCCGTTGAGCCGCCCAGTAGGGCAGAGGTGAAGATTGCAAACAGAACTAGACACGACAAAAAGCTCGATGTTTTCGAGGGTTTCATGTATTACATCACTTCTCCTTTTTCGCTGCGATGCTTCAATTTTTGATGCTGCTGAGTAGTTTGTTCAGCTTACATCAGGAGGCGTAATGGTTGCAAATTAAGAAAGTTTCCTTATATTAAATAAAATATATATTTATTTCTTATATATTGATTATCTGTGATAATAAAGGGCGTTTTGACTAGGAGTGCTGTCATTATATTTTTCAGCTATAAAAAATTAATTTTTATGCAACTAATTTGTAAATGGCCGATCTTGCCGGTACGGCGTCAGATGATGTCTACGCGAGATACGCTGCGCGCGAGAATCGTCGAAAAACGTTAGTCATATGTTGGTTCGAATAAAAAAGGACTCAGACAAAATCGTCTGAGTCCTTGCTGTCACTGGAGCCGGCGAGAGGATTCGAACCCCCGACCTGCTGATTACAAGTCAGCTGCTCTACCAGCTGAGCTACACCGGCAAAAGGCACCCGTACGGATGCCGGAGAACATTATACATTATCTGTTTTTTTTGTCAAACACGCGCACAAGCGCCTGTAGTTCATCTGTGATAAAGTCACTGCATAAAGCATCTGAGATAATGTCACCA
>OLGB01002924.1_pt1 | contig 17062 bp, 16 predicted proteins | sample 1605691 | NCBI WGS metagenome assembly OLGB01 (sample SAMEA3888925, study PRJEB22519) | human gut metagenome | biome: human gut; feature: human-associated habitat; material: faeces | place: Denmark | collected 2010 | reverse complement strand
CCAACCCCGTGCAGTATCTGGCCACCGTCGGCCGTGACGGCAAGGCCAAGTGCCGCCCCTTCATGTTTTCCGGCGAGATGGACGGCAAGCTGTGGTTCTGTACCAACAACACCAAGGATGTCTACAAGGACATGCAGGCCAATCCCAATATTGAAATCTCGGTTTCCAGCCCGTCCTATGCATGGATTCGTCTGAACGGTGAGGCGGTCTTTGAAAATAACATGGCCGCCAAGGAGATGTGCATCCGGAACCCCATCGTCAAGGGGCAGTACGGGGAAGCCACCAATCCCATCTTCGAGGTGTTCTACCTGAAGAATGCCCATGCGGTGATCGCCGACTTCTCCGGTAACCCGCCCAAGGAGTACGATCTGTAAATAGGGGAGAAGCCCTGGGGGCCGCTGGCTTGCAGGGCTGAACCTGTCTTCATACGGAGGATGTCAGATGAATGTCCAGGATTACTTTGCTGTGATTGTAAATCAAATTCATTCTTCTGCCTTTGCTACTGTGGATGGCTATGGGCGGCCCGTTACCTGTGCCATTGACATGATGGATTATGATGAAAACGGGCTTTACTTCCTGACAGCAAAGGGAAAAAACTTTTATGACCGGCTGAAAGCCAATGAAAATATTGCCTTCACCGCCATGAAGGGAGACAATACTCTGTCCTGCGTGGCGGTGTCGGTACAGGGAAAAGCGCGGGAGATCGGTCCTGACAAGCTGCCGGAGCTGTTCCGTAGAAATCCCTATATGGAGAAGATTTATCCCGATCCACGCTCCCGCAGTGCCCTGACGGTATTCAAAATCTATGAGGGAACCGGCGAATGGTTTGACCTCTCCCAGCTTCCCATTGAGCGGGCTAGCTTTTCCTTTGGCGGCGCACCGGCGAAAGAAACTGGCTACTTCGTGACGGACAAGTGTATTGGTTGCAAATTGTGCTATTCCAAATGTCCGCAAAAGTGCATCGACATTTCTGGAAAGCCTGTGGTCATCCGGCAGGAACACTGTCTGCACTGTGGGAACTGCTTTGAAATTTGTCCCGCAGGGGCCATCGAACGGAGATGATGATATGACCCAGGAACAACAGATGGATGATCTGATCCGCTGTCTGCTGGCGGAACGAAAAGAATATCAGGACATTGGAGTGCCGTCGAAGCTTCCGGACAAGCGCCGGCTGCTGCGGAGCCTGATGAACGTCCGCCCGCCGGCCCCAGTCAGCAAGGAGTTTCTGCGTGCGCAGGACGCCTATCTGCAAGAGCGCTTTGTCCAGCGGGGTGTCACCAGATTGCAGGACCTGACGCCGGTGCGGCCCGGCCTGTATCTCTGGCAGGGTGACATCACCACGCTGGCGGTGGATGCCATTGTCAACGCGGCCAACAGCGGCATGACGGGCTGTTACATTCCGTGCCACGGCTGCATTGACAACGCCATCCACACCTATGCGGGAATACAGCTGCGCTTGGAGTGTGCCCGGATCATGGCCGGGCAGCGGGGAGAGGAACCCGTAGGCCAGGCCAAGATCACGAAGGCCTACAATCTGCCCTGTCGCTATGTGCTCCACACGGTGGGTCCGATGATTGAGGGAGCCGTTACCAAAACAGACCGGGAACAGCTGTCCAGCTGCTACCGCTCCTGCCTGGATCTGGCGGCGGCCAACGGCCTGCACAGCGTGGCCTTTTGCTGTATTTCCACCGGAGAGTTTCATTTTCCCAATGAGCTGGCGGCACAGATCGCTATTGAAACGGTCCGGGACTGGCAGCGGCAGAACCCGGACAAAATCGAGGTGATTTTCAATGTGTTCAAGGACCGTGACCATGAACTCTACAAGCGCCTGCTGGGATGATGTCGCCCGGCTCAAACGGGAACTGGATACAGCGGACGCGGTGGTGATCGGGGCTGGAGCAGGCCTCTCCACCTCAGCGGGCTTTACCTACGGCGGGGAACGCTTTCACCGGTATTTTTCCGACTTTGAGGCCGAGTACGGCTACCATGACATGTATTCCGGCGGTTTCTATCCCTATGCCACCCCGGAGGAACGGTGGGCTTTCTGGAGCCGGACCATCTACATCAATCGGTATCAGGACCCGCCGAAGCCGGTTTATCAGGACCTTCTGCAGTTGGTGCGGGGCAAGGACTATTTTGTCTTGACCACCAATGTGGACCACTGCTTCCAGAAAGCGGGTTTTGACAAGCAGCGGCTGTTCTACACGCAGGGGGACTACGGCCTGTGGCAGTGCTCCAGGCCCTGCCACCAGAAGACTTATGACAATGAAGCGGCCGTTAGAAAAATGTTCACCCAACAGAGGAATCTGAGGGTTCCCAGTGACCTGGTGCCGCATTGTCCGGTGTGCGGCGCGCCCATGTCCATGAACCTGCGGGTGGATGACACCTTTGTTGAGGATGCGGGCTGGCATGGGGCCGCAGGGCGGTATGAGGCGTTTCTCCGCAGCCACCAGGGACAGCATCTTCTCTTTCTGGAATTGGGCGTCGGCGGCAATACGCCGGTGATTATCAAATATCCTTTTTGGAACATGACCCATCAGAATCCCAGGGCGACCTATGCTTGTATCAACTTGGCAGAAGCATATTGTCCCAAAGAGATCCAGAAGCAGGCAATCTGCATCGACGGAGATATCGGAAACGTACTGCACACATTGCTGCAATGCGGGAAATAGTAACGCAAGCTGAAGCGAGGCGGGTTTGCGTGGGAACGCGCTGTCCGTATGATGGCCTGGGAGACAGAAGCACAGAGATAGATGCGGCGAAAGAGCCGGCAGGGCTGTTGAAGGAGTACCTTGCAGACTACTATTTGACTACTACTGTAAAAAACCACGGAGACATTGTGCCGCAATGCCTCCGTGGTTTTTCTATAAATTCTTATAAATCTGTCCAAACCCCACAAAACCACTGGGCCCCAACGGTTTCCCATTTGATCGCCTGATGACTCCGACCAGTAGCCTAAATCCAACTAAGCTATGATGCAAGAGCCACGCGGTAAAATCACTTTATGGGCGCCATCAATCATTTCATTTCGGTTTGCAATTACACTGCAGAGGAGCAAGAGAAAAAAGTGTGGAACTGCCGCAAGATGTAATCTTAAGTCTGAACCTTCAGACTTAACCGAAAAAAGATATCCTGGATTGCCGTTTCAGCAATCCAGGATATCTTTTGGCTAGTAAAATTTCAGAAGAATCCTATTCTATGGCGATTGGGAATATGCACCGCAAAAATATCTGCTTTTAGCAGAAAGATGATATGTTTATTGAAATTAATCCACGAAGCGGTTACTTTTCCGGCAGCTTCCAGTTAAAGAACTGCAGGTATGGAGCACAGGTTTTTTCCCGGAAGGCGTCCATATCCCGCTCCCGCCAGTCGTAATATCCCACACCGGTCTTATAGCCCAGATCGCCCCGGTCCAGCCGCTCCTGAAGGGAGGGGTGGACAGTCTTGATGTCGCACAGATCCGGGTAGAGATAGGTCTCAATGTTGGCGATCAGATCCAGACCCGCGTAGTCGAAGTGGTCGAACAGGCCGATGGAGGTATAGCGGGGGCCCCAGCTGGAGCGGATGCATTTATCGATGTCCTCCGGCCCGCAGATACCCTGCTCCACCATGTACACAGCCTCCCGGTACAGCGCGTGCTGCAGGCGGTTGGCGATGAAGCCCGGTGCCGGCTTGTTCATTTTGCAGACTTCCCGGCCACAGTACTCCAGCAACTCCGTGACAGCGTCCAGCGCCTCCTGAGCGGTGAAGCCGTTTTTCACCAGTTCCACACAGGGAACCAGATGGGGCGGATTGTAGGGATGTGCCACCATGATCTTCTCAGGCTGCTTCATGCCCTTGGCCAAATCGGCGGGGGAGATGGCTGAGGTAGTGGAGGCGATGGCCTTCAGATGCGGGCAGTTGGCCTCGATCTGACGGTAGACCTCATATTTGACCTCCAGCTTTTCCGTGACACACTCGATGACAACGTTGATGTCCGAGAGATCGGCATAGCTTTCGGTGAAGGACAGCCGCTTTTCGCAGGCAGCGGCCTGCTTCTCCGTGACCAGGCCCTGGGCGATCAGATCCTTGTAGTAGGTGCGGTATTTCTCCAGTCCCACCTCGCTGTTTTTGGCGAGGACGACGGTGGGGATTCCGTTGCCGGAAAAGAGCACGGCCAGGCTGATGCCAATCATGCCCTTGCCAATAATAGCAACCTTCTTCTCCATGAGCCGCCTCCGTTACAGGCTGCCTTTGCGCACGATATAGTCGTAGGCAATGCGGGCGTTGTTGGTGGAGATATACTCCATGCAGTCCTGCTGGCCGATGTCCACCGGGCAGCGGTCGGCAAAGTTGATGCGGTCGATGCACTCCTGACGAGACCAACCCTTGTTGATGATGGCGTCGCCCACAACGCTGAGCCATTCATAGATGAACTGCTTGTTCTCAGCGATGCACTCCTTGCCCTTGACGGGGCCGTGACCGGGGATGATGTAGTCCACATCCAGGCTCTGGAGCCAATCCAGGCTCTTGAACAGGGCATCGAAATCGATGGAGTGGAACCAGATCTGGCAGCTGTTGAAAATGTTGTCGCCTACGAACACCACCCGCTCCTCGGGGCAGTAGACACTGGCCTGCTCAGGAGAGTGACCGGGGGTGTAGAAAATCTCGAAGGTGTGGTCGCCCACCTTCAGAGTCATGCGGTCGGAGAAGGTGATGTCGGGTTTGCCGATCTCCTCCTCGCCCTCGGGCAGCAGCTTGGCCACCTGGGTGGGATCCTGGCGCTTGAGCAGGTCCAGGTTATACTCATAGGTGGTCATATTGAATGCGGGGGGGATCTTATAATAGCTGTCCAGCACCTTCTCATGGGAGATGATGGTGGCGCCGGCCTTCTTCAGGTAGGGGTTGCCGAACACGTGGTCAATATGGGACTCCGTGTTGATGAGATACTTGACTCCGCCGCACTTTTCCTTGGCAAATTCGATCATCTGCTCCAGCTGGGTGATCCATTGGGCAGTATCGATAAAGACAGCACCCTCGCTGGTCATGACCATGGAGGGATCGCAGCCGCGGATGCCGGTGAAGGTATACACGTTAGGTGTGATCTGCTCAATTTCAATATCGGGAGAGCTGATGGCCTTATCGTAATCGGCGTAGTGGCTCTGACCGATTCCAACAACTTTTAACATAAATTGGTCCTCCTTTATCCGTTCAGATTGTAGGTGGTTTAGCGAAGCGCCTGCAAAATGGCCGCTGTTGTGGCCTCTACAGAGGGCTGATTCTCCACAGGCTTCAGGAGGCCGCGCCGGGCGTAAAAGTCCTTCAGGGGCTCGGTCTCCCTATGATAGACCTCGAGGCGCGCCTTCACGGTCTCGGGGGCATCATCTTTGCGCTGCACCAGCTTGCCGCCGCAGCTGTCGCACACGCCCTCCTGCTTGGGGGGCACAGCCACCAGGTGGTAGCTGGCCCCGCAGGATTCGCAGACACGGCGTCCGCTCATGCGTTCCATAATGGTCTCGTCGGAAATCTCGATGGAGATGACGGCATCGAAGACGATTCCGGCCTTCTCCATGGCCTCGGCCTGGGCGATGGTGCGGGGCACCCCGTCCAGGATATAGCCGTTTGCACAGTCGGCCTCCGCCAGCCGCTCGGTGATGATGCCGATGATGACCTCATCCGGGACCAACTGGCCCGCGTCCATGAAGCTCTTGGCCTTCATGCCGGTGGGGGTGCCGTTCTTGATGGCGGCACGGAGGATGTTGCCGGTGGAGATGGTGGGAATGTTCAGCTCTTTGCACAGCCTTTCGGCCTGGGTGCCTTTCCCTGCGCCGGGGGCGCCCAACAAAATCAGCTTCATGTCAGTTCAGCCCCAGCTGATCCATCAGCTTGTCGATCTCATCAAACACCAGCTGCGGAGATTTGGCGCGGATCATGAAGTAGGGCCGGCCGGCGGCGTACTTGGCGCAGAAGGCACCCCGATCCTGACGGCGCGCGTCGGTGTCCACAATGGGCATCACCAGGCCGTGCTTGCCGCACAGCAGCTGATTGAGGCCAAAGAAGTTCATCATGGAGTGATAGCTCTGGTAGGCGGCCTCAAACTGCCCCATGGGCTTGACCTCTGTTTTGAACCAACCGTCGATGCAGGGCATGACCGCCAGATCCATGTTGGTGGGATCGTAGCACATGGGCATTTCCGGCTCGTCGCCGAAGAACATCTTGACGCCCTCGTCCTGATCGGCAAGGTCGGAGCGCTCCGTACCCTTGGCCCGCTTACGGACATAGACGTTTTTGGAGCCGTAGAGCGCGATGCCGGTCTCATGGTCCATGACGGTGGTCTCCGTGGAGAAGATAGAGGCGCCCCGGCGGCAGCCCTCCAGCTGGGACATGGACTTGCCATGGTTGTTCTCTCCGCCCACCAGCAGGATGCCGTGGCCCTTGTAAACCACACTGGAGGAGTGGAAGGGATGCAGGCCCACTTTGTCCATCTCGTTGGCCAGCATGGAGACCATGATCTTGTTCAGCTCGCCCTCCTCCCAAAAGCTGGTGAGGATCAGCTGGCCGTTCTCGTAGCGGATGGATTTGACGGCATCATCATAGTACCAGACAATGTCCGGAGTCTCCTTGGTGATCTGGTGGCTGACCTCCACGGAGCCCAGCCGGTAGTTCAGGAAGGACATGTCCTCCGCCACGGCAGTGCGCTCCGGGCCGCCCACCACATCGAAGCGGATGACGGCTTTGCTGCTGCTGATCTGCTCAGAAAAAGTGCTCATATTCATACTCCTGTTCTTTGAAATCGGGTACGGATTATTTCATGGTGGTGATGGGACGGGACTGGAGCAGGTAGACCTGGCCGTCCACGATGGCCCATTCAATGTCCTCCGGCTTTTTGTAAAATGCCTCGATCTTGTTGGCCAGAGCCACCAGCTGATTCCGCTCGTCCTCCGTCAGCACCGGGGCCTCCCGCTGCTCCTCGGGCACGGGGACCTCCTTTGTGCCGCCCCGCTCGCTGAGGCGGACCACCATGGTCTCTTTTTCGGAGATGTACTCGGTGGTGACTTCACCGGTGTGCTTGTTGATCCACAGGTTGTCCGGCGTCACCATGCCGGAGACGATGGCCTCGCCCAGACCCCAGGCCGCTTCCAGAACCACCGTGTCATAGTCGTTGGTAATGGGGTTGGAGGTGAACATCACACCGGCCTTCTGGGCGCTGACCATGCACTGGACCACCACGGCGATGGAGATGCTGCGCTCGTCGAACTTCTTTTCCCTGCGGTAGAAAATGGCCCGGTCATTGTACAGGGAGGCCCAGCACTCCTTGATGTACTTCACCACGTCGTCAAAGCCGATGACGAAGAGGAAGGTCTCCTGCTGCCCGGCGAAGCTGGCGTCGTCCAGGTCCTCAGCGGTGCCGCTGGAGCGGACGGCCACGGGCTCGTGGCCGCTGCCCACCTGGCTGTAGAAAGTGCAGATGTCCTCGGTCATGCTGTGGGGCATGGGGGTGTCCTCGATCCGCTGCCGGATCTTCGCGGATACTTCCACCAGGGAGGCGTTGCTGGAAAAATCGATGGTGTCCAGCATCTCGAAAACATAATCCCAAAGACCCGTCTGCTCCATGAAGGCGTTGAACATCTCGGAGCGGACGATAAAGCCCTTGGGCACGGGGAGGCCGGCCCGCGACATGCGGCAGAGGCTGGCGCCCTTGCCGCCGGCGGAACCGCCCAACTCCTCGTCGGGGATCTCGTCAAACCAAGCCAGATACTGATTCATGTTTTCTCGTTCCTTTCTGGATCCCGTCGGAAGCCGGGCGGGAATGTTTTTAGAAAATCTATGCGGCACACCGGAAAACGGGTGCCGCATAGGTGGGGATGTATCAGCCGATTACTTCCACAACGCCCTTGGAGCCGTCTACGCGGACCTTGTCTCCGGTCTTGATCAGCTGCGTGGCGCGGCGGGTGCCGACGACGCAGGGAACGCCGAACTCGCGGGCCACCACGGCGGGGTGAGACAGTGCGCCGCCGGTGTCGGTGACCAGAGCGGAGATCTTGGAGAAGGAGACCACCCAGGCGGGGTTGGTCATCTTGCAGACCAGAACTTCGCCGTCTTTCACCGTATCCAGCTCGGAGGGGTCGGACACCAGATGGGCGAAGCCCTCCTGAACGCCGGGACAGCCGGGGATGCCCTTGAGGACGGTCTTGCTGATCTCCTTGTTCTCTGCCTTCTCCTTCAGCTCAGCCTCAAACTTATGAGGATAGCCCCACAGAGTCTTATAGGGCTCGTTGTAGACCTGCCATTCAGTAGCGGTGCCGTACCACTCCTGCGGATGGATCTTCTTGGCGGCTTCCATCTCGGCCCGGCGGGTCTTGACCCGCTCCTTGACGGGATAGTCAGAGGTGCAGGCACAGCGGATCTCGTCATACTTGAGCATGAAGATATCCTCGGGATCGTCCAGGATACCGGCTCGGACCATGGCTTTTCCAATCTGGACAAAGGCAACGCGCATATGGGAATAGACACCTTGGTCGATATAGAAATGGTGGTCGGGAGTAATAGGGGCCATCTTCACGGACAGCTCCAGGTAGTGCTTGAGCTTTGCCAGTTCGTCGGGATCGCTGACCATGGAGTAGAGCTGCTCGATGGCCTCCTTCTGGGACTTCATGCAGGCATCGTACTCCGCGTTGTAGTCATAATTGTTGTTGACATAGGTGCGGACTGCCTCGTAAGCGGGCGTGGGATCCTCGTACCAGGTCTTGTAGATGAACTCATGGGTATACGTGGCCTTGAAGCCGTACTCGTTGCGATAGGCCTCCATCATCTCCAGGAACTTCTCGCTGCCGGGGATCTGGGATACCTTGGCCATGATCTGGGCGTTGTCGGTGGTGGAGAGGAAGAGCTCCTTCAAAGCGGGATTGGCACAGACTTCCTCTTTCATCTCCCACAGAGCCTTCAGGGAGTCCCAGTTGCGGTCGGCGGGAGAGACATTGATCTTGCCGATCAGGACGTCATCGGCACCGGCTGCCTTGGCCGCATTGGTAAAGTCCGTGGAAGCCTGGAACTGGGCCAGGTTGATGATCCAGTGGATGCGGAAGGCCTCGGACTTCATGTCCAGCATATCCTCCATGTGGATCATAATCTCGGGCAGGGACTTGTTTTCAAAGTCACAGTCCAGCATGGCACTCTGGATTTCCTTCAGGCGGGGTATATACATCTTATTCCACCGGTCCAGGAAGGTGTCGGCATAGATGGGCATGACCTTGGTGTAGTAGTCGAACATGGGGCCGATTTTGTCGGCGTCCATCTCGGGCGGAACGATGGCGGAGTAGACATAGCCGCCGATCTTCTTGGCGATCCAGGCTTTGCCGATGGGGGCGCCGAAACGCTGGTACATATACGTGCAGTCAGAACCCCAGCGGCCGTCGCAGTCCCACCAGCCGCCTACATCGAAATACAGAGGGGAGATGGGATTGGGGCAGTGCAAATCGTCGTAGAACCACATCAGGCCCTTCTCGGCGTCATCCTTCCATTCGATGGGGAAACGGTCGTCAGTAAATTTGGTGGCCAGGATCTTGGAAGTATCGCTCATGATGATCTCTCCTTTTTTTCGTTTTCTGCGTTTTCTTAAAGAATCGAGTATACGAGGAAAAGGGTCGGTGCATTCTCGGTTTTCCGTGGCTGTCCCCCTGTATCCTGAAGAAAAATCGATTATTTCGGAAACTGGCAAAATAGAAAAAAGAATTAAAAAAATTTGAGAAAAAGAATGAAAATTTTAAAAATTAAGAAGATATATTGCCATTTTTTCGACAGGGTGGTATGCTTGGAAACAGAAAGGACCTCACAAACTGTTGACGTGCAGATATTTAATAATCGATTATCGAGACAATGACATTTTATATAGCTCAACTAAAAAAGTCAAGGCAAACTGAGAACTTTTTCGGCAAAATACTAAACAAAAAGGAAAGTTAAAATTTATGCAATTAAGAGAAATGATTCCTGAGGTGGATACACACACCCACACGATCCTATCAGGACACGCATGGTCCACGCTGACGGAGAACTGCCTGGCGGCAAAAAAGCGGGGCATGAAAGGTCTGTGCCTGACGGAGCATGCCCCCGGGATCGAATGCGGCGCCCCCTCGTTCATCCCTCACAGCCAGCGGATGCTGCCGGATGTTATAGAGGGGATCCGGGTCTACAAAGGGGTGGAGATGAACATCCTGGATCACCAGAACCGTGTGGACATACCGCCTCACTATTTGAAGCTGTGTGAGTTTGCCATCGCCAGCATCCACACCCACATGTTTCCGGAGCGGGCGGACCGGGAGGCAAACACGGCCACCTACCTGGAGATGCTTCGTAATCCGTGGATCGATATTCTGGGGCATGCGGACGACCCGTCTGTTCCCTGTGACTTTGAAGCCCTTGCAGCAGAGGCGAGACGCCAGGGAAAGTTGCTGGAGCTCAACAACAATTCCACCACGCCCCACCGGCCCGGGAGCCTCCAGTCCCTCAAGGCGTATATCCTCTGCTGTAAGAAAAACCGTCAGCGGGTCTGTGTGGCTAGTGATGCCCACTTTCACACCATGGTGGGCAGTGTGACGCCGCTGATGACGCTGCTAGACGAGCTGGAGTTTCCCCAGGAACTGATCGTGAATCTGTACCAGGAGCGGTTTGAGGCCTACCTGCAGGAGCGGAAGGCACGTTTGAAGGGACTGTGAAAGAAAAACGGAGGAAAACGGCTGCTATCCATTGACAAATGCGGCCAGGCAGGATACAATCGTCTCGAATAATCGATTATTAGGAATACAGACGCTTCCGCGATGATCGATTATGTAAAGAGATCCTTGCCGTATGACGGGCGGAAAGGGGCGGAAAATGAGCAGAAACGCAGAGAACGAGACTGCCGCCAAAGGGACCCTGCGGAAGAAGATCCGCAACTATATCCAGCAGCAGATCGCCAACGGGCGTTTTCAGGCCGGGGACCGGATCGTGGAGACCCAGCTGGCCCGGGAACTAAATGTGTCCCAGGCGCCGGTCCGGGAGGCGATCCTGGAGCTGGCCGCCATGGGGCTGCTGGAGGAGCGGCCCTATTCCGGCTCCTTCGTTCGAAAGCTGACAGCGGAGGATGTGGAGGATATCTACAACACCCGCGCTTTTATCGACGAGTATGCTGCCCGCCAGGCGGCACGGAACATTACCGACCAGCAGCTGGCGGAGATGGAGGCGCTGCTCCACCGGATGGACGAGGCCACCGATTATCAGGCCCTGGCCGAGATGGACATGGAATTTCACGCCATGGTGGTGGACGCCGCCGGGAGCCCCGCCCTCAAGCGCACTTGGGAGAATTTGCGTCTGGTGGAGTGGACGGAGCTGTCCGCTGCGGTGACACAGAGCACTCTGGAGGAGCTGGCCAAGCAGCACTGGAAGCTGTTCCACCTGCTGGAGGCCCACGCCGACCACGCCGCCGGCGCATACATGTTCATCCACATCAAGAACTTTGGAGAAGAGCTCAAGCGCTATCTGCAGCAGCGGGAGGAGCTGTCCTCCGCGGCTGAGAAGGAAAGGAGTACCCTATGATGCAGGAAGGCAGCGGCTGGGACCGCCTGGTCGTCAATCGAAAGGACACTGACGGCGGCGAGGCCGTCATCGGCCGTACGCAGATCCGCAAGGGCGGCGTGGCAAAGGTCACCGGGACCGCACAGTTCGGCGCGGATGTGGATCTTCCGGGGCAGCTTTACGGGGCCGTGCTCCACAGTCCCCATCCCCATGCCCGGATCCTGAAAGTGGACACGGAGGCCGCCAGGACGCTGCCCGGCGTCCGGGCGGTGATTACGGGCGCGGACTTCCCGACGCTCTATGGTTCCTTCATTGCCGACCAGCCGATCCTGGCCGTCGGGAAGGTGCGCTATCAGGGCGAGCCCGTGGCTGCCGTGGCAGCGGACACAGAGGAGACCGCCCGGGAAGCGGTCCGGCTGATCCGGGCGGAATACGAGCCGCTTCCGGTGGTGAACGATCTGGAGACCTCCATGAAAAACGAGGTGCTCATCCATGAGGACTGGAACAGCTACGTCTGCTCCAGCGCCTGTTTTCCCGTCCAGGGCACCAACATCGGAGACCAGTACCACCTGAAAAAGGGCGATGTGGAGGCGGGCTTTGCCCAGGCCGACGAGATCGTGGAGAGCGACTTTACCTGCGGGATGCTGCAGCATACCACCATCGAGACCCACACCGCCACGGCACAGGCCTCGCCGCTGTCCGGGGAGATCCATGTGTGGAGCCCCACGCAGTCGCCGTTCAGCGTGCGGGGGCTTCTGGCCGCCGCGTTCCATGTTCCTCTGGAGAAGGTGCGCATCACGGTCACGGAGATCGGCGGCGGGTTCGGCGGCAAATACGAGGTCCGCTGCGAGCCCATCGCCATCGCCCTGTCCCTTTCCGCCAAGGGCCGGCCCGTGAAACTGACCTACCGCCGGGACGAGGAATTTGCCGCCACGGTCTGCCGCTCTCCGGTCCATATACATATCAAGACCGGCGTGAAGCGGGACGGTACACTGACCGCCCAGAAGGTGGAGATCCAGTGGGACGCCGGAGCCTATGTGACCACGAACCCCCGGGTGGACTACAACGCGGGCTTCGCGGCCAACGGCCCCTACAAGCTGCCCGCCGCCCAGGTGGACGGATACGTCTATATGACCAACAAGACCCTGGGGACCGCCTACCGGGGCTTCGGCGTCACGGAGGTGGCCACTGCCCATGAGCGGCAGATGGACCTGATCGCCCGGCGGCTGGGAATGGATCCTCTGGAGCTGCGGGTGAAGAACGTTCTGCAGAACGGCGATATCGGCATCACCGGCGAGGTGATGCAGACCATGGCGGTGAAGGAATGCCTCCAGGCCGCCGCCGCCAATGTGGAGTGGGAGAAGCTGCCGGCCCGGTGGACTGATGAAGCGGGAAATCTCTGCGGCAAGGGCATCGCCTGCTTCAATAAGCTGACGGGAACGCCCTCTACCACCTCCGTCATGGTGAAAATGAACGAGAACGGCTCCGTCTACATCATGGCCGGCAGCACGGAGATGGGCCAGGGCGTGACCACCACGCTGCCGCAGATTGCGGCCCAGGCACTGTCCATGGATCTGGAGAAGGTTTCTATGGCGCCGGTGGACACCGCCATGACGCCCTTTGACAAGACCACGACTTCCTCGCGGTCCACCTTCCACGCCGGCAACGCCATTCTGGAGGCCTGCGAGGACATCGAGGTCCAGCTGTGCCGGCTGGCCGCCATCCGCTTCGGCGTGCCGGAGGCGGACATGACCTATACCGCCGACGGGTACATCCAGTGTCTCTCCCAGCCGGAAAAGCGTATCCATATCAACGACGTGGGAGATTCCAAGATCATGCACGAACAGCCGCCGGTGGTGGCCTTGGGCCGCTACGGTACCTCCGACATCTTCGACCCGCCGCCGGTGGACGGCCGCCAGTCCAGCCGCCCCACCGTCATGTGGATGCACGGTGCCCAGGCCGCCGTGGTGGCGGTGGATCCCAGAAGCGGCCACGTACAGGTGAAGCTGGTGGGCGCCGCCCACGACGTGGGCAAGGCCATCAATCCCACCGGCTGTCTCCAGCAGATCGAGGGCTCCATCATCATGGGCCTGGGCCACGCGCTGATGGAGGAGATGATCTACGAGGACGGCAAACTCCGCAACGGCAATATGGTAGACTATAAAGTGCCCACCTTCATGGACTCCGACGTGGACATGAAGATCACCCTGGTGGAGCAGGCCCACCCGGACGGACCGTACGGCGTCAAGGGCATCGGCGAACCGGGCCTGGCCCCCACCGCCGCCGCCATCGTCAACGCGGTGTGCAGCGCCTGCGGCACGGATTTTACCTCCATCCCCATCAAACCGGAACACATCCTGTTCAGAAAGGAGCACGGCGATGCTTCCGAAATTTGACCTTTATATGCCCCGGACCATCCAGGAGGCCTGCCGGCTGAAAGCAGAGGGGGCCGAGGTGGTGGCCGGGGGGACCGACGTATTCGTCAATATGCACGGCGGCAAGGACCGGACGGCCAAAGTGGTGGATGTCAAGGGCGTGCCTGAGCTTCAGGGACACACCTTTGACCCGGAGCGGGGACTGGACCTGGGAGCCCTGACCACCCACCGGGAGATTGAACTGTGGGATGTCATCCGGGAGAGATACCCCGCTATGTTTGAGGGCTGTTCCCGGGTGGGCTCCGTTCAGATCCGCACCCGGGGCACTCTGGGCGGGAACATCTGCAACGGCGCACCCTCCGCTGACAGCATCGGCCCCATGCTGGTCCACGACGCCAGAGTCACGGTGGCTGGTCTGAACGGCACCCGGGAAGTGCCGCTGAAGGATTTTTACCGGGGTTTGAAAAAGCTGGATATGGGGCCGGATGAGCTGCTGGCCCGCATCCGCATCCCGGCGCCGCCGGACCACTCCGGCAGCCACTACATCAAGTATACCCGCCGCAAGGCCATGGACCTGGCGTTGCTGGGCGTGTCCGCCTATGTGGAACTGGACGGCGACGTGCTCAAAAAAGTCCGCCTGGCCCTGACCACTGCCGCCCCGGTCCCCATGCGGGCGGAGAAAACGGAGGCGCTTCTGACCGGACAGTCCGTCAGCGCTTCGCTGCTGGCCGCCGCCGGAAAAACAGTGCTGGAGGAGAGTCATCCCCGGTCCAGCTGGCGCTCCAGCGCGGAATTCCGCCTGGCCCTGCTGGAGGAACTGACCGTTCAGGCCCTGGAGAAGGCCATCGGGCGCGCAAAGGAGAAGTGACCATGCAGACCATCACCATCCATGTTACCGTCAACGACGAGGACTATGTCCGCACCATTCCCGTCAACATGACGCTTTTGCAGTTCCTGCGGGAGGAACTGCATCTGACCGGCACCAAGGAGGGGTGTGACGAAGGAGAGTGCGGCGCCTGCACCGTCCTGCTGGACGGCCATCCCGTCAATTCCTGTCTGGTGCTGGCCGCCGAACTGGGCGGCCGGAAGGTCCTCACAGTGGAGGGATTGGCCCATGACGGGCGCCTCCATCCCTTGCAGGAGGCCTTTCTGGAGGTGGGAGCCGTCCAGTGCGGCTACTGCACTCCCGGTATGCTGCTCTCCGGCATCGCCTTGCTGAATCTGTACCCGCATCCCACCCGGGAGCAGATCCGCAAAGAGATGGAGGGCAACATCTGCCGCTGCACCGGTTATGCCCGTATTGCCGATGCCATCCAGCTGGCAGCGGAGCGGATCAACGGTACCGCTCCATGAAACAGGACGTCATGCGGTACTTCTACAGGGGTGGTCTCAACTGCGCGGAATCCACCCTGCGCTGTTTGATCGAGGCCGGCGCCATTGATGCGCCGCCGGAGGCGGTCCGGATGATGACCGGCTTCGGCGGCGGGATGCAGCGCGGCACTACCTGCGGCGCGGTCGTGGGTGCGGTGGCGGCTCTGGGGTGGGCTACCGGCCGCACGGAGCCGGGGCAGTCCCGGGAGGCCTCCGCCCGGGTGGTCCGGGAGTTCCTGCGGCGCTTTGAGGAGCGCTTCGGCACTTTGGACTGCCGGACACTGCAAGCTGCCTATGTCAAGGACCACGCTTTGAAGTCAGAGGGGATGTACCGCAGATGCACAGTGTTCGTGGAAACGGCTGTGGAACTGGCGCAGGAGATCCTCGTTACAGAGGGAGAACCAGAAAAAGCAGACTGAGTCAATCGGCGGCCAAAAGGCCGCCGATTTTCCGCTTTGACCTCATTGACAGAATGAGGAAAACCAGCTAAACTGAAACGAGATTGAACGACAGGCATGAGAAAACCAGCTGCCTGACAGGAGGACCTATGCAGGAAAAGCGGAGAGGGCAAAAACCGGCAAAGGAGACTTTGCGCAGTAATATTAAAGACTATATTCAGCAGAAAATTGCAGAGGGAGCTTACCGCCCCGGGGACCGGATCGTGGAGACCCAGCTGGCCCGGGAACTGAACGTATCCCAGGCGCCGGTCCGGGAGGCGATCCTGGAACTGGCCTCCATCGGCCTTCTGGAAGAGCGCCCCTACTCCGGCAGCTTCGTGCGGCAGCTGACGCCGGCTGAGATCGAAGATATTTTCAACGTGCGGGCCTTCATTGAAGAATATGCCGCCCGGCGGGCGGCAAAACGCGCCACGGAAGAGCAACTGGAGGAAATGGAACAGGTGCTTCGGGAGATGGACGGGGTGCGGGCGCTGGATAAATTTGTCCACCTGGATACGGAATTTCACGGCCTGGTAATGGATGCGGCCGGGAGCCCGGCACTGAAACGGGCCTGGACCATGCTGCGGATGGCGGAATGGACGTATCTCTGCGCTGCCATTACCAAATTCTCCATGGCAGACCTGATCGAGCAGCACTGGGAGATTTTTCACTATCTGAAAAAGAGAGCCGACCACAGCGCCGGCGCCTATATGTTTTTGCATATAAAGGGCTTCGGCGACGAACTGGGGCAGTATTTTGAAAAACAGCAGACCCGGCCGTAAAAGAGGATCCCCGCCCAAATGGGCGGGGATCCTTTGTGCCGTCAGGCTCAATAGCACTTTCTGTAGATGGCCTCTTCGCTCTCCAGATCGAAGGGATAGTAGGCGTTGGTCATCAGGCGCTGCTGATTGGCCTCCACGGACTGGGGGAAGGCCTTGAAGTCAGCCTCGGTGAAGCCGCAGTCACGCAGGGGACGCAGGGGCAGGATGCGCTGCAGCAGGGCGTTCATCTCGGGGATGGCGTCCTTGGCCTCACAGCCCAGGATACCGGCCACCAGCTCCTTGAAGCGCATGATCTCGCCGTCGGGGTTCTTCTCATCATAGTAGTCCATGATGGCGCCGAACAGCATGTAGTTGGACTCGCCGTGAGGCACATGATAGGTGCCGCCCAGGGGGAAGCTCATGCCGTGGACAGGGCCGCAGCCGGCCTTCAGGAAGGCGATACCGGCATAGAAGGAAGCGGTGACGAACTCGTCCATGTACTCGAAGCGAGCCTCCTGGCCCTTCTCGTCCAGCAGCTTGAAGCCCTTGAGGATCATGTCCATGGCCTTCTCGCTGAACAGCTCGGAGG
>OLGB01002920.1_pt1 | contig 17079 bp, 3 predicted proteins | sample 1605691 | NCBI WGS metagenome assembly OLGB01 (sample SAMEA3888925, study PRJEB22519) | human gut metagenome | biome: human gut; feature: human-associated habitat; material: faeces | place: Denmark | collected 2010 | reverse complement strand
TAGGAAAAGTCGAAGTACACAGAAAGAATATTTCAACAGCAAACGTAAAAGTAGTTTACAAGATAAAAGTAACAAACGACAGCGAGTTAATTGGTAAAGCAAATGTAGTAGAAAATATTCCAAGCGGAATGACAATGAAATCAGACAACAATCCAGGTTGGACAATAAATGAAACTACAGCGAGCATTGAAACAGATGAAGTCAAACCAGGAGAAAGCAGAGAGTATCAAGTAGTTCTAGGATGGCAGAATGGTGATAGCAATGTTGGAACTAAAGAGAATATTGCAAGTATTATTACAGAGAATGAAGCAGGATTTGAAGAAAAAGATAAAACAGATAACGAAAGCAAAGCAGATTTAATCGTAGCAGTAGGAACTGGTGAAGTTCCATATGTTGCAATCGCAGGAAGCATTCTATTGATAATGATTTCAATAACAGCAGGAATTTACGTAATTAAGAAAAAATATTAATAATATATATGTCGAAAAACGTCATACAAAAACAATTGACAATAAAAGGAAAACATAGTATAACTAATACAGTTATTTGAATATTAAAAAATGGGCCAATAATTATAAGAATTATTGAGCCCATTTTTTATGCCTAATAACATATTTTTAACGTAAATGGCCATTTACATGAGAGGAGTATTAATTATAGAAACAAATAAAGAAAATAAAAAATTCATGCCAACAAATGATTTTTTCTTTAAAAAAATATTTGGAAGTGTTGGAAGTGAAAAAATAACTAAGTCATTATTGGAAGCAATATTAAAAATAGATATAACAGCAATTGATTTGGATAAAAATCCAATAACAGAAAAAGAAGTACTTGATGATAAATTAGGAGTAATGGATATAAGACTAGAAATCAATGGAAATGTAGATTGCGACGTAGAAATGGAAATGATTAATCGAGGAAATATAGAAATAAGACTAATGAGATATGTATCAAAAATATTTATAAAAGGATTAAAAGTGGGTGAAAAATATGTAGAAGCAAAAGATTCTATCGCCATATTGATAGCAAATTTTGAGTTAGCTAAGCATAAAGAAGTTAAGAAAATACTAACAGAATATGAAATGAGAGAGAAAGATTATGGAAATATAGTCTTGACAGACAAGATTAAAGTTTATATACTAGAATTACCAAAGATAGAGAGAATGAAGAGTGAAGACAAGAACCTAAACCTTTGGATTAAATTTATAAAAGATTTAGAGGTGAAGCGTATGGCGGATAATGAAGAAAAAGATGAGAAATTAGAAGAGACAATAAAAGCAATACAAGAAGCTAAAAAGAAATATGAAGAACTATGTCAAGACGAACATGCAAGATACATAGCAGAGTTAAGAGAAAAATACGTAGAAGAAACAGCTTCTGTAAGACAAATGGGATATGAGGAAGGTTTAGAAAAAGGATTAGAAACAGGGCAAGAGAAGGGAAAAAAAGAAATTGCAAAAATGATGAAAGATAATAATTATTCTATTGAAGAAATTATGAAGATGACAAAACTAAGTAAAGAAGATATAGAAAAATTATAAAATATTAATTTGTAGTATAAAGGAAAGGCATATTAAATTTTAATATGCCTTTTTCTATTTTTTATAAAGTTTATGTTAGAAAAGGCATCCCCATAAAGGTTAGATTTGAAAAAAATTATCCACAGTGGTGCATAAAGCTGTGGATATTTTTTCGAAATTCATAGAAAATGGTTTCCATAAAAATAATATGTAAACCAAATGAGCCTTATCGATAAAATTAGTTAAAAAATTTAATCAAAATGTAAAATTAGCTATAATGTATTAATTTCCGTAACAAGAGAATATTGTTATGAAATATGAATTTCAAAAAATGGAAAAAATTTTAATTGACATATTTCAAAATATCTTTAAAATAAAAGGCGAATAGTTAAAAAAGTCAATATATTTGCGGAGGTAAATGTGCAATGATGAAAGAAATTAAGAAAAAAGCCGTGGCTAGCTTAATTGTATTCATGCTTGTGTTTAGCAATTTTGCTACTCTGGGTACTGCTCTTGTTTCTTATGCTGTTGAGCCAGAAGATGATGTTAACTATTCTGCTCAGTTTGTTATGATTAATAACACGGAGGAGAGTAATTCAACAGATGAAGCAAAGACGATACCAAATTTAGAGGCAGAGAATGAATTAGTTGGTAACGCAGAAAACGAAGGAAAGGTTGATGAACAAGTTGGAACACCAATCGATAATTCAAATGGTGAAGATGAAGCTAATGTAACATCAGATACACCAGTTGAGAATCCAAATGGTGAAGATGAAGCTAATGTAACATCAGATACACCAGTTGAGAATCCAAATGGTGAAGATGAAGCTAATGTAACATCAGATACACCAGTTGAGAATCTAAATGGTGGTGATGAAGCTAACGTAACATCAGATACACCAGTTGAAAATCCAAATGGTGGGGATGAGGCTAATGTTACAGCAGATACACCTGTAGAAGTTCCAAACGGAGGAAATGAAGCTAATGTGACAGAAGATTCTTCTAATAAAGTAGAAACTCCATCAAATGTTACAACTGAAACTACTCCTTCTGATTCAGATAATGTTAAAAATACAGAGTCTGAACAAAAACTTCAAGATGGATTAGCAATTGAAATAACAGTTGGCGTTAAATCAACAGGTTATTTAAAGAATGCAAAAATCGATATTAAAGATTTAGCTAATCAAATTTTTAAGGTAAGAGATAATATTTCACTTGGTGAATATATCCAATCAATTGAGGATGGTAAAATCAAATTAAGACAAATTAATGGTGGAACAGAAGTTAAAGTTTACATTCCAATTGAACTTAAAAATGAAGAAACAGTTGATATTGCTAGACTTCAAGGTGGAGTTGAATTAAGTTTATTAGGAACGCATGTTGATAGTGAAGGAAATGAAACTATTATAACTAAATCAGTAAAACCTGTTTTAGAACTTTCTAATGATATGAATTTAATTGTTGGAAGCAATGTAGAAAAATTTATTCCTTATACTAAAGATGGTTCAAAAGAGGCTTTAGTTCAATTAAAAGTAACATTGGGTACTGATTCAAAAAATGAATTACCTATAAAAGATACTTCATTAGAAGTTGGAATTCCAGAAGTTGATGGAGCAAGTATCAAGGACGTTAATGTTTCAGCAATAAGTACTGGATTTACAAATGGTCTTCTAAATGGAGATACATTATTTACTGTTGAGAACTGGTCATATGAGAATGGAAAAGTTTATATTAATGTAAATAATGCAGAAAAAGAAGGAAAATATCAAATGAATACAGGAAATGATGAATATATCATTTCATATAAATATGAAGATTATTCAGATATTTCTGGCGGAATATTGAATGCAACAGTTTCTGCAAAAGCTAATATTTTCTCAGGCAAGAGTACAAAAGAAATTTCAAATTCTATTGACAAAGAATATGATTTATCTCAAGCAAATTCAAATATAGTTACTTATGATGTTACTAGAAAAACTCAAAATATAAATAAAGGTTATTTATATGCAAATGCTAATTCAGATGAGCCAGAATACATAGTTCAATATGAAAGTGCATTTGATATAAACATTTCAAGAGTTGATTTAGTAAAATCTGTACAAATAAATGAAGGAACTGAATATTTTGTTGATGATTATAGTAATGGATATTCAACATCAACAAGTGCTGGTGAAAATACTTATTATGATAAGATAAGAGTAAACAAAGATAATCTTGTTTCAATAATTGGTGAAACAGGTAACTTTGAAATTTTACTAGAGAATGGAACTCAGTTAATTCAATTAACAAAAGATACTGTAGATGATGGTGATGGTTATATTACAATTAATTTTGGAGATAACAAAATTGGTAAGATTGTAATGAAGATAAACAATCCTACAGGTGAAGGTATCTTAAATGTAGTTGCTACTAAAGCAATTGCAAAAGCTACTTATGAAAAAATGGATTTAACAATGTTTAGAAGTATGCAAGAAAGCTTCACAGGTTCAGCAGAACTTGAAGAAGGAATTGTAACTGATATGCCAGCTAAAACTGTTGAGACAAACTTAATTGAATCATCAACAGGTGCAACAGTTTCATTAAGTAGAACAGATTTAAGTACATTAGTTAATAATGAAGATATTGAAATAACAGTTTCATTAAATAATAGTAATGCAAATAGTGATGTTTACAAAAATCCAGTATTTGAATTGGTTTTCCCTAAAGAAGTAAAAAATGTAAACATTAAAGATATGAATTTACTTTATGGAAATGATGAACTTGATATTGCAAATATTGAGACTTTAAAAAATCAAGAAGAGAGAGTTGTAATTAAGATTACATTAAAGGGAACTCAAACAAAATATACAATGGGTGATTTAGATAAAGGTACAACAGTTATATTAAAAGCTGATATGGAAACTAATATGTATACAGCATCTAAGAAAGAAAAACTTTTAATGAATTATTACAATGAAGATGCAACAAATTACGTAATGAGTTCTGATTGGAATATGCTTACATCCCCATCAGCATACTTATTAATTGGTAAACAAGGTCAATATGATACAGACTTAAATATAGTTGCACCAACCGGATTTGTAAATGCTCAAATGATTTCAAATTATAAAGATAATGCTTCATTAATTTCAGTTGATCAAGGAAGAAAAGAAGATACAATTGCTACATTTGCTGATAGCAGAACAGCTGAAATGAAAATGATATTAATAAATAATACTGCTGAAGAAATGCATGATGTTCATATTTTAGGTAGAACAGTATTTGATGGAAACAAATCAATTGTGACAGGTGAAGCTTTAGGAACAAATATGACAGCTCCGATGACATCAAAGATTTTCTCAGAAGCTGATGGATTTACAACAACTGTTTATTATTCTGAAAATGAAAATGCAACAGATGATTTAAGTGTATCATCAAATGGTTGGACAGTTGAACCTGAATCATTAGACAAAGTTAAATCATTCTTAATAGTTGTTAATGAGAATGTAAAAATTGGTGATATATTATCATTCACATATGATTTTGAAATACCAGCAAATTTAACAAATAACATAGATTTGGCTGGAACATTTGGAACATACTATGTTGGTGAAAGAACAAAAGGTGTTGGAGAAGCTGATAAAGTTGTTTTAACAACTGGAAAAGCACCATTATTAAATGCTGAAATGTCAACAAATATTCAAGGAGATACAGTTATTGCGGGACAATATATTGACTATACAGTAAATATTAAAAATGATGGAAGAACAGCTGCAACAAATGTCGTTTTAAAAGCAAATATTCCAGAAGGTACAAGATATGTTGCTGATGAAGAAAGTTCAAATGGAATAGAAATTAATGTTGGAGAAATTAAAGAATTTCAATCACAAACAGTTCAATTCAGACTTGAAGTTTTAGAAGGTTATGAAGGAACAATTAATTTAGAAGCAACAGTTGAAGCTGATGGATTAGAAAAAGCTATTACATTAACACAAAATAATGAATATACAATAGATGATTCACAAATTGATGTTGAACTTACTTCAACAAAAGATGGTTATCCAATATTACCAAATGAAGAAATGACATATGCAACAACAGTTACAAATAAAAATAATACTAATATAAATAACATTGTTGTTAGACAAGTTATTCCTGAGGGATTAGATTTTGTAAATGCTTATGTTGATGGAGATAATTCAAGTTCTGCTAACTATGATGCAAGTTCAAGAGTAGTTACATGGAATATTTCTTCATTAGGTTCAGGAAAAGTTTGCAAAGTAACAGTTAAAGCAAATGATATGGAAGAAACAAAACAAGATTTAGTTTCTACTTCAACAGTTGAAAGTGGAGATTTAAAAGTTTCTTATATGTCAGATGAAAATCATATTACTTTAGCAAAACCAAAATTAGAAATTAATAGTTACACAAATTCTGATAACAGATATGTTAAAGAAGGTGACTACGTTGAATATGTTCTTGAAATTAAGAATGTAGGAAATGCAAATGATACTATAGATATATCAAATAATTTACCAGATGGATTAGTAATGATTTCTGGTAAGTGCGAATTTGACAGCGGTAGAACAGTAAATGCATATATTTCAGATGATTTCTCATTAAAAACTGAAATTTATGCGGGTGAGACTGCTAAAATTAATTTAGTATGTCGTGCTGAAAACTTACAAGGAACTGATGAAGCTGTAGTTGGTACAGGATGGGTTGTTTCAGGAAATAATGTTGAAACAGTTGAAACTGAAAAAGTAACAAATATTCTTCAACCAGTTGCTTCTAATGAAGTTGGAACAGCAGAACAAAGTAGTGATATGACTGTTGAAACAGAAAGTGAAGATGCTCCTGTAGTTAATTATGAAGGAATTACAACAGTTGGTGGATCTGTTAATACAGATTCAGTAGTTGATGAAAATTCAACATATAAAATTATAGGTACAGCATTCTATGATAAAAACAAAAATGGTAAAAAAGATGATGATGAAGAAGGAATGACAAATATTGTTGCAAAATTATGTGATATTTCTTCTCAAGAGATAGTAAGCCAAGTTGTTACAAATAATGTTGGAGAATATATATTTGAAAATGTTAAACCTGGTGATTACTATGTAAAATTTGAATATGATACAACAAAATATCAATTAACTGATTATAAGAAACAAAGTGTTACAGCTGATAAAAATTCAGATGCAATAACTTCAAATTATAAAGCGGTTACAGATAAGATTAGTGTAAAAGATTCAAGTATATCTGATATTGATATCGGATTTGTAGCAGCTGGTATGTTTGATTTATCATTAGATGCAAACATTAATAGAATTACAATTCAAAATGATAAAGAAACAAATACATATGAAATGGAAAATCCAAAGCTTGCAAAAGTTGATATTAATCCTAAATATGCAGATTCTTCAAAATTATTTGTAGAATATACAATAACTGTTGCAAACAGAGGTGAAATTGCAGGATATGTAAAATCAATAGTTGATTACTTACCAGAAGAATTAGAACTTGATACAGGATTAAATTCAGGTTGGTATATTGCTACTGATGGTAATGCTTATACAAATCAATTAGAAGATGTATTATTACAGCCTGGTGACACAAAAGAAATTAAGTTAATTTTAACAAAGAAGATGACAGAAGACGGAACTGGAATTATAAACAATACATTTGAAATTGCAGAAGATTATAACCAATATGCAATTAGTGATATTGATTCTACTCCAGGTAACCAAGCTCAAGATGAAGATGATTTGAGCAAAGCCGATGTAATTATTGGTGTTCAAACAGGTGGAAGTATGATTAACTTAATGATTATTAGTACTACACTGATAGTCTTATTGATTACTCTGTATGTAATTAAGATACAGATTGATAGAAAGAATAAGGGGGTGATAGTATGAGAAACAAAAAGAAATTTATAGTAAGAACAACTTTAATAATGTTACTTGTACTATTTACGTACCTTGCAATTGTGATGAAATCTCCGGATTTGATTTCACTTGCTAAAACATACACAGCTGAGGAAGCTACAAAACTTTCTAAGGATGTACCTATCCAAGTTAAAAGCTGGTTAGCAAAGCAACAACAAACAGGTTACGAGATATTTAAACAATATTCTCATGAATCATTAGGAAGTAATCCTTCAATAACTTATGATAATTTGCTTAACGATCCTAATATTATGTGTGCTGCGAAGGGGATGCCTTTAGGATATGAAGGTACATGGACACATCAAGGAACTTATGTAGCTACACCTGCTGAGGCATGGGTATTAGCTGAAACAGAAAGTAACGTAGCGGGTGGTACTACAGGAGTATCATTTACTAGAACTCAAACTGTATATGATGGCTCTAAAAAGAAACTAGAAGAATTTGCTAAAGCAGGCGACGAAATAATATACAAAGTTAAAAATCAAAAAAATGGTGTTGATAACATAGGTGATGAAACATATGTTGTTAAAGGTACTGATGGTAAATACTATGTAGCTATATTAAATCCAGCTAGTGGTGGTGGCGATGGTGTATATTCATATGTACAGTATGCATGGTGGTTAGTATGTACAAGAGCTGAAAACGTTTATACACCAAATGATTTAAGTGGTGGACTTGTAGCAGAAGCTAGAGATTTTGAAAGTTATGTTAAAGAAATGAATGGCGGAGATACGAGTTGGCCAAAGAATGAAGATGGAACATTCAAAATTGATTATAAAGTTGGAATGAGTCCTGAAAAGTCATCAGATTTAAAAGTTACTTTTGATGCTGATACAAATAAATATATGGTAGGACCATTAAAGATTAATTACAAAAGAAGAACAACACAGCAAGGAAATCGTGCTAAAGTAGATTTTGCAGGTATTACAAAAATGACTTTAGTAGGTGTTGACGGAGAAGGAAAAGAAGTATTAGATTCAGCAGGAGAATCTATATATGTACAAAATAAAAATTTCAAAATTGTTTATAAAGATGAAACTGCTCATAATAAAAAAGCACAAGAATTTATGGATACAGCCGAAACATATGCATTCCCATATGATGGAGAAGAATTCTATTTAGCAATTGATTATTTAGATGATGTAGTTGCACTAAAGAGTTTCAAAGTTGACTTCCACTATATGACTGCAAAAGGTTCATATGAACTATATACTGGTTATGTAGTTGATGAAGAAACAGGAGAAACAATAGAACAACAGAAAATCACAAATGTAACTGGACCAAATGAGAAAATTGACGTAAATGCTTTCTCTGGATTAGATGGAGAAAGATCTGCAATGCCAGTTGAACTTGAAATAATGACAGAACCACGTGATTTAAGAACTCATCTTTCTGGTATGGTTTGGATAGATCAAGATGAACAAAAAGATCAATCTACAGGAACACTAGGAATTAAAGATAAATCAGAGTCATATGCTGCTGATAATAGTGTTGAGATTGTAGTTTGGAAAGTTAAATACCAAAAGAATAATAACAAGCTTACAGAGGTTGAAAGAGAAAAAGCAATTGCTTGGGATGCTTCTGGAAAGACAATAGATTTTATAAATAATAGAGTTTATATTGATAAAGGAAAATATGAAATTCCAGAAATACAAGTTCCTTCAGAAGAGGGATTAGATACATCAAAATATGTAATGTCTTATGATGTAGAATTCGTATATGATGGACAAACATATGAAACTACTGAATATTTGAAATCATCTGGAAAAGATAAAGTTGATCAAAAATTAGCAGCATTTAAGAAAACTGTTGCTGAAACAGCTGGAGCTGATTCAGATTATTCAAAAATAAAAGGAAATTCAGCAAAGGTTGATTATTCTAATGATTCATATGTAGTTGAAAATAGTGCAGAAAGAAAAGATTTCGATAGTTACTTTACAGAGTTTTATGGTGATGAATCAATAGACACATCAAAAGGAACAACAAAAGGTAAAGCAACTGGTGGTGTTGGTCAATCACAATACAATAAAGTTGAAAATGGAGATAGAGCAAATAAAGAAGCTTCATTAAGTTATACTTCAAAAGATGTTGGTGATGAATATACTAAGAAAGCTTCAACATTGGTAACGCATGATGATAAAGGATTTATATATGATCAATATAAATTCTCAGCTAGAACGTCAGAAGCGGGATTAGTATTCCCTTATGAAACTAAATATCATATTGAGAAAAAGAATTATGATAATATAACAATTTTGAAAAATGCATATAAACCAGTTGATGAATATTTCAATCAAATAAACTTAGGTTTACTTGAAAGATATCATACAGATGTTAGTGTGTTAAAAGATTTATATAAAGCAAAAGTAGTTGTTAATGAACAAGAAACAGATTATACATATAATTCATTAGGTTTATTAACAAAAGATTCTTTGAATAAAACACTTCAAAAATCTTATAGAGAGCAAACATATAATATTGGATTATATAATTCAGATTTCAATTATAGATCTAGTGCATATGATTCAATAGAAGACAATATAACAAAAACAATTGTAAAAGCTATAAAAGAAGGATCAGAGTTACGATTATTTGTAACATACAAAATTCAATTGTATAACACATCTGAACTTACAGATGTATCAATCAATGAGTTTATGGATTACTATGATAAGTCATTCTCAATGGTTGGTTTAGAAACAGATGGTAAGAAGGTAGAGGCTTATATATCAACTGCAGATCAAAAAGATACTGCAAGAGAGAAAAAGACTGTTGCTGAAACACCATACTATAGAAAGTTAGCAGCTAATAATTCATATAGTGATTTATATAGCTGGAATAAAGAAGATGACTTAAAGAATAAATACATTGATGGCTTGGGAGATAATGATAAGGCAACTGGAGATTTAACATTTGAAAAGCTTCCTGAAAACGGAGGTTATAAAGTTGCAAAATGTTCAGGATTAAGTGCATTGGCTGGAAACAAAAAAACAGTTGATGATAAATTAACACTTGAACCTGGAGAAAGCTTTGAAGTTTATATCACATATGAAGTTGATAAAGAAGGATATGACAAGATACAAAATTCAGAGCAAGCAAGCAGAGATAATTTACTAAATGAAAAATCAAATATTGCTGAGGTTTCAAGATTTACATCAGTATATACAGAAGAAGCTTTAGCAAGACATAAAACAACAAGATATAAAGCTGGACAAATTTCAGGTAGAGTCGACAGAGATTCAGCACCAGATAATATTAATCTAGCTGCAAAAGATTCTGATGGAAAATTAGATTCTAAATTCTTTGAAGATGATACAGAAGCAGCACCAGTATTAAGAGTAACATTAAAGAATGAGGACAATGTAAGAAAGTTAAACGGTGTTGTTTGGGAAGATGGAAGAGACGATAATGGCGAAGCTAATGGTGTATACGATAGTGGAGAAAAAGTAATTCCAAATGTTGATGTACAATTAGTTGAAAAGATTAAAGTTGATCCAAAAGATTTACAACCAGGTGGAAAACTATATGGCAAGATTATTAATATAAATACTCTTGATTATGAGTTTGAATACATCTGGCCAGACAAATCATTTGACAATGATACATATACATCAAAAGCAGTAACAAATGCTAATGGTGAATATGAATTCAAAGATTTCTTATCAGGAAATTATGTTGTAAGATTTGAATACGGTAATAAAGAAGAAACATTACAATACAACGGACAAGATTATAAGAACACTGCATATCAAGCTAATATGACAAATGATCCTGCTAAGAAGAATGATAAAGGTGAAATTTACAGTGGTACTGTAGATGGAACAGTTAATGGAACAGCTGATAGCGAAGTTCTTTCAGCAGACAATGTAAGATCAACATTGAATAACCAATGGCAAGATTTAAGTAATGGCACACAAGCTACAGCATTGAATAATGCAAGAGTTTCTGATGCTAGAGATTATGAGCCAAGAAGACTTAATGTTGATGCATATTCAAGAACAATAACAAATAAGAATGCAGAAGTTTTAGCTGGATATGTTGATGAAAAAGATACAAACTTAACAAATGAATATAAACAATTATTAAGTAATAATAAGGCTGAATTGATGGATAAAACATCAATGGTAGCTAATACAGCTAAATTTGTTGTTGATATTGAAAATCAAAAAGAAATCAATTATCAACCAAATGTAAGTACAACTGAAGGAAATAAATCTGGTAACGAAGTACATTATTATATAATTCCTAATATTGACTTTGGTTTAACAAGAAGACCTGAGACAAGATTATATATTCAAAAAGAAATTAACAAGATTGAGCTATTAAAAAATGACGGAAAAGATGTAGTTCTTACAGTAACATGTGATGATGAGGGTAATATTATTAAATCTGGAGATACAACTTCAAGTGATGCAACAGTAAGAGCTGATAAGATTACAGAAATTAATAAATCATTATTAACTGCTGGAACTCAAGGTTTCAAATATATAGCAGTTGAAGCAAGTTACTTAAGAGGATTACAAGTAAAATTAACTTACAAGATTGATGTAATAAACAAATCAGAAGTTGATTATACAACTAAGAAAGTTTCAGAAATTAAAGATGCACAAACATTATACAATTTAGCTACAAACTATGAATCAGGTGCAGATTTAGCTGAAGGTGAATTATCACCATTCAATACTGGTAAGGGAATTCAATATGGTAAATATGTCGGATTACATTACTATACAAACGGAACTGAAGCTACAAAGAATGATGATTTAACAAATAAATATAAATTTGCTTACAAAGATGAGGCTGGAGATGTAGTTGTTAAGACTACAGTAGATCAGTTAGTAGATTATGTTGATAATGATATTAGCATAAGTAAAGATGATACAGAAAATGTTGCTAACCAAAGCTGGTCAGAATCTTCAGAGGCTGATAGAAAGAATAAATTATCAATTGTTGCTTATGTAGGAAATAGTGTTGCAGATGATAAATTACAAGATGATAAACAAAGAGCATATGTTGCAACAGGAAAGAATAATATCGTGGTAACTGACAACGAAAGAATGTCTGCTGATGAAAGAGATATTACATACAATAGAGTTGAGACAAAGAATGGTCAACCACAAACTGATATTATAGATGGTGTAATTAAACCAATAGTAAGTAGTAAGACATTAAAGATGTACAGTACAGTAGATGATAGTATTGCTTCTGAAACAAGAAGTAAATACAACTCAAATATTACTAAAGAATTAATACCAGAGGCAGTAAATGCTGATGAGTCTAAGGCTACAATGACAATCGTTACTACATCTCAAGGTAGTGAAGATGCTATTAAGAATATGAACTATGATAACCTAGTTGAGATCGTAATGTATAGTAACCCAGTTGGTAGAAGAGATACAGAGGCTATCCCTGGAAATGCTAACATGATTGCTAAACAAAAACCTGCTTATGAGGCTGGTTACGATAAGGTTGCTAAGAAGGATGCTCAGGGTAATGTTACTTATGAGTTCCAACCAAAGACTACAAAACTTGCAAATAATGAGAGTGTAACTACTGAGAGAGATGCGTATGCTGCTAAAGATACAATTACATTCTCTGAACCTACAGGTTTGAGTTTACAAAGACAAAAAGCTAATGTGGCTATAAGAGTTATATTAGGAGTGTTGATTGTTGCAGCTATAACTATTATGATAATTACGGTTGTTATGGTAGTTAAGAAGACTAAGTATGATGATGACGATATTGCTTCTGATGAGAAGTAGGGGATAAATTCATAAAGATTTAAAATTGATGAGTGTGTCGATGGAAACGTTGATGCACTCTTCTTTTTTATTTATAAAATAATGGGTGATAGTATAAAGAAAAACATATATCAAAATTTTTCTTCTTTATTGTGGATAAATTTCTTAATATAAAAAATGCCTGTGGATTGTTTTGAAATTAAATAAATTGTATCAAGTGTTTCCGCTGGTTTATTGGGTTTTTGTTTATAATTTGTAATTAAAAAGATAAGTAAACGAGATAAAATGGATTTTAGAATTAAAAGAAGGTTATAAACGCTTATATTTGGGCGTTTGTAACCTCTTTTTGTCTTTGAGGTTGATTTTTTGTCGAATTTTAGAATTTTATGGCATTGACGTTTAGAAAAAGCTCTTTAATATATAAATTATAAATATATAAGGAGTAATGATTATGTTAAAGAAATTTGAAGAGAAGATTACAAAGAAAGGTTTGCTAATTGCAGGCGGAATTGCAATTGCATTGGTGGCAGTAATTATAGCTATTGCCATAATATCAAGTAAAGGAGAAGGTACAAGGAAAAAGAATTTCATACCAGATAGTGAATTAGCTCGTGCAATGACTTATGATCAATTTACTGATGCTGATGCAAGTGTAAATGGTACAGACTATGTTAAGTTCGGTGCATTTTTCTTGCGAGATATAAATAATGACGGATATGCAGAGAAGATAAAAGGTACATGTAAGCAGGTTGGAAAAGAAGATACTTTGTACATGGAGCTTAATGTGCTTACAAATGGATATTTAGAAAATGGAGTTATAACGATTAATAGTGATAACTTCTATTTGCAGACCGCAATTCCAAAAGACAGTGAAGTAAAAGACAATGTAATTTCAAATAATACAAAACAAATTTCTTTAAATCAAATAAATAATGGTACACAAAAACTATTAACAGGTATTGTAAGAACTGGGGATTATTCATATGATTCTCAAAAATTTGCTGCTATTGGAAATGATACAACAAAGTATAGCAAAATTAATTCAGTAACTTTAACAGGTACACATGTTGCAGCTAATGGAACAAGAACACAAATAAATAAAACTATTGAATTAAACATGGATTGGTATGGAACTACAAAAGCAGAAATACCAAGTTATATAGCAAATGAAAGAAATTTAAACCAATCAAAAGATAATACAAATGTTGTAGATGAAGAGAATGAACAAGCAGTGTTTGAGTTTGATATTGGTATGCAAGAAACAAATAATCAATTAATTTTATCAAAAGCTAATTTGGAAGGAACAATTCCACAATTGAATGGATATGATCCAGCTAAAGTTGAAGTAGTTGATTCAAATGCTACTTTCACATATGATGAAGCAACACGAGTTTTTCAAGTAGAAAAATTGACTGAATTAAATGCAGATGGAACAGTAAGCAAGCAATGTTATGATGGAACCTATTCAGGAGCTAGATATAATAAATTTAAATTAAAAGTTACATATCCACTTGATGCTTATAATACAACTGGAAGTGATACAGTAGAATTAAAAATACCTGTAAATGCTTATTATGAAGGTTATAATAATACAAATACAGAATTTTCAAATCCATATAAATCTAATACAGCAACTGGAACAATCGTAATAACTTATTCTAAGCCAACAGGAGATGTTGCGCGTTTTGATGTTACAGTTGGAAAATATATGAGTAGTCCATCATGGAAATATATTGTTTCTAAGAAGAAACCTTTAAGAATTTATAACGAGATTTCAACAGAGGAAAATGATGATACATATATTGTAAAATGGTATGGCTCTACAGGAAGTGAAGGACAATCTACAGGAATGAAAATGAAAGAGACTAAAGATGGAGAGACTCAAGTAACAGATCAATTTATAAAAGCAGATTCAACTACAGAAAGTATGGAGAATATCACAACAAACGTAGGAATTTACTTTGGAGATCCAATAAGCTTATTAGGTGAAAATGGTTGGATTAAAGTGTATGATGATGAAACAGGAAATTTGATACATGAGTTTACAAAAGCAGATTGGAGCAAGTATACAGAAAATAATCCATACAAATATGATGTACAAGTAAAACATGTAAGGGTTGAGACGAGTGAAACAGAAGCGAGTCAATCAATTAGTGTATATCATGTTAAGAAATTAGATGATGAATATATAACAAAAAATTATACCAGAGAACAGTTTGATAATTTAAAATATATCAAATCAACATTAACAGGATATATTGGAAATAGTTATATCAATACAGATACACATAGTGCACATTACGAAGCACCATATTCTTTTGCAAAAATAAGCTTAAGTAAAAATGCAATCTCAACACAAGAAACAGAAAAAGATATGCAGATAAAAATTGAAGCAATGGGAGATGAGAATGCTAACCAAGAAAAGTGGCAAAATGGAGTATTTTTAGTAAAATTGCCTAAAGACATTGTTGATATAGATGTAAGTTCAGTAGTATCAAGTACTTCATCTGTTACTGTAATGAGCTATGAATCATTTGAAGAAAATGGAGAAAGATTCATAAAAATTATTACAGCAAATACAAATCCAACTATATTTACGCTAACAATAAATTGTAGTGTTACACCAGATCCAAGAATTGCAACAGTTTCAGAAAATGTTGAATTATATGCAAGTAATGAAAATGGTGTAGGTTATTTTAATCCCGTAGAAGATATTTATGATGTAAATGATAATTTAAATAAATCAGAAAAAGTTAATAAATCAACTGTAAGCTTGAGTTTAATTTCACCAAATTCATTATTAACAAACCAAATTGCAACAAATTATGATGAGAATGGAAGCACAGTAGTTGCACCACAGACAGCAGTTGTAAGTAAAGAGAGAAGAAGTGCAACAGTAAATGTTGAAATAAATAATAATTATTCAAGTACAATTAGTGAAGTTAAAATTTTAGGAAGAGTACCATTTGAAGGTAATAAATACGCTATAAATGGACAAAGTATGGGTTCAACTTTTACAGCAACAATGACAAACGAAGGAATCCAACTACCAACAGCATTAAAAGATGTTGCTAAAGTTTATTATTCAACAAATGGAGAAGCTACACAAGATTTAACAAATGCTCAAAATGGCTGGACACAAACTCCATCAGATTATTCTAAAGTTAAGAGTTATTTAATAGATTTAAGTGAACATCAATTAGCTAAAGGTGAAAAACACACAATATCATATAACATAAATATTCCAGCAGGTTTATCTTATAATAAAGTTGCATATAGCCATCATGCCGTATATTTTAGTTTAGACACAACAGAAGGAAAATATAGGACTCAAACTGAACCAAACAAAATAGGATTCATGATTGCTAAACAATATGATTTAGAGCTAACAAAGTATCAAAAAGGAAAATCAAAAATAGTTAGTGGAGCAACATATGCAGTTTATGAAGATGGAAACGAGGAAGCAAGAACAAGAGTTACAGGTGTTGATGGTAAGTTAACGTTAACAGGATTATATGTAGATAAAACATATGTAGTAAAAGAAGTAAAGAGCCCAGATGATTATGAATTAAACGAAGAAGTAGTAAAATTTACTACTTCTGAAAGTGATGGAAAATTAAACGTAACTAAAAATGAAGGAACAGTAAAGAATATTCAAGCAGTTCAACCAACATCAACTGAGGGATATATGGTTCAACTTGAAGTTGAAGATGAGGTAAAAGTTAGATTAAAAATAAAGAAAACAGAAAAAGGTACAACTATTCCAGCTGAAAGAGTTGGATATAAATTAACAGGTACAGGACTACCTGCCGCAGGAAAAAATATAACAACCAATGCAAATGGTGAAGTAACAGTAAAGGGACTAAAAGTAGGAGAAGAATATACATTAGA
>OLGB01002911.1_pt1 | contig 17110 bp, 14 predicted proteins | sample 1605691 | NCBI WGS metagenome assembly OLGB01 (sample SAMEA3888925, study PRJEB22519) | human gut metagenome | biome: human gut; feature: human-associated habitat; material: faeces | place: Denmark | collected 2010 | reverse complement strand
TGAACCCCATTCAAGCACGCTACCAAACTGCGCCACACCCAGATATTCATTTCTGCCTTTTGGAAACCCTTCCTTCAAGGCACAGGTGGTATTATAATCCGATTACAACGGCCTGTCAAGTGGTTTTTTCATTGCTTTTCAAAAAATGCATCAAATTTGTACACGCCTTGACTTTGATGCCTTTTTGGTGGATAATAGATTAGGTTAGGCTGGAATGGCGGAATGGCAGACGCCGGAGACTTAAAATCTCCTGTCCTCTGGGCGTGCGGGTTCGAGTCCCGCTTTCAGCACCATATTGTATTACACCTACGTACACAAAAGGAGCGCTTGATGATTCAAGCGCTTCTTTTGTTTTTCCTTGAATATAGCGAGGCGGGCCTTAGCTATTCTTTCCATATTCAATCCAATCGCCTCTTTCGGACAACGCAATATACATGCCATACAGTGCGTACAATGCTTCTCCCAATCAGGTGTCCCATTGTCCATATGAATATTGCTAAGCAGGCAAACGCTTACACATCTGCCGCAAGAAATACAGGTGTCAGTAACATGATTGGATCTTCAGAATCATCAGAAATCTATGTAGCTATGCGCCCAACCGCAGTGCATGTCAGTCAAAACCCCAATGCAAAAATAATGACGATACTTGATACATACAATAGCTTGCTTGTGGTTGAAGAGTATGATGAGTTTTATTGTGTATTACTCCCTGCCGAAGTGGGCTACGTTGTGAAAGAATAAAAAAGTGGCCGGTATTGATCATTGCATCAATACCGGCCGGGTTACTCAGTACTTTCTTGGCGTTGTCAGGAAGAACATCTACACCAGAGTTTGGCGGGGTGTCCAGCGGACAACTGTTCACGGGTGAATATTATCTGAATCGTTCCTATGAACGGTGGAATTATCTCGATCAGGGAAGAAAATGGCAGGAGAAATCGTTTGATTGTTGAATTTTCTATAATGCTAGAGGTGCAATCATGAATCATTTTCTGCTAAAAAACATTCTGTCTTGTCTTGCAACGTTTATCATTATCTGTTTTGTTACAATATCCGCGCATGCAGAACATAATGATGGTGATTGTACTGTCACGCATGGCGATTACCTTGGGGAAAACTATATTTTCGTTAAGGAACAAAAGGATGTATATGTGCTTGGTGATGGACTATATATGCATGCTTCTCCGGACTTGAAATCAGAGCCTATTTATGTTTTAGAGCCTGGTACCATTGTTGAACTATTGGATGCACATCCTGACGCACTCATGGTTTCCTTTGCAAAAGGCTCAGCAGATGGAGAAGTGACTTATATTGAAGGATGGGTCGATGCGCGGTTCGTGATCGAATCATCAGAAATCTATGTCGCCATGCACCCAACTGCGGTGCATGTCAGTCAAAATCCCGATGCAAAAATATTGATGATGCTTGATACATACGACAGCTTGCTTGTAGTTGAAGAGTATGATGAGTTTTATTGTGTATTACTCCCTGCCGGGGTCGGGTACGTTATGAAAGAAAGCGTCGATACACCTCTTGTAAAGGACAGCAATGCACATAACGATCAGACAGGGACTATACTGGCTGATACTTCTGCGTATTATTCGCCGATCCCTGATGATGGATACACTGCCGACGGCATTGCTTCTGATGAAGCAATTGCCACCGTGCTGGATGAAGAAATGGAAGTAGCCGTCCATGAACTCCCATACCAAAGGCTTATATGCCAATGTCGCCTCTTTGTCTCTGGCGGCTTTTAACGATGTGAATGCAAACGCTTCTTTTCCTTCAGGATCAGACAGCAGATACAGGTGTACCTTTCGATCAACATAACCAGGAGATATAGCCATTTCGTGACCGCCTTTCATTTACAGAGCTACCCGCTTCTTTTTTCCGCGAGCTTTGAGGCTTTCGTAGAAACGGCGCTGCGCAACATCGGCATCGTATTCATTTCGCTGGTTGCTATCGAATCGGCCAGTCTCACCGCGCTTCAATTCGTGGTAGATCGTAGCCAGATGCACGCCAATATGGGAAGCGATCTCTTTCGGATCAGAGCCGTTTGCCCACATTGATTGAATCGTCTGCCTGTCTGCATAGTTCAAATACTTGTACATGCCGATCATCTGCCACCTCAAATTTATGCAAAAAAATGTATGCGAGAGAGCTTTTGTCTCTTCGCATACGATGTTAGCATTCAGATAGATAGATATAAAGAAATCTTTCCTTGTCGAATTTGCTATACAGTTGTATAATATTTGCGATAAAAGGAGGTGTCGGCTTGAAACATGCGCTTTCAACCCAAATGACCCGCGAAGCGCTGGCCTCCTCGCTGAAAAAGCTGATGGAGCAAAAGCCGCTCGCCCAAATTTCCATACGCGAAATCATTGAGGATTGCGGCGTGAACCGGCAAACGTTTTATTACCATTTCCGTGATATTTACGCTCTGGCAGAATGGATGTTCAGCCAGGAAACGGCGGCTTTCGTATGCCGCCGCTCCGCCAGAAAAAGCTATCTGGAAGCTGTGCGCGCCACCATTGTTTATGCTAAAACCAATCCCCTGCTGAAAAGCTGCGCCATGGATTTGCAAAGCCACGACGCTATGCGCCGCCTGTTTTGCTCCGTGCTGCGCCGCGATGTGGACTTCGCGGTCACGCTGCTTTCTTCCGGCCTTTCCGTGGATGATTCGTATCAGGAATTTCTCATATCCTTTTATAGCGAGGCAATCGCCTCGATCATTCTAAACTGGATGTGCGCCGGGGCGCAGCAGGAACCGGAGCTGCTGGTGCGTTATGTGGACGCAACGCTAAGCGCCGGCATCCCGGCCGCCCTGCGGCAGCCGCCGTCCCAGCTTCCCCCGGCGCAATAAAAAGCGCCCAAGCATTTTCACAAACAGACGAGGAAACAACTATGCAGCTTCAACCGTGTGAACTCGCCCTTGGCATTGATATCGGTTCTACCACTGCCAAAGTGGCCCTGGTACAAAACGGAACCATCCTTTTTGAACGCTACGAGCGCCATTATTCCCGCGTGCGCGAAAAAACGCTAGAGCTGCTTCAGCAGCTTCACCCCCTGCTTGAAGAAAAGCCCTTTACGGTAAGCGTTTCTGGCTCGGCGGGGCTGGGGCTGGCGCAGCAGGCGGATTTGCCCTTTGTGCAGGAGGTATACGCCACAGCCGAAACAGTGCGCAGCCTCGCGCCGGATACCAGCGTTGTTATCGAGCTTGGCGGCGAGGATGCAAAGGTCATCTTTTTTACCGGCGGCCTTGACGAGCGCATGAACGGCTCCTGCGCGGGCGGCACCGGCGCTTTTATCGATCAGATGGCCGTGCTTTTAAATATGACCGTGGAGGAATTGGATCAGGCGTCCCTATCCCACAAGCGCATTTATCCCATCGCCTCACGCTGCGGCGTATTCGCCAAAACCGATATTCAACCGCTTATGAACCAGGGCGCGAGCAAGGCGGATATCGCGGCCAGCATTTACCAGGCCGTTGTGAACCAAACCATCACCGGCCTGGTGCAGGGGCGGCGCATCGAGGGCAAAGTGATGTTTTTAGGCGGCCCGCTGTATTATTGCAAAGGGCTGCGCGAACGCTTTGTGGAAACGCTGCGCCTGACGCCCGAAAACGCGCTGTTTCCAGAGCAAGGCCGCCTCGCGGTGGCCCTGGGCGCGGCTTTTTGTTCCCAGGGCACCCAGCCCGTTACCTATTCGCAGCTTGCGCACAGGCTGATGCACGCCTCCCAAAAGAGCCAATACGCCCACGAATGCCTGCCGCCCCTTTTCCACTCCGAAGAGGACTATAAGGCCTTTGCCGCCCGGCATGCCTCCGCCTGCGTGGACACGCTCTCCATGGACAGCTATACCGGCCGCGCCTGGCTGGGCATAGACTGCGGCAGCACCACTACCAAGCTTGTGCTTATTTCCCAGGACAAAAAGCTTCTCTATTCCTACTATGGCCCCAACCAGGGCGATCCTGTGACGCTGGTGCGCGAGCAGCTTATAAAGCTTCGCAAGCTCTGCGGCGACCGCATACAAATTTGCGGCAGCGCCTCCACCGGCTATGGGGAGGAGCTGATACAGCACGCCTTTCATGCGGACGAGGGGCTTGTGGAAACCCTTGCGCACTATACGGCCGCGCGCTACTTCCAGCCGGATGTGGATTTTATTTTGGATATTGGCGGGCAGGATATCAAATGCTTCAAAATCCGCAACGGCGCTATTGATTCCATTATGCTCAACGAAGCCTGCTCCTCCGGCTGCGGCTCCTTTATCGAAACGTTCGCGCGTTCCATGGGATATGACGTGGCTGATTTTGCCAAGCGCGGCCTTAGGAGCCTTGCGCCGGTAAACCTGGGCTCGCGTTGTACGGTATTTATGAATTCCGCTGTCAAGCAATCGCAAAAGGACGGCGCTTCCGTGGAGGATATCTCTGCCGGGCTATCTATCAGCGTGGTGAAAAACGCCATTTATAAGGTTATCCGCGCCAATTCGCCGGACGAGCTTGGCAAACACATCGTGGTGCAGGGCGGCACTTTTCTTAACGACGCCGTGCTGCGCGCCTTTGAAATGGAGCTTGGCGCGCCGGTGGTGCGCCCGGCCATTGCGGGCCTGATGGGCGCTTACGGCGCTGCGCTGCACGCGATGCGCTTTCAGGAAAGCGCCCTTCTTTCCCTTGAGGCGCTTACCGCCTTTACCCATACCAGCCGGAGCGCCGTATGCAAAGGCTGTCAAAACCATTGCAGCCTAACCATCAATACCTTTGCCGGCGGCGAGCGTTACCTTTCCGGCAACCGCTGCCAAAAGGCGCTGGGCCTTTCCCAGGGCGATGCGCTGCCCAACCTTCACGAATGGAAGCGGGAAAGGCTTATGAGCTTGCAGCCTGTGCCGGGCAAGCGCGGCAAGGTGGGCCTGCCGCTTGCGCTGGGCATGTATGAGCTTGCGCCCCTGTGGCACGCGCTGTTCACGGCGCTAGGCTACGAAGTAACGCTTTCCGGCCTGTCCACGCGCCGCACTTACGAAAAGGGACAGTTCACCATTCCCTCCGATACGGCGTGCTATCCGGCTAAGCTTATGCACGGGCATATGGTGGAGCTGATTGAGCAGGGCGTGGATACGCTGTTTTACCCCTGCCTTACCTACAATGTGGATGAAAAGGCGGGCGATAACCACTTTAACTGCCCTGTGGTAGCGTATTATGCGGAACTGCTCAACGGGAATATGGAGGCGCTCAGGGACGTTCGCTTCCTATATCCCTACCTGGATATCTCAAGCCAGCATGCGCTGGTACGCGGCCTTCTGCCCGCCTTGCAGGCGGTGGACGCATCCATTGGCAAAAGCGAGCTGCGCGCTGCGGTTTCCGCAGGCTTTGCGGCCTACGAGCGCTACAAAAGCGACCTGCGCGCGGAGGGCGAACGGGCGCTTGCCTATGCCCGCGCGCATAGCAAACGCATTATGATTTTGGCCGGCAGGCCTTACCATACCGACCCCGAAATTGGCCACGGCATTGATAAGCTGGCGGTTTCGCTGGGCTTTGTGGTTGTTAGCGAGGATGCGGTATGCCACCTTGCACCCGTACAAAAGGTGCATGTGCTGGATCAGTGGACGTTCCATTCCCGACTGTACCGCGCCGCGCGTTATGCGGCCGAGCATGAGGATACGGAGCTGGTGCAGCTGGTATCCTTTGGCTGCGGCGTGGACGCCATTACCACCGACGAGGTGCGCGACATTCTGGAAGGCAGCCAAAAGTACTACACCCAGCTTAAAATTGATGAAATCACCAACCTGGGCGCAGTCAAAATCCGCCTGCGCAGCCTTCTGGGCGCTCTGGAAGAAAGAGGATGACCTATGCAGGATAAGACCTTCGTTCCCTTTACCAAGGAAATGAAAAAAGACTATACCATTTTGGTTCCTACCATGCTGCCCATGCATTTTGAGCTGATTGCAAGCGTGTTCCGCACCTACGGCTACCGCATGGAGCTGCTTACCACCTCCGGCCCTGAAATTGCCGAAATGGGCCTGCGCTATCCCCATAACGACGCGTGCTCCCCCGCCGTACTGGTGATAGGGCAATTTATGACGGCGCTTACCTCCGGCCAATACGACCCTGATAAAACGGCGCTGGTCATGTTCCAAACGGGCGGCGGCTGCCGCGCCTCCAACTATATATCGCTGATTCGCAAGGCGCTCAAGCGGGCTGGAATGTCCCATGTGCCGGTTATCTCCTTCAGCTTTTCGGGGTTGGAGCGTCATCCGGGCTTCCGGCTCACGCTGCCGATTCTGCACGGGCTGGTTTACGCCGTGCTCTACGGCGACCTTTTGCTTACGCTGGTCAATCAGGTAAAGCCCTATGAAAGTACGCCCGGCCAGGCCGAAGCGCTCGCGGGGGAATGGACGCAGCGCCTTGGGCGCGAGCTTGGCTCGGGCGGCAAAATCCGCTACCGGCGCATCCTGGAAAACTATCAGGCCATCCTGAAAGGCTTTGCCGCCATTCCCCGCATGGCGCGCGATACGGTGAAGGTAGGCGTAGTAGGCGAGATTTTTGTGAAGTACTCCCCGCTTGGCAACAACAACCTGGAAGCCTTCCTTGTTCATGAAGGGGCCGAGGTGGTTACGCCCGGCCTGCTGGACTTTTGCCTGTATTGCGTATACAACACGCAAGAGGATCACCGCCTCTACGGCAGGCACGCGCTCAGCATCCCCTTTGTCCGCTTTGCCTATAACCTGCTTTGCCGCAAAAAGCGGGATATCATCAAGCTGATGCGCGCGCAGGGCGTGTTTCAGCCATGGACGCCCTTTGAGGATACCGCCAAGATGGCCGAGGGGTATATCCATCAGGGAACCAAGATGGGCGAAGGCTGGCTGCTCACCGCGGAAATGCTGGAGCTGGCCCGCTCCGGCTGCAAGAACATCGTATGCACGCAGCCCTTTGGCTGCTTGCCCAACCACATCTGCGGCAAGGGCATGATGAAGCCCATCAAGGAACGCAATCCCGATGTGAATATCGTCGCTATCGACTATGACGCAAGCGCTACCCGCGTCAATCAGGAAAACCGCCTGAAGCTGATGCTGGCAAACGCAAAGCGGGAGGCTTCCCCTCCCGCCTGCACGGATACGCGCGCTACTCCCCAACCGCTTGCCGCTCAAGCAGCGGCCAGCCTTGAATAACTCTTTCCAGCTCAAAGCCAAAGTCGCGCGGCCTCAGGCTTTCACTTAGCACCAGGGGAACGGACGCCAATGTGCGTCCGTTCAGCATCAGGCGCGCCTCCCCTACGATATCGCCCAGCTTCATACCGGCAGATAGCGTATCCGGCATATCGTATTCCAGCGTGGGCACCTCTCCCCTAGGCACGGCTGCGCACAAATCTCCCTGCGCGCAAATATAGGTAGTATCCTGCGTACCATCGGTTATGGGCAGTTCGCGTACCGTTTCGCCTTCTGAAAGGGCGGTAAAGCATTCATAGCGTTCAAACCCCATGTCCATCAGCCGGGCGGCCTCGTTAAACCAGTCGCCGCAGTTGAGCACCACGCCGATTACTTCCAGGCCGTTGCGTCTGGCGCCAAATACCAAGCAGCGTCCCGCCGCCTTCGTATACCCTGTTTTGATGCCTGTTGCGCCTTCGTAATCGCTCAACAGGCGGTTTTTGTTGTTTAATATACGGTTATAGCTGCGCCCCTCCCACGGGATGGAGGCGCGCTTTGTGCTCACGATTTCCCGAAAGAGATCGTAACGCATGGCCTCGCGCGCGATAAGGGCCAAATCAAACGCGGTGGTATGGTGGCCCTGCACAGGCAGGCCGTTTGGATTCACAAACACGGTGTTTTCACAGCCAATTTCCGCAGCGCGCTGCGTCATCTTCTGGCAAAACGCGTCCACGCTGCCGCCGATATGCTCCGCGATGGCCACGGCTGCGTCGTTTCCACTGGCCAGCATCAGGCCATAGAGCAAATCGCGCAGCGTGATCTTTTCCCCAAGCGACAGGTAAATGCTCGTTCCCGGTACGCCGTAGGCATTTCGGCCTACGGTAACCACCTCGTCCAGCCTGCCATATTCCAGAGCCATCAGGGCGGTCATCACCTTGGTGGTGGAGGCCATGGGCAGCGGTTCCGTTTCGTTATGGCGCAAAAGCACCATACCGGTGTTGCGTTCAATCAGCACGGCAGCCCTGGCGCAGCTATCCACCTGGTCGCCCTCCTCCGCACCGGCGCTGCTGTTGATAAGCGTAAGCGCAGTCAGGCACAGCACCGCCGTCAGCGAGCGCAGCTTCTGCGCAAGCCGTATCCTCATGGCTGCGTTTCCTCCGCGTCAAAATCATAGGTTTCAATCTCGGTCTTATAAACCTTCTTGGCCTTCTTTTTTTCATCCTTATTCCCATTCTGGCCAAGATCCTCAATCAGCTGGGGCAAAAGCTCCACAACGCGCTCCATGGCGCTGTTGCTTTGGGCGGGCAATACCTTCACCGTGCCATCTCCCACAACCAGGAAACCCACCGGCTGTACCGATACGCCCGCGCCCGTGCCGCCCGCAAAGGGAAACGCCTCCGCCGGAACTGAACGCCCCTTGCTTTCCTCCGCCGCATACTCGCCTCCACCGGCGATAAAGCCAAAGCTTACTTTGGAAATGGGTATAATGGTGGTGCCCTTGGTGCCCGTAACAGGCGAGCCTACCACGGTGTTCACATCCACCATGCCGCGGATATTTTCCATAGTGGTTTGCATCATGTTGTCAATGGGATGCTGCATATGTTTCCTCCTCCATTCGGGCCTGAGCTGCGCGCGCCTTCAACATTCCGGTGGCAACCACAGCGGCTGCATACATCAGGCTTCCCAACCTGGCCATGAATATGCCCCGTATGAACAATTCTGATCCGTTTGCGTGAAAATCCGCTTCCATACGCCCCTTAAGCCTGTTTGGATAGGCCGAGCAGCGCGCAAGCGTTTCCAGCACCGTGCGCGTAAAGGAGAATAATAGGGCCGTAAGCGCCGCGTTATCAAAGGAAAGCCTGGCGTGCACATAGACGCTCTCCAGATGCACCAGCCTGTAAAGGCGCTTGGAGCGAACGGTTTTTAAGGCGCAAAGCAGCGTCTGTGGATCGGCTGTGGCAACGGTTCTAGCCACATCCTCCTGCTTAACAGGCCGCTCCTTAGAACGGTCGCCCTCGCCCTTGCGGCGCATAAACGGCAAGCCCGCCGCCTGCAACCTGATTTGGTAGCGAACCCTGCGGCCCACGCGCACGCTCGCGTGAAGGCTGATAGGCGTGCCAAGCAGCGCGCATAAGGAAAAAAACAGAAAATACGGGTTCATACAAACACCATCCTGCGCATACCTATCCCCCATAGCCTATATTTTGATGCATTCTTCAACAAAGTTCACGGTTTCTTCATTTTTTCGCTATACATTCTCCATGCCGAAGGGGTATGCTTAGCAGTGTTCCCGCCAAAGCAGCGGGCCACCAAGGAGGCACATCTATGGGCAAGACCATCGGCATCGACTTAGGCACCACCAACTCCTGCGTCGCTTTTATGGAAAACGGCGACCCTGTGGTTATCCCCAATGCGGAGGGCGGGCGCACAACGCCGTCCGTCGTAGCGTTTAGCAAAGAGGGCGAGCGCATCGTGGGCGCGGCGGCCAAGCGGCAGGCCGTTACCAATCCGGATCGCACCATCGTTTCCATCAAGCGTGAAATGGGCACTGATAACCGTGTCAAAATCGATGGCAAGGCCTTTACCCCGCAGGAGATCAGCGCGGTGATTCTGCAAAAGCTCAAAAAGGACGCGGAAGCCTATCTTGGCGAAACCGTAACCGACGCGGTAATCACCGTACCCGCCTATTTCAGCGACGGGCAGCGCCAGGCTACCAAGGATGCCGGGCGTATTGCGGGCCTGAATGTGCTGCGCATCATCAACGAGCCCACCGCCGCGGCGCTGGCTTACGGCATGGATAAAGGCGGCGCGCAGAAGATCATGGTATTCGACCTGGGCGGCGGCACCTTTGACGTATCCATTCTGGATATCAACAACGAAGTGATTGAAGTGCTGGCCACGGCGGGCAACAACCGCCTTGGCGGCGACGACTTTGACAACTGCGTGGCCAACTACCTGGTAGAAGCCTTCCGCCAGCAGGAGCGCGTTGACCTTACCAAGGATCAAACCGCCATGAGCCGCATCCGCGAGGCTGCGGAAAAGGTCAAGATCGAGCTGAGCTCCGCCACATCAGCCAGCGTTAACCTGCCCTTCCTCTATTCGGATCGCAACGGCGCCAAGCATTTGGAGCTCACCCTCACGCGCGCCAAGTTTGACGAGCTCACCGCCCACCTGGTGGAGGCCACCATGGGCCCCGTCAAGCAGGCCATGAGCGACGCGGGGCTTTCCCCCAGCGATCTCAGCCGTGTGCTGCTGGTGGGCGGCTCCACGCGCATTCCGGCCGTGCAGGCCGCGGTAAAGCGCTTTACAGGCCGCGAGCCCAGCAAGGATATCAATCCCGACGAATGCGTTGCCATGGGCGCGGCTTTGCAGGGCGGCGTGCTGCAAGGCGAGGTGAAGGGCCTGCTGCTATTGGATGTGACGCCGCTTTCGCTGGGCATTGAAACCATGGGCGATGTGTTCAGCCGGATTATAGAGCGCAACACCACCCTGCCCGTTCAGCGCAGTCAGGTTTTTACAACGGCGGCCAACTTTCAAACCAGCGTGGACATCCATGTTTTGCAAGGCGAGCGCGAGATCGCCAGCTGCAACAAAACGCTGGGCCGCTTCCGCCTGAGCGGTATCCGCCGGGCCATGCGCGGCATTCCGCAAATCGAGGTGACCTTTTCCATTGACGCAAACGGCATCGTAAACGTTTCTGCCAAGGACTTGGGCACAGGGAAGCATCAGGAAATCACCCTCACGCAGAGCAGCAATATGTCCTCCGCAGAGATTGACGCGGCCATCCGCGACGCTGAGCGCTATGCCTCCGAGGACGCGCTGCGCAGGCAATCGGCGGAGCTGCGCAACCGGGGCGAGGAGCTGCTTTACCAAGCCAAGAGCGCGCAGAAAAAGCTGAACGCCGAGGATAAGGAGCGCATTGAAACGCTGCGCAAGCGCGTAAAGGCCGCCCTGGACCAAAAGGACGACGCGGCGCTGAAGGCCGCCTGCGAGGAGCTGACGCAGGCGTTGCAGGCCGTAGGCCGCTTTGTGGACGATACCGCCGCCTCCAGCGAGGACGGCGCTATGGATGCCAGCTTCACCTCCAACAGCGATAACGAGCAGAACAGGTAAGGGGAGAATACGCTTGTTTGGCTATGTGACCATTGCCGCCGGCATGCTCACGCCCGAGCAGCAGGCGCGCTACCGCTCCTATTACTGCGGGCTGTGCCGCGCCCTTAAGGAGCGGCATGGCGTAACCGGGCGCATGACGCTTAGCTATGACGTTACCTTTTTGTACCTGCTGCTAAGCTCCCTGTACGAGCCGGAGGCGCAAAGCGGGCAGGCGCGCTGCCTGCCCCATCCCCTCAAGCCGCACGCCTATATGAAAAACGAGCTTTGCGACTACTGCTGTGATATGAATATCGCCCTGGCCTACCACAAATGCCTGGACGACTGGCAGGACGATCATAGCCTTGCCGGCCGCGCGGAAGCGGCGCTGCTTAAAAAGGCCTATCTGCGCGTGCAGGCGCTCTATCCCGAAAAATGCGCGGAGATTGAGCGCTGCCTGCGCGAGCTAAACGCCATAGAACGCGCCGGAGAACCCGCGCCGGACGCCGCCGCCAACCTGACCGCGCGCATGCTGGGCGTTTTGTACCGTTACCGCGACGATCTGTGGGCCGATACGCTATCCCGCATTGGTGAAGGGCTGGGGCGCTTCATCTACCTGATGGACGCCTACGACGATTTGGAGGGCGACAAGCGCCATGGCCGCTACAACCCCCTTGTGGCGCTAAGCGGCCAGGATGATTACGAGGAGCGCGTGAAGGAAAGCCTGACGCTGCTCATTGCCGAAAGCACGGACGCATTTGAAACGCTTCCTTTGGTTCAGGATATGGACATTTTGCGCAATATCCTGTATGCTGGATGCTGGTCGCGCTACGAGCTCAAGCGGCAGCGGCGCGAACGCGGCAGGGGCGTGCCTGCGCCCCGCAAGGAAGGCGGTTGTACGCACGCCGCCAAGCATAAGGAGGACGGGGTATGAGAGACCCCTACGAGGTCCTGGGAATCTCCCCGGGCGCATCGGATGATGAAATTAAGGCGGCCTACCGCAAGCTGGCCAAAAAATACCACCCTGACCTCAACGGCGGCTCCGCGGAAGCCGAGGCCAAAATGAAGGAGGTCAACGAGGCCTATACCCTGCTGATCAAGCACAAGGGGCAAGCCGGACAAAGCTACGGCTCATCCGGGCCGTCAGGCTACGGTTCCTCCTCTGGGGGCTATGGAGGATATGGTTCCTCCTCGGGAAGCCACGGAGGCTACGGCTCCTCCGGCGGCTATGGCGGCAGCTACGGCTCCGGAGGCGGGCAGGGCGGCTATGATTTTGGCGGCTTCGGCTTTGATTTTGAGGACCTTTTTGGCGGCGGGCAGCGCCGGAACTACCAGTCCAGCCCGTACACCGAAAACGATCCTCAGCTGCGGCCCGCTGCGCAGGCCGTGCTGGCCAACCGCTATGCGGATGCGCTTACCATTCTTAAAAGCGTGTCCAACCGCAAGGCGGCGTGGTATTACTGGAGCGCGCGGGCCAACATGGGCCTGGGCAACCGCATCGCAGCCTTAAACGACGCGCGCACCGCCGTCAACATGGCTCCTGACGAGTCTGCCTTCCGCGAGCTATTGGCGCAGCTCAACGCCGGCGGCCGCGCCTATGGGCAGCGCGGCTCTCAAGGCGGCTTTACCTCCTACCTGTGCGCCAATCCCTGCCTTACCCTGTGCCTGGCAAACATGCTGTGCAACTGCTGCTGCGGCTTTGGCGGCCGCGGCTACTATTACTGCTGAACGCTTTGAGTTGGAAAAGAGGTTTTACCATGTCCTTTTGGGAAAAGATCAAGCAGTCGTTTCGCACCTTTATGGCTGGCCGTCACGGCGCGGATCAGCTTTCTATGGCGCTTCTATGGGGCGGCCTGATCGCCTATTTGTTGGGCACCATTCTTGGCTCTGTCCAGGGCGCGGCCATCTGGACGCTTTTGGGCATGCTGCTTTCGCTAATTGGCTTTGCCGCCTATGTGTTTTGCGTTTACCGCATGTTCTCGCGCAACAATGAAAAGCGCAACGCTGAAAACCGCCGCTATATGGCCTATACGGAAAAGCGCCGCACCGAACGCCGCCAGGCCAAGGTACGTTTCCAAAACCGCAAAAAATACAAGTATTTCCGCTGCCCGGGCTGCCGCGCCTGGCTGCGCGTGCCGCGCGGCACAGGCGTGGTAACCGTTACGTGCAGCCGTTGCCACACCAGCTTTACACAAAAGGCGTAAGCGCGTTCGCTTTTAGCCATAGAAAACGGCATGCCTGTTTGGGGCCATGCCGTTTTTCCATGCCCTGCGAAACATTTGTAACAATGCCCCGTTACCGGCGCTCTTTGTGCTTCCGGCATCGCCAAAAGCACCATATATCGCTATTTACAACAACTTCAAAACATTGTACAATGAAATTCCTGAAGTGGGAAGATTTTGCCCCCGTCAAACGTCTTATCAACGTAACAGCCCCGGGCAAATGTGAATTCGGAGGGATATTACGATGAAACGCTTTTTCTCGACCTTGCTGGTAGCGGTTATGCTGCTAGGCCTCGTCCCCGCGGCTTCGACGGCCGCCACGCAATATGCCAGCGTGACCGGTGGATGGCTACGCCTGCGCTCCGCGCCCAATTACAATGCCTCCACCATTACCAGCTATTATACTGGCACCCAGGTGGAGGTGCTTGGCACCAGCGGAAAATGGTACCATGTGCAAACGCCCGACGGGCGCACAGGTTATATGCACGGTGATTATCTGGTTCTGGGCGGGGTTGCTCCGTCCCTCAAGCCCGATGGCTCCACCGCCTATGTAACCAGCCGCAATGGCTACGGCGTGCGCCTGCGCAGAGGCCCCAGCACCAGTTACGGCATCATCCGCACCTATGCGGTAGGCACGCCCGTAACCGTGCTTGAGCGCGGCTCCTATTGGTGCCGCATCAGCGTGAACGGCACGGTTGGCTATATGATGAGCCAATTCCTCAACTTCACCGGCAGCGGCGGCGGCGATAGCAGCAATGTGGTTTGCTACGCCACCATTTGGAGCCGCAACGGCTATGGCGTGCGCCTGCGCACCGGCCCCGGCAAGGGATATAGCAAAATTGGCGTGTACGATGTGGGCACCACCGTTGCCGTGCTGGAAAAGGGCAGCGTGTGGGATCGTATCCGCGTTGGCAGCCGCGTTGGCTGGATGATGAACGAATTCCTGGACTACAAGTATGTAAACGAGGTTACCAGCGTAACCATCAACAACTATTCCCCCATTGTTGGCAGCGTGCTGAGCGTGCAGGCCATGACGCCCTCCAACGCCACGGTTGGCTACGAATGGATTGTTGACGGCGCGGTGAAGGGCTCCAGCTCCACCTATACCGTGGACGCCAGCGACGTTGGCAAGGCGATTCAGCTGCGCGTTACCGGCAACGGCAACTTTAGGGGCAGCGCCATCAGCGCCGCTACCAATAAGGTTGTAAGCAACACGCTGGTCACCGGCGTAAAGCTAAGCACCACCGCGCCCGTTGTGGGCAACACCCTGTCCGCCACAGTCACCCCGGCTGACGCGAAAGTGGCCTACGCCTGGAAGGTGGGCGGCTATCAGGTAAGCAACGCCGCTACCTACACCGTAACCGCTGCGGATGTTGGCAAGCAGATTGAGCTGATTGTAAGCGGCACCGGCGCGTTCAGCGGCAGCGCCACCAGCGGCCTCACCGCCGCCGTATCGGCCACCAGCGCCATTGCCGATGTGACCATTGCGAACAAGACCAACGCCACCGCCGGCGCCGCGCCCACCGTGGGCGATGTGCTGGCCGCAACGCCCAGCCCCGCGCAGGCGACCGTAACCTACCAGTGGAAGCGCGACGGCGCGGCCATCTCCGGCGCTACAAGCGCCAACTACACCGTCGCCGCGGACGACGTGGGCAAGAAGCTTACCGTTACCGTGACCGGAACCGGCTCTTACAGCGGTGAAAAGACCTCCGCCGCTACCGGCGCTGTGGCCGCCAAGCCCAGCAAGCCCGTGGTCAGCACGGTTGCGCTGGGAACGGCCAAGGTTGGCGAGGTGTATAACAACGTGCTCTCCGCTACCGGCGGCGGCACTATTACCTGGGAAATCACCACCGGCGCGGACGCGCTCAAGACTGCCGGTATCGCCTTTGATTCCGCTACCGGCGTTCTTTCCGGCACGCCTACTGTGGCGGGCGATATCCAGTTGACTTTTGTGGCTAAGAACACGGCCGGCAGCTCCGACCCGTTCAGCACGATGCTTCATGTGGAAGCGGCCGCTCCCGCTCCCGCGCCCAAGCTGGAAATTGGCAACCTGGCCTTCAGCGCCGAGGTTGCCGGATACGCCCAGCCTGCCGCCAAGGCCTTCACGGTTACCAACAGCGGCAATGCCGCGGCAAACATCACCGGGGCGGCGTTTACCCGCAACGATGGCGACAGCTTCATCCTTTCGCAGAGTGCCGCCGTTATCCAGCCGGGCGCTGCGGATACCGCCACTTACACCGTGCAGCCCAAGGCGGGCCTGGGCGTGGGAACCTATTCCGCAACCCTCGTGCTCACCTCTGACGGAGGAGCTACCGCCCAGGCGGATGTAAGCTTTACTGTAACAGAGCAGTCCGTTGCTCCCGCGAGCCTCACGATTACGTCCCCTGTGGACTTTGGCTCCGTACCCGAGGATACGGCGATTGCCGCCAAGAGCCTGTCCATCCAAAACGCGGGCGGCACGACGGCTACCATTACAAGCGTAACGGTGGATAGCGCCAGCTTTGTAGTGAATGACAACGGTAGCTCCCACATTGATGCGGGTGCGAGCGACACCTCCTGGAATGTAACGCCCGTTGCCGGACTCGCCGCCGGTACGTACACCGCGAAGGTGACTGTCAGCTATGACGGCGGGACTGCCGAGGCGACCGTAACGCTTACCGTAACGGCTACCGCCACCGCCCCCGTTGAACAAGCCAGCCTTACTGTTGCCAATATAACAGGCAGCATGACGCAAGGCGAAACCCCTTCCCCAATGACTCTGCATATCACCAACAGCGGCAATGCATCTGCCAGGATTCAGAGCGTTACGGTAGGCTCCGCGAATTTCTCAGTAAATCAAAACGGAAGCACCACAATAGCGGCAAACGGCTCTGATTCAAGCTGGAACGTCACCCCGGCGAGCGGCCTGGCAGTTGGCCCCTACACCGCCACAGTCACCGTAACCTATGCGTACGGCCCTGAAGGCGCACCTCAAACGGCTACGGCAACCGCAGAAGTAGAATTCACAGTCAAAGATCCTACTGCCGGCAACAGCTTAGATGGGTTTTCCACAGGCGACGCTGCTAATCAGCCCATTGACGGCAACGCCGATGGGCAGCAGAGCGGTGAGCAGATTGAGCAGCCATCCAATGACAGCGGTGAGACCAGCGTTGCCGATCCCGCCTCTCAGCAGGCGAGCAATGCTCCTGAGGCCAATAATCTCGTTTCTCAATCCGATCAGCTCATTCCCGCCCTCGGCGATGATATGAACGCGGATAACAATGCCAACGCCGCTCCTCCTGCTGCGCTCCCCTTGACCGCCGCGCTCTCCATTGCGGAAAAGAAGGACGCCTACGTTGCCGGCGATACCGTTACGCTCACCGCCAGCGCCAGCGATGGCGCCGGGAATTATCAGTACAGCTGGGATAATGGCCTAACGTGGACGCAAACCGCTAAGCATGCCTACACCATTGCGGAAACCGATGCTTCTCCGCTCAAGCTGACGGTTCTTGTGAAGGATGACAGCGTTGTGGAGCCGGTAAAAGCCTCCGTTTCCATCCAGATTACCGCTTCTGTTGAGGGCAGCGGCATCTGAACCAGCTTTCTTCCTGGGGCAGCCTGTAAAGGCTGCCCCTCAGGCCGTCGAAAAAGCTCGCCTGCGGCGATCTTTTCCGCCGAAACAGGGT